>Ga0065714_10002651_pt1 | contig 21008 bp, 18 predicted proteins | sample MisRhiReplicate2_FD_59101 | JGI IMG/M metagenome (GOLD analysis project Ga0065714, IMG submission 59101) | Miscanthus rhizosphere microbial communities from Kellogg Biological Station, MSU, sample Rhizosphere Soil Replicate 2: eDNA_1 v2... | ecosystem: Host-associated > Plants > Roots >...
CATCAATTTTATAATTGTTATTGGTAAGGTCAACAAACAGCTGAGTTAAGGCAAGCTTGTTCAAGTCAACATCAGCATTCATGCCCGAAATCTGGTCGTTGTATCCTATCTTGATATTATTAAAAGCAAAATCCTGTATTTCTACCAATGGTAATTTGCCCGATTCCGCTTTAGCGGAATCCAGACTATTTTCTAGGTGAGCCTGTAATTGTGTAAGGGGCTTCTGTTGCAGGTATTTTAGTGAAGTATTGTTTAAGGCTAGAGATTGGATTACATAATGTTGATTATCCAGATCGAAATCTTTAATCTTTGCTTTAAACTCACCCAGATTTAATTTTACATCATTGCCGGCAACATCATCACGGTAAACAATGCCTATGTCTTCAAAAGACACCTTATCAATAGAAAACTTTAGGGTAGAGGTAGTGTCCTTTGCAACTTCTTCTTCCGGTTTTTTCTGTTCAGACATAAATGCGTCAACCAGAAAAGAAAAATTGAATGCCGTGTCGGGGTTTATGCGGGTAACATTGGCCCTTATTTTTTGCAATGAAATATCATTGATTTCCACTTTGTTGTTTAAAAGCTCAAATAAGCTAATGTCTACAGAAAGTTTTTGAGCGTAAAGCAGGGTGTCACCCTTTTTATCTTCAATGTAAAACTTATTCAGGACCACATCCTTTGGCAATGCAATTTTTATACTTTCCAGACTTACCTCAGTTTGGGTTTTATTCTTTAAATAGCTTATTGCTTTGTCTTTAACAAAATTCTGTACTGCAGGAATATTCAGGGAAAGTGCAATAAGGACCACCAGCAGAATGATGCTTGCGATTACCCAAAGTATGATTTTAAGACTTTTACGAATATATATATTCAATTGAAAATGCGTTTAATAGGGTTCTTAATACCTGGTTCTAATCACTAAAACCATGCCATCGATACCAAAATTAGGCTTCTTACTTATATCTACAATCTAAATAATTAAATTGTTTAAATTAAGTGATAAAATTGTTGTTAACCTATTGTTATAAAAATACGTATGTTTAATTATGGATCAGAAGAATTTTGTTGTTAGTTATCAAACTTTTAAGTCCTTAAATGAGCTAAGTGCATCAGATCAGGAGCTATGTTTAAAGGCCGAAGAAGCATTAAAAACATCCTACTCACCTTACTCTCACTTTAAAGTTGGAGCAGCTTTAAAATTAGGTAACAAGCAAATAGTTCTCGGAAGTAATCAGGAAAATGTAGCCTATCCATCCGGACTTTGTGCAGAGCGCGTTGCCTTGTTTACGGTGGGCGCTGCTTATCCGGATTTGGCCGTTCAAACGATGGCAATTACTGCAAAAAGCAGTAACTTTGTAATCCAAAAACCGATTACCTCATGCGGCGCATGTTTGCAGGTGATGGCTGAGTTTGAGCAGAAACAAAAGCAGGAAATTGAAGTGCTTTTTTACTGCATCGGAGGCGAAATAATAAAAGTAAAAGGGATTAAAAATCTGTTGCCTTTTGTATTTGTTGAAGAACGATTGGAAAGATAAAACGTCAATTAATGAAATAATGCCCAAAAATCATGAAAACCTAGTCAATTAAGCCCAAAAACATAGGTTATTAACTAAGAACTGTTAAAAACTTCTGTTCCTAATATTTCATTCCAACCCTTATATTTACAAAATCCAATCCTTTTTTGATGAGCGACGAAATAGAAAACAACATAAACGAAGAAAGCAAGCATACTATAATCCCTATCAATGGGCTTTATGAAAACTGGTTCCTCGATTATGCCTCTTACGTAATTCTTGATCGCGCGGTTCCACACATCAACGATGGTTTAAAACCGGTTCAGCGACGCATCATGCACTCTTTAAGAGAGATGGATGATGGACGGTTTAATAAAGCAGCCAACGTTATCGGAAATACCATGAAATATCACCCACATGGTGATGCTTCAATTGGCGATGCGATGGTGCAAATTGGACAAAAAGATTTACTGATAGATTGCCAGGGTAACTGGGGCGATCCGGTAACCGGCGACAGTGCTGCTGCNGCCCGTTACATCGAAGCACGNTTGTCTAAATTTGCAAACGAGGTAGTGTTTAATCCGGATACTACGGTTTGGCAATTGAGTTATGATGGCCGTAACAACGAACCGATTACTTTACCGGTTAAATTTCCTTTGCTATTGGCGCAAGGAGCAGAAGGTATCGCCGTAGGTTTGGCTACCAAGGTTATGCCCCATAATTTTCTGGAACTTATCGATGCCTCAATTGAAGTATTAAAAGGAACCAGACCAAATATCCTCCCTGATTTCTTTACCGGCGGTATGGCCGATTTCTCTGCATATAACGAAGGTATGCGTGGAGGTAAAATTAGGGTAAGGGCAAAAATTACAGAAAAAGATAAGAAAACACTCGTCATAACCGAGATCCCATACAGTACAACAACAGGTTCAGTAATCGATAGCGTATTATCTGCTAACGATAAGGGTAAAATCAAGATCAAAAAGATTGAAGACAATACCGCGCAAAATGTGGAGATCGTTATCCACCTTGCTCCCGGTATTTCGCCCGATGTAACCATTGATGCCTTGTATGCTTTCACTTCATGCGAGGTTTCTATTTCTCCAAATACTTGCGTTATTAAGGATGACAAACCTCAATTTTTGAGTGTCAATGATATCCTTACACAGAACACGCACAATACCAAGAACCTGTTAAAACAGGAGCTGGAAATTAAGTTGCATGAATTGCAGGAAAGAATATTCTTTAGCTCATTGCTAAAGATCTTCATCCAGGAAGGCATGTACAAAAACTCAGACTACGAGAATTCTGGTAATTTCGAAATGGTTGTTGAGGTGTTAAATCGCTTATTTGAGCCATTTAAGCCTGATTTATACAGAGAGATTCAGCCCGAGGATTTCAAAAAGCTTATTGATAAACCAATGAGTAGCATTACCCGCTTTGACGTTAAAAAAGCGGATGATCAGATGAAGGCTTTAGCTGATGAGATCAAAGTTGTAAAGAATCACCTTCGTCATTTAACTGATTATACCATTGCCTGGTTCCAGAGACTTAGGGATAAGTACGGTAAAGGCAAAGAACGTAAAACGGAAATCCGTTTGTTCGATAGGGTAGAGGCATCTAAAGTTGCTTTAGCCAACGTAAAATTATACCTGAACCGGGAAGACGGTTTTGTGGGTACTGGTTTGCGTAAGGATGAATTTATTGCCGATTGTTCTGATATTGATGAAATCATCGTTTTCAGAGAAGATGGTAAATGTATCATCACCAAAGTAGCCGATAAAACCTTTGTCGGCAAGGGAATTCTTCATGCTCAGGTATTTAAAAAAGGGGATGAGCGTACCATCTATAATATGATTTATAAAGATGGTGCCAGTGGAGTGTCGTACATTAAACGTTTCGCTGTAGTGGGCGTAACGCGTGATAAAGAATACGACCTTACCAAAGGAAGCAAAGGCTCTAAAGTATTGTACTTTACTGCAAATCCAAATGGAGAAGCAGAGGTGGTTACTGTTCAGCTAAAACCACATACCAAGCTTAAAAAACTTCAGTTTGATCTGGATTACGCCGAAATAGCGATCAAAGGGCGTGGATCTCAAGGTAATATCGTGTCCAAGTACCCTATTAAAAAGGTGCTGTTAAAAACCAAAGGGGTATCTACGCTTTCCGGACTTAAAATATGGTATGATGATCTGCTTAGAAGACTTAACGTTGACGGCAGAGGCAAATATCTTGGTGAATTTGACGGCGACGATAAAATATTACAGGTTCACAAAGAGGGATGGTATGAGTTAAGTACTTTTGAATTGAGCAATCACTTTGATGCCGATCTGATACTCATCCAGAAGTTTGATCCTGAAAAACCATTTACAGTGGTGCAATACGAAGGAAAGGCTAAAAACTACTTCATCAAGAGATTTGTATTTGAACCTATTGCTGTAGGTAAAAAAGGCAACCTGATTAGTGAAGAGCAAGGATCAAAATTCCTGTACCTGACCAGTAACCCTGAAGCAGTTTTAACTGTTGATGTGCTTAAAGGTAAAACACAAATTCCTGAAACATTAGAGATTCTATTGGCAGAGTTCATTGATGTAAAGGGTATAAAAGCGAATGGAAACAGGCTTAGTCAACATGATGTGAAAAACCTGAGTATTTCCAATCATGAAGAGGCTGAACTGGTTTTAGAAAGTAAGGCTGTTGCTTCAGAGCCACTTGCTAACGAGGAACAAGCTGAAGATGAAACTACTGAATCAACCGATGAGGTAACTACTGTAGAATCAGAAGAGGACTTACCAGAAGTAGAAGACAGTGCTTCTGAAGAAATTGAAACTTCTGAAGAACAGGAGGCTGAAGCTGAACCTGCTGCCAAAGTAGAAGAGGTAGTTGAACAACCAAAGCCTGTTGAAAAGAAGCCTTTCGTTGTTGCTAAAGAAACAAAACCCGCAGTTAAGGAAGAGCCTGTTGCTAAGGAAGCAGCAGTAGAAAAGGTTGAAGAAAAAGCGGTAGAAAAACCGGCTGAAGCTCCAGTTGCCGAAGGAAAGCCTAAAAAAGCATGGGGAGCACCAAAAGCACCTGAAAAAGAAGCAGAAGCAAAGCCTGTGGCTAAAGAAGCGGTAGAGACTAAGAAAGAAGCAGCTAAACAAGAGCTTGAAGCAAAGCCAGAACCTGCAGAAACTGCGGAGACTAAAAAGGAAACAGCTAAAGAGGAAGCTAAACCAAAACCCGAAACTCCGGCAAAGGAAATCAAGTTTGAGATCACAAATCCTAATGATATAGAAATTGACGATAAAGGACAGTTAGGCTTATTTTAAGCCTAACATCCTGATATTCGCTATTTTCGCATGATTAAATTTATGTCATTTTCTGCTTAAACATTGCGCGATTTTGATTTAGATAAATATATTTGTCGGATTACAGATCACAATTAAAAGATAGATACTACTGAGTTTATGTTGAAACAGTTGACGGGCATTCTTATTTTACTTTCCTTTTTGCTGGTAAAGCATGCCTGGTTATTTCCTGTAACCAACGATAAACAAACCGTAGCAATCCACCAAACCGATCACGACTCTGAGACCTCAGAGGAAGAAAAAGAATTAAAAAATCTGGAACTTACTGATGATGTTTTTATTCATCAGCCAACTGTTGACCTCGCACATACCTTAACCTCTAAAAAGGTTAATTATAACTATGTGAAGCGTACCGTCACCTCAGTTATTTCATTGCCATACCCCCCTCCAGAAGCCTGATTGTAAATATATTACAATCAAAATTCACACATTACACAATAATTTTATTTTATGAGATATCCTTTAGTATCAAAAGGTGCTGTATTAGGCATTTTATTAAGCGCAACTGCATTGTCAGTAAATGCACAAAAAATTGAAGAGCAAGAGTTAAAAGTAAATGTAGATAAGATTTCTAATTCTACAGCACACCTGAAAAATTTAGAACCTGTAACTTTTAAGTATGACGTACAGAAGTACAAGCATCTTAAATTACCTGCTGGTGAGCAGTATGGCTTCCTTGCAAGTAACGTAGAGTCAGAATACCCAGCTATGGTTTACGAGGCCACTAAAATATATGACAAGGGCAAGAACAATGCAAAAGTTGCCAGATACAGCGAAGTACAATCAGAAAACCTGATTCCGGTATTGGTAGCTGCAATCAAAGAGCAGCAGGAACAAATTGACCTGCTTAAAAAAGAATTAAACCTCTTGAAAGAGAAGTCTAAATAGATAGTTTTTTTGTTTTAGTATCGTTGAAAAAGCCATCGCGAGATGGCTTTTTTTAATTACTGCTGTTTTTTAGATTCCTGCATTGGATTTGATGAGGGCATGTGTTGCTCTTTAAACAATTCAAATCTGGTAGCCTGGTTTTTTCTCGGCCATGAATTGTTGCTCTCATCAATATCAGCCGTTTCCCTGTTTGGATCCAATTGTACAGAAACAACTTCCTTGTCCTTAGCAAAAACCTTGGTTATTTTGTTCTCGTTCTTTCTCCACACATAGGCAGGAATTCTGTCGGTTTCTGTGCTGCCATCCTTAAATGTCCACTCAATGATTAAAGGCATCACTAAACCACCCAGATTGGAGAATTCAAGCTCGTAAAAGTTCTTTTTACTCTCGTAGATTTTTTTCTCTTGCGCACCTAAAGCGTTGTAATAGTTTTGGAATTGCTCATCGGCAGTCTGACTGACCTCAAAGCGATCAAACTTATTATAAAAATCAAGCAGACTGGTGTCCTGCTCAATGGCAAACTTTACACCTTCAGCCTTATTGCGTTCCCTGCTTAGATATTTGTTGTCCTTATCGTACGTTTTCTTGTTCTCGGCATTTTCGACAGCCTGTTTCATACTGTTCAGGCGATAATAGCGAACACTGTTCAATGAAATATCTACCGGGTCAGTACCAAAGAACCAACCTCTCCAAAACCAGTCCAAATCTACTGCCGAAGCATCTTCCAATGTTCTGAACATATCAGCAGGAGTAGGGTGTTTAAAGGCCCATCGCTTTGCGTACTCTTTAAAAGCATAATCAAAAAGCGCCCTACCCATGATGGTTTCCCGTAAAATATTTAAGGCTGTAGCCGGTTTAGCGTAAGCATTAGGGCCAAAGTTTACGATGTTCTCAGAATTGGTCATGATAGGCTCCAGCTGATCTTTAGGCATTTTCATGTAGTCGACAATCTTATGTGCCGGACCTCTTTGCGAAGGATAATTGTTGTCCCATTCCTGCTCTGCCATAAATTGGCAAAAAGTATTCAAACCCTCATCCATCCAGGTCCATTGCCTTTCATCGGAGTTTACAATCATTGGGAAAAAATTATGGCCTACCTCATGCATAATCACGCTGATTACACCATATTTAAGGGATTCAGTATACGAACCATCTTTTTCTGCACGACCATGATTAAAGCAAATCATAGGATATTCCATCGCATTGGAAGCCTCAACCGATATGGCCACCGGGTATGGATAAGCAATGGTATGCTTAGAATAAGATTTTAAAGTATGGGCAACAACTTTGGTCGAATACCTGCTGTAAATGGGGTAGGCCTCAGGGCCATAATACGACATGGCCATTGTTTTTTTACCATCAATATAGGTAGCCATGGCGTCCCAAACCAATCTTCTTGAAGAGATCCAGGCGAAATCTCTTACATTTTCCGCTACATAAGTCCAGGTCTTTTTTGCAGTACTCTTCTTTGTCATGGCAGATTTTGCCTCACTAAGATTTATAACTTCCAAAGGAGCTTTTGTTGTTTGAGCTTCATTCCAGCGCTTTAAAGCTGTTGCACTTAAAACCTGCGGATAGTTCTGACATTCACCCGTTGCCCCAACAACGTGGTCGGCCGGAACAGTCATGTTCACCTTATAATTTCCAAATACCAGGGCAAATTCGCCTCTGCCTTCAAATTGCTTATTCTGCCATCCCTGAAAATCAGAGTAAACAGCCATGCGCGGAAACCACTGTGTAATGGTAAACAGGTAATTGTCATCCTGAGGGAAATACTCATAACCACCTCTTGCGTGCACAATTTTACGGTCAGAAATGTTATAATTCCAGGTTATCTTTAACTTATATTTTTCCTTAGGTTTAAGTGCCATAGGCAAGTCAATTCGCATCATGGTATTGTTAATTACATACGGAACAGGAGTGCCTTTTTCGTCAGTAATTTTAATGATCTTAACCCCAAGATCATCATTGCGACCAATGATGTCAGAGAAATCATCCAATGTCATTTTCTCCTTTATTCTGCTGGTCTCAGTAAGCTTATTGTCGCTTGTAGCTTTGTTCTGATTCTCATCAAGCTGCACCCATAAATAGCTTAAAGGATCGGGCGAGTTGTTATAATAAGTGATTGTTTCAGATCCATTTAACTTAAGGTTCTTTTCGTCCAGTTCGGCATTGATCTCGTAGTCTGCTCTTTGCTGCCAGTAAGCAGGCCCCGGTGCGCCTGATGCAGAGCGATAATAATTCGGATCAGAAAGCATGGTGCCCAGCTGTTCAAATTTATTACCATGGTTTGAACCCGGATTATTTAATGCTTGTGCAAATGCACCGACATTAAAAACTAATGCGGTAGCCAGAAGTAAAAGTTTCTTCATCTTGTTAGTTAAGGATTGCATTGACCCGCTCAGCGGCCATTACAAATGATATACCAAATATAGCGGATGAAAGGAAGAAATTCCAGTCCCAACGCTTAATTTTTATGATCACAATCAGGATAAATGAAAGTAGGAGTACACCAAAAACAATCAGTATCTGACCAAATTCTAAGCCTAGGTTAAAGCCAAGTAATTCAACAACGATACTGCTGCTTTTGCCAAGCAGACTTTTTAGGTAATTAGAAAAACCCATACCGTGTATCAATCCAAAGAAAAGCGCTAAAGTGTATTTTAACCTAATGGCTTTAGGTTTAGGCTTTTTATTAAGGATATTAGATAATGCTGTTATCAGGATGGTAACAGGAATTAAAAACTCTATAAGCGCAGAATTTACATGCACAACATTTAACACGCTTAAAGCTAAAGTAATGCTATGGCCAACGGTAAATGCGGTAACCAAAACTAATACTCTTTTCCAATCGGAGATGGTATAAATACCGCAAAGAGCAAGTAAGAAAAGTATATGATCGTAGCCTTGCCAATCTAATATATGGTGCCAGCCAAGTTCAAAATAGAGTTTGAAATCTTGCATTATAGTTTAAAGTTGTAATTTTGGATACAGAATAGCAAGAAATATTCTATTTTATATCTACCTATACAAAATGTTACAACTTATTTTATTTTTTTGGTTAAATATATTTCATCCGTTTTACGTTAGCGTAACTGAGGTAGATTATAGCCCAAAAACAAAGACTGTACAGGTAAGCGTTCGTGTATTTTTTGATGATTTTGAAAGCGCACTTGATAAACGGTATAAAACTAGCATCAACATTTTGAAACCTAAAGATCGTAAGCAAGTAGATGGCTTGATTTCTGATTATGTAAAGAACCACTTACAGATTAAGGCGAATAACAAATTACTTACCCTAAAATATTTGGGATATCAGATTGAAGAAGATGCTGCATGGTGTTACTTTGAAACCGAAAAAGTAGCGCCCATACAGAAGCTGAATATTCAAAACGACATCCTATTTGAACAGCACGATTCGCAGATCAATATGATTCATGCAACGGTAAATGGAAAGAGAAAAAGTACCAAACTTGACAACCCAGAAAAGTCAGTAGAATTTTCATACTAAGTCTTCATAAAAAAAGAGGACATCTTAAATGTCCTCTTTTACTTAAATCTTTAAACCGATTACTGGTATTGAATATAAACAGGAACTGGTTTCAGTTTCATCAATTCTTCAGGAGTCATTAAACGCTTAGGCGCTTTTTTCAAATCATTTTTGTAGAATAATTTAAAGCCGGTAAACTGAACAGGCTCAGAGAAAATAAAGTGGCGGTAAGTTCCTTTTTTAAGTTCTGGTTCACCCCATCCATCCATGTGCATTACGATTTGAACTTCAGGACGAAGTTTGATGTTCTGCGCATTGGTAACCATTTTTTTTGTGAAACGGTGAACTACAAATACTTTTGGAGGCAAGTTGTATTTCTTTACAAGGTTAGTTAAATACTGAGAAACATAGTTGATATCAGCAGCATCATAAGTTCCGATTCTCTTGCCTGGTAGTGAACCATCTTTCATAGAGAATTCAGGATCTATACCTAAATGCACAAAAGGCAATTGTAAATATTTTTCAATGTGAGGCAACTCCGCTTTAATGTTACTAAGGGCCACCTGTAAATCTAAGAACACGATGGTATTAGGACGCATTTTAGCGATCTTCAATACGGAGTCAATTTGAGAGTTGGCCATACGGTTAATGTATTTGCCATCTCTACCCGGAGTACCACTTGCTACAGCTGCAATGTAGTGTAGACCTGGTTGCACAGGAGTAGAAGGATCAACTTTTTCCCAATGTTTAACTTCGGCATCTAATCTTTTCCACATCTCTTTTGGAGCATATTCGCCAAGTGCACCCATTTTTTTAGAGTGTAAGTTGCCATAATAAACAACAATACGTTTAAACGGAAGGATGGCACCTGCTAATGGATACGGTTGTTTTTTAACCGGCCATTTACCTGTGGTATCGCCATTGGCTAATTTTGCCATTAATGAATCATACTTCGCAGTATCAATCGGTCCGCGCAAATCTTCTTTTGTTTCAGATGCAGTCGAATCTCCAGGAGCAGTTTTTGTTTGGCCATTGGCCTTTTTAACGTCCGAGGTGCAGCTTATAAACACACCAACTGAAGCGATTCCGACTAAAAGCATCCCTGCTAGATGAGATAATTTCATTTTTATACTTGTTTTTTATGGTAAGATAAGATGTTAATGTTGGGTAACATTTTACATAATTAAACTTTTACAAGTATACCACTCTCCCGAGTAATAAAAAAGCTGGTTATCAGGGTTAATTAAAATATTTTCATTTATTATTTGTAATTAGTCTAAATAAGTTCTTATACTTGCGGTGTTATTTAAAATTATTCTAAATAGATCGTTTAATGAGAATTGGTTTACTATTAATAGTTGTAGTTTTTATCGTTTCAACAACACAGGCACAAGATAAAAGTGTGCCTAGCGCGTTGAAAAGAGATACTACAGTGAATTGCCTAAAGGAAGTTGTGGTTACAGGCGAATATCAACCTCAATCATTAAGGAATTCAGTTTACAGAACCCGTATCATTAATTCAGAACGCATCCGCTTACGCGCGGCAACAAATGTTCAACAGGTATTAAATACAGAATTGGGCTTCAGGTTCTCTAATGACATGACCCTTGGAACAAGTGATGTGATGTTAATGGGGATGTCGGGAAGAAACGTTAAAATCCTTTTAGATGGTGTGCCAATGATAGACAGAGGTGATACCAGAGAAAGTTTAAATCAGATTGACATCAACTCGATTGAACGTATCGAGATCGTTGAGGGGCCACTTTCGGTTTCCTATGGCACGGATGCACTTGCGGGCGTAATCAATATCATTACAAAACGAGCAGCTAAAGAGACCTTAAGTATTAATGCGAGGGTGCAAGAGGAGACGGTAGGTGATGAATATTCATCTTTTAGTAAAAAAGGATCTCATCTGCAAAATGTAGGTGCAAGCTGGCAGCGCAATGGCTGGAGTGTTCTTGGAGGGGTAACGCATAATGATTTTAACGGTTTTAACAGTGCACCTGATTTGGCTACTTCGGCAGAAATAGCAGCAGATATTAACAGGTGGAAGCCTAAAGAACAATGGTTGGGGAATGGCCGTTTGGGTTATAATAGTGATAAGTTAAATGTATGGTACCGATTGGATTATGCCGATGAGACTATTTTAAGCAAGGGCGGCTATAACCCAAACATTTTTAAGTCTGTTAATCAAAGATACATTACCAACAGGTATACCCAGCAACTGCAGGGAGATTATAAGTTAACTGATAAATTACAGCTGAGTGGAATATTGGGCTATTCTAATTTAAAACGTACAACCAGAAGTGTGTTGCATGATTATTCAACAGGCAAAGAAGAACGCTCTGGCGGCGCAGGTGAGCAGGATGTAGCTAAATTTCAATCTACATCCATCCGTGCAACTGTACAGTATAAGTTGTCAGATCAGTGGTCTTTACAACCGGGTATAGAGGTTAATTTGGATGGCTCAAGTGGAGCAAGAATTAAAGGAGACCCTTCTATTAATGATTATGCTTTCTTTATTTCTTCTGAGTGGAAGGTTACAGATGGTATAACGATAAGACCGGGAGCTCGCTTTATTAAAAACTCGGTTTACGATGCCCCTCCGCTAATACCATCACTAAATACAAAATTCAGGTTAAATAAAGATTTCGATTTGCGCTTGGGCTATGCAAGTGGCTTCCGTTCGCCTGCATTGCGAGAGCTATACTATGATTTCTTTGATGCCAGCCATTCTATTTTAGGAAACGAGAACCTGAAAGCAGAGCAGTCGCATAGTTTCACCGGATCGCTAACTTTTACCAGATCGGGTAATGATAACGCCGATTTCCGCTCGGTGGTAAGTGGCTTTTATAATACTTTCAGAAATAGAATAGACTTTGGTCTTTCTGCAAGTGACCCTACAATTACTACCCTTATAAACGTTTCCCGCTATAAAACAACCGGAGGGACTTTTGAAAACACTTTGACGCTTAGCGATTTGCAGATTTCCATAGGGCTTTCTTATATCGGAATTAACAACCGATTTGTAGCCGATGCGCCAAAGCCAGGAGAGTCTGATCAATTTGCATGGACACCAGAGCTGAATAGCAACATCACTTATACATTTTCTAAGATTGGTACAACTGTAAACCTTGCCTATAAGTTTTCGGGAAGAAGGCCTTTTTATCAGCTAAATACAGTCGGCGGGATTGATCAGGTTAGTCTTGAAAAAACAGGCGCTTACAGCACTGCCGATCTGATGATCAATAAACAAATATTTAAATCGCTTAATCTGAATGCAGGGGTTAAAAACCTGTTTGATGTAACCACTATCAGTAGCACATCGGTTGCAACAGGTTCGGCACACTCAACAGGTGGTCCGGTTCCTTTGAATTACGGGCGCTCTTATGTGGTAGGATTAAGCTATAACTGGAACAAGAATTAGATTATTAATTATTATAACAAGTATAAAATCATGAACAAATTTACTCAACTCGTTGCCTTATTGTGTTTTACCACAGCCTTTACCTCTTGCAGTAAAGATGAAAATCCATTGGTAGAGGTTCCAGTGTCGGATGGGACAACACTAACATTAAATGGGATCGCAGGTGCTGAAGCAGGCAGCAGCGCTGCCAACAGTATTTATATAGATTTAAGTGCTGCCCAACAAACACCAGTACTTCGCAATAGCTGGGCTTTAGGATTTTATTCTGGCAGTGATTTTAAAGTTGTTTTGAATGGAACTTCAGGAGCTTCGGCAAAGAAGATAAATAAAACAGATTTAAACGCGGTAACCGAGGAAGATTTTGTCTTATCTGATTTGACGATTACCCTTGGCGCTACAGGTCCTGACGCAGAGACCGAGTTTAAGAAATTTGATGACCCAAGAGAAGCTAATGTCTTGAACAAGACTGCAATTGAAACCATCTCAGCAACGGATTCAGAAAATAAAGTATATCTGCTAAGCCCAGTTGGTGGTAGCCATAGTGCAGTAATAAGTGCCCAGACTGTTTACAAAGTAAGGGTTTTACGCAAAGCAAACGGTTATACTTTGCAATATGCTAAGCTAAAGGAAACTACTTTTAAATCTGTTGACATTGCTAAAGATGCCAATTCGAACTTTAGCTTTTTCTCTCTTACAGATGGTAAAACGGTAAGTGTTGAGCCTGCCAAAGCCAATTGGGATCTTGTATGGAGCTGGACGATGTATTATGGTACAAATCAGGACGGTATTTTCCCTTATGGCTTTTCTGATATAGTTTTCAGCAATAGCCTTAATGGTGTTCAGGTAGCTCAGGTTCAAACTTCGGTAGTAAGTTATGCGAATTTTTCTGAGTCGAACCTTAGCGCTGTAACATTTAACGCAAAAAGAGATGCAATTGGCGATAAATGGAGGAATACAACCGGCGCTGCAATAGGCGTAAAAACCGATTCATTTTACATTGTAAAAGATGGTGCCGGCAACATATATAAATTGAAATTTAACAGTTTTCATGCAAGTGACGGCGGAGTTCGCGGTAAGCCTGTAGTAGAATATAAACTAGTTAAAAAAGGATAAACGTTTGGTTTAGTTTGGTTAGATGAGGATGCTTTCTGCCCCCAGAAAGCTCCTCTTTTTAAACACTGATTATGAAAAAAATATTAATGCTGGTGGTGGCCGCTGCCATGTTTAGTGCATGCAGAAATACTACTGAAAATAATACAGCAAGGCAATTGCCTGATAGCGTGAAAATAGTTTCTTTAAATGGAACGGTAAGCGAAATTGTTGCCGGACTGGGTTTAGAAAAAAACATTGTAGGGACGGATATCACAAGTAGCTATCCGGAAAGCTTAAAAAGCAAGCCTAAAGTTGGTCACAATAGCAAGATCAATGTTGAGGGTGTTTTGTCTTTACAACCTAACATCGTTGTTGGGATTGAGAAAGAAGTATCTCCGCAACTTGCCGCTCAGTTTAAGACTGCCGGAATTAAACTTTTGCTGTTTAAACAAGATTTCTCAGTAGATGGTGCTAAAAACTTAATCCGTTCTGTTGGGGATAGTTTATTGCAACAGGCAAAGGCTGATTCTTTGATTAAAGTATTTGAGACAGAAGTCGCATCAGCTCAAAAGCAAATTACCAATACTAAAAAAGCTAAAGTGCTATTTATTTATGCCCGTGGTACGGGAACAATGATGGTTGGTGGTTTAGGTACACAGGTAGATAAGGTAATTCAGTTAGCAGGTGCAGAAAATGCAGTAACCGGATTTTCTGAATATAAACCCCTAACCTCCGAAGCACTGGTTAAAGCCAANCCAGACGTAATCTTATTGTTTGATGAGGGTTTGCAAAGNTTAGGTGGTACACAAGGATTGGAAACGGTTCAGGGTATAGCACAAACAAATGCAGGTAAAAACAAGAAATTCATTACCATGGATGGTGCATTGCTAACCAGTTTCGGTTTGCGTTTAGGAAAGGCAATAACAGAATTATCAGGCAAAATTAACCAGGCAGTTAAATAGCAACAGGGTGATTAAAAAAACAGGATATATTATTGGACTGCTTGCAGTGGTGTTGATTGTAACAATGGTGGTTTCTTCCTGCATTGGTGCTGTAGATATCAGTTTTTCTGAACTGTTATCTATTATAAGTTACCATACCAGGTTATCCGATCATCAGGGTTTTACATCACAACAGGCATCCGTATTTTTTAATCTTCGTTTACCAAGAGTATTGTTGGGCGGTCTCATTGGTGCAGCATTGGGTGTTTCTGGTGCGGCAATTCAGGGTTTGTTTCGTAACCCGCTTGCAGAGCCAGGTTTAATCGGTATATCGTCGGGTGCTACATTGTTTGCCGTAATTATGATTGTGCTGGAGATCAATATTTTTAAAAATCTTACAGGTACATTAAGCTTTTACGCTTTATCAATCGCCGCATTTATTGGTGCCGGAATGACCACAATGATTGTTTATCGCATTGCGATGAAGAATGGTAAAACTGTTATCACAACTTTATTACTGGCCGGATTGGCAATTAATGCATTGGCAAACTCGTTTATTGGGTTAATGACATACATGGCTACTGATGCACAATTACGAAATATTACCTTTTGGAATCTTGGAAGTTTAGGCGGTGCCAGCTGGCAAACGGTAAGCGCATTGTTACCCTTTGTTTTAATCCCGATTGTGACACTTCCTTTTTTTGCGAAGTCTTTAAACGCATTGGCACTGGGAGAATCGCAGGCATTGCATATGGGTATAAATGTTAAAGTAGTTAAACGGATGATCATTATTCTTGCCACCATGGCTGTCGGTGCTTCTGTAGCTATGGCTGGGATAATTGGCTTTATCGGTTTAATTATTCCACATATTATAAGGATGACATTTACAGCTGATCATAGACTTGTAATTCCGGGTTCGGCATTGCTTGGAGGGGCTTTATTAACTGGCGCCGACCTCATTGCCAGAACAATAGTAGCTCCTGCAGAACTTCCAATAGGCATATTAACTGCCATGATTGGTGTGCCTGTGTTTATATACATTATTATCTCTGAGAAAAATAAAAACAACCTATAGATGATCCGAGTAGAAGATTTAACATATAAAGTTGGGAATAGAAAACTGGTAGACGGGTTGAGCTTTGAGGCTCATTCCGGAGAAATGCTGGCCATACTGGGTGCTAATGGTGCTGGTAAAAGTACTTTGATGAAACTGCTTTGCAGAGAAATGAGACCTGCTGCAGGTAAGATTTTTATTAAGGGAAAAGAGCTGATGAATTACAGGCTCGAGGATCTGGCAAAGACCAGAGCTGTGCTTTCTCAGCACAATACCATTTCTGTTTCTTTTGTTGTTGATGAACTGGTGATGATGGGGCGTTATCCACATTTTGATCAGAAGCCTGCTGCCAATGATTTTTCGGTAGTAAGAAGGGTGATGCAGGATACAGGGATAAGTCATTTGTCGGGCCGAGATTACAACACACTTTCAGGTGGTGAACAGCAACGGGTTCAATTGGCCAGGGTTATTGCTCAGGTTTATGATAGTCCGAATGCTTGTTTGTTATTGGATGAGCCAACAAATGGTTTGGATATTCAGTTTCAACAGCAGATTATGGTACTGGCACGTAAGCTTGCAGATAGGGGATATTGCGTCATCTGTATTTTACACGATATCAATTATGCCTCTCGCTTTGCCGATAGGATATTGATGCTTAAAAATGGTAAAAAGGTTGCCGAAGGGATGCCAATTGAGGTGATCAATTGCGATAATATACATGAGACTTTTAGTATTAAAGTAAAGCTTATGGCATGTGAAGATTACAATTGTCCGCTGGTTATACCGGCAACAAGTGTGAGTTAAAAGACGATAATATTTAAAAATTGAACGAATTAATTAAAACAATATAAAATGGAAAAGATATTAGATTTAAAAAGCCAATGGGAAGCATTTAAAGCCGAAAACCCAAAAGTACGTATCAGAGATGCAGCAAAACAATTGGGTACTAGCGAAGCTGAATTAATTGCAACAACTGTAAATTCAACTGCTATCCGTTTGCAGGATCAGTTCCAGGAAATATTAAAAGAAGTTGAAAGTTTAGGTTATGTAATGGCCTTAACGCGCAATGATTTTTGTGTTCATGAGCGTAAAGGAATCTATAAAAAAGTATCTTTTAATGGAATGATGGGATTGGCAGTAAATCCTGATATCGATTTAAGGTTATTTATGAGCTCATGGAAATCGGCTTTTGCAGTTGATGAGAATGGCCGCAAAAGCCTGCAGTTTTTTGGTGTGGATGGACAGGCTATTCACAAAATCTACCTAACAGATACGAGTGATGTTAATGCTTACCAGGCATTGGTTAAAAAATATACTGCAGAAGATCAATCTACAGCATTAGAAATAATTCCCGGGAAAGTTGCTGCGGTAGAAAAACCAGATCAGGAAGTTGATGTAGAATCATTTAAAAAGGAATGGTTGGCGCTGAAGGATACACACGATTTTCATGGTTTGTTAAGAAATTATGGATTGAGTCGTACCCAGGGGTTGCGTTTAGCACCAGGGGGGCATGCTACACAAATTACCTCCGATTCACTGAAGGCCATTTTAAACAGGGCTTCAGAAACAGATCTGGAGATAATGGTCTTTACTTCAAGTGCAGGGTGCATTCAGATTCATACCGGTTTGGTGAAGAAACTTGTTCAAACTGGTCCGTGGTTTAATGTATTAGACCCTGAATTTAACATGCACCTTCGGGAAGACGGTATTGCCAGTGTATGGTTGGTTAAAAAGCCAACAAGTGATGGTGTTGTAACAAGTATTGAAGTATTTGATAAAGAAGGAAACATCATTGTTCAGTTCTTTGGAAAGCGCAAGCCAGGTATTCCTGAAAATGAAAACTGGAGAATGATAGCAAATGAATTGGCTGTAATTGCATAAACAGCGAAAGAAACTTAAGCAGTAAGGTGTTACTGGGTTTAAGTGTGTTTAGAGACGCCGGTTTAGGTCCCGGCGTCTTTTTTGTTTATAAAGCCTACTTGAAAGTATTGAATTTACCAAAAACTCCTAATGGCAATTTGATGCCAGAGGTAGCCTGTAAATACAATTCTCCGGTTTCAAGATTTCTTACTTGTGGGAATGAAGTTTTAATCAAGTTCTCTACAATTACAGAAGAAAAGCCTAAAGAGTAGGTGTTTAAGATTAAGAAGTGTTCTTCCTCATCTAGCAACTGCACTACATCCTGCATCATTTCCTGAATATGATCTTCCAGTTTCCACTTCTCCCCATTTGGCCCATGACCAAAAGCAGGAGGATCCAGGATAATACCGTTGTATTTTTTACCGCGTTTAAGCTCTCTTTTTACAAACTTTAAAGCATCCTCAACTACCCAACGCACATCCTTAAGCTTAGAAAGCTCCTGGTTTTCATTGGCCCAGTTTACTACCTGCTTAATAGAATCAACGTGAGTTGTATCTGCTCCGGCAGCTTTTGCAATTAGCGAAGCAGCGCCGGTATAAGCAAACAAGTTTAATACTTTAGGACTTGGAGTTTTAAATTTCTTGATTGATGAAGAGATATAATCCCAGTTTACCGCTTGCTCGGGGAAAACACCAACATGTTTAAATGAGGTTAATCCCAAACGCAGGTTAATCGTTACATCATCATTTTTGTACTCAACATTCCAGCGATCAGGTAAATGAGCAGAGCTTTTAACCCATTCTCCAGAGGTAGCAGAGCGACCTTTGAATTTGATGTGGGTTTGTTTTTTCCAGTCTTGATCAGACAAGGTTTTTTTCCAAACAGCTTGAGGCTCTGGTCTGGATAGTACCAGATTACCAAAACGTTCTAATTTTTCAAAATCACCACAATCGATCAGCTCATAATCTTTCCAATGCGTGGGTGTTAGCAGGCTTATCATAATTATATATTAAAACTTTCCTTTTGCAGCTTTCATAAAACGGCTTGCAAAAACGAAATCATTTAGTTCTTGAATTTCAGTATGGGCGATCTCTTTATTAGATCCTTCCCAGAATTTCTTGCCTTCGTGCAAGAAAAGAATATAGTCGCCGATACCCATTACCGAGTTCATATCGTGGGTAACAACAATTGTTGTCGTATTGTACTCCTCGGTAAGTTCCTTAATCAACTCATCAATTACGATGGAAGTTTTCGGATCAAGACCAGAGTTGGGTTCATCAACAAATAAATACTTTGGGTTCATGGCAATAGCACGGGCAATACCCACACGTTTTTTCATACCACCGGAAAGCTCAGCAGGAAAAAGTTTGTTTTTTCCCTCAAGGTTTACACGTTCCAGGCAGAAATTTACACGATCCAGCTTTTCTTTACGATCCTGTTCAGTAAACATATTTAAAGGAAACATGATGTTTTCTTCAACAGTCATCGAATCAAATAGCGCAGAACCCTGGAAAAGCATGCCGATCTCTTTTCTGATCTCTATCTTTTCTTCGAAGTTCATGGAAGTAAACTCACGGCCATCATATTCTACACTTCCTTGTTCAGGGTGGTGCAGGCCAATCATACATTTAAGTAGCGTAGTTTTACCAGAACCGGAACCCCCAATGATCAGGTTCGTTACACCAGCTTCAAACTTACCGGAAATTCCCTGTAGTACTTTGTTGCTGCCAAACGATTTGTGTATGTCCTTAATCTCGATCATAATAATAACTGGGTTACAATGTAATCACATGCCAATATAGTAATACAACTTACAACAACAGCTCTGGTACTTGCCTGTGCAACTTCAAGTGCACCGCCTTTTACATAAAAACCCTCGTATGCAGGAACAGAGGTGATGATAAAACCAAATACAAAAGCTTTTACAAGGGCAACAACAATGGTATAAGGATTAAAATCAGTAGTAATACCTTGAATATATTCAGCTGGAGTAACAGCACCAGATAAAGTGCCACCAATGTATCCACCGGTAATGCTTAAGAACATCGACATGATTACCAATAAAGGAACCATAGTAATACCCGCTATAATTTTTGGCAGGATAAGATAACCGGGAGAGTTGATCCCCATAATCTCTAATGCATCAATCTGCTCACTTACACGCATGGTGCCAATTTCAGATGAAATTGCAGAACCAATTTTACCTGCCAAAACAATTGCAGTAATGGTAGGACTAAGCTCAAGGATACTTGAATCTCTGTTGACAGAACCGATAATGGTTTTAGGAATGAAGTCGCTAACTAGCTGGAAGGCAATCTGTAATGTCATTACCGCTCCGATGAAAGTAGAAATAATGGCAATTAGCCCAAGGGAACCTACCCCCACAAAATCCATTTGTTTAAAGATGGCCTTCAAGTATATTTTAAACTTTTCGGGCTTTCTAAATACCGCTTTCAATAAAAGTAGGTACCTGCCAAAATTGGTAAAATTCATTCAATGAAAAATTAGCTAAAGTATTTGTGCAATATTATTACAAAGAAACAATAAAAAGTTGAAATCGTACTAATCCCTTTTTCTAACCGATCTTTGGCTATTAATGTTTTGGCATGTGGTGGTTTTTTGTATTATTGTGCTAAATAAGATGTTTAAACAATGAACGCAATTATTACGGGTGCTACTAAAGGGATTGGAAAGGCCATTGCAATAACACTGGCCGAGAATGGGTATGATTTGGCGGTATGCTCGAGAAGTAGGACCGAATTGGAACGTTTTGCTGTAGAACTAAAGTATACCGGAGTGAAGGTATTTGCTTATCAGGCAGATTGTAGTGTTAAAGATGAAGTGTATGCATTCTGCAATGCGGTAAAAAATGAAATGCCCGAAGTTGATGTTTTAGTGAATAATGCAGGCATGTTTTTGCAGGGATCTATACTTGATGAGGCTGATGATCAGCTCGAAAAGCAGATAAATCTGAATCTTAATGCAGCTTATTACCTTTCTAAGTTTTTTGGTAAAATGATGCGTACAAGGCAGTCAGGGCATATTTTTAACATTTGTTCGGTAGCCAGTAAACAAAATGCTGAAAATGCAGGTAGCTATAGTGTAACTAAAGCGGCATTGCTAAGTCTTAATAGTGTATTTAGGGATGAATTATCAAAATACAACGTTAAGGTAACCGCTGTACTACCAGGTTCTACATTAACCTCATCATGGGAGGGAACAGAAATCCCAGCTGATCGTTTTGTACAACCAGAAGATATTGCCAATACCATATACACCATTTTAAATTTAAGCAGTGGCGTAAATGTTGATGAGATAACTATAAAGCCGATACAGTTTTAAAATATAGGAGGAAATATATTATGGACAAGAGATTATTTAGAAATGAGCAT
>Ga0065714_10064725_pt1 | contig 20956 bp, 12 predicted proteins | sample MisRhiReplicate2_FD_59101 | JGI IMG/M metagenome (GOLD analysis project Ga0065714, IMG submission 59101) | Miscanthus rhizosphere microbial communities from Kellogg Biological Station, MSU, sample Rhizosphere Soil Replicate 2: eDNA_1 v2... | ecosystem: Host-associated > Plants > Roots >...
TATCGCGCCTGCTTTGGGAGCAGGAGGTCGTAGGTTCGAATCCTGCCACCCCGACACACATAGAATCAAATTCTATCAAAAACCCTCTAAATATAACAATTTAGAGGGTTTTTTAGTTTATTCGATATCAAAGTAAAACAGCATAAATCAAGGTTTTTTTCACCCTTTTTTACCCTCTTTTTTTTCAGCTATTATTGTCTTTTGATAAAAATGTAAAAATGACTTCTTGAGCTTTTTATTTTAATGCCCTTTTATGCCTTTTTTTTAACATTCCTGATCATCTAAAAATAAAGAGGGCATAAATGGGTTTAAAGCAGTTTAAAGTATGAAAAGTACACACACTTTCAGTATTTCTTTTTTTCTAAAAAAGGACAAAGCTAAGAATGGAAAAGCCCCACTTTTTGTAAGAATTACAGTGGATGGAGCATTTACGGACATCTCTACTAAACAGAAGGTAGAAACTACACTTTGGAATCAGAGTGCTCAGACACTTACCGGTAAAGGGTTAGAAGAACAAATGGTAAGAGAGAAAATCCGGCTTTTAAGCAATGAAATAAATAATGCCTACAATGAGTTACGGTATGAAAATAAGAGTCTAACCGCTGAATCCATAAAAGCGAGGACTGAGGGGCTTGACAAGGAACAATGCACTCTGAATTTTTTGATGAACTATCACAATGTAGAGCTTGCATCGTTACTTGAACCAGGTACATTAAAGAACTATTTTTCTACTGAACGTTTTTTACAGGAATTTTTAATCAATAAAAAGAAAGTGAAAGATGTTTACTTAGATAAAAAAGATCACAAATTTATTACGGATTTCGGGATATATATGCTTAAGCGCGTACCTGACAAAGGGCAAAAAGTCTGTGGGAATAATACGCTTATGAAGCATATGGAACGTTTAAAAAAGATATTTGGAATTGCGTTGAAAAATGGATGGACAATGAATCAGCCTTTCCTACATTTCGAGCGGAAAATGATACACAAAGATCGTGACTGTCTTGATGAGAAAGAATTAGATAGGATCAGAGAAGTAAATGGCTTAAAAGTGGGGAGATGATCGTTCGCGATCTTTTTGTGTTTTGTTGCTTGACAGGGTTGGCATACTGTGATATGACCTGTTTTTTCAAAGAGCATCTTGTGAAAGATGCAGATGGGGAGTTTTGGATAGAAATGACCAGACAGAAAAATAGAAATTTCACACAACGTAAGTTTCATGTGTTACTATTACCTGAGGCTTTGGGTATTATAGAAAAATATAAAAATAACCCCAGGTCAATTAAAAATGATAGAATATTTCCTTTGTTTTCAAATTCGGCAGTCAATAGCTATCTTAAAACCATTGCAAAAGAAACTCGTATTAAAAAAACAATAACCTTCCATTGGGCGAGGCATACTTTTGCAACTACCGTGACGCTCGAAAATGGGGTGCCAATGGAAAGTGTTTCACATATGCTTGGACATGCTAGTATATGAACGACACAGATATATTCACAGGTTAAAAAGAAAAAGGTGCTAAATGATATGTCAAAGTTGAGGCAGAAATTGAACCGTGAACAATTGAAAGATGTTTAAATTTTGCTGTAATTTTTATGATGATCCCAGGGAGTCCACTACGACATTTAGAGGAGATTTTAGGGATTCTTAGGGAAATTTCCAAGGAGAAATAATGAGTTTTCCTCCAGTAACTGCGTACTTAATGGCAAAAAATAGCCGCATATTTTCCGATCAGTTGTTTTTTACTTATACCTCGATTTTTGTAAACGATAGCATCATCAGATATGCAGATCAAGTAAGCCAAAACCAAAAATTTAAAATTGCGATTGACCTGTTTTACAAGGTCTAAACAATAAACTTTCTTTTGAAGTCAATAAGTTCATAAAAGTCAATTTGTTGGGTTTATGGGCTTATTGGCCGGTGCTTTAGGCCATTTATTAAATGCGTTTTGATGAACTAACCATTGTCTTCCTGCCAAAAAATGCCAAAATCAAAATAATGGCCTACAATAAATGCACATTCAGTCCCTTTCAAGGCTAATGTAAAGTTATATAATGTGTGGTCTATTGTAACGCAATACCTCTTCGCCATCGACGTAGTGAATGATTAAAGAGTCCGCAAGTACAAGAACTTTGAACTCCGAATATTTCTCCAGGCTTTTTGAGAAACACATCGGAACCCGCCCCATGGCTTTTATCTAAACGAAAAATATGGGTTTTGTATGAATATTCTACAGTAATAAGAACATTTATAGCCTTAAATTCAACAAATGAAGTCACTTTAATTTTTTTTACAAGCTAGTTTTGAAGGATTAATTTAACTAAACATGCAAAAAAAGTACACTTTTCTTTCTTGCCTAGTCGTGCTGCTGATTTTATTTTCAAATGCAAGGGCGCAGGTGACTTTAAAAAACCCTATCCTTCCTGGATTTTACCCTGATCCGGCAATATGTAAAGTTGGAACAGATTATTACATGGTCACCTCAACTTTTGTTTATTTTCCAGGAATTCCGGTATTTCATAGTAAAGACCTTAAAAACTGGAAGCAGATTACCAGTGCAATTGACCGCCCTTCACAAATGGATTTTATGGGACAGCAGATTTCCAGAGGCTTGTTCGCTCCAGCAATAAATTATTATAAAGGTGTCTTTTACATCACCTGCACCAATATTGATAAGGGAGGCAATTTTATCATCACTGCTAAAAATCCAGCAGGCCCTTGGAGCGATCCGGTTTACCTTAAAGAAGTGAGGGGAATTGATCCCTCTTTGTATTTCGAAGATGACAAGGTCTTCATCATATACAACAGTGATCCGCCTGATTATAAGTCACTGTATAGCGGACACAGAACTGTGAAGATTTATGAACTGGATCTGGCTACTTTGAAACCTGTGGGTACGGAAAAGATTCTGGTAAACGGCGGTGTTGACCTCAGTAAGAAACCAGTCTGGATCGAAGCCCCGCACATCTACAAACGAAACGGATATTATTATCTAATGGCTGCAGAAGGGGGGACCAGTGTAAACCATTCTGAGGTGATCTTCAGAAGTAAAGACGTCCGTGGCCCTTTCATCCCCTATGAAAAAAATCCTATTCTGACGCAAAGGCATCTGGATCCTAAACGGAAAGATCCCATCTCATCCGTTGGCCATGCAGATTTGGTAGAGGGACCCGATGGGAATACTTATGCTGTTTTCCTGGGGGTACGTCCCTATGAAGGTGATTTTTACAATACTGGTCGGGAAACATTTATAGCACCCGTAAAATGGATAGCAGATTGGCCGGTTATCAATCCGGATCATGAGCAGGTGCAATATGAATATCAAGTGAACTGGAAAGAAGATAAGCCAAAAATTACATTGCCCATTACTGGGAATTTTAGTTACAGGGTAGCGTTTAAAGATACCCTGAACAGGGAGTTTTTATTTCTGCGAACACACAATCCCACATGGTACAACTTTAAAGAAAATAAAAACGGACTGACCATGAAGCTGCTTCCGCAAACAATTTTGGAAAAAGGAAATCCTGCGTTTATTGGCAGAAGGCAGCAGCACTTGTCAAGTTCGGCTTCAACGGAGCTGAGTTTTTCTACCAAACAGGCCAATGAAAAAGCAGGAATGGTGGTTTTTCAAAATGAAAATCACTTCTACTTTATGTGCAAATCTTACGACAAGGGAAAAGAGGTAATTCAACTGTTCAAGGGTAACCCCGCCACGGACAAAATGGATCTGTTAAAACAGGTAGAACTGTCTTCTTCTGAAAAGAAGGTATACTTTAAAGTGAATTCTGAAGGCGACGTTTATTCATTCTGGTATGCCCTGAAAGAAAATGACTGGAGCGCGCTGGCAGATAACGTTGATGGTAAGTACCTCAGTACTGTAGTTGCAAAGGGCTTTGTTGGCGTATTATATGGTATGTATGCAACATCTGAAGGGCAAGCTACCGACAATAAGGCCATCTACAGGTGGTTTGATTATAGCGGAAATGACCGGACTTTTCAAAATGGCAGCAGCACCGGGAACCGGAAATAAAATTTAAAGAAGAAAATAATCATGAAATTTTTTATGGATACCGCTAATCTTGATCAGATAAAAGAAGCGCAAGGTTTGGAGGTTTTAGATAACGTAACCACTAGCCATTTGGCACCTATTTTTCAAGTAATATGAACATACGTAAAATAAAAGCGGACCATTTGAGGTTAATCCTCCTGATATTGGCAATTGCGATCAGCTGTAAGGTGGTAGCTCAAAGCCCATCGGATAGTAAAGGACTCAAAGACTATTATAAAGATTACTTCCCTATTGGTGTTGCCGTGAACAACAAGACCTTTAGCGGTGAGGAGGGGAAACTTCTTTTAAAGGAATTTAACAGCATCACCCCGGAAAATGCCATGAAAATGGAGGCCATCCATCCCCGGGAGGATTATTACTTCTGGCGGGATGCAGATTCCATGGTTAATTTCGCTCAAAATCATGGGCTAAAGTTCAGGGGCCATAATTTATGCTGGCATGAGCAAGTCGCCGATTGGATGTTCAAAGACAAGAACGGCAATTTAGTCACAAAGGAAGTTCTTCTTAAACGACTTGAGGATCACATCACCACTGTAGTGAAAAGGTATAAGGGAAAGATTTATGCATGGGATGTGGTCAATGAAGTCATAGGCGACGCTGATGACGAGTTTATCAGGAATTCCCTGTGGTATAAGATCTGTGGTGAAGAATATATCGCAAAGGCATTTGAGTATGCGCATGCTGCTGACCCCGATGCTTTGCTTTTTTACAATGACTACAATACAGAGCGGCCGGTTAAACGCGATAAAATTTATCGCCTGCTCAAAAAGCTGATTGCGCAGAGAGTTCCTATCCATGGTGTGGGCTTACAGGCGCACTGGTCAATTTTTGAGCCATCCGAGAAAGATTTGCGGGATGCCATTGAACTGTATGCCTCATTAGGTTTACAAATACATTTCACGGAACTGGATATGTCAATTTATCCTTGGGAAAAGCTTAAAAGACAAAAAAAGGAAGGGGAAGCCGACCAGTTGACGTCGGCACTTGAACAAAAACAAGCTGATCAGTATGCCAAAATTTTTCGCATCTTCAGGGAATACAAGAAGCACATCACCAGTGTGACATTCTGGAATGTTTCAGACCGGTACAGCTGGCTGGATTACTATCCGGTGCCAGGCAGGAAGAATTATCCCTTATTATTTGACCAGAAGCTTCAACGGAAAAAAGCTTATGCAGAAGTGGTAAACTTTAAATGATTCAGCTTCTAGTGCGCCAGTTTAAACTTTTGTAGACAAAAAAAAGACATTTGTTGCCACCGGTTGCTTATATTGTCGTTACTTTCGTTATTGAAAACCAAATATACCATTTGTAACCATTTCCGCTGAAGGCTAACATCAATCGGAATGATAACGCTTAACAGTTAATTGATTTGGAACTGATCCAAATTTGTGCTGTCTGGTATACTTATTTAAATAAATCCAGGTAACCAAGGACCATGTTGAACCAGGCCATTTTTAAGAAAATTTGTAGTTGTTACGTCTTTTTGTTTTTGATAGGCTCATCAGGATATGCACAACAGCAAAAAGTGAACTTTACTGCGTTGAAAACGAAAGATGGACTCTCCTCAAATATGGTCAATGCAATTCTAAAAGACCGATACGGATTAATGTGGTTTGCGACAGAAGATGGATTGAATAAATTTGACGGGTCCAACTTCATTGTTTACAAATATAAGTCTGATGACTCCTCGGGAATACAGGCGAATGATGTTCGGGCATTGCATGAAGACAAATCCGGGAACCTTTGGGTCGGAAGTTCCGGAGGTTCCCTGAGTTTATATGACCGGAAGAAAAATTCCTTTATCACTTTTCCCGCAAATACACCTGAAGGCCTGAGTCACGATAATGTACGTGCAATTTATAGTGACTATACAGGGAAAATATGGATCGCCACTTATGGTGGTTTAGATGTGCTTGATCCAAAAACTAAAAAAGTTACTAAGTTAGCGATCAACCCACACCTCAGGAAACCGGTACCTGCTATTGTGCTCAACTGTCTTTATGAAGACAGTAAACACAGAATGTGGATCGGATCTGACAATGGACTTTATTTATACGAAAGGCACAGCAACTCATTTAAATATTTTAAAAGCAATCCTTCGGATCCTTCAAGCCTGAGTGATAATTATGTTTCGTCGATCACGGAAGATCCTACCGGAAATTTATGGTTCGGGACGAGAAACGGCCTCAGCCTGCTCCAGGCAAATGAAAAAGGATTTAAACGCTTTAAACATGACAGCAAGCGTGCAAACACATTAAGCAATAATATTGTGATCAGTCTAGGGGCAAACCGTACTGGTCAGCTTTGGGTCGGGACTGATGATGGCTTAAGTATCCTTGATATCAAAACCGGAGTCTTTGAAAGGCACAATGCGGATTCGAGGGATATATACAGCCTTACCGGGAGGTCTATAAATTGCATTTATATAGACAATCAAGGCATTTACTGGCTGGGGCCATACCGGGGAGGGGTCAATAAATACGATACCAATCTTAACCTTTTCCAGTTAAAACAAAATAACATTTTCAATCAGAATGGATTAAACGCCTCAATAGTCACTTCCTTTGCCGAATATCAAGGCGATGAGATTTTTGTTGGAACAGATGGCGGGGGGCTTAATTTGTTCAATCGAAAAACCGAACTGTTCAGACGGTTTGATTTTCCCTTGTTAAACGGAGCTACCCTGAGCAATATTTCGATCATGAACATGGAGATCACCAGATCTAAACAATTGTATCTGGCAACCTATGCAAGTGGTCTGGTCATCATGGATTTAAAAACCGGAAAATTTGAGCAGCTTACCCAGCATGATCGCCCGGATGCGCTGAATTCAAATGACTTATTTTGTGTAAAGGAAGATCGCAAAGGCAACATCTGGGTGGGTACAAATGGTGGGGGTGTAAATGTATTGAATGCCAGGCATGAAGTGCTGCTGAAATATTGCAGGAATCCTAAGGCTGTCAATGAACATGATTATCCTGGAAATAACTTTATCAGGTTTATTGAAGAAGACAATGCGGGTAAAATCTGGATTGGCTCTTATGGCTCAGGCATTGCCGTTTATGATCCTGACAGCAAAAAGTTCGTTGTTCATAATAAGGCAAACAGTAAACTCCCCAATGACCTGACCCTATCTGTGATGCGGGACCGCCTGGGAAATATCTGGGTTGGAACATTCAGCGGAGGCTTGAGTGTATTCGATCCTAGGCAGAATCAGTTTATCACGTTCTCTGAAAAAGAAGGATTGAACAACGCAACTGTTTACGCCATAGTGGAGGATAAACAGGGACGAATATGGGTCAGCACAAATAAAGGAATCAGCAGCTTTGACCGTAAAACAAATAAATTCACCAATTATACCATTTACAATGGAGTCCAGAACAATAATTTTGTACTGGGGGCCGGCTTTATTTCCGCTGAGGGGGAGGTCTATTTTGGGGGCGCTGATGGCTTTAATTATTTTAGCCCCCAGTATTTTAAGAAAAATAAAAATGTGCCATCAGTCATTTTTACGGACCTGAAAATAGCCAATGCTTCAGTTGTAGCCTCAGCAGATGGTCCGATCAGGGAGCACATTTCAGTGGTAAAGGATATTTACCTGGACTATAAACAAAATTTTACGCTGAGCTATGTAAGCTTAAACTACACTGCTCCTGAGCAGAACAGGTATTTTTACCGTTTGGAAGGTTTTGAAAATGAATGGGTTGACGCGGGTACGGCTAAATCTGCGGCTTATACCAATCTTGATCCGGGTGATTATGTTTTTCATGTAAAAGCCAGTAATAACGACAGGCTTTGGAATGCCGGGGAAACCGCCATAAAAATACACGTCATGCCGCCATTCTGGCGTACAATATATGCCTATATCCTATATGCCTGCTTGATCACGGGGATACTATTTTACATCAGACACAGAGGAATTCAAAAGCTCAACATGAAATTTGCCCGGATCCAGGAAAAACTGAAAGCAGAGCAGTTGATTGAGCAGGAACGTCAGGAAGCCGAGCGCTTACGCGAACTGGATAAACTGAAGATTAAATTTCTGACCAACCTGAGTCATGAGTTCCGTACCCCGCTATCGTTAATTATCGGGCCGATTGACAAACTGCTGACAGAAAAGAGCGGTGCTGAAATTGCTGGCCCTTTAAACATGATTAAGCGAAATACCCGACGTCTGTTAAACCTGGTGAATCAAATTCTCGATTTCCGGAAAATGGAAGACCAGGAATTAAGATTAAACCGCTCCCAGGGAGACATGGTTTCTTTTATCAAAGAAGTTTTGGAACCCTTTAATGACCTTAGCGAACGCAAACAGATTCAGCTGGTATTTAAGTGCCGGTTCAATTATTTCTATACGCTTTTTGATCAGGATAAAATAGAACGCGTATTGTTCAATCTGCTTGCTAATGCATTCAAGTTTACGCCAGTTGGTGGTACCATATCCCTGGAGTTGGAAAAAAGTGACCCTTCTATTGATACCGCCGAAACGACCCTGGTGATCCGGGTTTCCGATACGGGTATTGGAATTTCTGAGGAAAATAAGGAAAGGATATTTGAACGCTTTTTTCAAATTGATACCACAGCCGCTATTTTGAATCAGGGAAGTGGAATCGGGCTGTCCATTGCGAAGGAATTTGTCAAAATGCATGGAGGAAATATAGTCGTTGAAAGTGAGTTGGGGCGTGGAAGCAGCTTTGTCATCACGCTTCCTTTTCCAACAATGGAAGCTATGCATGAACTCCCTGCTGATCTTTCGGGTTTAACAGGATCCGAAAGCGAATATGTCGCAACTGATGTTCCCGGGGAAGGCCCTGCCGGTATCGAAATTCCGTCCATTTTACTGGTAGAAGACAATGAGGATTTCAGATTTTACCTAAAAGACAGTTTAAAGACCCATTATAAGATCTATGAGGCCTGTAATGGGCAGGAAGGCTGGCAAAAAGCCCTGGCACATCATCCTCAGGTGATTGTAAGTGACATCAATATGCCTTACATGAACGGAATTGAGCTGTGCCATAAGGTAAAGTCTGATAAAAGGACCAATCACATTCCGATCATCTTGTTAACGGCTTTAACCGCTGAACAAGAGCAGATCAGGGGGTTGGAAACAGGTGCCAATGATTATTTGACCAAGCCCTTTAATTTTGAAATCCTTAATGCTAAAATTAAGAATCTCTTGGCCTTGAATAAGACACTCAAAGAAACCTATACCAAACAGATCAAAGTTCAGACACAGGAAGTGCTGATAGAATCCCATAGCAACAGGCTATTGAATAAGGTAGTCCTGTACATCGAAGAAAATCTGAATAATCCCAAACTTTCTGTTGAAGACCTCAGCAGACATGTCGGTATGAGCAGGGGATCTTTATACCACAAAATTCTGGAACTGACAGGGCAGTCCCCTGTGGAGTATATCAGATCGGTTAAACTGGAAAAAGCAACCGTCTTACTGGAAAAAAGTGACCTGAACGTCTCCCAGATCGCCTACATGGTGGGGTTTGCTACACCAAATTATTTTGCAAAGTCTTTTAAGGCGAAATTCAACATGCAACCCTCTGAATTCATACAGTTAAAGCGGAAGGCAGACCCAGGTTTGGTTGCGGAAATTAAATGATCGCCGGCTTTACTGGCGGTACCACTTAGCTAAATACACAAACGCTGCTTATCGGTAAAGGCAAAAGGCTGTTCAGGGCCATCCTGCTCAGTCGAATTTAATCGCTGGAACATTTCTTCCCTAATTATATTCAAAATTCCCCTGTAAAAGCGACACGATGATCTAGTTTTATGTCCTGGTCCTGTGCGTTCCCAACAGCAATGTGGTGGATGACAGGGGCAGCTTAACAACACAATATCGATCAACATGAAGACAAGGATTACCATTTCAACATTCGGGCGGTTTGCAACGCGCCTAAAAAAAATAAGCCTATGTGCGATGCTGCTTTTATTGTGCCTACCTAAAAGCTATGCACAAGATGCTGACTTTCATATTTATCTGTGTTTCGGACAATCTAATATGGAAGGGAATGCCAGGTTCGAAGCTCAGGACACCGCAAATGTAAGTGATCGTTTTAAGGTATTGCAGGCAGTGGATTGTACGGAACTTAACAGACTTAAAGGAAACTGGTATACCGCGGTGCCCCCCTTGAGCAGGTGTAACACCGGCTTAAGCCCCGCTGACTACTTTGGGAGAACGATGGTTGCCAGGCTACCAAAACATATCCGGATTGGCGTGATTAATATTGCCGTTGGCGGCTGCAAAATTGAATTGTTCGATAAGGAGGGCTACAAAGCTTATAGTGCTACGGCACCGGAATGGATGAAAGGAATGCTCGATCAATATGGCGGGAATCCTTATGGACGGTTAGTTGAGTTGGCAAAAATTGCCCAAAAACAAGGGGTAATTAAGGGCGTGTTGCTGCACCAGGGAGAATCCAATACCGGCGATCACTTATGGACGGAGAAAGTTAAAGCTGTTTATGCCAATTTATTGAAAGACCTGAACCTTAAAGAAAATTCGATACCCTTACTTGCAGGAGAAATGGTACACGCGGATCAGGGAGGTGTTTGCGCAGGTATGAATGAAATGATTGGAAAACTTCCACAAGTGATACCCAATGCTTATGTGGTATCCTCCAAAGGATGTACCGCTGCCGCAGACAAACTGCATTTTGATGCAGCCGGATACAGGGAACTGGGCAGGCGATATGCCAGCAGGATGCTGGCATTACTATCGGACAGCACCAAAAGGAAGTAGATGAAATGCTCCTCGAGAAAATAAACCTATAATATAAGTAAATATGATCAAATCAAATAAGCCCTTTGTCCTCAGCCGGCTGCTACTGTCCGGTACGCTGTATTTGTTCAGCATGTCAGCTTTTTCACAGCAAATCGTAGCACCGGCTGCTCCGGGTTTTGATGTGGTAAATGTTGTTATATCGCATGGGAAAATAGATACCCTGAGTTATCATTCCAAAACTGTTGGCAACAACAGAAAGGCGATCATCTATACTCCTCCCGGGTATTCGAAAAATAAAAAGTACCCAGTCCTGTATTTGCTGCATGGCATTGGCGGAGATGAAATGGAATGGTTAAACGGCGGTCAGCCACAGGTGATCCTGGATAACCTGTATGCAGCAGGGAAGCTGGCGCCCATGATTGTTGTCATGCCCAACGGACGGGCCATGATAGATGACCGCCCAATTGGTAATATCATGTCCAAAGATAAGATTGAGGCATTTTCAACTTTTGAGCGAGACTTATTGAACGACCTGATTCCTTTTGTTGAAAAGAAATACCGCGTATACAAAGACGCCGGGCACCGTGCAATTGCCGGCTTATCCATGGGGGGAGGGCAGGCCCTAAATTTTGGTCTGGGCAATCTGCAAAAGTTTGCATGGGTTGGCGGTTTTTCTTCGGCCCCGAATACCAGAGCACCTGAGAAACTGCTGCCCGATCCTGCCAAAGCCAAAGCGATGCTCAAACTGCTGTTTATATCCTGCGGAGCAAGTGATAACCTCATCATTAACAGCAAGCGTACCCACGATTACCTGCTCCGAAATCAGGTACCTCACATCTATTTTATTGAACCGGGCTTCCATGATTTTAAGGTTTGGAAAAATGGATTGTACCTGTTCTCCCAATTGCTATTTAAACCGGTGGATACGGCCTCCTTTTCTAAATATCCGGTCTCAGGTATACCTGCCTCAAGCAATATCGGTTCAAACAAGTATCCCCAGATCCTGTCAGACCAGCGGGTAGTTTTTAGTGTTTATGCGCCCGAGGCAGCAAAGGTTCAGGTCGATTTAGGTAAAAAATATGAGCTGAAAAAAGAGGACTCCGGGAATTGGACGACGACTACCGATGCACTCGGGGAAGGATTTCATTACTATTCATTGATTATCGATGGGGTAGCTGTAGCCGATCCCTCAAGCAAAACCTTTTACGGAATGGGGAGAATGGCCAGTGGCCTGGAAATCCCTTCCGATGGGGGAGCTTATTATGCTTTAAAAGAGGTACCGCATGGCGATGTTCGCATAAAGAAGTACTTTTCTAAAGTTACCGGTTCCTGGCGTCAGCTGTATGTATATACGCCTCCCGGTTATGATACACTGGTCAGGGAGAAATATCCGGTGCTCTACCTACTTCATGGAGGCGGCGAAAATGAGACTGGATGGACCAACCAGGGAAAGGGAGACCTGATTCTGGACAACCTCATCGCGGCTGAAAAAGCCAGGCCCATGATCGTGGTGATGCCTGATGCAAATGTTGGGGGACCCGCGTTTGCTGAAGCCGGCTTACAGACCTTTGAATCCGAGCTAAAGGAGGTGATCATACCACTGGTAGAAAAAAATTATCGCACAAAAAATAATGCCGCCGGCCGGGCTTTAGCGGGTTTGTCGATGGGAGGGATGCATACCCTTTACACCGGACTAAAAAATACCGAAATGTTTGCCTATCTGGGTGTGTTCAGTTCGGGATGGGTTGTTCCGCGTCAGAATACGATTGCAGAACAGCAGTACGCATTTATAAAAAGCAATAAAAATAAAATCAATACCAACCTGAAACAGCTTTGGATTGCCATGGGCGGCAAAGCAGATATCGCCTATCAGAATTGCCAGCTGATGCTGGAAAAATTTAAAGACCTGAACGTCAATTTTGCTTACGAAGAATATCCCGGTGGACATACCTGGCCGGTATGGAGAAATAACCTTTACAAGTTTGCCCCACTATTGTTCAGGTAGTTCCTGTCCCTTATCCCATATGATCCCGGGTTTTCTGAAAAATCCGGCTGCTTTCATTGCTGAGCAGCCATGGACATTTGCCGTTGAAGGAAACAGCATTGAAGTTTTCCGGCTGCAACTATCAGTTCAGATTTTATAAATGAGGTGAAATGTATTCAGTAAGCAAAATAAATCACTGCAGAACAGGCTGATTTAAAACACGGGCTTTAGGGTTTGAAAGGAGATTTGAACATTTTTACCCGTATAATGATAATAAGTTCCCTTGTTAGGATAGGGTAAGTTTTAATATTGTCCCATCACTGTGGTGTACGTTAATCTTCCTGAAGTATCACTCAGCCGACATGAGTAAGCTGCAGGGGTAGCTATAAATCCAGGGTCCAACCAAACAACAGCATCAGTACAATGAGTATAAAAATACCTTTCTCTTTTTTGTTGTCCTTTCCCTTGAAGGGATTTCAGCCTCAGTTGACCTATTTGATCAGCGGAGTATTGTTTCTATCGGGGATTTCAGCAGGTGCTTTGAAAGCCCAGCATCGGGATACCTCAAAATTAAAGCTCTGGTATGAGCAACCCTCAGGGGCGACCTGGGAAAATGCATTACCTATAGGAAATGGAAGGCTTGGGGCGATGGTTTATGGTAATGTGGAAAAGGAAACGCTAAAGCTGAACGAACATACCCTTTGGAGTGGTGGTCCCAATCGAAACGATATCCCGGAGACCTTACCCGCTTTAAATCAGATACGTCAGTTAATTTTTGAGGGAAAGCATAAGGAGGCAGAAAATTTATCCAATAAAGTGATGTTTGGCAAGAAATCTTCGGGCCAGATGTTTCAGCCAGCGGGAAACCTGCATTTGGAATTCCCGGGACATGAAATCTACAAAAATTACTACAGAGCGTTGGACATTGAAAAAGCCATCGCCAAGACTTCTTATACGATCGGGGCAGTTACTTATACCAGAACGGCATTTGCAGCATTTGGTGATCGCGTTGTGGTCATGCGGCTGACCGCAAATAAACCGGCTCAAATAACATTTACTGCTTCTTATACCTCGCCGCATAAAAGCATTGCTATTCAACTGACGCCTGAAAAGGACCTGTCCATGCAGGGTACCACCAGTGATCACGAAGGGGTTAAGGGATTGGTAAAATATGAGCTGATCAGCAGGTTTAAAAACGAGGGAGGAAAGCTAACTACCACTGACAGTACCGTTAGTGTTACAGGAGCGAATGCGGTTACCATATATATATCGATTGCAACCAACTTTAAAAACTATAAAGACCTCAGCGGCGATGAACATCAGAAGGCCCGGGAGTATCTTGACAAAGCCAGCCTGAAATCATTTGGTTCGGTTTTAAGTGCACATGTCAAGACTTATCAAAAGTATTTTAACCGTGTCCGCCTGGATTTGGGATCCACAGCGGCCGCAGATTTGCCTACAGACAAAAGATTGATGAATTTCAGAAACGTGTCAGATCCACAATTTGCAGCTTTGTATTATCAGTTCGGTCGTTACCTGTTGATCAGCTCATCGCAGCCCGGTGGCCAGCCAGCTAATCTACAAGGCATTTGGAACGACAAACTAAATCCACCCTGGGATAGTAAATATACCATCAACATCAATGCCCAAATGAATTACTGGCCTGCTGAGCCTACAAATTTAGCGGAGTTACACGAACCTTTCTTAAGGATGGTGCAGGAGATGTCTGAAAGCGGGACCGTAACCGCTAAATCCATGTACGGCGCAAGAGGTTGGGTAGCGCATCATAACACAGATATATGGCGCATCACCGGTCCTGTTGACGGTGCCTTTTGGGGCATATGGAATGGGGGCGCCGGCTGGACCAGTCAGCATTTATGGGAGCATTATTTATACAATGGCAATACCTCCTATTTGGCCAGGGTATATCCCATACTGAGGGGGGCGGCGATTTTTTATAAAGATTTTTTAGTGGAACATCCAAAATACAAATGGTTGGTCGTGAATCCGGGGACCTCACCGGAAAATGCACCAGCTGCACATGGAGGCTCTTCTTTGGATGCAGGGACAACAATGGATAATCAGATCGTCTTTGACGTTTTCAGCTCAACCATAAGGGCGGCAAGGGTGCTGAATAAAGACGCCGAATTGATAGATAGTTTAGTGCAAATGCGTAAACAATTGCCTCCCATGCATATTGGTCAATATGGACAATTGCAGGAGTGGCTGGATGATGTGGATAGTCCTGGGGATAAACACCGGCATATCTCACATCTTTATGGCTTATTTCCATCCAATCAGCTATCACCATACCGCACCCCTGAATTGTTTGCGGCAGCTAAAAATACCCTGCTGCAGCGAGGAGATGTATCAACAGGATGGAGTATGGGCTGGAAAATCAACTGGTGGGCGAGAATGCAGGATGGCAACCATGCTTATCAACTGATCCAGAATCAGCTTAGCCCTGTAGGCGTGAATGCGGGTGGAGGCGGAACCTATAACAATTTGTTCGATGCACATCCTCCCTTTCAAATCGACGGCAATTTCGGCTGTACCGCCGGTATTACTGAAATGCTGATGCAAAGTGCGGATGGGACCCTGCATTTGCTCCCGGCGCTTCCTGATCAATGGAAAAAGCGGGGAAGCATCAGCGGCCTTAGGGCAAGGGGAGGTTTCGAAGTGGTAAGCATGGAATGGGCCGACGGAAAAGTGGTTAAAGCGATCATCAAATCCACCATTGGCGGAAATCTCCGCTTAAGGGTTCCTCATCCGGTAGAAATGAATGCCGCCGGCTTGAAAGCAGCAAAGGGGGGAAATCCGAACCCATTTTATGCAACCGAAGAAATTCCGGAAGCGATCATCTCCCAAAAGGCCGACCTACAGCTACAAGCCGTAAAAAAGACATTTGTTTACGATATCGCAACACAACCACATCAGCTTTATACACTGATCCTAAAGGAATAATCTTTGAAAGGTACATTTATTGCAAGCATTTAATTTACCCTTTAGCCATTTTGCCCGACGATCCATGAAATTTATCATCTCATCCCTTAGTTTTATGTGTTGTGTGTTTTTCTGCAATGCACAAATAGGAGGTGTTTACCTCATTTCAAGTCCTGATAAAAACATACAGGTAAGCTGTAAGCCGACTCAGTCGATCTATAGCATCAAGTTCAAAGGGCAGACAGTACTTGCCGATTCCAAAATGGGCGTAAAACGGGCAGACGAAGATTTCTCCAAAAATCTGGAGGTGGTAAAAGCCTCTTTTTCCTCTGGTTTGCAGGACAAGTATAGAATGATTAACGCGAAAAAAAGCACGATTACCTATACCGCCAACCAGCTGCTGGTAGAAACCAAAACTAGCGCTGGCGAGAAGATGAACATCATTTTTAAGGTATCCAATGACGGCGTTGCATTTCGATACGAATTTCCGGAGCACAGCGATGACATCAAGACGATAGTGGCCGAGACCACCAGTTTTCACTTTCCCGAAGGGACTAGCGCCTGGTTGCAACCCAAAGCAGTGGCACAGACCGGATTTGAACACACCAACCCTTCCTATGAAGCCCATTATATGATGGACATTCCGGTGGGGACACCTTCCAACAGCACCAATGGTTGGGTGTATCCCGCTTTGTTTAAAAGTAAAAATGCCTGGGTAATCCTTACCGAAGCTGGACTGGAAAGCAGGTATTGTGGTACTGCCCTGCAACAGTTTTCCGATGGCGGAGAATACCGTATCAATTTTCCGCAAGCAGCGGAAACAATTGCGGGCGGAGCCTTAAACCCGGAGTCTACTTTACCATGGAAAACACCCTGGAGAATCATCGCAATTGGAACGCTGAAAACCATTATGGAATCAACTTTGGGGACGGACCTGGCCTTGCCTGCACAAAAGATGGATACTGCTTTCCTAAAACCCGGTAAGGCCTCCTGGAGCTGGGTGCTAGAAAAGGATGGCGCAACAATATTTCCGGTACAAAAAAAATACATCGATTATGCTGCCGATATGAAATGGCAGTACTGTCTTATAGACGCGAACTGGGATCAGACCATCGGATATGACTCGGTGAAAGTGCTGGCCGATTATGCGAAACAGCAAAACATTGGAGTACTGCTTTGGTATAATTCGGCCGGAGATTGGAATACCGTAAAATTTACCCCAAGAGACAAACTAGTAAAGCGCGCAAATCGCTTACAGGAATTTGCACGTTTGCAAAGTATGGGTATAAAGGGGATAAAAATAGATTTTTTTGGCGGTGACGGACAATCCATGATTGCCTATTACCAGGATATTCTGAAAGATGCTGCAGCCTATCATTTATTGGTTAATTTCCATGGCGCTACACTGCCAAGGGGATGGCAACGAACTTATCCCAATCTGATGACGGCCGAGGCGGTCTTCGGCTATGAAATGATCACTTTCAGCCAGGATGCAGCGAATAAAATGCCTGAACATGCGGTAATGAGTGCAATGGTGCGGAATGTTTTCGACCCGATGGATTTTACGCCAATGTGTCTGTACCAGATTCCTAACATACAGCGTGTGACCACGGCTGCTTTCGAATTGGCTACCGCCATTACTTTTTTATCAGGGATACAGCACTATGCCGAAACGCCTGAAGGCATGGAACATGTTCCTGCGTTTGTGAAAGATTTTTTGAAAGGATTGCCCGGCAGCTGGGACGATGTTAAATTTATTGACGGCCATCCTGGAAAATTGTATGTCGTCGCCAGAAAATCCGGAAAGAAATGGTACCTGGCCGGGATTAATGGGGAGCAGATGAAAAAACAAGTGACTTTAGATCTTTCCTTCTTGAAAAACAGAAGTGGAGCGTTAATTGGTTCCGGAGCTGAGGCCCATAATTCATTCGATTCAAAAAAAATCAAAGTAAATCCGGATGGAACATTTAAAATCGAATTAAAGGAAAATGACGGTTTTGTTGCTGTTTTTGACGCCGCTGAATAACCTTTTTATTTATTTTTTTGGATGCCCCATTGGAAATACAAACTTACCTAATATGAAAAAAAAGATTGCCTTTTTGGTTCTTGCCGCCTTCAGTTTGCTGGCTTATCCCTTATTTGCCCAACAGCAAAAAAACCAAAACCCCCTTATTTTTGCAGATGTACCCGATATGTCTATGGTACGTGTAGGAGATTGCTATTACATGAGCAGCACCACGATGCACATGAGCCCGGGTGTACCCATAATGAAGTCCAGGGATTTGATCAACTGGAGTGTGGTAAGTTATGCCTATGATACGCTCGCCGATGTGGATGAGCTCAAGCTGAAAAACGGGAAGCAGGCTTATGGTCAGGGAAGCTGGGCAAGCAGTATGCGTTATCATAACGGGGTGTTCTACGTAAGCACATTTGCCCAGACTACTGGAAAAACATATATCTATAGCACAAAGAACGTAGAAAAGGGCCCCTGGAAGGTGAGTGCTTTTAAGCCGGGTTTTCATGACCATTCCTTATTTTTTGATGACGACGGTAAAATCTATATGGTTTATGGCGGAGGGAAGATCAAGCTGGTTGAAATGAAGCCTGATTTATCAGGCCCTGATCCTGCTGTTCCCGAACGCGTTATTATAGAAAATGCCAGCCTTCCTTCCGGGGAAAAGATTGGATTGCCGGCTGAAGGCAGCCAATTGTTTAAGGTTAAGGGTAAGTATTATCTTTTTAACATCACCTGGCCAAGAGGAGGCATGCGAACGGTAGTGATCCATAAGGCAGATCAGATAACGGGTCCTTATGAAGGTAAAATTGGCCTTCAGGATTTAGGAGTAGCTCAGGGTGGGCTGATCGATATGCCAAATGGCAATTGGTATGCTTACCTTTTTCGTGATTACGGTGCGGTGGGTCGTATCCCTTACTTGGTTCCTGTTAAATGGCAAAACGATTGGCCGATTCTGGGTATGGATGGTAAAGTTCCGGACAGCCTGGATTTACCAGGGAGTCAGGGGTTGATTCCCGGTATTGTCGCCTCTGATGAATTTAACCGAAAACCCGGTGAAGCTGATTTGCCCCTGGTTTGGCAATGGAATCATAACCCCGATGCGGAGGTTTGGTCATTAAAAAAGAGAAAAGGCCATTTGAGATTAACTAATGGACGATTGGATCATGATTTCCTGTCGGCTAGAAATACATTGACCCAACGCACCATTGGTCCTTTTTCTTCCGCAGTGACTTTAGTTGATGTCGCCAGGCTGAAGGATGGTGATTTTGCCGGCTTGGGCCTATTGCAGAAAAAATACGGGTTGATTGGTGTGAGGGTTGAAGGAGGTGCTAAATACATTGTGAGCATTGACGCGGAAACCGGTGAACCTATCGAAAAGGAACGGATTCCGCTTCAGCAAAACACCATTCATTTTAGTGTAGACTGTGATTTCAGCCAAAGACGGGACCTTGCCAGCTTCAGGTATAGCCTGGATGGAAAGCACTGGAAGGAAATCGGAAGTCCCCTGAAAATGGCTTACACCATTCCGCATTTTATGGGGTACCGTTTTGCGCTGTTTAGCTATGCAGGAAAACAGACAGGTGGGTATGCTGACTTTGATTACTTTCGTATTTCAACTCAACCAGCGCCGATAAACTAGTCTGGTTGTCATAAATACCCAGGTGAATTTCCATTGATAGGAGGGGAAATAGCGGATCCGGCGGTACCCTTTCGTAAAATATTTTACAGCGATAGATTTCCTGAAAGAAGGCGACATCATCAAAAAGCTGGACAACGGCAAATCATATGAACCAGGCTATGGGTTCAACCGGATCAATGTCCCGAGTAACCTGGATTTTAATTTACCCAAGACTACGGTGCTGACCACGAATCAGGCAGGGTCTTACGGTGTAAAACAGGGCGCCTGGGGACAACAGCTGGGAGTTCCGGATCTGGCAGAGTATCTACAGTAATGCGCCCAATATCTATTATCCCAAAGTATACCGATGGAGGCTGGGGATACTACCCACAGGAACAGGTATCTACAGTAAACTCACTGCCAACCATGATATCCGTAAAAACACCACTACCCGGATCAATACAGATTTTACCCTTAAACAGGACCTGGGTATGGTCTTAAACGGATTGTCCGCCAAGGGGGATTTTTCTCCGTTGGAAGAAATGAGTCGGTAACCGATGACTCATAACAACCAGTTATGAATTCAATACGGTCAATGTCTGATACCTTATTATTATTATTATTATCAACTTAAGTAAGTTCCTTCCCCAATTCGAATTTTTAAAACCGGATAAGAAGTTTTTCTATGGACACGTGTGGTTATGTTCCGGCATAAAATTGAATTCAAACCGGCTGTTTCTCCCTTTCCCGTTCGAATAGATATGCTAAAAAACTGAAGTAATCTCTCCGATTCAACTTGTAACATTTTTCTTTATAAGAATGCCCTCCAATTGTAATGCTTTATCGATTTTATGGTCAAAAACATAGATCTGAAACGTTTATTTAGGTTAACATAAATGCTCTTCTCTTTATCATTTGAGGCATTCCTGGGTTTAATGGGCGCCTATATTTGATTTTCATCTAACCAATATTAACCTATCAAATCCCAGAAAGATTTGATGAAAACCAAACGTTTCACAAATGTTGATACCAGTTATTAATTATAAACCAGCGCAAATTATGTCTAAGTTTTCTAGTTTCTACAATTTTCTCATGAGGGTTTAAATGCCTGTCAGAAGGGAGGTAAGTGACTAAATATACCCGCTCTATAAAAACTAACCTACGGGTTAGCATCAATCTCAACCAATATAAACCAAAATAAACCAAATATGAATCAAACAATTTCTATCAGGAAATTACCAATCTTTTTATGGTTGGTAACTTCAATCGTACTCCTGAATTTAAGGGGGTATGCTCAGGAACGGCAAATTATAGGGAAGGTTGTATCAGCAGGTGATTCTGTCCCAATTCCGGGGGCTACAGTACAGGTGAAGCACAAAAATACAGCCGCATCTACTAATGAAAAAGGAGGGTTTTTAATACGGGCAAATACTGGTGATGTCCTCATTTTTAAGATGATGGGATTTACACAACAGGAGGTCGTAGTTGGTAGTGGAAATGTCATTAATGTGGTATTAAGTGTAGACAATACAAATCTGAATGAAGTAGTTGTTGTTGGTTATGCTAAGGTAGCAAGAAAAGATGTTACA
>Ga0065714_10064726_pt1 | contig 20956 bp, 14 predicted proteins | sample MisRhiReplicate2_FD_59101 | JGI IMG/M metagenome (GOLD analysis project Ga0065714, IMG submission 59101) | Miscanthus rhizosphere microbial communities from Kellogg Biological Station, MSU, sample Rhizosphere Soil Replicate 2: eDNA_1 v2... | ecosystem: Host-associated > Plants > Roots >...
ATGAAAAGCCCGACTCAATGATCGGGCTTTTCATGGGCGGTGGTGTGTGGTTACCAGTTTATGGCCTTCATCTCAGGGCAATAAATCGTGGTTACTTCAAATGTACCTTAAGCTCTTGCGAAGCCTACAGCATCGCGGACTGCACTTCGGGTACCTGGCTGACTACGTTCAGCAGACCGAAGTCAAATTTTAGTTTTGATCACGCGGCTGAAAATGTTGATTCTACAGTCTCAATCAAAACGACATAATATGGACGCCTCCTCGTTGCAAGCCCCTTCGCTTTGGCGCCCGTGCCGACTGCACACGTATATTCGGACTCGGGGCGGGCTAATGCCCGCCTTCAGCTAATCGAAGATAACTCGGCCTATGCCGACGCCGAAAAATGGAGGTCGTGTCAGCAGGTCCACGAGGCCAGGCTCTCACAATCCAGGTCATAGCGCTTGATCGCCGCGGCGCATAGTTGTCGATCAACCGTGCCTTCGTCGGCAAGGGTAGCGAGGGCTGCCAACACGATGTGATGGCGATCGACTTCGAAAAAGTCGCGCAGCGCCGCACGAGTATCGCTGCGTCCAAACCCGTCGGTGCCGAGCACGGTATAGCGTGATTGCAGGTACGAGCCGATCAGTTGCGGCAACGCACGCACGTAGTCAGACACGGCCACCACCGGCGCGCCGCTCGGCAGGCATTCGCCCAGATAGCTGGTGCGCAGGTCGGCCTGTGGGTGCAAGCGGTTCCAGCGCTCGACCTCCCGCGCATCCCGAGCCAGTTCGCTGAAACTGGTGACGCTCCACACCTCGCTCGCAATCTGCCAATCGTTGGCCAGCAACTCGGCGGCGGCCAGGACTTCGCGCAGGATCGTGCCCGAGCCGAGAAGACGCACCTCGCCTTTCGCGGTCGCCGGGCGCTGTTCAATGAAGCGATACATGCCGTTAATGATCGCCTGCTCAATCCCTTCGGGCAGGGTCGGGTGCGGGTAGTTTTCGTTCATCAGGGTCACGTAATAGAACTCGTCGACGTCCTGTTCGAGCATCTGGCGCATGCCGTGGTCGAGAATCACTGCGAACTCGCCGGCGAACGCCGGATCGTAGGCGCGGCAGTTGGGAACCGTGGCGGCGATCAGGTGACTGGTGCCGTCCTGATGCTGCAAACCTTCACCGCCGAGGGTGGTACGCCCGGCCGTGGCGCCTAGTAAGAAGCCTCGGGAACGTTGGTCGGCAGCGGCCCAGATCAGGTCGCCGACCCGTTGGAAACCGAACATCGAGTAGTAGATGTAGAACGGCAACATGCGCAGGCCGTGGGCCGAATAGCTGGTGGCGGCGGCTACCCAGGAACTGATGGCGCTGGCTTCGCTGATGCCTTCTTCGAGAATCTGCCCGTCGGTGGCTTCGCGGTAGCTGAGTATCGAGCCGATGTCTTCGGGCTCGTAACGCTGGCCGACGCTGGAGTAAATGCCGATTTGCTTGAACAGGTTGGCCATGCCAAAGGTGCGCGCCTCGTCGGCGACAATCGGCACAATGCGCGGGCCCAGCTGCTTGTCCTTCAGCAGGTTGCTGAGCATTCGGACGAAGGCCATGGTGGTGGACATTTCCTTGCCTTCGGCCTGGGTGGCGAAATTGGCATAGCTGGCGATCGGCGGCACCGGCACTGCGGCGGCCGTGCGGTTGCGCACCGGCATGTAACCCCCAAGCGACTGGCGCCGCTGATGCAGGTAGCGCATTTCGAGGCTGTCGTCAGCGGGTTTGCAAAAGCTCAGCGACTCGACCTGTTCGTCCGACAACGGCAACTGAAAGCGATTGCGGAAAGCGATCAACGCGTCGCGGTCGAGCTTCTTCTGCTGATGGGTGGTCATCTTGCCCTGCCCGGCTTCGCCCATGCCGAAACCCTTTTTGGTCTGGGCCAGGATCACCGTCGGCTGCCCCGCTTTCTGACTGGCGGCAAGGTAGGCCGCGTAGATCTTGATGATGTCGTGGCCGCCGCGTTTGAGGCGGTCAATCTGCTCATCGCTCAAGCCGTGGGCCAGCCGCGCCAAAGATGCGCTCTGGCCGAAGAAATGCTCGCGGTTATAGGCACCGTCCTTGGCGGCGAACGTCTGGAACTGACCGTCGACGGTCTGCGACAAGGTGCGCACCAGCGCCCCATCTTCGTCCTTGGCCAGCAGCGCGTCCCAGTCCGAACCCCAGACCAGTTTGATCACGTTCCATCCGGCACCGCTGAACAGCGCTTCCAGTTCATCGATGATCCGTCCGTTGCCGCGCACCGGACCGTCCAGCCGCTGCAAGTTACAGTTGACCACCCACGTCAGGTTATCCAGGCCTTCGCGGGCGGCCAGGGTCAGCGCGGACATGCTTTCCGGCTCGTCCATCTCGCCATCGCCGAACACGCCCCAGACGTGCCGGTCAGTGGTGTCTTGCAGGCCACGGTGCTGCAAATAACGCATGAATCGCGCCTGGAAAATCGAGCTGATCGGACCGATCCCCATCGAGCCGGTGGGGAACTGCCAGAAGTCCGGCATCAACCACGGATGCGGATAGCTCGACAGCCCTTGGGCGCCGGATTTTCGCGCGGTGATTTCCTGGCGATAGTGCTCCAGATCGGTTTCGCTCAAGCGCCCTTCGAGGAAAGCGCGAGCATAGATGCCCGGTGCCGAATGCGGCTGGTAGAACACCAGGTCACCGTCGAAGACGTCGTTACGCGCCCGGAAAAAATGATTGAAGCCCACCTCGAACAGATCCGCCGCGCTGGTGTAACTGGCGATGTGGCCGCCGAGTTCGCCGTAAGCCCGGTTTGCCCGGACCACCATGACCAACGCATTCCAGCGCATGATCGACGCCAGGCGTTCTTCCGTGGCGAGATCACCGGGGAACGGTGGCTGCTGCATCAGAGGGATGCTGTTGACATAGGCGGTGCCCCGGCGCGGCTGCCAACCAATGGCCGGATCACGGGCCACCTCAGCCAGTTGATCGAGCAACCGGCGCGCATGCTCGGTGCCGCGAGTGGCCACCAGCGACTCCAGGGCCTCACGCCATTCGCGCAGCTCGTCGAGATCATTCTGGGTAAGGGGGGCTGGGGTTGTATCGGGATGATTGGAATCGAAACGGTTCATTGGCACCTCCTCGCTTTTTTAATAGTCTATGCCGAGGTCCGCAGCTTTTTTGACCGTTATACAACCCCACTTCGATCATTGGCGGCATAAAACACTTTCCATACTAAAAGTAGAAGCACAATGAACTTTGACAGTATTGACCTGAAGATCCTTAGAGAGCTGCAAAACGACAGCAGCCTGTCAAATGTGGAACTGGCCAAGCGGGTTCATCTTTCGCCATCCCCGTGCCTGGCTCGGGTCAAGGCGCTGGAGGCATCCGGTTGCATTCGCGAGTACGTGGCACTGCTGGCACCCGAAGCGTTGGGTCTGCGTTTGAATGTTTTCATCTCCATCAGCCTCAAGCAGCAAGGCCGACAGTCGTTGCAGAATTTCGAGCGCAATATCTGCGAATGCGACGAGGTCATGGAGTGCTATCTGATGACCGGTGATGCCGACTATTTGATTCGCGTAGTGATGGCAGACATGCAAGCGTTGGAGCATTTCATTATCGAGCGCCTGTCGCCTATGCCGGAAGTAGAAAAGATTCGTTCCAGTCTGTCGTTGAAACAGGTCCGCTATAAAACCGCACTGCCCTTAAGAAAAGACAACGGATAACCGCTGTACGATGCTCATTACGAATTGAAGTTCTAGACGTCCGAACCGTCGATGGGGTTATTGCCGAGGACTTTGTCCCTAAAGTCGCGTTATACAACCGTGACCAAAGAGGTCCTATAGATGCAATCCGTATTGGAAAAGGCAATGGAGCGTTTTGCACAGCAAAACTGGAAGATCAAAGGGATATCCCTCCCCTCCAGTCCTGAAATCTCTACGCCCGAAAATTCCCGACAAGCTTCGCGCAGAGTGAAGCTCGACCTCATGACGCTCTTAGCTGAAACGCCTGAGCAAAGCATTGACTTCAATTGGGAAAATATACCGCCTGCTGGCCGTGAGTCTCGATGAACTGCTACCCTCGAGGTCCGATCTCTGCCTAGTAATCTTTGGCAATCAGCCCTGGACCGCCTTCTTGCAAATAGAAAAACGCAGGCCCCTCCCTCTCCACGAAACACAACCCTTGGCTGAATTACGGCAGAGCCGGGTATGGCAAGTTTCGGGAAGGACCACAGCACTCGGGCACTGTCTCCCCCTCTTAGCTCTCACCACCAATCGCAACTCGATAACAGAACATCAGGACACTTGGTGATGGCCAAAGCATGGCATTATGCAAAGCATATTTTGCCTTTGATGATCAAATTCGATGACAAAACCAAGCTGGTATCTACCGATCAGTGAAGACCTGAGCGCCGCGCTTTCTCGGGGTGACAGTCCAGACATCGCGCTTCTGTCGCGCTATGAAGTCGCGGCCATATTGTATTTGCATCATCTACCCAAGCTTCCGGTGCGCGCGCCTCTGGAGATGGAGCGGTCGTTCGCCACATTACTAACTCGTGACATCGATTTGCTGAAATCGACGCTGACCAGCAATTTCAATCGACGTGCATTTACCGCCGGCCTCATGCTGGCTCCCTCATTGGGCATCGGCCTCATGAGCCAAGAGGCGATTGCTAGTCGTAATTACGTTCGCCATGACGGTTCTTGGGATTTCGACCTCGCCAAAAGGCAACAAATTATTATTGGGGCTTTGAGCCATGAGCATGTCCGCCCTAACGGCAGGATCATACGAGTGAGCGATCACCAGCTTCGGATGATCCATACCATCCGAGCTAACCAAGAGGACTCTATCGAAGCGCAGGCTCACGCGGGAACAGGAAAGACTTTCGTTATTGGCGAGATTTTGGAGCTGATGCCAGAACGACGATTCATGCTTCTCGCTGACACAAGGCCCAAGCTTCAGCCAATAGAAAAAAGATTTTCAAAAGATCAAATAAAAACGAATACCTTCAAAGACTTGGCGGTTGAGCTGTTGGCTAGGGGGAACAGAGAACTCCAGAATAAAATGACCGCTGCGTCAAGGATCCAGATTCCATATTCGACGCTGGCGGAGCAGGTTGGGCTCGGCCCGATTGGAAAGCGAAATGCTTTCCAAGTCGCGGCGCTGTGCTGGGGAGTGCTCGCAAAATTTTGCTCCTCCCCCGATCCCTCCATCACGAGAAAACACATCCCTCGCCACCAAATGCAATGGCTGTCGTCGATTGAGCAAGAGGCAGTCGCAGCGGCATCGGCGAAACTTTGGATGAGAATGACCTGTCTCGATATCGAATCTGACCCTCTTCCAGTTCGCGGCTATCACCGAATCAAGCAGGTTGCTTTGGCGAGACTTCCAATACCCGAATACGCGGATACGATCCTTGTGGATGAGGCGCAGGATCTAACGGGACCTGTGGTTCAATTGCTAGATGAATCGGGGCACACAGTAATTTCGTTAGGCGACAGATTTCAAAATTTACAAGGTCACTACGTTCGTCACAAAGCCAACATTCGCCACCACGACATGGCGATTTCACTACGCGCCGGACCTGCGTTGGCAGATTTTGTGAATCCGCTCATAGCTGCGTTTCCCGAAGCGAGTGCAATGCCCTTTGTCGCCGATAAATCAAAAGAAACGGTCGTGGCAGCCTACCCGTCTGAGTCTTTTCCACCTGAACCAACGGTCATTTTGGTCGCCGACGAGTGGGGCTTGTTTGACTGGTTGGTTCGAAACCGCGAAATGAAGAAAGGGGCTGCGGTCGTCGACTGGATGAAAAAAATCGAGTCATTCCTGAATGGATGTCTTGGACTGTATCAACATAATGATCGGGCGGAACATGAGGCGATTTCTCAATTCCGAACCTGGGATGATCTGCGCAAAGTAATGAGCTGGAATGAATCGTTTAACCGAGTGGAGCACTGGCTAGAAACGGTTGGAGTAAAATATGGTGTGGCGGAACTCTACCAACACGCTCCTCGTAGCGAATTGAGTCACGATTTGCCATCGCGGTATCTGCTTGCAACAGTATATACAGTCAAAAATTTCGAATTCAAAAAGATGGCAATCTCAGAAGACCTTTACTATTTTTCAGATTTGCGTGGAAACACTGCACTGTCGAAGCAGCTCGCATTCTTGTACACAGCCATCACGCGGGCGTCTGGAAAAATCTATCTTCCAGATACCCATAAAGATCGTCTTTCGTTGATATTGAATTACGAGAGGAACAGCTCGAAACGTATCTGGATCGAGTAATGGGTCAAGGAAGCCGCTGGACCGGCGCGGATTGGCACCACGATCTTTGGAGTCTACTGGTTCCTAATTCCCATACCTCCGGATGCGTCGTCCTGACGACCTGCGAACATACACCGGACACTTCGCGCAGCAGTGCACTGATCGGATGGGACAAGCCGCCCACTGCTTTCTAGCGCCCTGCCACGGCCAGTGCTCCGCACCGCTCGATCAGCGCTTGCGAGAAGTCATTACAAAACGGCTAAGGTGCTTGAGCGAGCTTGATTTACCTCACCGCCCCCCTCAAGCACTTCAAGAAATGTACGGGTATGGAATTGAAACCCAAGCGAAGGCAAAAATTGCATTGGCGCCGAAACATCCAGAAATGGGTCCCCGACAGGTGGCCTTCAGCTATCACGAGATGCTAGATTCTGCCTAGCCTCCACCCTGTCATCATGTTTGAAGGACCATACGATGGATAAGACAAAAATAGCGGAGTTTGCTTACGATCTTCATAGCGCACTTGGAGAGTATGAAACACCGGAATTTGATTATTTAAAAAAACTAGGAATGGCGGCAACCCTTGCAGTACATATACGGGGATTGGGTACTATCCCTTACGATGTCCTCCGCCAAGTATCTTACCATTATTTTAAGATCCCATCATATGCTTTGGATCAGGTCTTAAAGATATTAGAGGATCTGGAATTCATTGAAATCTCAGGGACCCGTACTAAAATATCTTCAATCACTCCAAAGATTCCTCATTTCAAAAGTATCTACGACACAATCGGAGGATATACTGAGAGCGAAGACCTCAGTGAAGCTGAGAACGTCATGCTCGCGATTTTGAGCGAAGTCTATAACAAGCCTGAAAATAAACAGAAATTAATTAATAGCCTTGGAGCTGACATTGGCGTTTTCGATACGTGCATGAGATACAGTGAAGAAGGAGGATTGCTACGCACACACAAAGCAAGAGGCAAAGATATAATCTTGAGCCCTTACTACTTTGCTGACAACTTAGATGGCTTGGCGGACTTGACGGCGAAGTCCGGATCGAAGAGCATCAGCGGAGTTTTAACAAAGTTGAAAGCTAACCAAGGATGGCCACTTTCAATGGTTTTGAATAATAAAGAGATAGGAGGCACGGCATTGGATGCTGTAGAGCTTTCCTTGGTTCAAGCAATGGCGTCTGAAGGAATACTAAAACCACCATCTATACGCTTCGGAAATGGCTCACTGGAACAGTTCGTATTTACGCCCAACCCTGGTGCGATGAGACTGAACTCCGCGAAACGAGAAATTTATGAGAGAGCCATGGCTTTAGTCTCATGCGTTCGCAAAGGCCAGTTGATGCCAGCTGAATATAGAATTCGATCTCCCCTTGCTATACTGAGGAGCCTCCGTGACAAGGGGTACTTAAATAGCAATTCAGAAGCTAGCGATCAGTATAAAAATCTAGTATTTATGAAGGTAGCCTTTTTAAGGCCAGTTACTGCTTCACGATGCGAATTAGTACTCATCAAGTCCGAGGAAAATTCTGATGCTCTCGATATTGCGATAAAACTTCTTTCTACGGGAGAGCTTGCAAACCTAGAGGTAAATGCTGAGGCACGAATATCATTTTCACGGGACGAGTCCTACATCCAATCAATCATTTCTTCGTCTGATATGCGAAAACGAAAGCAAGTACAAATCGCAGTTGAAGCCCAGCATGAAATGGACCAACTGCTTTTGAACTTAGATATATAAGGGATGATAAATGGCCGCGCTTGATAAAGACACCTCACAAAAAGAAAAGGCAATACGCTATTGCATATCAAATGGAGTACTCCCATTTCTGGAGGTAATTGTAAATAATGTGCGTGAAATCACTGACGTGCGCACAGTTATTACGGATATTGACGTTCTAGGCTTGGAATTATCGCGTCGGGGCAGCATACGACGGACGCTCTTTGACTGCAAAACCGTCGGAAAAATGAGCGCGATTAATAGGGCGTTCTGGGCATCAGGTGTAATGGCCTATACAGGCTGTGAAGAGTCATATGTAATTCTTACTAAAAAGGCGTCAGAAGCGCATCGAGTAAGTGCGAAAACGCTGAATGTGCACTTGTTCCAAGAATACGATTTCGACTCATATGCAGAATCGGCCAGCATCAACTATTTAGACAAAAAATATTATTCTGCCGATATATCTGTCTGGCACGAATATTATAAGGTATACGAGCGGAATGAAGCTTTACGAGCGTTAGGGGAGTACATCAACACACGAATTCCATTAGAGAATGATTTTTCAAAAGCACTAAGGGAACTGCTAGGAGTCATTCGACTTAACAAAGGGGAGTTAAATCCTGAAAAGAAAGAACATATGGCCATCTACTGTTCCTTGATTTTAAGCCTATTACTTGTTTTGGCCCCTATTTCCTCGCAGATTGCAGATATTTTCGACCCCGCGATGGATCAAGTCGACTATGAAAAAATATTACGCTACTACGTCTGGGGAGGCCGCGACAGTTATATTCAACGAAGAGATCTAAAAAATTCTGTACAAGAAGCTTCTGGAGCGAAAAAGAGTGAGCTTGAATTGCCTGGATGGGATCGATTTGTAGAGTTGTCGCGAGGGTTGTTGGAGGCACCTGCGGAAATCGGCAGGACATTGATTCCTTGCAGGGATCTCTCGCTACGATATCTTTCAGATATTGACCCACACAAAGATTTTCAACTAGCGTCAGCTTTAAAGTCTTCAAACAGAGTCACTCAGTTTATAATCGCCGCCTCTGGTTATCTTTACGCAGCAGCCGGCTTACCTAAGGATTTCCATAATCACATCAAGGAAGAGCTAGCACAGCTTAGCGACATAAAATCTCCATGACATCTAAGATAATTCGAGTTCGGTGCACTTCATATTTTTTGCATGTGTCTCACGCGTTGGGTACTAGCTCCTCTACGGACGAGTGCCCCAATCGCTTTAGACTCGTGGATATTTGTGAATAGTCTAAAGCTGACTACCGGTGGGTTGTACAAGATTCGCTCAAATGGCCCACTTTTGACAAAAAGATTTTGAAGCACGCCTAGTAGTTAAGCGGGCTTCATCATACGGCTATGGACGAGCGGCTAACATTCAGCATCGAATTTCTTAATCCGGGCGCATTTGCAGTGAAAATCATCGGATTCGCTGAAAAGCCCGCTGAGTATGCAAAAAAAGGTTGAGACCCATTGCAGCCTCAAGCCGCGTCTATGAAAATAGTCGTATCATAGCTAGGCAAGGCAAACAGTAGATGGCAAGGATGATACCTGAGCACGGTCCCCACGATACAGAAAGCTATGGCGAGCGTGATCTCTACTGGAAACTGAAGAAAGACCTGCCAGAAGACTACACAGTAATTCACAGCCTACCGTGGCTCTGTTCTGCTGTGAAGAAACTCGACCCTAAAGCTAAGCCCACGGGGGAGATCGATTTTCTAATTATCCATCCAGAACATGGGGTACTTGCGCTCGAAGTCAAGAGTGGTGTGTATCGCGTGGAGAACTCTCTATTCGTTCACGTCCGTAACAACTACACCATCAATCCAATCAGCCAAACGAGGAGAAATGTGCACGGCTTGTCCTCTTGGCTTGGGGGAACCCCCTCCCTCTTCCTGAAAATTGGGTATGGTTTTATCTTCCCCAATTCCGACTTTCGAGCAGTGCCTACCTCCCCTGGCCTATACGACACGACAGCTAGTCCACCCCAAGCGCTGTACATTGACTACTTGGGAATGCCCGATGTAGCGGAGCACATTATAGCGCTGATGATATATTGGAAAGGCGCACTTTCAAATTCAAATCTTGGCGCCGCTAAAGTTACGAAACTCATCAACTTTCTAACGCCCACTATCGATGGTCAGCCACAATGGGGCAGTCGTGTGCTGTATGACAATAAAGTATGGCTTCAGCTTACCGACGAGCAGATCAAAATTGTGCGAAGCGTTTTGAGAAACGAGAACTCGCTGATCACTGGATGGCCAGGGACAGGCAAGACTCTGATCGTGGTTGAGACAGCAAGAAAAATGTCCATTGACAGCAAGCGCGTCTTAGTCATTTCGTTTAATAACCGGCTAACTGAATATATCCGCAGTCAACTCTCGGAATACGAGTTGTGTACAGTGCTTACTTGGCATGGACTCTGTAGGCAAGCCGCTAAAACTCTTGGGCGCGCTCATGGCCTAGACGACTGGTATAAAGTCAGTTGTGTCGACGATTTAAGAGAGGCAATTAATCAAAACCTTCTAAGTGAATATGATGCTCTCATCGTCGATGAATCGCAGGCGCTGAGCGCATCATGGTGTGAGGCGCTAGCATTGTGGTTCAAGGGAAAACAAAAAGCATACTTTTGCGATGAAACCCAGGTATTCCCTTTTGAGCGCGGAACCATATCGTTGACGGATCTCCGCGAGCTATTAGGTGTAGATCCTTTCCCCCTCACAATTATTCTAAGAATGCCCAAAGCAGTCACGGAGATTCTCTCCGAGGTTGTGCCTCCCAAAATACAGCACTATTCTCCTAGAAATTTGGAACACGATACAGCTCTCGAAGTGATAACCATCACACCTTGTGAAGATCTGGTAAAAATTAAGCAAAATTTGATCGACGATGGAGTTCGTAGCGAAGACATAATTATTTTGACGGGGTCAATCATAAGCAGGCTTTATAATGATTTCCTGCTCTCTAGAAAAATCCCTAGCGAAACAATTGCAAAATTCCGCGGGTTAGAGGCGCCTATAGTTTTGATTCTCGGAGCGGAACAGCTTGGAACAGCAGAACTGTTCAGTGCTTACTCTCGTGCAACATCGAAATGTATCGCTTTTTATAATGCACACAATCTTTACTGGGTCGGAAAAGAGGGATTTCAAGCACGACTACAAAGCAGGCCTGAAAGTAATGCAGCATTAATAAAAGAACAGCAGGGGCTGCGCATAAAAAACTTAGTCAATGCCAGCACTTGCTCCACGCCATTAAATTTGCAAAGTTTGAATATCTCATGGGCTGTAGACTGGAGCGCTTGGCTAATCGAGATCGATAACAACGAAACCCCTATATTGCTATGGATTGACCTCCTCTGCAAAAACCTATCCCATCCAATTTTCTTTTGGTACAAGGATACGTTAAACAGATTTTATCGAGCTTCTCTAGTTAAGGTAAACGAGCAAGAAAACATTAGTCACCACCCTGTATCACTTCACAGCTGCGACAAATGTGGCCGCCTTACTCCGCACACTTTCTCGCGGGCTTATCATTGCAGTCTGTGCGAGGCCAAACTAACTCCAATAGAGGCACCTAACGCCAGCTTTCTCGAAGAAATTAATCTAATAGACAAAGTCATAACCTTGCAGTTACCTAAAGATTTTATACTTGAATTTCAACCAAGGCTTCCGATAGCTCTGGCAGCCGCTGCGGCATTTCTGCATGCGAAACGACGGAAGCTGAGAACGAATGCTCTCGACGTTCCACTGCCTGATGGCCGAAGTTTGTATCTCGCTGCATTTACATTCGCACAATCAAGGATAGCGACGCATGATTCCACTAAGGCAATGTCAGTAAATGTTCTGGCAGACGAAATTTATGGAAGATATGCATTACTACAAAAAATAGATTCTTTCGAGTGGCGGAAAATCTTTGCCAACGCGATGAGTCAATTTTATTCTAAGGGTTACGTGACCAAGGCTGGGAAAGGTATATATCACCCTGTCGAAGACGACTTAGCACCTGTTCCATGGCACCTTGCTCAAAAAGCTCAAATGGATGCCGACGATGAGTACAACCTACACTCACTCGCCGGTACAGAGATTCTGTGATTCAAGATTGTCAGGATGATTCATCAGTGGCATATCCGACGCCTTTTGTGTGTTGCATACACCATACGTTGTCTTAAATTAGTTGCCAACTGCGGGAAGGTTTGATTTTAGATTTAACGAAGCATCATTTCTAGAAAGATATATAAACCCTTTTCCTTCTTGAACTTTTGCCAATGTTTTCATTCTTACAAATTTTTCAAGATCTTTACGAGCAGTATTTTCTGAAATATCGTAATCATGTGTTAGTTCTTTGGGGGTGAAAATTCTGCCAGGATTATTTATAATTTTTTTAAGTAAATGTCCCTGCCGATAATTTAGCTCTTTATTTTTACCAAGACCTTCAAGCCATTTCATCAGATCCAAGGTCTCTTGTCGTTTATCTTCAAAAAAATCCATAAACTCGTTTATGGCGCGTTCAATAATTTTCAGTTGATACACAACAAAATATGTAAGATCAAACGAATCTGTCTCGGTAAATACATAAGACTCGCCGTACTGCACAGGCGCCTCCTTCAACAATGCACTTATTGAAATGTATTCAAACGACCAGTAACCACTTTTCAGCATAAACCAATAAAACAAACATCTCGCTGTGCGTCCATTACCATCTCTAAAAGGATGTTCATAACCAATCATGAAATGAAGGATTATTGCCTTAACAACAGGGTGAATAAAATGCCTGCCTTCCTTACCATCGTGAGATCCATTAGCAAATTCGCACAAAGCTTCTATTCTATTAAGGAGAAGAGCAGCCTTAGGAGGCTGATGAATTACCTCATTATTAGAGCCACCGACAAAGATATCGTCAGTCTCTCTTATCTGCCCGGGATTCACTTCTTGTTCGTCCACGCCAGTTGTGGCGATTCGATGAAACTCACAGATCAACTCCACTGATAGTGGCTCATCTTTGTTGTGCTTTGCACTCTTCATCAGCAAATAATTATTTAAAATCATTCGCTCATCGTTATTTGCGGGTTGACGTTCCCTTACCAACATCTCCTTTGCTACTTTCCTAGTGACAGCTGCACCTTCAAGTTGAGCACTTGAGATAGCCTCCTCCATCATCAAGGAGTCAACGAGATATTTGTTACTTTCAACAAACCCTGGTTCAGGCGTGTCTTGCCCACTCAGGCGTATATTTACTAGTTCAATGCCATGGATCACGGATGAGCAATAGTCGGTGATATGTAGTAAGAAATTATTCTCGCACTCGCTTTTTAGTTCGAGCGTTTTGCTACCCGACGCTCTCGCGATCTTAACCGCCGCCCAGGCGGCTTCTTTGTTAACACCAGCTGGAACTCTTCTTCTGAAATCATTCCAATGTAGATATCTCCCCTTGTTGTCAACAGCCTTGAAATCACGCATTAAATCAAAAATTTGAACTCCGTATTTCTTGAGCAATACCCCGAATTCAGTAGGTTTTTGGATTGCGGCCATGAAATGAAACTCAATTCTTGAAAATTGCGTTGATCCTTGCTCGGGGTGCTTTCGGTGTCAAGCGGAATTGCAGGAATACTCCCATCAACTCTCCTACTGCGAATACGCGCCAAGTGAGAATTTTTCAATCTGATATTTTTGGTAAATTTCGCTACTAATCCAAAACCATATGAAAACTATGGCTAATCGTTCTCCTATAAGCTGATCACCAGCCAAGAATACAAGTCCCGTCTGGACAGCACCCGCGACCGCCAGAAGGAGCTGATTAAGAGTGAGGAGGCAGCGACCGGGAACATGGATTGGACAGTCAACGACAGCAAGGCCCAGGGTCGCAAGCTCGTAAACGACATGATCAAGCTAGTGATTCGCTCGTTCAACAACGAAGCCGATGCCTGTGTGGACAACGTGAAATTCGACAACGTCGAACTAGGCGAGAAACGAATTCTAAAATCGTTCGAAACGTGTAATCGCCTTGGCAAGATCATGAGCGTGGAAATATCACGCAATTAACTGAGTCTCAAGCTCGATGAGCTGCACCTTGCTCACGAGTTTCAAATCAAAATACAAGAGGAAAAGGAAGAAGCTAAGCGCGCCCGGGAAGAACTTCGGGAGCAACAAAAGCTGGAGCAGGAAATTCGCGCAGCCCGGGAGAAGATCGCGAAAGAGCGTAAACATTTTACGACCGCCATGCGTGACCTCCAGGCTCGATTGGACAAAGTAGAATCTGAAGACGAGCGAGCTGCTCTGCTGGCGAAGCTGGCTGAAGTTGAGGCCGGCCGCGCCGAACTGGAGAGCGAAGAAAAGCTCATCGACTACCGCGAGCAAAATGCCAAAGCCGGATATGTATATGTGATCTCCAACCTAGGGGCATTCGGGGAAGGGATTTACAAGATCGGTATGACACGCCGCTTGGAGCCAATGGATCGGGTGGATGAACTGGGTGACGCTTCGGTTCCGTTCTGGTTTGACGTGCATGCAATGGTCTTCTCGAATAACGCTCCTGCATTGGAAGCAAAACTCCACGAACGGTTTGCCGTGGGTCGCCTCAACAAGGTCAACGGACGTAAGGAGTTCTTCCGTGCGGACATTGCTGAGATCGAATCGGTCATTCGAGAAAATTACGACGCTGTCATCGAGGTCACCCATGAGGCGGCAGCAGAACAGTATCGCGAAAGCCTCCGCATGGCGTTGCCCAAACCAGCAATCCAGCAAGCGGAACGAGCGGCGGCGTAAAGCTAAATTACAAATGGGATGCCACTGATGCGTCTCCTATAACGGGAGGTCTATCAGCCTATGGTGCAGTTTTTGGTTTCCCAGCGGTCAGGTCTAGCACGACCACGTCAATCATCGCGCGCCGAGCTTCGGGGATCTGCTGGATCAACATTGTGCGCATCTCATCCGCTGACGTCGGCGCATTTACAGCGTGCTGTGGTATCTGTAGTCGCCTTCTCGACGAAGATGGTAGATCACCAAACCAAAACACACAGTAAATACCTCGTTGCTCCGATCGCCAGTCGATCAAATACTTGAGATCGAGTTGATCGGTGGCTGCTTGCCAGACCTCGGAGTGCCATTGCCCTTTCACTTCCATTGGCAGTTGTAAATCACCATATGTAAACGCGAGGTCTGCACGCTTCGTGTTTGGCATATCAGCTTCTGTAATGCGCTGAATCCCGTATTGTTGAAGTGCTGGGCTGATGAGAGCCGCTAAGCGATCACGGCAGCGATTTTCATTGTGTGGCACACCTGATTCGGCCCAGAAATCACGTGCTTGGTCCAGATCATCACCATTCAAGATCTTCTGCGCGACCAGCAATTCCTCCAGCACAATTGATTTTAGGTCATCGATATTTGATGGAGGCCCTTCTGTCAATAACGCGCCCAAATCTCTTGGTTTGATCGGAGTGAAATTTTCTTCTGCGAGCTTCTGACGTTGCTCAGCAGCCAGGTGTCGAATTTGCTCGGTGTACGTGTCAGCCTGGCTGGCGATTAGTGCATGCAATGCTTCAACAGCCTCAACGCTGGTATCGTCGGAAATGCGACGAATCATTGCTAGGAGGAAGTCGGTTGCGTTGTAGGGGTTTGTATTGCCAGAACCGTTACCATGAAGATGTAACTTCGACCATCCGACCCGAAACTCCGAAACAATCCACTTAGCCTGTTGCAGGCTGATACGGCTTTTAGCGTCATGACCGTCCACCATGAAGAGATCACGCAAACGCCAAATGAACTCCGGGTTCCGGGCCCCTATACCTGAGACCTCATTACGTACTTCATTAAAACGAACCAGAATATCTATGGCAAGCCAAGTGAAAAGGTGATCGAGGTCACGGAACGTCATCCTGTGCCGCGCAGCGGCGACCAAGGCTAATGACTCAAACGCCCCCGAGAAATTCAAGCAGTCGACAAGCTGCTCTTCTACCTCGTGGGGAGCATCAGGAAACTTGATGAGCCAATCGGATGCAAGTACAACCCCAGTCTGTTGCCACTCCTGATTACGAGCCAGTAAGTAGAGCCCAGGTGCGTGCGTACACCGGAGGATTAATGACGGCTCAATCCAAAGCCTTGCAAAATCCTCTCTATCTTTAGAGGTTGGGATCACAACCTGTTCAAGGGAATCTCGAAGCGAGTTAACATCCTCTAAATCTGCACACATAGAGGCATTATCGTGGCACATAAGCAGCCCAGCTTTTTGAACATCTTTTGATAGATCTGCAAACCCTATTCCCGAACGTTGCCGGGCTATCAATCCCGCCATCATTACGAAACAGTAATTCCACCGTTTGCTTTCAGCGTAGCTCTGCGCAATTTCTGCTGGTGACGGAAGGTCACAACGATGAAGGGCAGCTTCGAATCCAGACATTGCATCGCTCATGAGATCTGGCCCGAACCAAGTGGAAAGGCGCTCTGAGTGCAAAACCTCGTGGTGAAGCCCTAGCCCAAGATAAATACGTGCGGGATTGTATGTTGCAGAAAAGTCACCTGCACGTAGTTCATTTCTTTTCAGACTGAAATGACGGCGTGTTTCTTCGTATGCGATACGCTTCTTTCTATCCTGCCGTATCTTAAGGCGATCTTGTTTTCGCTTCAGACCAGGGCTTAGAGGGTTCAAAAGTTTCTGTATGTAACTCTCAAGTTGCAAATCGCCACTTTGAAATAGGAGACTGGTCTCGCGTAGGATTTTCTCAAAGCCTTCGTTGCGAAGCGCCATTCGCATGAGTTCTTTCCAATCTTCCCGCAATGCATGATCTTTGTTAGAAAATCCTGAAAGTCTCTGGAGAAACCAGGTTATGTCGCCGGAAGATTCAGACAGTCCGACTAAGCGCTCTTCGAGATCTATCTGCGACATCCAAATACTAGGCCGAGGCCGGGCGGAATATAGTGCATATTCCTGGATTTCATGACGCAATACGCTGTCTTTTGCAAGTCGCGCTTTTAGCGTCTCTTGCTCTGTATGCCTAAAATTTTGGGAACGTTTGAAGACACCCAGCCACCGCCAGAGTATACAAGGGTCATTGGACTCAACAATCGCCTCATCAAGCGCACGAACCATCAGAGACGCTACGACTTCGGTAAAATCGTTACACACTTGCCAATCGGATGTATCCACCAACGAATAATGCTCAACAAGAAGGCTAATTACCTTGACCAACCTTGCTGCTGGGAGAAGTGAAACAACTCGTTTGTAACTCCGATAATTGATGGTCCGTCCAGTTCCGGTCGGCGGTAGCGAGCAAATTGTAATGCCCATCTCGGCCAACAGCGTTGCCACCAGTAACTCATCAGAAACGTCACAATCGATCTTTTGAATCAACTCCCGTGCAAGACGGGTAGAGTCTTCAGTTCCTTGAGCACAAAGCGTTGCGACTGCCTTTTGCCACCAAGGTCTTACGCGAAAAGGCATCAGTGCATCAGCTGCGTCGTAACGCTCGCGGTAGAAGCGTTCCGTAGACAGGGCCACAGACTCCAGTACATCCGCTAGATCACGTGCAAGCAGCGTTTGCTTACATCCAGCTATGAGAACTGCGCGTAAATGAGCATTACTTCCCGCCGAGCTTATAACCGCCTCAATCTTGGCGCGAAGATGAGGAATCATAAGACCCTTAGCAGTATAGCTATCCCAATCCTGTGACCCGAAATAGGGATCCAATTCAGCGAGAGTGTTGAGCGATTCGAGCATACAGTCGGCCTGATCACTGGTCAGATTGCTGGTCTCACCGTATCGCAGCACGCCAATCGGATCAGTGCCGATCACACTTTGAGCCATAGCCACGCTGTGGAAGGCAAGCCAGGCATGCAGGCCTCGTAAGCTCGCTGGAACGGCTCCTGCACCGTGAAATTGGGCAAGCAAACGTCGATGTGCTCGCGGTGTTTTTGCCTCGCTCGCCAGCCAACGAGCGCCCAGATACTCAGCGATCACACGGTGAATAGGTTTTGCCCTACCGGCACCGGTACTTTGGAACAGCTTCGACGCGATAATAGTCCGCACAGCGCCCGCGGAAGGGAGCAATTCGAGATCAGCTAAGCGAACGTCATTGTCTTGATGTAGTGCAGAACCAGCCAAGTTTACAGCTTCAGAGCCTGCTAAAAGCGCGCCGGCCATCACCGCTCCAGCGGCTGACAATGCCTGATCAGCGGTCAGTTTTCCGAGGCCAAGATCGTAACGATCGCTGTCATGCTCCGGCCATGTTAAGGCGCAAACTTCCTCAAACAGTGCGGCACGAGTTGCTGGTAATTGTGCGTGGTATTCAGCAACTTGGCCCATCAAGCTGAGAGTGAGCGGATTACCGTACAATTCCCCAACGTTATGCGATTCGAGATGCGAGAGGACGTGTTCTGCATCTACCGTTGCGTGGCGTTGAGTCAAGAACAGAATCGCCTCACTTCGGTTAAGAGGTTCTATAGTTAATACGGTGGGCTGCTTACCATAAATATCCTTTAGGTTATTTACGCTGCGTTGCTGCCATTCTCGCGCACGGCAGGTCAGAATAAACTCAGGTGCGCCTGCACTTTCCAGTTGTGCAAGAATTAAGTCAACGGCATCTCCATCACGGCGCGCCACGGCTTCGTCCAAGGCATCGATAAGAAGCGGCTTGTCTGCTACTACTAACCGTGATGGATCTTTGCTGTGCATGAAGCGAACCGCCATAATCGGTTGCGTTTCACTCCTGCGTCCAATTTCTCGAATTAGCTCACTTTTACCCATTCCGGGTTCGCCAAGAACAACTATTGGCCCTCCCATCATCAAAATCTCAGCATCCCCAACAATTTTTACCTGCCCTTGCTCGTCAGTTACGCGAAGAGAGCGAGAGAAATAGCTTACTGATGTCATCTTGGGGACGCCTCCATGCCTGCGGCTTACGTTAGGGCAATATGAACGATAGCTGGCAGCGCGTTGGTTTACGTGCTTGGGTGAAGAGATGTCGCCAAAGTAGTGCTTGGTGGTGTCTTCAATGGCAAACATAATAACTGATGAGGACGGGTTAGGACGGACATACCAATCAATAATGGTTGCGATGGCATGGGTGTTTCCCGGTGACCATGTAGGCGCTGGCGTACCTCGTCCTAGCTCGCAGAAGAGGCGCACCGAACTGCATGGTTCGCCAGATAGAACACGCGCATGCAACGCTAGCCGCCTTCCCTGTCACATCGCTACGCGCAAGAGCTGGCGTTGAATGAAAATGATGGCTCGCATGCGCCAGAGCAAGCCTCATCCGCGTGGACGAAAGCGGGCGATCACTGCAACAGGATAGAGTGTGTTGGTGAATCTTGATCTACCTCAGCGCTTCGCCAACACGGACTCCTTGGATAAGTTCGATTCCTCAGTTTGGACCCAATTGCAGGCGGAACAAAAAAGGGATGGATCTGTTCCCCTTCAACGCCATCATTTTTCGATTAGCGTACGTAGCTCGCCTTTCCACGGTGAACTATATCGGGCATCAAACACTACTGCGCGAGCACCAGATACGTTAGGGGTCAAAATAGTTATTAAATCTGCAACGTGAACAGCTTCAGTCATACATTCAGCTAAATCCGACAAATAAACACCACCTTTATCGCGCACCTCATGCCAGTGGGAGAGACCACACCCCATGTAGAGATACACTCCAGCATCAACAGCGGCAATTCGTAAGCTTGCAAAATTTGACGTATTATCAGCCAACCCACGCAACATATGATAATTTTCCAAAACAACCGTCGTGCCTGGCTCTGTTGCCCCGATCAATGCAATCAGATCCGTCGCAGAAAGCGATGTGCTGATCAGTTTTAACCGATGATTATCTACGAAGCTTTCGTCATCACTGCCTAAATGCAGCATGTTCACTCCACTTGTCAGCCGCGGCCAGTCATCATCACAAAGACTTGCGCTATCTAAAGTCTCAAAATCAATCTTGCTCATATACGCAAGCATTTGCCTTATGAACACCTGAGGGTCGTGATTTGGTATCAACACGAGTGACTCATTGTTGTCCATATTCAACTGAGGAATCTTGCGGCTGGCTATACCAGCAAGAAGCTCTCTACGCAGGGCGCTTCCGCGAGAAGCCACAAGGGCAATACCAGGAAGTTCGAGGGTGGGATCATCTACGAACGCATGCTGACGCGACGATTGCTCATTGAATAAATCATCAAGGCGATCAATCTCAACCGTGATTAAACTATCGAAATCTACAGCGCTCATATTAACCCTCAAAAGATTCTGTCTGTGCCATCAACATTAGTAAGGTAAACGGCTCACTAAGCACAACCGATTCCAGCACAAATTCTAGAATGATACTCAGCAAGAAAATTTTTAAAATTATAAAGCTGGCATCTAGAATTTACCACCATTTACTAATTAACTTTTTGTTAACACATCGACTGCATCGTTTCTTGAATTAAATGAGCATCATCCACTCTACTTGCAGCCAACTGAAGCTCCCCCAGCGAAAGGGTAGTAACGATTTCAACATCACAATCTGGAAACATCACATCTTGGCTAACAGTTAAAGACATCACCTTGGCGATTTCAGCCACAACAGCAATATAATCCAAAACATCATGGATGCATTCGGCACGAAAAGAATATTTGTACATTGAGTTCCCCTAATATCGTTGCGTTTTTTCTTATAAGCTGGTGCATTTTCAGAGGATGGAGTACTCACCCCTCACTAACCCTGTGGTACTCAAAGAATGACGTTGACTCCGGCTTCACAGGCAAATGCCGATCTGTCCATTCGAATTAAAAAAAATGGACATCGTTGTGCACTCCCTAAGTCATTGAAATTATTGAAGTCCACTGTCCATTTTTTAATTGCAGTTCACGGATACAGAATTTCGCCAAGGGCGTGACCATGGCGCAGATCAGCCAGAGCTCCCGGCGCATGCTCGATGAGCTGCTCGACGGCCGCGATGCCTCGATTCTGGACAACGCTCATTACCGACTGAACATCATGGTGGTCAAAA
>Ga0065714_10064727_pt1 | contig 20949 bp, 49 predicted proteins | sample MisRhiReplicate2_FD_59101 | JGI IMG/M metagenome (GOLD analysis project Ga0065714, IMG submission 59101) | Miscanthus rhizosphere microbial communities from Kellogg Biological Station, MSU, sample Rhizosphere Soil Replicate 2: eDNA_1 v2... | ecosystem: Host-associated > Plants > Roots >...
ATCTATACCTCGTATTTTACATCAACCAAGACAGAAAGCAACGATGTAATTGGTGGGTTTGGTCTCGGTTCGAAAACCCCGTTCTCCTACTGCGACAGCTTCAACATCCGCACACGTAAGAACGGCTTTGAATACAACTTCAATGCCTACATCAACATGCAAGGTGAGCCAGCCACATCGCTGATCAGCAGTAGCCCAACAGACGAACCTAATGGCGTGCGCGTGACTGTGCCTGTCAAGACAACTGACTTCAATCAGTTCAACAATGATGCGGTGAAGGTCTTCAAGTGGTTTGTTATCACCCCTGAAATCGTCGGTGCTACGATCAGCATTGACAACAGCAAAGCGATTCGCCTTGCCAAAGATGGATCGTTCTGGTCGACCTACTCGAAGGATGGTTGGGAGCGCAACACGATTACCGCAGTGATGGGCAACGTTGCGTACCACGTGCCTGGCGTGTCTGAGACCTTTGCCTCACACTTCAACTCAAGCGAATGCGCGTTCTTCAGGAACAACACCTTAACAGTCATGTTCGACATCGGTGAACTTGATGTTGCGGCTTCGCGTGAAACAATCTCCTTTGATGAAGAAACTGAAAAGCAGTTCATCAAGCGCGTTAAGGAAGTGATCAGTCAGTTCTGTGCTGAAACACAAGCCAAACTTGACAACGAGATCGACAACGTTCCTGACGCAATCGCACTGGTTGAGGAAAGTGTAGGTTCATGGGCTTATGACATGTTTACCTACAAAATGGAAAGTATCCATACCCTTGCTTCAAACAACTTCATCACAGTAATGCGTGATGCGTTTGAAGACTCCGACGATACTATCGACACCTACTACTTTGCCGAGAACCGTCGCAGTCAGGTGAAGCGGCATTCACTCGACTACATCGCACAAATGACCTTCAGCAAGTTGCGCCAGCGTAAGATCGTTATCTTGCAGGGCAACGACAAAGGCTTCCAGCGTGTTGCCCGTAATCTGGTCAAAGAGGCTGTCAACTTCTTTGGTGTGTTCTTCACCAATGCAATGGTTGAACAATCAATCAAAGATGAACTGATTGAAGCTTTCGGTGAGTACATTGAATTCGAAGTTGCGGCCGACCTTCTGGCTATCGATAAGGCTGAGCGTAAAGCCCAACGCGATGCACAGAAACTCCTGCAAGGGCCTACAATACGTGCAAAAGCCGCTGCCCGTATAGGCGCTGACAGCGTGCGTGTGAAGCTGTTTGAAGTGATCAAAGACCCAACAACTGGCATCCTCACCTACAGCTACCAAGACAACAAAGTCATCACCGACGATGCGGTCAAAGGTAAGAAGTACATGATCCTGCAGGAACGTTACGGTGAAAGTGAAGTGTCTATCAAGCGTCCTGCAAAGGCACTTGTCGGTAGTCCAGCAGACGTCAACGATGGGTTGGAGTTCAATCACGGTGTTTGCACTATCAGTGCAGGTTCTCTGTATGCGTTCTGCCGCATCTTCAAGCTTGACGCATTGATCATTATCAAAGCGCCATCGCTGAAGAAAGTTGAAAAGATGTTTGGTGCAGATGCAATCAAGGTCATTGACACCTACGACATCGGTTATATCCGCGCCATTGCGTTGAAACGTAGCCTTGACCAGTATGCCGACCAGGTCGATATCAAATCGATCATGGGTAAATACACTGATTACGATTCCACTCGGTTGTCTGATGAGATTATTGGTCGCGCCGAACGTTACATCGTCGATAACCCTAACAGTGATCTAGCGAAGGCTATTGAAATCGTATCGACACTGACCAGTTGTGATGATTACGACAAAATTCCATACAACGTTCGATTCCTCGAAAAGGACGCCACTTACAGCCCTTATCAACTTGCCGTGTCCGCAACGAACAAGGCAAAAGCGATCTTCGACAGCGTACAAGCTGATTACCCGATGGTGTTTGATGCCGATGAAGGTAGTGTCATCGATCAGTATATCCTGCACATGGATAAACTTCGCGAATTGAATGCATTCTGAGTAAAAAGTAGTTGTAGTCGGGGATTAACTCGATTACACTACGAGCCACGGGAAAGACTGAACAAACTTACTTACACTATGATCTTGAGGATACATCGCAATGACTAAAGCTCTCAACACTCCAATCGAAACCAAGATTGCTGCCCATGACATGGTTGCAAATGGCTGCACCAAGACTGACGTTTCGGCTTACTATGGAGTGTCTATCCGTACTCTCGGTCGTTGGATCGAACAAGCGAACGCATCGGCTGCCGCTAAGCCTGTGAAAGTCAAGAAATCCGCATCGAAAAAGGCTGTTGTGTCTGGCGTTGCAGGTGGTTACGCTGACGGTGATGCTTATCGTCAACCAGTTGTCGCAGATGAAGACGTCGAATACCGCGTACTGGCAACTCGCAAATCGATCAGTCTGTCTCGCCTGGTGAATGGCTCGGTTGACAGTTCGGTTGTGATTGATCGCAGCGCCGACAACTTCACTGAAGTGTTCGACCTGATCGTTTCCAGCGGTATGGCACAGGATGCACTTGAACAAGCATACTTCATGTGCACGCCGAAGAAAATGGTTGAAGGTTTCACCAACGGCAAGTTCAAGGTCGACGTGGTCAAAGGTACGATCCTGTACACGCCTGACGTAGGTACACCGTTCGAAGTCAGCGGTAAACTGAGCCAGCGCATCATCGACACGATCAAGAATGACGGCGTTGAAGGTGTTGAGTCGCTGTTCAACTTCCTGGACAAGCTGATGCTGAACCCAAGCAACCGTTCGGTCAACGAACTGTACGGTTTCCTGACTCACAACGACATCGAGATCGCACCAAACGGTAACTTCTATGCATGGAAAGTCGTGCGTAGCGATTACTTCGACAAGCACTCCAACACTATGGATAACTCTGTAGGTAATGAAGTGCGGGTTGCTCGTAACCAGGTGAACGAAGACAGCAATGTGACCTGCTCGTATGGGCTGCATGTCTGCGCCAAGTCGTACATCAGCTCGTTCGGTAGCAGCGATGATCGTGTGGTGCGCGTTGAAGTTCATCCACAAGACGTTGTTGCGATCCCTGCTGACTACGGCGATTCGAAAATGCGTTGCGCCGGCTACAACGTTGTTGAAGACGTGACTGATGCATTCGTCAAAGAACTTGGTGGTGGCAACTGGTACTAAGCAACACTGCTAGAACACAAAAGAGCGCTTATGCGCTCTTTTGTCGTTTCAGAATACCATAAATAGGTTCATACTTAATCAATATGTGGACTTACTTATGAGCGCTCCTGCTTTCCTCAACAAACCAAAGCACAAAGACAACGTAATTGCGACGCCTAAAGGTTGGGCTGTCGAGAAGACTGGTGAACTACTAGTCAGCGTGAAAAATCTTGACCAGCGTATTGCTGAACACTTGGGTCTGGCTTCGTTCAAATTTGATGGTCTTGCGGCACAAGTTGATGCGTCTGTAATTGGTGAACTCACTGCCGTTGAAGCCCCTGTAGTCACCGATACGGCGCTTGACAGTCTGCTTGATACACTCGATACTGCCAAGCCTGATGTCGTTGTAGAAGACATCGTAGAAGACGTGATTAAGGAATCCGAGAAAGTCGAAGCGCCAGTTGTTGCCGAGAAAAAGAAACGCGGTGGCTACCGTCCACGCAAAGAAAAGGTTGTTGCATAAGTGCAAATAACTGACTCGACGTTTCGTCTCTTCGCAGCCAAGCATTACGATAACCCGTTTTGCTTGACTGAAGCGGAATTTGAATCAGACCTTTACCGTGCAAGCATCATTAAGAAGCTGATCACCAATCGGAATGACTTAGGCAAGGACAACACAAGGGTCATTGTCAACAGCGTGATCAGTTTCTTTAACGTGTTCGAGACTCATGCGGCAATCAAGATTCTCGAATACAGGCTGTTTGATCATCAGGTCAAATATGCAAACTCGGTACTACTGTTTCTCTCATTACCACTAATCGAACCAAAACATTTTGATTCACAATTTCTTATCGAGATCGGGAACCTATATGCAGAGTCTCATTGAACACCTATTGCTTGGCTTGCTTGAGGCTGAGTCAGCCGCTCCTACGAACACAACTGACGGAGTTGCGATTGCTGATGCTCCGTTCAAGTCGGGTAGCATTGCAGGTCACAAGTACGTTGAAGTCGATCATGATACCTACGTGCGCTGTCAGCTAGGTAAGGTCCCATACGCTAAGTGGGATGGCTACATCGAGGATGAGCAACTGCGCACCTTCGTCCAGAAACATTATTCCAATGCCAAGTCGCTGTTGGTCGTCAACAAGACATCAGGCGTTGCATCATTCTTGCGTAAGCCCAAATAGGAGAAGTCGCATGTTCACTATGATTAAACCCTACATTATCGGTGGTGTGGGGATTCTGATTGCCGTGCTGTTCGCATCAACCATGTACTTCATCAACGCGACCAGTGATGCTAAGGTCGAAGCTGCGGGCTTTCAAAGCGATCTGTCTGCGCTGCAATCGAAGGTCGAAGAGCGCAATGCCGAGATCAAGCGAGATGCGGCCAATCAGGCTACTGTAGGTGTTGAGCGAGCTAAGACTAATCAACAGTTCCTCGATTCGAAGCGCTCTGTTGAGGGGTTCAAGGGGCGTGAGGCTATATTGCGTGCTAAGCCCGAACTGACCGAGAAAATGATCAACAAGAGCTTTGCCAACTTCGCTGATGAGATCTCATGCGCGACTGGAGATGCAACACCATGCAAATGAAAAAACTGTTGATGGCCTCGATTTTTTGTGCGATGCTGGTTGGTTGTGGTCATGACCCTGTCAAGTCACCTGAGCCACAATCTGTCATCTCGCACCCTGCACTACCAGCGCCTGTTGGTAAGTACAACCTGCACTGGAAGGTTATCCCTCAGGATGATCATGTCTATGTCGCTCTGACCTATGATGAATCGTTGCAACTGAAGACAATGATTGAAGACCTGTTGCGCTACACGCGTGAAGCAAACTCGGTGATGTGTTCATACAGACGCGATCTGAAAGAGACTCGATGCATCCCTATCGGAATTGCAAAACCTATAGGAAATGGCAATTAGGCATAGTTACCTGTTCTCGATAGAATGAACACATCGAAACAAACAACGTGAAGAAGGAATTAAATCATGAAAACTATCGCAGACTTCCCAGCAGTAACAATCGTTGACGTTGAACAAGATGTGATTGAACTGTCCCGCGACGACCTAGATCCTTTCACTACTGGCATGAAGTTCTGTGTCAGCAAAGAAACCACTCGCCACGGCACGATGTATCCAGAAGTTCGGCCGTACTGTGTCGCTTACTACGCTCAAGACTACAACGAAGACCCTGTAGCCGCTGAAGCGAAAGCAACTGAGCGCAAGCATGAGCTGTACTGGATCAACAACTGCGCAACGTCGATCACTTCTCACGAACGCGCAAAAGAAACTCGCATCCTGCTGCGCCCTGGTCAAAAGATCATGATGAACGGTAAGTTGCTTCAGGTTCGCGACAAAGGTTGGGGTCATTACGGTCTGATTGACGCTGAATAATCATCAGAGCCCTTCGGGGCTCTTTGCTTTTGAGGCTACAATGATCAAACTTATCGCTAGACTATCCGTTTGTTTTGTTGTTACAATAGGCATCTTGACAGCGCTTAGCATCGTCTACGCTGAACTCTACTACTAATCCAACCATCAACTGAGTGTGTTATGACTAAGCCGTATATGAATGATGATCCTGCTCGTACCTGGTCCAACGCCTGGGGTCAGGATGCAATAGATTGGTGTAAGAAGTTCTTTCGTAACGGCACTTTCGCTGATCGCACCGCGTTCGTTCGCTCGTGTATGACGGCAACAAAAGGCAAGATGGATCCTCAGGTCGCGTTCGACATCTGGGCCGCAAACAACACCCAACCACAAACTGTCTGAAGGAACACTTACATGAAACGCATTTTCGCTGGTCTTGTTCTCGCTATGTCGCTGACTGCTTTGTCTGGTTGCGATGACGCACAGGTCGCTTCAAGCAATCTGTCGAAAGCTGCTAACAACTTCGAAGTCACCCGCCGCATCGTGTTCTACAACGGCATCACAGGTGAGTACATGTTGTCGCTTGAAGGTCGTTGCTCGTTTGATGCATCGGTCGCTAAGAAGCTTGACGTGACCTGCAAAACTGGCCCAAACGAATACAAGAAGCATTCGCTGGGCTTATCTGATAATGTGACATACTTCAGCGAACAGCTTGAAGGTAGCAATGTCAGCGTCTATCGCTATCGCGTTACCTTCAAGCCATCGGTCATTCTCCCTGACGTCAACGTTAAACTGGGGATCTAAAAATGAAACAGCCCGAGAAGTTTTCTTTTCGAAAGCTTTGCAAGTATATGCTATACACAGCAGCAATCATTGTGTGTAGCTACGTTGCAGGCTTAGGCATCGGTTGGCTCATCTTGAAGATCGTCAACCTGTGATGAGTCGGGTCTATTCAGTCTACAAGGGCGAGCGTGATGGTTTCTTGGTGTATATCGGTACTACGATGCAGAAACCATCAGCGCGCTTTCGCTGGCACAAAGCGAACGGTAAAGATCTGAAGTTCACTGTGTTGCATCAGTTCGACAACCACTCGGCAATGCTCGATAAGGAATTCGAACTGATCAGCCTTTACAAACCCGTACTGAACAAGATCGTTCATCGTAAACAGAACCTCAATGTCAAACTGACACCCGCTGAAGTTCAGTCGCGTGTTGGTCTGGCAGGGTGGTGTCAATCATGCTTGAAGCGCCGTGTCAACGCGGGCTTCAGCAAATGTGGTTGGTGTTGAAATAGTTGTTGACTGTCTCGGTGTGTGGTAGCAGAATACACACATCGAGACAGAAACTACCGAGGTGTTTGAAATGTCCCAAGTAATCATTGATCGTATTGAGAAAATCCTAAACGATATCATCTACGATCGGTATGACGATTTGCCGGACAACAACACCCGCGCCATGATCGTTGCTATCAGACGCGCATTCCCAAGTTTCGAGGTCATCGTCGATTCGTCTCACTACGAAGAAGGTCTGTTCGTGTCTTCGGTTCAGGCTAAAATCGACGGTGGTGATTACATCGTGAAAATGTGTTATGATTCTGGTAGCACTCTCTGCTGCCTCGTTCAACACTGACAGGAACTCTATATCATGCTTACCGAGAACCAGCAACAGATGCTGATTGACGCGCTGTTCAACTTGCTTGTGGCCGCCAACGTCGTCGCTAAAACCGCAGTAGTTGATTTGCCAATGCTCGTGTGCATCGCTGAAGACTACACTGAATTCCTCAACACTCAAGGTGAATGACATGCTCGAACATAATATCGAAGTCGCGCACGAACTCGCGGTGTTTGAAAACATCATTCGTGAACTGAGCGCCTGGTGGAATTCGAAGCAAGGTACTACTTGTGAAATTGCTACAGGTTATCATCTTATCCAAGACAAGATGGAACTGTTGGCAAAGTACAGCAAAGACCTTGATCGTGGTTGCTGGGCTGTGCATCACTGCGATGCTTGTAAAGGGCATCATGATGGTACACGCAACCTCCATGTAATGATCTGGAAGTCATGACCATGTGTTTCACAGACTCTCAACTAATGCTTGACTACCTGAGAATGTTCGGCTTTGGGATATTCGTTACAATAATGGTCATCTGTTACCCAAAGCGAAAAGAAACCAAAACGGTGTCCGAGTGACACCGTTTTCTATTTGAAGGTAAAGAGTTGCGTTGCGCGATCAGGTGTAGTAGATTTGATGACGTGAACTCTACTAATCAGGTATGGGGTAACGAAGCCATGAAAACTGTTCCGCGGTATGACGTAAACCAATTTGGTCATTCTGTTAAAATGGTCATGGCTTCGGCCTACGATGAACAAGCTGAAGAACTCAGACGATTGAAGACTCAGGTTACCGATCTTCAGTTGAAAATCAGTGATCTACACCTTGAAGCTCATGCTGATACCGTTTTGCTTCAGCGTGTCATTGCTGAGAACTCCGCTCTGCGCAGTGACATCGACGTCATTGGTAACGTGCTTGACTCATCGATCAATCATGCTGCGCGCTATCTTGACGCTCACAAAGCGTTTCGACGGCGCATCTTAGAGCTTGCTGAAGAGTACGACGACCGAGAAGACCCGAGCATTGCTCTCGGTAACCTACGTGACGTACTGGTCGCAGAAGTCAAACATAATCGACCATAAAGACCTGTTGCTTTATGGTGCTTACCTGAATATAATCGATCTCATCGTGAAGCAATCTTAGACCATGAGGTGCATCAAATGACTAACAAGAAACCAGCACAATACCCAGACACCAAGCAAGGTGCTATCGACTGTCTGAAGAACGAATCGACCTACGACATGACGCAGGTCAAGCAAGTAATCCCGGACCCATGGTTCAAAGGTGTCTGGGCCGTCGATCTGTACAGCGGCACTCGTGTCATCGTCTACCTCATGGGTTACGGTGACAACAAAGACAAGACCTACAACGATTTTGAAGAAGGTGAAGCGTGATAGTCATCGAGAAAGACTGGTTTCATAACGAGCGTTCATACAACGCGTTCCTGCTTGCGGTTGACCTCGCTCTGAAGCTCGAAGCGCTGCATTCTAAAGGTGCAATGATCTTCGATGAAGGCGACATGATCGACGGTAAATGGCGCCTTCACCTCGACGGTGACCAGTCGAACGTTGGTTGCACCTTCGGCAACTGTACCCAGCTTTATGCGGGCTGCACTCATGATGCCGAAAGTGGTAAAATCTGGTTGACCAAGAAGATGGTCAACGAAGCGTTCGCAGATGTCAAAGTCGTGATGCCGCAACACATTATCTCTCTCAAGGATCTGACGAAATAAGTAAAGCTAGAAGCACTGTGGCTAATCCTAGTCATGTGTTACGTGGTGGAAAATAATAATGACCGAGTTCGTATTCCGTACTATCGCCATTGGCAGCCAAACAATTCGCACCGCAACACGCCCAGGTAAAGCGCATCTCACGCCGCTGTTAGTCTTCAACGGCATTGGTGCAAGTCTTGAGCTGATGTTCCCTATCGTCAATGCAGTCGACCCTGATGTGGAAGTGATTGTGTTCGACGTGCCTGGTGTGGGTGGTTCGTCTACGCCTGCATTACCTTATCGGTTCTCATGGCTAACCAAGATCGTCAGTCAGATGCTTGACGCGCTTGATCATGGACAGGTCAATGTGATCGGTATTTCATGGGGTGGTTTCCTTGCTCAGCAGTTTGCCTACGACTATCCACTACGTTGCTCGAAGCTGATCCTTGCTGCGACGTCTGCTGGCTTTGCTAGTGTGCCGCCCTCTGCGCGTGTGCTAGCGTTGATGGCAAGCCCTAGACGTTATACTGATCACGAGTACGGCGCAAAGATCGCACCGGAGATCTACGGGGGCGAATTCCGCACCAACAAGGAGCTGTGTAAGGCGCACGCCGCCAAGATGAAGTCGACTGGTGGTTTAGGTTACTACTATCAGATGATGGCGATTTATGGTTGGACAAGTATTCACTTGCTTTATAAGTTGAAACAGCCTACACTTGTTCTCGCAGGCAACGATGATCCCCTGATCCCGTTGGTGAACATGCAGGTACTTGCGAAGTGGATTCCTAACTCGCAACTCCATGTTTTCGATGATGGTCATTTGTTTCTGATCACTCAGGCCAAAGCAATCAATCCTCTCATCATGCAGTTCCTGTATGGTGAGACAACTCAGCAACTATTGAAGGAAGCTGCATAATGTACTTTAAAGTCCTCGCAATGCCTTTGAGCCGCACCGAAACCCTGTTCTCGGTAGTTGATGCTCACTTCAAATTCAACGAACCGTTCGCAACTGAAGCCCTGGCGCAAGTGCGTGCCGATGAACTCAACGCTGAATACGAACGCATCCTGGCTGTTCTGTAAGGATTTGTGATGATTCCTGGTGAAGAGATTCGAATTGACAGCTTGGGTAACGAGCGCTTCTGGTATGTGTCTCGACCTACCCAAGGTCTGATCAAATACATTGATGAAACTGGTGAGCTGTTCCATGTTCACCGTGCATTTGCTATGACGCTCGAACAGTACGAAGTTACTTGCAGAATGCGTGAACGTGCCCGTATAATGTACGGCGCTGACTAACCCTTAAAATTATTTGAAGAAGAAATTACATGAAGATCTCTAGCAAAAGCTGGCACTATCGTTTCAACCTTAAAATCCAGGGCGAAAAGTTCGAACACAAAGCTGAATGTGGACGGTTCACAACATGTAGCTACATCCGCACTTGCATCGCATCAGTGATTCAGGGTGCGTGGTTCGCGTTCCTCATCTGCATTATTGCAGCACTAGCCATCTTCATAGTAGGAAGTGCAATCTGGGTGCCAATCTCGATCTTCTTCCTGGGTGGTATACCCACAGGATCCCCGTTGGCAGCGGCATGTATAGTCTGGGCTCTGATTGCACTCGGTCTGTTGGTACTGATGTGGAAGCAGCAAGTCAGACCTTACTACAATGCTAAAGTTCATCAAGAGCCGAACGTGTTCATCCAAGCTATCAAGGACAAACACGGTAAATTCTGCACTCGCGTAGAGCTTGTATAACACTGAATGGAGATGCTATGATGGCATCTCCAAACGTTTATGAAGAAGGAAATACATCGTGACCATTCAAAGTTATGAGATGATCGAAAGCTACGGTAAGCCGATCAAAGCCTGGACCCGTGGCGTGCTTGTTGAAGAGCAAGCCAAGGAACAACTGCGCAACGTCGCACAGATGCCCTTCATCCATAAGCATATCGCGGTCATGCCTGATGTACACTGGGGCATGGGTGCGACTGTAGGGAGTGTCATCGCAACTAAAGGTGCAATCATCCCTGCTGCTGTAGGTGTTGACATTGGTTGCGGTATGATCGCTCAAGAAACCTCGTTGAGAGCGATTGACCTGCCAGACAGTTTGGCGTTGATTCGCAGTGACATCGAACGCGCTGTACCTCATGGTTTCGTGTCGACACCTGGTCGCTCGAAGAACGGTAGCTGGATGGTCGCGCCGAACTCTGCAATCACGCGTTACAGCGCTCTTGCTGATCGCTATGATGCGATTCTTGCCAAACACCCGCTGATCAACCAAAACAACCCGTTGAAACAAATGGGCACTCTCGGCGGTGGTAATCACTTCATCGAGCTGTGCCTTGATGAGCGTGACCATGTGTGGGTGATGTTGCACTCGGGTAGTCGTGGTGCTGGTAACAAGATCGGTACATACTTCATCGACAAAGCAAAAGAAGAAATGGCGCGTCAGTTCATTCATGTGCCTGACAAAGACCTTGCTTATCTGGTTGAAGGTTCTGAGCTGTTTGACGACTACTGTGAAGCGGTGTCGTGGGCACAGGACTATGCGATGCTCAACCGTCTGCAAATGATGGAGTTGACTCTCGGCGTGTTGCGCAAGCATCTGACTACATTCAGTTTGCAGAAGAGCGCGGTCAATGCTCACCACAACTACGTGTCCAAAGAGTTTCACTTTGGTTCTGATGTTCTGGTAACGCGTAAAGGTGCAGTCAGCGCGAAGGTTGGTCAACTGGGTATCATTCCAGGTAGCATGGGTGCGAAGAGCTTCATCGTTCGTGGTAAGGGTAACGCTGATTCGTTCTGCTCGTGTTCGCACGGTGCTGGTCGTGTCATGAGTCGCACCCAAGCCAAGAAGCAGTTCACCGTTGCTGACCATATCGAAGCAACCAAAGGCATCGAATGTCGCAAAGACAAAGAGGTCATTGATGAAACACCAGCGGCCTACAAGGACATCGAAGCTGTCATGGCTGCGCAGTCTGATCTGGTTGATATCGTTCATACCCTGCGCCAAGTAATTTGCGTTAAGGGCTAGTGTAATCAAGTAAAGAGATGTATGATGGCATCTCTTTACAACAATCCATTTGAAGAAGGTCTATATCATGAACCAAGAACAACCTGCAAAGTGCGTGCTGAAGCTCAATATGAACGTACTTGAAGCACTATTCCCTGAAGGCACAGAAGCCCGTGTACAGCTTCAGCAAGCGGTTCTGGCTGAGGTTTCGAAGACCTACGTCAAGCAAGCACTCAGCGCCGATGTGCAGGCGTATCTGCGTACTCTGTCAAATGAAGTCAGCCAGGAAATCGACGTCAAGTCAGTGGTACAAAAGTACTTCGACACAAGTGCGGCATGGAACTCTACCACTAAGCTGAAACCTGGTACTGGTCTGGTTAAAGCAATCGCCACAGCGGCTGAAAATGCACTGAGCGACCAGTTCTATCAGACATTGAATGATCGGATTGAAGCTCAGGTCAAAGAATACACCGATCGACTTGACTCGCGTGTTGAATATGCCGTCAAGATGCGCATTGATCGACTGACCACTGACGCAATCAATGCTCGCGTTAACGCCGCAGTTGAAGCAGCACGAGCGGCCCTGTAATGGCTGACAAAGAGATCCTCAACAAGATGCATGAAGTAATCAACTCAATGGCTGCGATGCTGAATGAGTTGTCAAGCTGCAACAGCCCTGAACGGGAGTTGATGAATAAGAGTTGGACTAAGCTCAGCATTGCGATGACTGAACTTAACCAGCCACCTGCTTTGATCACAGCCGAATTGGTAAAGCGCTTGCGTGAACACACGGGTGAAGGTTTGATGGCTTCTAAGAAAGCCCTAGTCCGATCCAATGGTAATTTCAATGATGCTGTTGAATATCTTCGCACTAGCGGGAATATCAACAACTTCTGCACGGACCAGAACCGTCCTGCACTAGGTCAGCGTCACAACTAAAGGTGTATTCACAACATGTACAAATCCACAAAGACTTTTGGTCATGAAGTTGGTCTAAGTTGCTGCTTTCGTCAACACCGCGCTGAAAGTCATTGTCGACTGCTTCACGGTTACGCTATCGCAGTGCGCTTTGAGTTCCAAGCTGAAGTGCTTGATGAGCGCAATTGGGTAGTTGACTTCGGTGGTCTGAAAGGTCTGAAGCAAATCCTCGAAGACAACTTCGATCACACAATGTTGGTCGCTGAAGATGATCCGCATCTGGCTACCCTTCAGAACTTGCATGACATCGGAATTGCGCGTATCGTAGTGGTTCCTAAAGCAGGCTGTGAAGCGTTTGCTCACATGATCTTTGAAGTCACTGAGCAATGGCTACATGACGCAGGTTTCTCACCGCGTTGTCAGTTAAGCTCGGTCGAAGTCAAAGAACACGGTGCTAACAGCGCCATCTATTCAATGTAAAGGAACTGGTTAATGAACATCTATACCGCTGAGGTCGAACACAACAAACCAGGGTTCGGACATCGCACTATTGATACCGTCATCCTACTTGACGACTATAAGAACTCACTGAAGGTCAACATCTACACTGAGCGTGCGCTGTTTGAAGCTGCCAACAAAGTGCCAAACGGTGTCTTCTGGGCTATCAACAACTACAACTTCACTAAGGGCACCGACCAGACTACCTGGATGCTCTTCAACAATAAATGGCAAGGCTGGTTGGAATGCGCTCAAGCGCGTGAATTGGCCGCTGCTCAACTCGGAGAAGCATGATGACTACTGTTAATACCCTTGAAGATGTAAAGCGCGACTATCGCTATGTGTACGAGTTCGCGGTTGAATACATTGCAGGCCTGTACAAGCGTGATGATGCTTCGTGCCTGGCACTGTCGAAGGTAATGGGCGTCGACTTCAAGGCTGTGTATCGACATGAACGTGATGTCGAGAACGACAGCAACACCTGGAAAGATGATAGCGTTAATTGGGATGCTGAAACATTCTACGCCGTCAACCCTAAAGGTAAGGTCGTCTGCTTCCATAACTCGGAATGGGGTAGTGTGGAGCGCGTGAAGTAATGAACTGCCCTATAACTCATATCCTGAGCGTGTCGCAGAAGTATTGCACCTACGACAAGAAACGAATCATGCTCGCTGTCACCGAAGAAACAGGCGAGCTTGCAACTGAAGTCGCTATTGACTGTGGTGATAAAGATCGTCCAGCAAGCCCTGACGGTGTTATCGGTGAAGCTGTCGACTTGATCATTACCGCAGTTGACATGATCAACGCACACCAACCTGGCATTACGGTTGAAGAGATCATGGCAATCGTGACAGCCAAGTGTGGTAAGTGGGTTGCAAAGGTTGAGAACGCCAAGCTGAAAGCAACTCGACCTAAAGGTTGCTGTTGCCCACCAATTGGCCACACTGGCATTTGGGGTGCTGTAATGTGTCCTGTACACTTCGGCCTTCGCAGTCGTCAAATCGGGAGTGAATATGCTCATTAAACACCAAACACAACCTTGCACTGTGAGTTGTGTTGCAACATGCCTGGCAATGCTTGTAGATGAACCTGTACAGGGGCTCATTGATCAGTTCCATGAGCGCTATCGTGCTGGTGCGACGTCGATGGGTCAACTGCTGAAAGAGCTTGAAATCCCTTGCACGTCGTTCGATAGTCTATCCCTACCGACACTTGTAGACGAAGGTGCGTATCTGGTAAGCGTTCCATCTCTGAACATTCAGGGTGGCATGCACCAGATCATCATTGAAGTCACCGATGAAAACTACTTCGTACATGATCCTGTCAAGGGTATTGAAGGCAAGTTGTTCTATGGTCGTCGTGGTGAAACCTTTCCTGCTGAAGGTGAGGTCGAACTGAACGGCTTTGTCGTTGATGGATTCATTGACCGTGAATGGTTGGAGGGACGTGATGCGAGGGTATCGAATCAACCAAGCGCAACTGAACAGGCTAGCTGACTTGGCGACGACTCAGGAAGCATTGAGAATACTGGATAGCCTTCAGTTACTCGATAATCCCTACAGCGTGGTGCAGTATCAGCCAGATCCGAAGTTATGGCCAATCAACGTAAGCGCTAGAGATGTGCGTGAGGGGCGATACCCTGTAAAATAATGCTTGTGGCGTTGAGTGATCACCTATACAATCGATCTCATAGTGAAGCAACAACTTATCATGTAAAGGAGATTCGAGATGATCACTCAAGCCCAGCATGTCCTCAACAGAACCTTTGAAGCTTCGGGCTTCGATGGTACCTGGATCAAAGGCACCCTGCACGACGGTGGTGCAATCTTCCTCACCGCGCAAAAGCTGTTCCCTACTTGTTCTTGGAACAGCATGTTTCAGCAGATTGACTTCAGCGACCAAAGCGCGATTGAATACATCGCTCACGCCAACTCCATGTTTGAAACGACCTACAAGGCGGTGTGGTGATGTTTTTCAAATTCCACAATGATATCACTGACCCTAAGGTGTGGGCCAAGTCATACGGCCGCTGCAAACACATCACCGATTACAAACTCCCTAAAGGCCATGGTGTCAAGCGCAAACAAAAGCGTAAGGCCCAACGCTTAGCACGGAAGGTGAAACCATGAAACGTTTACTCCTGTTGTGCATGTTGGCTTCGGTTCTGACTGGTTGCGCAATGACCGAGCAGGAACGAATCGAGGAAGCCAATGAATTCTGTGGTTACCGTGGTTATCAGTACCTGAAGATCTACTATTACTACGGCGACCTCGATGAAATCTACTGTTCACTCGGTGACGGTATTCGAATTGTCCCGTACACAAACCCACTTGAAAATCCGGATGTGCCTCATGAGTAATCGTCAACTGAGCTATTGCAACGGCCACACTACAATGGGTCACGGCGAAGTTGCTGTCTGTGGTAAACAATTCTACAGCGAGGTCTACCAGTGTGGTATGTGTACCAAGAAGGACTTGCAGAAAGAACTGAAGCGCTTGCAATCTGTCGTTGAAATCGCTACAATGATCGCTGCCGAGGTAGATCGGTCTGAAGCTGAACGTGGGCGACCATACAAAGAAACCTACGTTCACCCAAGCACTGGTAAAACTGAAGACAACGCCCTCACCATCAATATGCGCTTGCTCAACAACCTGCGCAAAGCTGTTAAGGAACTCAAATGAGCGTCAAACAATTTCGTTTGCTGACTGACAGTACGACTGAACCTTTAGCGACCAAGGGCACAGTTGTGCAGAAGTGCGTTATGCACGATTACGGTTGCGCAAGTGATGATACTCGTATTACTGGTGTGCATCACATCAGCTTGACACTTGATCCAGAAGGTGGTTATCCATTCTTCACTCACCCACTCAAAGATCTTGAAGAAATCAAGGAAGTCAAATGAATTTTGAAGTGTTTGCTACTGAGGCTGAACTGAACAACAGAGTCAGAGTGCTCCAGAAAGACGGCGTATCTGATATCATCACAAACTTCAACGGGTCTGCTTGGACTTTAAAGTGGAGAGGGTAATGACCAGTAAGCAGAAATACGAAGAACTTGTCGAGTTGCTAGAAGAGGTAGGCGTGTTGCAACTCGACACTGAATGGGCCGAACAAATCCAGCGGTTGATCGCTGAACATAGAGGTGATGAATAATGGACAGCTTTACTGCTTTCATCATCGCCGTATGTGTGGCAGCGGGTATAGGTTTCGTTGGTGGTCGATACTCGCCTCAGGAAGATGTCAAGACGTCTTGCTACTTGAAAGGTGAGGTGGTCATCAACAACACTGTTATCAAATGTAAACCAGTCGCTGCTATTGTTGATGGCAAGCGCGTTGAATTTGTGGAGAAGTAACGTGGCAAAGACGTGTAAGAACATGAGCGCATTGGGTGGTTGCCAGATGCACAACCTTCATTGTGGCTATCCGAAGTGTTTGACTGAAGAGGCAATGCAACCTGTTGCAAAAGAACTTGACTATATTCTCATCGACGGCATGCGCTTCAGCTATCACGAGATCCTGAATTGGCGTGAACAAGAAGTCGCCTACAGGGACCGTCACGCTGACGACATCGCAATCGATACATTCGCTCAAGCAATGAAGAACAAGATGGCTCGCATGCGTGAGCGCGGTCGTAGTGGCTGGGATGATAAGTCTCAATGCACCGAGGAAAGTCTGGCGCAGATGCTTGTTAAAGAGATCAGCAAGGGTGATCCTGTCGACGTTGCCAACTTCGCTATGATGCTGTTCAATCGTGGTGCTCCAAATCTTACGTTGACAAGTGCGATGCTTGACGCCTATGTTGACTACCACATTGTCATTCAGCAAGCGCAACGCAAAGCCAAAGACTTGATGGGGATCGTAGAGCTGCCACGAATGTTGGTTGAAATTTACATCGACATGCAGAACAATGCCAGTCGCTATACAGTCGACCGCCGCATCACTACCGAAGAGCGTTTGTTGAAGCTCATCGAAATCAAAGACGAAACACTTGACAAGGTGGTTAGCAATGAGTTTTAATATCAACTTAACAGAAGCCGAACATACCAAGATCATGTGTCTGCTTGGGCTGTTAGGTGAAGTTGCAAGTGCAGCATGTCAAGCCGCTGATGATAGCGAAGGTCTTGCAGGTGGTGAAGCAACTGTTCCTGCTGATCGCTTCCAAGCGCTGTCTGATGCTCTTGATGAGTGCGACAAACTGCCCGAGCTTGATGACAATTATGTCCGCGATGGCTGGTTGCGTGCGCTCGATACCCTCCGTGAAATGTTGAAACTACCTGAAGGAAAGTAACACTCATGAAAAAGATTCTCGCTCTTGCTGTACTGTCGTTGGCACTTGTTGGTTGTGGCCCGTCACAAGGTGAAGCTGTATACCAAAACCAAAGCAACTTCAACAACCCTATGAAAGTCGGTACGCTGCCTGATGGTCGTGCAGTAAGCCGCATCACTGTTGCAGTGCCGAACCAAATTCATAACCATTATGTCTATGTGGTTGAAGGTGGTGGTAGCACAACAGTCAATCATCAAGTGCCTGAAGGTAAGACTACTCGCACCCAAACCTCAGCTTTTCTGGACGAATAAACCATGAGCCATGCAGGGTTGGGATCGTTGATGCAGGCACGCGATGCCGTGAAGCTCAATGATCATGAATTGATCGAACGCGCCAAGTCGTTATCGCGTCTGCGCATTGCTAGCGATGAGTCATCTGTGATGCTTGAATTGGCTAATCGTCTGGGCTTGCGTGTTGTCACTATGCAACATTCGCCTAACGGTTTCTTGATGATCGACCTGTTTAGCAACTGTCGGTACTTGACGCGGTGGGAATCTTTCATGTATCGCATGTTTAAGCGTTTGCCTAAAGGGCTCAAGCTGCTCACTCACCAACCTGAATGGCCTATACTATGAGCCGCATGCAGCGTTATGACTTCGATACAGACGAGGCATGCACCTACGTTCGCTTCGGTCCAATGGATGATGGTGGGTACGTTCGGCATGAAGATGCAACGTTGGTCGAGCTTGAATTGGCTTACGCGATGAATGACATTGTCAACATGCGCCGTGAACTGAAGAAAACCTACGATCTCATCAGCTATCACGCTAAGCAGTCTCGCAAGTTTGAAGCTCTCTGGGATGATGCTCGTGAGCTGTTGAAGATCGCTGAAACCGTTTCGCGGGACGTTGGTCGTCATACACTCACTTTCCGTATCAAATGTCTGTTGGAACGCCCTGTGTAACTGCTTGCACGTATCCTGTCCAGGCAGTACACTGAGCGCATAAGCTAAATTGGAGATTGAATTGTGAAGCTATCTGAAGCGATTGAACAAATGATTGTGACTCGCAAGTACTGCCTGTACGACCACGAATACATGTGCAACTCCCTGTCGCACAACGATCTAGGGGGTTTCGTTGATGCTGTGCACGACATGGTTTGCACTATCAAGCCAGGAATTGGCCGAGGAACTCCTTTGATCTGCGCATTGCATGCTGCGGGTATCATCAACGTAAACAATATGACCGATCCTGAAATGTTCAGCTACACCTTACAAGTGTACTGCTGGTGGGTATTCGATCTCAAGCGTAAGGGGTTGTAACATGTCGCAATACGAACCAAAGGCACCGTTGCCTGGTAAAGGCCTTGAAGGTCAGAACTGCAATGTTACCCAGTGCCAGAAGCCTGACAGCGCGCATCACTTCAACACTGTGATGAAAGCTTGGTACTGCCTGGAGTGTGCAGAGAAGATCGAATACTGGGCTAACAAAGACGGCAATTCGTTTTACGACGGTGTTGTAGGGAAGAGGGATCGATAATGGTACGTTGGATGAGACTGTCAACGTTCATCAAACTGATGACAAACATTTACAACATGCATTCAAATGTAAGTTTCTATAACGACCATTCGAAAGTGGGTTATAAAGAATTTGACTTTGATGCATGCAAGTCATGGCGTCAAAGCGTGAAGGCAAACGACCTCGCAATCAAGACTGCCACAATCGTGATGTATGACAGATGGAGCGATAAGCGTGCGTTGGCTGATTGAACAGTTTGTTGGTGCATGGGTATGCATTGATCATGGTGTATCACCTTTCTACAACGGCATGATCATCGTCAAGCAACACACATTCACCAAACGCAAGAAAGCTATTGCAGATTTTGACATCAGTGGGCGCCGTGACATTCCGGTTGAGCGCGCCGAAAAACTTATCAGTGAGTGGAAATTACAATGAATTTCAGTTATTTGGTTTTGGCGTTGATTGTAGCGTTCGGCTTGAAAGAACTCATTATCGTGCTAACCGACAGTACCACTGCAGGTAATCGTTTCATCAGCATCCTCAATGTTGGTGGCTGCATTGCAGTAGTCGCAAACTACAGTAAGTGGTTGATCATATGAACCGTCGTGTATGTCATGCGTGCGCAGGGTTGCCGCGTTCGTTCTTCTGCAACGTGTGCGACACTCCGGCCGTTGAGTCTGAGCATATGGTTGAGAAGTATCAGGTTCTCGAAACTCACGTCTACCCATCGTGGTGCGACACAAACAAATCAGGCTATGAACATGCGATGCGGTGTGGTCTCCAGGTGCGAAGACTTATTTGGACTTATTGAGGAAATAACTGTACAACGTGATGTGATCTGTCGTATACTGCGTATGTGAAGTGAAATTATACCATGTACGTAAGGAGAACATCACATGCCTTTCTGGATTCCAACTCGCGAAGATATCACACTCATCAAGCAGGCCGCCAGCACTGAGACTGGCTTAACTGTTGGCCGCTTGATCCTCGAACCTGGTCGTCGCTGCAACATCATGTTTGATGGCGTCGACTCGAACATCAATATTGCTCTGGTTACGCGTCAACATGACGCCGATGAAGAGTGGCATGAAGACACTGACCTCGAATGCCCTGAAGACCTTACTGAGTTCAAGCGCGGCGTGACGCTGACTGACGATGGTAAAGCAATCGTTGACTTCTACGTCAGAAACAAAGACGGCCTACACGGTAACGTAACTGTCTACTACAGCGACACCAAGATCCAGAAGATCGTGGGTTATCGCGTTGCTGATCGCATCCTGTATCAAGCACGGTAAAAGGTTGACGCCGTGCGAAACGGTGCAATACTACAAATGCAGCACACACAAACTGAAGTTCCAACTAAATCATAGAGGTATCAATCATGTGCAAAGCCCGTGTAGCAGTACAAGCAATCACCACTGAAGCGCAAGTCCGCGCTCTGTTCCTTCTCGCAAACATCGACGTCATCTCGGTCATGTCGATTGACAACGAGTACTCTCCAAGTCTGATCGATACACTCCCTTGGTGGAAGGTGCAAACGCCGTCTGGCACAATCAAGCTCGGTAATCGCAAACGCGTGATCAACATCGACTGGACTGACACTGACGTTCGTTTCGTCGTCACTGAAGACCATGTGACCAAAAGCGAAACGCATGTTCACGCCTGGTCTGTCGGTAAAGCGGTAAACTACTTGATCGTGCTGCAACAGTTTGTTACCATGCGTGCATCGGGTGCTACTGAAGCAGTCGACCTCGACGAAGAGTAAACCAACATGATCACCCAGACCTCACTCATGCACCCCTCTACACTGACAAAGCTCCGTACTGCAATCGCAGATGCGGAGCAGAAAGCGGCGGTAGACCCTACAGGTGTCGTTGTTGTCGATGTGTACAACAGCAAGGG
>Ga0065714_10002680_pt1 | contig 20945 bp, 21 predicted proteins | sample MisRhiReplicate2_FD_59101 | JGI IMG/M metagenome (GOLD analysis project Ga0065714, IMG submission 59101) | Miscanthus rhizosphere microbial communities from Kellogg Biological Station, MSU, sample Rhizosphere Soil Replicate 2: eDNA_1 v2... | ecosystem: Host-associated > Plants > Roots >...
CCTGGTTCCGAAGCAAGCCTTCGGCCGCGCAGGTGCTGATGAGCAGCGCCTTGTGCATGTTGAACCTCAATTTATGGGTGTGCGTTATCCTCGCGAAATCTCAGCGAGGTGATGACGTGGGTAAACGATTAGTGCTGGTAGGCGACAAAGAAGCCGAGTTCTTGAAGCTGGCGATCAAGACCTGGGAGGAGGTCTATGCTGGGGATCGGAGCGAGGAAGCCGACAGCAAGAGAATGCGGGGCTTCAACCTCACCCGGCATTTGGAGGGTAAATATACCAAGGCAGAAATAGAAGAGATTGCGGAGGTGTCGTTGGCGCTGTTCGACTGAAAACGGGCGCCATTGCGTGCGCCGTAGGTTTCGCTTATTCTCAGCGGCTGATGGTAAACCTCAAGCCCTTTATCGCCCCGACGATTGTTTGCCTGCTCGCCCTCATTGGCGTTGCCTGCGCGAGCGTTCTTGTGCCGAAGTCAAACTCTGCGGTTGTTTTGGACGGCAAATGGTGCGGTCCCTTTCAGCCCGAGGGTGATCGACCGGACGGGGTTTGCCTGTTTCCTTAGACCAGCGCCAGCAGCGCGAGCAGTTGCGTCTTGGTGACGGTGACGCCTGCAAGGATGAAGGTATCGACAGAGGCATCACCGATCACGACCTGATTGTCTGCGGTCGTATAGGTGTTCGCCCCAATTGCCGTTGAGTTCACCGCGTTGGTCTTCTGCAGGGCATTGTTGCCCGCGCTTTGGCCCACAAGCGTATTCCGGCTACCAGCAATGATGCTGAGCCCGGCTGCGGTGCCGAAAAGTGCGTTCTGCTCGCCTGTGGTGACGGCTTCGCCTGCCCGGTAGCCCATGGCGACGTTCTGGAGCCCGGTTGTGACGAACCGCAGAGTGCTGTCGCCAACTGCGGTGCTATTGCCAGCGGAAATCATCGTGGAGCAGGACAGGCGGCCGATAGCCACGCCCCCGACGCCGGTCTGGACCTTGCGCATGGACTCATAGCCGATTGCGACGGTATCGACAGTGGACGAGCTGTCCTGCAAGGCGGCGGCACCAATAGCCACGTTCCCAGTCCCGACAGTATGGGACCGCATGGCGTTGTCGCCAAAGGCCACGTTGTAGCTGCCCGTCATGAAGTACATCAGAGCTTCTTGGCCGAAGCCAACATTTGCCGCACCGGTGCCGGTAGAATTCCCAGCCAAGCCGCCAAACTGATTACGATTAGTCATGATATTTTTTCTCCGCTGAAAGTTGTGAATGCGATTGCGCCGGAAACAGAGATATTTGCCCCGCCAGACGTTATTTGGACTTCCCAGAAGTCTGTTCCCGAGCTGTTGACTGACTCGGAAATGTCCATGCTAAAACTCCCGTTCCCCGAGGCACGGATAACGCCTGAGTACGCAGCTGTGCCGTTCTTCGCGAGGGAGAGTGTGTAGGCCGTCTGATCGACAACACCGGCCGAAATAAGCACCCTAGCGTGGATGCGATACCGACCGGGAGGCGGCGTCCAGCGGGATGTGCTGGTATCGTAATAGCCGCCGACGTCAAAAACCTCTGTGCCGAAGGTGAGTGTAGCGCTGCTGATACCTGTCTGATCGACCGCGTTCTTGTTGGCGCTAAATGCCACACCAAGAGAGCCATGCGTGATCCACACGCGAACGACGCCAGCCGCATAGCCGACAAAGTTCAGGTAATCATCGACGTTGACGACATACGTCCCGGTGGACGACCCGTTGACGATGAGGGATGCCCCGGCAACGAAGGCGAACGAGGTCGTGGAAGTGCCCGCACGCAATCGCCCATTTGCCAGCGTAACAGCGGTAACATTCGTGGAGCCGGTGACGTTGATGAAATTACCGGTTGCGCCATCAAGGACAAGCGTCGCGGCTGATGCGATATCCAGCCCTCTTGCATCATTGGTGATCGATCCGCCACGGAGGTAAGAAACTAATCTCCAGTTGCCAGAGCCTTCGGAAACGATGACCGCGGTATCGCCAGCCGCCGTGGTGATATTGGCAGCGCCGGGGAGGATGAGCGAGGTTGCGTTGTGGGTGAGCGTCAGAATGCCGTCAAAGACCACCTCACGCTCAACGCCAGCCGTCTTGGTGCCAAGACCGGTAATCGTGGTCGTGCCAGTGATATGCACGAAACGGCCGGTTGCAGCGCCAATGTCGGTGGTCGTGGCGCTGGCAATGTTGGTGCCTTTGGTGGAGAACGCATCCGCACCGCCAACCGCTGTCGTCGCGCCAGTGCCGCCCGCCGTGATCGGGCGCGCCGTATTGGCATCGACCACCTGATCGTCAATGACGCTGTTGTACTTAGCGCTCTCAATAGTCGTGTTTGGGCTGGCCGTTGTGCCCGCAGGCTTGCTATATACGCCCGATCCATCTCTTGGCATGGTATCTCCGATCTAGATTTGAGTTGGTCGAGCGGGCCTACCCGCGCCCGTTTACGCGGCTTGCTGCGTCTTCCGAGCGAGAGCCCCCGCCGCCGCCATTTTCGCGGACCAGCGTTGCGCCGCGCATGAGAGCCGCGTTGATGCCCGCTTGGTTCAGGTTCCCCGCGCCGCCTGCAGCAGCCGCATTGGCGCGGTAAACATCCATGTTCTGGCCGGGATGGTATTGAGCATCGAAGGCGCGGGAGCTTTCGCCACCAACCTGCCCGTTCGCTGCGCGCATGAGGGTTCCGGGCTGGCCATTAGTGGTCATGACTTGAGTGCCGCCGGGGCGGGCTCCAGCGACCATCACAGGGGCTTTGGCCACGTTCTGGTTTGACAGGTAGCGGAGTAAGGCGCTTCGGCCTGCGACGGTGCCCAGCGATGACGCTACAGCACCAGGGATGGCCGATTGGGCTACGGCGCCCGCTTTGACCATCAGGGGCTTGGCGGCCTGCCCTAGCGCATTGGTTGCGCCAGTGATGCCGTTGCCGATCATGCCAAAGAGGGTAGGCTTTGGAGCTACGGCGTGAGGGGCCACAGGGGCGCCAGAATAGGCATTCCGAAGCCAGTCAGGGGCATTAGTTCCCTTGCCGCCTGCGCCCCAGACGCTCGGAGAACCGAAGCCCAAGTGCATCGAACCGGGGCGCATGTACCCTTCGCCCGCGCCAAAGCCCGTAATGCCTGCTGCCTTCCCCTGCTGCACAATCTGTTCAAAGATGGGCAGATCGCTGGGATTGGCCCAATCGAGCTGCTTGCCGTCCTTGTAGAAAAACACGTCTGCAGCATCGCCATGGTCGTGGCGGGTGGAGCCGACGCGGGGGCCTTCGCCCTTGCCGGGTTGACCGCCTGAAAAGACCTCCATCGTCACGCCCAAGTCGGGGAGGAACGATAGAGCTGATGTTAGATGGTCCGAAAGCGGCTGACTTCGCGTAGCGCCCTGGTTGGCATAGCTGAGCCAATTGGTGCCAGCCGAGGGCGCGGCGCTCTCAATGGCGGCTGTGGCGCTGCTAGCGGGGCGCATAATGGGAGCCATGGGCGTGGGTGCCTCGTTGCGGACAGGGGTGCCGGATGCGTAGAACTGATGCCCACCAAGTTCGCCGGCCTTGGTGTAGGTGCCGGCCCAGCTAGGATTGACGGCGCTAGTCTTGAAGTGGTCAGCACCTGGGAACGGATTGGGGATTTGCCCTGATGTGACGCCATTCCAGATTTGCTGGACCTGGGCGCGAACCGCAGGGTCATGCATTGATTTGGCAACGGATGAGCCTGGGTTACTGACACCCGAGAATTGGCCGGCCTCGTTGACGATCTGCTCAGGGGTCTTGCCGGTTTGCGCCGCGCGAGTGGCAATCACATGGGCAACGGCGGCCATACCCGCCGGCCCCTCACCCAAGGCTTCAGCAATGATTGCGTCGATCACGTCTGACATGGAGCCTCACAAGGAAACCCCACTCTTGCGGGCGGGGTGGTTTCGGCTTATTTCTGGGGGATGCAGATTGATCTTGAGCCTGAGAAATACCGCAAGCAGCACCGCGAAACGGGCCGCTGGGTTCAGAACATCGACAAGCCAATGTGCCGGTGGATGGCGCTAATAGGCGTTGCTTTTCTCGTAGTCATGGGGTCCACGCAAACCCCGAGCCTGCAAGCTATGGCTCTTTTTGCGATGGTCGGAGCCGCTGTAGGCGCCCTTTGGGTTCTTTCGCTTCGATCTACTGATTGGTAATCAAAGGCACGAGAGACGAGCCAATCCGCCCACGGTTCATTCGGCGCGCGGCCATAAGCTGATCCACCAGTTCGGGGGTTGGTCGCGACATCAATGCATCGGCAATCTGCTTATTCACCGACTCCGACCGGGATCGTGCGCCCATGTTGGCGGCCCCTTGCGGGATTTTCATCAGCAAATCGGCAATGCTTGTTGATTGCTGCCCGAACTGGCGCGGCGCAGCTTCCTTTTGCGCTGCCGTGCGAGCCGCCGTTTCGCTGTTCTGCGTCACAGTGTTGTAGCTGCGCTGGTAGGTTTGCTCACGTTCGAGGATGCCGATCAGGTCATCTGCCTTCTTGGCCCCGAACAGCGTTACCAGCCGGTCGCGGTTCCAAGAGCCGTCGCCTTTGACCGCGCTTTTCAGAGCGTTGACGTTGTTCGCCGTGGTGCCAATCAAACGGTCAATTTCCGCTCGCGCACCTTGAGACATGGAGTCAAGAACATGGGCCGGCGAGTTGGCCGCTACGTTGGTCAAATCAGCGGGGGTGAGAGCCGAACGCCCGCTGTCCAAAGCCTGCTGGCCCTGCTCAAACCCTTCTCTCTGCTTTGCCAGCGCCTCATATTGGCGGTCAACGTCCTTGATGCCAGGAACGGCGCGGGCCAGTTCGTCATCGATCATCTGACGGACATCGCGCAGCACGCGCTTTTGATTGCCCTGTGCGGCGCCCACCAGATCGTCCAAATCCTGCCGAACGTTGAGCAACTGGCGTGGGTTGGAAATCAGCGGGGCTTTGACATCGAGAGCGGCCCCGAAAGCCTTCGGCATTTGCACTGCGCGATCATCGAGAGCGGTACGAACTTTCCCGAGCGCTGCTGCAATGTCTCCCGACGCTTCCAGCCCAGCGCGGTCGAGATAACTGGCAATCGTTGCCACATCGACCGGCTGGGCATTAGCGAGTGCCGCCTCGTACTGTGGCGAGAGAGCCTTTTGTGCGTCCCTAATCCCCTGATTAAAGATGCGTGGGCTCGTCGCCGGTCCCAACGTCGCATCCACATCGCCCTGAATACGAGCGTTTGTGCCGAAGTTGCGTTCCACCAAGGCATTGCGCAGTGCGGTTTGCCCCTCGCCTGGGAGAGACGCAATCGCGCCCGCCTGCCGCGTCATGTTCGGGCCAAGGTCCATCAGCATGGCGTCCGCCCCGATTGCATCAGTTTGGCCGATCATCTGCGACGGATTGATGCCGTCGCGCTCCAGATTTCGGGCAACGGTCTGGATAGAGCGGGGGATATTCTGGCCCATGAGGGCGCGAACAACCGGGCTAATGGTGCGCTCGGCAAGCGGGAAAATTGTGCCAAGACCGCCGCCCATTAGGGCTGCTTTAACCGCATCTTGGCCGCGTGCTGCAGCATCAGCGCCGCCAATAACAGCGCCCGAAACTAGCCCCATGCCCGCGCGCTGCGCCGTTGTCCCGGTCATTCCAAGCGCCTGCCCGCCTTTTGGCGTCATCCCGAGCGCGACCAAAGGCCCAACAGCACCCGCTACAGAGCCCGCAGTGCTGGCCTCTGGGTGCTGGCTGGCAATGTCGGCATCGAACCCGGCCTGTTGCTGCCAAGACCTATCGAAGTCATACGGCTTGCCCGTCATCAGCGAGTTCGTCGCTGCGTCAAGGTTCTGGCGCATGTTGGTCAGCGTAGGGCCGGCAACCGGGATGGCATCCACGGCATTATTGGCAAAGGCAGTGATCGGATCGAGCCACGGCGCCGACGAGGTTACAGGCTCCTTTGGTTGGGCCATGGGCGTGCCGGGAATGGGCAAGTTCTCGCTAGCCGCCATCTGTGCGCCAGTAACGGCTTGAGGGCCTTGCGCGGCTCGCGCGGCAACGTCGGGGAACTTGCTGGCGATCAGGTCGCGGATTTGCTCCCGCGGCATCTCGTCAGGGAACCGTACCTGCGTTCCATCCGGCATTTTCACAATTGGCATGGCGACCTACTGCTTGAAATAGTCGGAGAAGTCGACAACATCGGGATTGGCTTGGGACTGTCCCGGCGAACCATTGCCGCCTTGGAAGCCCGCCAAGGGGTTCGGGATTTGCGCCTGAAGTGTTGCGCCTTCGGCTGGTGTCAGCTCCCGATTAGCGACCTTCTGAGCGATCTGGGCCTGCGCAATAGTGTATTCGTTGACCGCCTTCGCCGTCTCAAGAATGAGTTGGTTGCCGCCGGGCTGATTGGCGATCGATGGCAGAGACTGCTTGAACAGCGCCAGATCGGCGTCGGACATGGTGCCTGAGCCGGGCGGACGCTGGCCGGGCACCATTTGGTTGATGATGGCCTGGGCCGCCTGCACTTCGTCCAGACCATCCATCGGGATACCGAACTGCCCGGCGATCTGAACCATCGTGCCAGCAGCGCCCTGTGGTGCAGAGGCTAGCAGCTCCTGCAATTTGCCAAGACGCATATTGTTGCTGGCGGCATTGCGGCCGGCATCGATTACCGCTGCGGTCTGCTCGCCAAGATCGGTGTCGACCTTCTTATAAAAGTCGGACGAGCCGCCCATGTTGTTGTTGACCGTCACGCCGCCACTGCCGGGTTTTATCGCAAGCCAGTCCTGCAGCGTGCCCTTGAAGCCCTGCCCCTTGGCAGCCTCGTATTCCTTCATGTCATCGGTTGGCGGGATGGCGGGCTTCTGCGTCAACGCATCGATCTGCGCGCGCTTATAGTCCGCATCGAGCGGCGCCATATCGAGCTGCGACTGGCCTTGCTGCAACTGCAGATCGCGGACCGGGGCATCATAGGCGCGCTCATCATCGCGAACAGTCGCGTCGTGCGCCCAACCCGCATTGCGGTCCTCAAGGTCGTACCCGCGCTGCTGCTGCTGCTGTTCCTGTCCCATAAGGGCCTGAACAACCGCCTGCGAGCCGGGATCGGATGCAACCCACTCATTGCCCATAGCGCCGGCAATGTCGGTCATGCTGGGATCGGGGTTGGCCATTAGCGCATCCAACACAGCTTTGCGGGCGGCTGCGCCTTCTTCTTCGCCTGCCGAAGCCTTGGACGAATAGGAGTTGGCAAGCAATGCCTCCCCTACCCTGTTCAGGCCTTCGCCTACATTGGACGGGGCGCCGCCTTTGGCAGCCAGTGCTGCGGCGATTTCCGCATACTTCTTGACATTGGACGGGCTGGCCTTCTGGCCATTCGCGCCCCAGGAAAAAGGCTGTAGAGCCATTATGCAGCCCTCCGGGCGCCCATTCGCATCAGGCCGCCATAGTTGACCTTGCGATAACCGCTAGGGTCCATCTCGACCAAGTTCGGGAACTTCTTTTCCACGTCCTGGGCGATAACGCCGCGGTCGCGTTCGCCACTGTCCTTCCATGTGAATTCCTTCACCGGAACGCCGCCGATCTTGTCACCGGTTGGCTTGATGTTTTCCTTGAGGCGGCGATCAGAGAACGCCATAAGTGCATTGGACCCGAGACCGAACAGGCCGCCCATGGTCGAATTATATTGGCCCATCTGCTGGCCGTACTGGGCCATCTGGCCATTGTAGGCGCCCTGCGTAATGCCCGCCACATCCGTGCCGCCGACGCCGGTCTGAGGCGTCGAGCCGAATTGCGGCATGGACACTTGAGAGCCCGAGGCGAGGCCGATGATTTCATTGATCGGCTGGCTGCGCTGTAGAAGCGCCTCTTGCACCGCCTGATTGCGGCCAGTCAGCAGCAGTTGGTTGTGGGCATCATTCTCGCCCTCATTGAGGGATTTCATGGCACGGTCGTAGACATCGCCGCCCTTGATGCCCTGATTAGAAAGCCGCGCAATCTCCTGCTCGCGTCGCTGAGCAAGCTGTGGATCAAGCCGCTTGGAGCCAAGCTCCATCAACCGCGCTTCTGTCGCGTCATTATCGAGGCTGAACGGCGTGCTGAGCAGCCCGTCAAGGCGCTGGGACTGGGTTTGTGCGGTGTTCGCCAAGTTCTGCTGTGTCTTGGCGCCGGTATTATAAAGCGCCTGCTGATCGGGGCTGAGCGTCGTGGTCTGCGTGAACTTGGGCGTACCGTCTGGCCACTTATCCTGGGTATAGGTCAGAGAGCCCTGCGGGCCGACCTGATTGACCGCATTCAACTGCGCCTGCGTGGTCGCGGTCTGCTGGTTAGAGGCGGTCTGCGCGCCTGCAGTTGCGATTGGATCAGGAGCTTGAGGCGCGCTAGGCTTGCCCATGTCTGGACCTCTTGAATTTGTGACTACGCCAGGCGTCGTCAGTGAGGGTAAAGAGCCATTCGTTTTCGTCGCGACCACGAAGGCGCGGGATGATGTGCCCGACAAAGCCGAACTTCTGCGCTATGCGGACCATGCGCTCATTGCGCTCTGAGACGCGCATCACGACCAACTGGCACCCGATCTGGTCGAACGGATATTCAAAGATCGCCCGCAGCATCCGGGGATGAAGCCAGCGCGGCGACGTTGCTGCGCTCGACATTTCGATAACGCCGGCCTCCGGGTTCCAGTTGTGAAACACCGTGCCGCCGATGAGCCGTTGATCCTCGATCACTCCGATTGATACCGGCCGATCAAAGCCTCGTTCACAGCCGGGAATGTGCGCCGCGACCCATGCCGCGACAACCTCATTATGCCCGTATAAAAGGTCCATCAGACGACGAGGCCGCCCATCTCATAGGTTGTATCGAACATCACCAGTTCAGCGCTTGGCGGGGATGCTGACCCGCTCGTCACCAGAATGATCGGCGCATGGGCGAAGCCACTGAGGCCGATGGTGACCCAATAGGTATTGACCGTGTAGAACTGGAGTCCGGTATCCCACAGGGCCACGTCCCAGAGGCCAACGTCCCATTCGCCTGGGCTCCCTGACACCGCTGCGGCGCTCGGGAACGATGGCAGGATCGTCTGATAGTCGGTGGTGACCGCCAGCAGGGGGGTAAAGTTGGTCTTGGTGCGGAAGATCGCCCGCGCCTGCAGGACCGTCTTGTGGCGGCTAATGGCGCCCAGATGATCCATGTGGCCGACATAGGTATGATAGATCAGCTCGCCGTCATCAGCGCCCGTGACTTCGGCCCGCATGAGAGACCCGGCATTAGTGCCGAAATAGGCCCCATCGTTGTGCAGAACCCAGCAACGGGTATTCCAGCCAGTGACCTTTGACCAGGCGCCGGTTTCGAGATTGACGGCAAAGCAGATCGGCGGGGTGATGGATTCATCGGCAGTGACGGGGCATGAGATATAGGCCACGTTCCGGCTGGTCCATTTGACGATTTCCCAAGGCAGACTGCGGCGCTGGCGGGCTTCGGCTTCCCAGTCAGGCTGGATGTTTCGGCTCACAGCGGCGAGCCCAAGCGCGGCAGGGTCTTTTGTGATGACCGCCGACAGCGGCACAAGGCCAATCTCGGTCAGGAGCAGCAGATCGCCGCCCACCTTGAGGAATGCGTTCTTCCCTAGAGGTGGGGAGCAATCATAGAGCCCGACGATGCCCCAGGTCGCGTCAACGGGGTCATTCTGGTAGATCGCTACTTCGCCCTCTGTCGAGACAAAGGCGATCTTGTCGTCCAGCCCATCGCCGCTATCGAGCGACCACGTTGCCGAGAACATGATATAGCCGCCCTTGCGGAACACGCCGGCCAAGGCGATTGAGCCAACCGTCCCGGCAATGCTGTCGGTCGGCAGGTAATAGGCCGTCATGGTCTTATTGGTGAGCCAGATGCGGTTGCGGTAGACGTTCAGATGATCGACGGTCGCGCTTGCGAGGCCATTGAGTTGCCCAGCACCACCCCCAGAGACCAGAGCCGCCCAAGCGGCGCCATCAAATGTTCTGATCTGGTCGGTGCCGTTGGCGCACATCAGGTAGTTTGTGCCGGACGGGTTGGTGAAATTGATGTGCGCGTAGTAATCGCTGGTCTGCCCCGTCACCGAAGCCGCCGGAGCAACATCGGGGTCAGCCGGGCTGGTCAGATCGTAAATCTTGCCGTCGGCCGCGGCGAACAACTTGCGCGTGCTGCCGCCAATGTAGGACATGGCGCTTTCGAGCGGTTGCGCAACGTTCGCGGTCCCCTGCTTTAGGCACCCTGCCCGCAACCGAATGCCGGTCGTGGTGGGTATCCAGTTCTCCAGCACCTGGGCCGTTCCCGGCTTTGCCAAGGCGAGATTGACCGCGGACACCCAGCCGCCAGACGCCGCCACAAACGGCTTGTGGTTCGGATCGGGGCGGTGACGCTGCTTGGCCGGTCGGCGGGCTCCTGGCGCACGCATCAGGGAACCACTCCGCTAATCGTGCCGGGCCAAGCGACGCCGGAATCCTTCCAGCTCGAACGGGGGCGCCCCGACACAACGGGCTTGCTGCCGCCGTCCTTGTCGATCATGCGGTTGAGCATGATGTTGAAGTCGGACATTTCCTCGTCGTAAGCGGTCTGTTTGGACTGCTTCCACTTGTAGATGATGGCAAGGCGCAGCAGGTCTTCATTGAGCCGGAAACTGTCATCATCGGCGGTAAACGCGGCCTTGGTGGCAGCGGCAGAGCCGATCACGGGCAGGTTTTTGATATAGAAGAACTTGGCCGTGTCGCCCGTTGCCATCGTGTCGAGAATTTGGACCTGCCCGCCGTAGATCGTCCACGAGCCGGTGACTTGGGTGTACGGCAGCGTCAGCAGCTCCAACCAGCGGTCGGTGTCCAGCACGTGATCCATGGCCCACAGATAGCGACTGGACCACAGGCTGGCGGTTTTGAGCATCCGGTCATAGTCGCTGGGCAGGTCGAACCCCACGGCAGAGCTATCGCCCGTAAGCGTGTGGATGGCCTTGAACAATTGCCAGTCGTGCGCTTCCTTGATGGTCAGCACGGCGTCGGCAATCACCTCCTGCAGCGCGTACATGTCCCTGTCGGTCGAGGCATAGATCACCGTAGGCCGGGCAATGCCGATCTTGGTTGATAGACGCTGGCAGACCGACAGGATGGTCATTTACGCGGCTTCCTGGGTCAGCAGTTCGCGGAGTTTCGCGGGGCCGGCCTTGTGGTGGTAGGGGATGCCCTTGGCGTCGAGCTGGGCGCGCAAGTCGGTGGCTTCCTCGTCAGCAACGGGAGGCCTCGTGGCCTGCTCCAGCATCGCTTCCATGGCCTCCATGCGTTCGGCCATATCGGCAATCACGCGGTCCTTGGCGGCCTCGCGCTCGGCAGCGGCGGCGACGCCAGTGTTCTCGAGGAAAATTCGGGCCAGGTCTTGCAGCTCACGAACGTTTGGCAGGCGCACCTTGGAGCGCACCCCTTCGGACATGTCGCGCACCTGCTCGATGGAGCGAACGCCGGAGAGGCGGAAGATTTCAGCCTGTTCCGGGGTGATGCCGGGCCATGCAGCAAGGGGCGTCCCGTTCAGGGGAATTTCGCGGCCCTCTTTCCATGCCGAATAGGCCGGCTCGATATCGGCCCAGATAGCGGACATGTGCTGAACCTTCATGCCGGCAAGCTCGCTGTCATCGGAGCCGTCGCGATTTTTGATATTGGCGGGGTTGAGCCGGTCCACGCGCTCGCTGTTCCCCATGGCCTGGGGGGCGTGCAGCGGAACCCAGGATACCCAATCGACCGGAACGGGCTTGCCGTCCGCGCCCTTGGTATATTTCTGGGTAAAGCCGGTAATCAGAATGCTCGGCATGTGATTTCTCCATTGGAAGGTGGAATGAAAAAGGCCCGCCGTGGGGCGAGCCTCATGCTTGGAATGCGGAAGGGTTCAGCCTTCGAAGTCGGGGGCCATATAGCGAGCCAGTTCGGGGCGCGCGGTCTGGGCTTCCTTGGTTTCATCGGGCCGGGCATTCTTGGCCAGGCCGACTGCGACGAGGCGTTCGCCGCCATCCCATTTCTGGATGATGGCGGCGACGGTGATCTTCTTGTCTGCCATGGGGAGGCTCCTTACGGGCAGGTGACGAACACGAGCTTTGCCGAAGCATCGATCGCAATGGCGCAGATGTGGTCGGTGACGGCCGCCGACACGTCGATCGTGCCGTCAGTGGCGCCGACTGCCGTCAGGGCGTTGCCATCGGCACCGGCCGTCAGAGCAGTGGTGAGGGTTGCCGGGCCCCAGGTCTGGATCCAGCAGTATTCGCCATCGGCAGGGACCGACGTGAACACGCCGGCACCAACGTTAGCCGAGTCCGACAGGTCCATCGTCACGGTGGTGATTTCGCCAGCCGATGCGCCGGAAACGGCCAGCACATAGGCGAAGTTGCCAGCGACGGCGGCAACATTGCCGACGCCATTATCGAACTTGACGAACTTGTACCGCTTGCCATCGGCGGCTTCGTAGACGTTCCCCAACTTGGGGACGCGGCCGGCTTCGGCGCCGATAAGCTGAGCGGCGGTGTAGGTGGCAGTCAGGCTTGCGCCAACAAACTGTGTCATGGTGCGTGCTCCTTATGCCGCGTCGATCAGCACGCCCTGCAGGGCGCGGTTGGTGACGGCGAGGTAGCCCATCCAGTACATCGGCACGACGACCGCATCCTGGTTGATAGGCTTCTTTTCGTCGTCGGGGGTCCACTGCGCTTCCTTGTGCTGGACCAGGTAGAGATAGTCCGTGTTCAGGAAGTAGGCCTTCTCCGCCGTGGTGGTGAAGTTGGTGTTGTCGTCAAAGATGACGTCGGCGGTCTTGTACTTGAGGCTGGAGAACCCAACCTCGCCTTCGGATGCGCTGGTGTAGCGCATGTTCTGCTGCAGCGAGGCCTCGTAGACCGAGTAGATGTCATGCGAAGCGACGATCAAGTCGGGCTTGTCGGCGCCGCGGACCAGCGGGAGCCACATCGCATTGAACTCGCCCTGGATAGTGGACGTGGAGAATGCGTTGGTGCCGGCCATTTCCTTGAACTTGTTGCGCCAAAACGTCCAAGTCGTGGAGTTGATGCCGCCGACCGTACCCTGACCATTGGTCTGGATCAGGTTGGCGAGGCCGCCGATCTGGTTGGTGAGCGAGCCATCGGAATAGAGATCGATGGAGAAGTTGTTGGCGGCGGTCTTCATGGCGTTCGACTTGCGGGTCTTGACCAGGTTGATCATCGCTTCCTTGCCGCTGTTCTGGCGCAGCTCGCGACCAGAGGCGGTGACATGCAAGGCAACCTGGGCCCAATCGAACTTGGCCGAGGTGATGACGTCAGAGGCGTTGGTGTTCAGCGTCTCGTAGCCGGCATAGCGGGTATAAGTGGAGTTTTCCGCGTATTCCAGCGGCTCCTGGGCTTCGTAGCCGCCGGAGACGGTCTTGATCTTGCCCTTGGCCTTGATCTTGCGGAGAAGGGCGTTGTGGGCGGAAACGTTGTCGGTCACTTCGGTTGCGGTGTGACGCAGCGTAGTGGACACCATTTCCGTAAAGACGGAGGATGGAGTTGCCATCGGTTAGGCCTTTCGGGATTTGTCCCATATGGTGCCAAGTTCGTCATCCAATGACGGTTGCCTGGCTTTTCCAGTGGATGTTGATGTGACGTTGACGCCGGTCGCGCGCTTCGCTGCCTCGGCCTTGGCTGCATTCCCGTTGTTGGCGGCTGGAGCGGCCTGTTGGGTCTGCGCCCGGAGGGCGGGGTCGGCTTGGACTGCGAGGTCATAGGCTTTGTCGAGAATGGCGGTACGCCCGGCATGCTCGCCTAGCTGCGTCTTGGCTTTGTTGATGTAGAATGGAAGATCGTCGGCAACCTGATCGTAAAGCGGCTTAGACGCTGCAAAGCGGCTTACTTCGGATTGAAGTTCTCTCTTCTCAATTACCTGCTCGATGGCAGCGGGGCTCTCTGCAGCTTGGAGGCGCTGTTCGAGACCGGCAATCTTATCGAGCAGAATTCGCTGGTCCTGCGGGACGCTCTGAACCTGGCCACCGAAGGCCTTGGCGAGTTCTTCACGCAGGTTGTAGGTATCGGCAATGGACATCAGCGTTTCGAACGGCTGAGCGTCCATCTGCCGCTGAATGTTTGCCAAATAGCGGATGCCATCGGCGGGATTGATCGTTTGCCCATCGGCACCGCGCAGATTGCCATTGAAATACTCGGCAAACTCGCTGGCGGCCTCATGGAGCGGCTTATAGGTCGATACCGTCTTGCCCATATCGGAAAGCCGGGTATGCAGCTCATTGGAGCGCTCAGTCAGTTTCTGCTGAACCTCGGGGGCGAGTGTTGCCCACTCAGGATCGAGGCTGTTCAACAGTCGGTTGGCCGGGAGAGGCACATCAACGGGCGTCGAACCGTCAGCCTGCCCCTCCCCTGCCGTCTCACCTTCCAGTGAGGTCGTATCCGCGGTCTGCCCTGGGGCAGTGGCGGGTTCCTGTTTATCGGGGTTGGTGCTGACGAACTTGCCGCCGTCGCCACGATCCGCGCCATTGGTCACATAGGCACGGTCCCAGACGCCCTCCAGCTCGGTATCGAGAGAGGCCGGCGCTGCCTCAGTGCTCTGCGTGATCTGCGGCGCTTCGGTCGTAATGGTCTGCTCAAGAGCATCGACGCTGCTCATGGTGCTTCCTTTGGTTGGGATGAATCGTAGTCGCGGTATTCGTCCGACACAGACAGCCCGCGCTTGGCCGTAAACGACTTGTTGCGCAGCTTGCCCTTGGTCGGGCTTTCACTGGGCTCCATGACCCTGCAACCGGACGCGGCGAGGTCGTAGCGGTGTTCCGCCCGGCTGGTGACCGGCATGCCGGTGACGGGGCTGATGAACGGCTCAAAGCTCTCCGCCACGATGCGCGGCAGGCAGACTCCATCACGCTCTGGGACAGGCATGCGCTCGCCCGTTTCGGGGGTTCGAAACGCGCCGTCTTTCCAAATGTATCGGGTCATTATGCTGGCACGTATTCGACGCCGGCCGCGTCATACAGGATGACTGGCGGGGCATTGGTGGTGAGGGTGATGGGCGGCGCTCCTGACGCGGCAACAGTTCGAACCGGGGCCTTGATGCCCGATGCAACGGTCACTCGTGTGCGGGGCTTGCCGCCGCTAGCGACGATCACAACTGGCGGATAGGCCATTACTTTGCTCCCGGTGCGGGTTTGGCAGCGGCGGCTTGCTTCTTGGTCTCGACGTTGGCGGCCGCGGCATTGACAGCGGCCGTTGTCGTAGCGATGGAATTGTCGGTCTGGACCTCGGCTTGCTCGATCTTCTTGTTGAGCAGGATAAGCTGCAGCGCGCCTTCGTCCATCTTCTGAGCATGGGCCTCCGCCTGCTGCGTGCGCTGCAGCTCGGCTAGAGCGGTCGCGTTCGTCAGATCGGCGTTACGCTTTGCCGATGCGTCGATTGCCTCCTGCTCCTTGATGCGGCGCTGGAGGGCTTCTTCCTCTGTCTTGGAGGCTAGGGCCTGCTGGCGTTCCGCGCCCTCTACGGCCGACATCTGAGCTTCGGTCTCTGCGCGCTGTGCATCAGCATCAGCGGCCTTCGCGTCAGCCTCGGCCTTGATTGCCTGAGGGTCGGGCTTTTCCTGCTTGGGCTGCGCGGCCTTTTCCTTGGCGGTTGCAATCTCACGCTCAAGCGCGTCCTCGGTGGACTTGCCCAGTGTGAACAGCCGTGCCGTGGCCGCGAATATCTCGATGGCGCCCTCTTGCGAGATGACGCCCAATTCGACGGCAGGAACAATGCCCTGGAAGTATGCGGCAGCGCCGGTCAGGAACTCAGCCTGATCTTGCTTCTTCTGGGTCAGGTCGGCGCGCACCGTGGAATCGCTCTCAACGTCGATGCGATAGAACCGGGCCACGTCATCATTGAGCAGATCGTTCAGGCCTTGCAGATGAGCCAGTTTCTTCTGGCGCTGCTGTTCGGCCTGCTGATGCTGTTGGCTGGCCTGCTGGAACATCTGCTGCATTTGCTGCTGTTCTTCGGGCGGCGTGTCAGGTCCGATTGGCGGCTGTGGCGGCGGAGGAAGTGGCTGCAAGTCCTGTTGCGTCGGAATAAGCTGGATGCCCGTCATCTTCTGCAGCGTTTCGGCCGAGAACTTGCCGGGGATGATTTCGGCCATCATGACGAACAGGTCGCGCGCGGCCCGCTCCATCATGCGCTGCATCTTCTGGATGCGCAGCGAGCCCCATTGGGTCTTGATCTGCTGGGCGCCTAGCGTCTCTCCGGCCTTGGATGCACCGCGCACAATGTCGCTGATGCCGGTGATTTCGTAGATGGCCTGCTTGGTGGCTTCACGAGCCACATACAGCTCACGAAGGGCCTGAATGAACTTATCGATAGGCCAGAAGGCGACGGCTCCCTCGATGCCACCGTTCTGTGCCCAAATCTCTGGATTGGCGAGCGGCACAAAGTCCACATCGCCGGCATCGAGCATATTGGCAAGCTCGGTCGCATCGCCCGGATACCAGCCGCGCACGCGCATCTGATCGGTAATGGCGTTGATGCGCTTGGTGGTCGTGTCCAGTTCATCAGCCAGCTTGCGATAGATGGCAAACGGGTTGACTGGCATCAGCCTGCCCGTAACCTCAATGGGCTGGATCGGCGTGCAGATGGGGTAGAAGTTGGTCAGCCCAAGAGGGTCTTCAACAACCTTGAGCAGCTTGCCAGTCTCATACTCGACAAACTTGACCTTCTTGGTTTTGCGGCACCAGATTTCCCAAATGACAACGTCGTTGTCCGTGTCGCCGCGCTCAAGTTTGTCCTCGGGGACAGCCTGGGCATTGGTGATGGCCTTGTCGGCAAACGCCTCAAGGTCCTCCATTGGGATAGAGTGGCGGAATGCCTCCCATGGGCGATCTTCCCAGCGCTTGGCCGGGCCGTGGCGGTAGTCGCGCCAGCTTACGGCTTCGAAGCAGACGCGCTCATTTCGTACACTCGGTTCCGCCAGTACGGACTGGCCACTATCGGCCCCGTACCCAGCGCTGTCGGGTTCAGCCCGCTCATCGCCTCGATCCGATCCATTGCCGCTTGCCGCCAACTCACCTTCGTGTTCGACGGTTTCTTCGGCAAGATCGTGGAGTTCGTCATTGTCAACCTCTCCCTCAACATCGGCCTTGAACCGAAGCCGTACCAGGCCGCGCCCTGCAAGGAACGCATCCTGTGCCGCGCTCTCCATCTCGGTCTGCAGTCGGCTATCATCCACCTGGATGCGGATGGACCGCTCAAGCAGCTCGGAGCCGTCCTTGGCAACCGGGTCATCATCGGCAAAGCGGCGGCGAATATCCGGCTGCGGCGGACTGTTGATGATCGCCGGAACGATGGTTTCAACGTTCGCGAAAAGGATGTTGAAATCATAGCGCGTGTCGCTGCCGCTGGACTTCTCGCCAGTATAGGCGGTGACGGCCTTCTCGGCGTCCTCAATCCACGTCTTTTCCAGCTTCTCGGCGGCGTCAATGCGCTCGATCCAGCGCTTGCCTTCCTTGCGCAATGCTTCGCCGTCCGCCTGTCTAGGGGCGGGCTTTAGGTATTCAGCCATGTGCGGTGCTTACCTTGCTCTGCGCTTGCGGATCATGGCGTCAACCGCCTGTTTCACGCTCATATTGCCGACAATGCTGCCGTCAGCCTTGGCCGTGTAGACCAGTTCGCCCGGCTTGGACTTTGGTGGCGCGGTCTTGATGGCTTCGCGCCATGCGAGGCCCAGATAGCGCCAGGATGAGCCGATATGCTCGGCCCAGTCCTTGACCGGGTTTTCGCGGAACGTCTTGAGTTCGTCGTCCCATTCGCGGCGATAGTTCTTGAGGCCTTCAATGCCCAACTCGCAGCGTTCGGCGTCGAACTCAGCAACCTTGATCGCCTCACGGCCGGCGTGGATGCCGTCAGCAACGGCAATGCGCTTGACCAGCTTCGGCTTGCGCTTGGCCTGTTTCAGCAAATCCCAGCGGGTGTGCTTGGCGCCCCAGATGAAGTCCATCACATCATCGGGCACATAGTCGTCGCCGTGATAGCCCTTGTCATCGAGCCACTTGATCCAGTCGAGCAGATCGTCACTCTCGGGCCGGTAGAAGTCGACAATCTTGAGCTTGCCGCCAATGACCTGGAAGCACCAGATCGGGTTGTTGACGGCCTTGCCCAAATCCCATGCCGTGTTGACCGGGTGGCTCTCATCCACTGGTACGAGGCCAATGCGGCTCTCCCGCTCTGCCTTGGCCATCTCAGCGCCCCAGTAGGCGCCAATCATCGCTCCAGAGAACGAGCAATAGTATTCCTGTTCGAACATCGCGCGGCCAAGGTCGGTGCCGTACAAGTCCTGATATTCCGATAGGCTCTCGATCAGCTGCGCCTCAGTGAGCGCGCCAGTATCGAGAACGCTGGACAATTCAGCAAACCAATGGTCATTGCCCTTGGCTCGCTCATACATCGTCTTGGCGTGGTTGTTACCGCGGGGCGTGGTGATAAACGCTGCGGTGCCGCCAGATTCCTCAATCATCGGCTTGTGGTATGCCCACGCGGCCGGGTTACAGAGCGCCCATTCCGAATAGGCTATGCCAACAGGGCCAGAGCCCACCGTGGCGTCGTATCGGTCACTTCCCAGCAATTGCCAGGTCGAACCCCACACCGTTTCAATGAACATGTCATTGTCGTTGATGCGCTTGCGAATCTCGGGCGGGAACGCCTCGTCAATCCTGCGCTTGCCTGTGTGGCCGTTGATCCCGTTCCAGATGGCCTTGCGGGCCTGGGCATACTCGGGAAAGCAGTGCCAGTATGTCCCAACCCTGCGCTGCGACAGTTCGCGGAAGCCATTGAGGACAATTTCATCCTTGCCCCAGCGGCGATGGGCAATCTCGATCAGCCGCTTTTTCTTCTGGCTTACGAGCGCTTCATGGAATGCGCGCTGATACCAGCGGACGCGAAACTCGTACTCGCTCACTTGGTCTCATAGACCGTCTTGAATACGATGCCGATGTCTCCCCCGTCCTTGCCGCTATGCTCGACATTCGCAAGCTTGGGGTGAACGAATGGCGCGGCCTTCTCTGCAGCCCACATGCGATCCTTTACGTCGGCGTCCTCATTGCGGAGGATCGACAGCATGTAGTCGAGGGGCATCAGCCCTTCTTCAGCCGCCTTATTGGCAACCTCGCGGGATCGCTTCGTTACGGCGCCTTCTGGGCGGCCTGCGCCCTCGCGCTTACCCCCACGGGCCATTTTGATTACCTTTGATTGATTTCAGACAATTCAAAAGCCCCACCGTTTCCGATGAGGCTGGGGAGTTAGGACCGGAGGCGCTTGGCGTCTCGACGGCGAGCATGGCGGTTGCCCTGTTCCTCGTACGGATTGGAGACGGTTGGCATCTCCGGGAGAACGCCTTGGCTGGGGTGCGCCGCGAGGTATGCGACCAATGCCAGAACCAGCATGCTATTCTCCATACGAAAAAGCCCCACTCGATTGAGCAGGGCTGGGGATAGGATCGGTATTACCGATTGTATCTGTGATGGGGTCGAGCGGGCGAGCGCTGTGTAAGGAGTTGGGTTGGTGTATTCGCCGCGCTCGATGGGGTTGAGGCGTTGTCTGGTCCGCTTGTGAGCGCCATTCCTTGGCAGCGCTCAGACCGTAGCCTCAAACTGTAATGGGTATCGAAGCGGCGGGGCATGTACTGGCCCAGGCTCTTGCGAGCACACCTAGGATTCGAGAGAGCGCTACCTAGCCCTGCATATACTCTCGTGTCGATTGCAGCTTTCGCCGCCGCTTCGATCTCTTATGCCCATGAGGGGCGGGAAGATTGATGGGGTCCTCTTAACCCGGAGCGCTTGGTGTCAAACCCGAAGGTCACCTAGCCGTCTCTACCCATCGCCGGGCATTGCTCAATGCGCCATGAGGGCGGATATGCAGGGCTCTGTTTCCAGACTTCAATCCGGGTGCCTTCGCCGCGTATTGCCTAGGTGCGCGGTTATCTCCGGTGTCTCGGGTCTTTCGACCACCCCATCTCGTGTGCCCATCGGGCAAATTAGGTGCGCCACCGGCCGATGACGACTTCTAGGAAACGGTCGGAACCGCACGGGCCTAGCACCCTGCCCATCTCGTTATCGGGGATGGGCGACTTCGGAATTCAGGGCGCAAAAAAGAATGCACCAATCTCGGTTGGCTGGGTCTGCCGCGCCTCGGCTCGATGGCTGGCGTCAGGATCACAGATCGTCCGTAACCGAATCTGAGGTGATTTGACGGAAAAAGCAAGCGCCATTATGCGGCTTCCACATGCGCGAGCCCAACATTCTCACTCCACGCCAGAATGCCCTCCAGCTTTCGCGCCCGCTCGCCTGATACCTGGATCACGACGGGACGGTGCGACGACGCTTTGCTCTTGAGCAGCATCGAGGACCGAATGACGCCCCTGCCCTGCACCGAAATAAGCGGCACTGAGCGCTCTACCTCAACTTCCTCGCCATCCACCCGCACAATCACCTTATGCCGCTCCACGGTCATGCGCCCGTCCGTCTGATAGGCGCGGTAGCGGAGCCAGTCCCGGCTTGCGGTATCAATGCGGCGCGGCCTATCATCCACCGACAGAACGCCGTTGACGACATGCAGGCCCATCACCCGGAACCAGTTCGGTGCCTCGGGGAAGCCCACAAAGATCGTGCCGGGAATGGCTGCGTGCGCCACCTCCATCTTGCCCTTGGAGTGCCGCGTCTTCTTGCGGAAGCGGCTTTCGGTCGGGATGAAGGTCACGCAGCCCATGCCGCTCAGGATATGCCCGGCCACGTATTCCTTCTGGCGCACCACATCGAGCGCGTACCAGTGATATTCGCCATCCTCGAAAACTCGCTTGCCGCTGGGTGCCATGGTGTATTGTCTCTTGTGGGAGGGAGGGGTGTGGATCAGAGGTTCTCAGAGCCGCGAAATGCCTCGTCAACGCGAGCGCGCCATTCGGTTTTGGGGAACGAATGCGCGTACAGGAACGCGATCAGCTCACCAGTGCTAAACCC
>Ga0065714_10002915_pt1 | contig 20937 bp, 17 predicted proteins | sample MisRhiReplicate2_FD_59101 | JGI IMG/M metagenome (GOLD analysis project Ga0065714, IMG submission 59101) | Miscanthus rhizosphere microbial communities from Kellogg Biological Station, MSU, sample Rhizosphere Soil Replicate 2: eDNA_1 v2... | ecosystem: Host-associated > Plants > Roots >...
TAGAACTGGGGCATAAACTAACATGGAATAAGGGGAGTGTATACTCTGCAATTTATCATAAGATGATTGATGCAACTATTACCAGGATTGCCACAGTGGCACCTGCTAATACCTTAATCTACAATATTTTTCAAAATGCAGGTGAAAGCCGGAATACTGGTGGGGAGATTACTTACCAGCAGGAAGTAGCCACCTGGTTCTCGTTCAATANNGGTGTATCNCTATACCGAAACACGATAGATGCATTTACNATAAACAACAGATACCCTGTTCCCACACAATATACCATGCCAAGGGAGAGCATTACCTCATGGAATTCAAAGCTGAATGGGATGTTTAAATTACCTAAAAAAACAGAATTGCAATTTTCCGCCGTTTACTTGGCGCCTGATATCATTCCTCAGGGAAAAATAGGGTCGAGATTTTCAGTTGATATGGGTGTGAAAAAGCAGGTTCAAAATGGCAGGGGTGAATTATTTTTAAATGGTACCGATCTGTTCAATACGCTTAACCCAAGGAGAGAAGTGAGGGGCAATGGGTTTAGCCTCATCAGCACCGACTATCTGGAAACCCAGGTTTTTAGGCTGGGTTACAGTTATAAGTTTTAGTTCCTAAGAGCACTCTGGATCAATCCGGCATTTCCAGAAAAAGATCAATTTTTGCTATTGAAAAATGAGGATGATTGTGCCGCCAATGATCATGAGTACCGCAATTATAGTTTTGTATGTCAATGGCTCCCCAAGAAAGATAACCGATAAGATTAAGGCGATCGCAACACTGGCCTTATCTACAGGGGCTACTTGAGAGACCTTGCCCATTTGAAGGGCCTTAAAATAAAATATCCAGGACAGTCCTGTTGCCAGACCTGAGAGGATCAGAAATACCCAGTTTTGTTTGGTCAGGCCGGAAATGCCGGTCTGTCCACCTTTAAAGAAAACAATTGCCCAGGCCAATAACAGTATGACAACGGTTCTGATTGCTGTAGCCAGATTTGAATCGATACCTTTTATTCCAATTTTTGCCAGGACAGCTGTCAGCGCTGCAAAAAATGCAGAAAGTAATGCATATATCCACCACATATTTTATGCTTTGATGTTAAATATAGTTATAAGCCATTGTTTTCCGATAGCCTTAGCCTAAATCTTATTCTGTCTTGATTTTTCCAGGTCAACGGAAAATAGGCTTCAAATCCAACTTCAGAATTTCTCCTAAATTCAATGTTAGTTTTACTATGGGTAGGGCTGCATCTATAGACAATAAAAATAATCGCTACACAATCAAATGTATTCGAAAATCGGTAATCTCATCTGGAAGGAAATGAAAACACAGGGGTATACTCAGTTACAACTGACCGAGAAACTTGATGTACCTGGCCTTAAGCTTAGTCAGGTATTTAAAAGCGAAAAGATTGATGTATATCTCCTGGTGCAGATTTCCGGGGTGCTTAAAAGAAATTTTTTTCAGTACCTGGATCCTGAAGAACTGGATATCGCTTTGAATGTGGAGACGATCAAACAACTGAAAGGTAAGATCGTTGATTTAACTGAATTAAATCAACAACAGGAAGTAATTCTGCATAATTTGAATAGCCAAATCAGCCGCTTTCAGAAATTTCTTCAACAATTGGATGAAAAAAAAAGCAAGCGTAGTGTCTGACATGTCTCTACCTCGACGCGTCCATTTGAATTTCCTATAAATCGCCCATTTCCTGTTCATTTTAAGACATACTGTCCACAATGAGACAGTTGAATTTTATAGCTTAATTGTAACTTGCTTATTTTTAGCTTGTTACTTCTGGCATTTCTATTGGAACATAGGGTTCAAATTAGTATACATATGGACCGTGAAATTTCATCCAAAGAACAAGCCAGGCGAAGAACCAGGATATACATTATCGGTAGTGTTGTTGCCCTGGCAATCGCTTTTGGGTTTATTCAATTTAGCAGTATCGTTGAGCCTGCAGTAAAAGGAAGTGCGCTCAGTACCTCAGTTGCAGAGGTAGGCAGGATGGAGGCGACCGTGCCTGCGTCAGGGATTATTACTCCCGAATATGAATTCACCATCAGCTCACCGGTAGATGCAAGGATTGAGCAGGTAATGTTTAATGCTGGCGAAAAGGTACTTGCCGGCCAATCCATTTTGCGCCTGAACAAGGAGTCAGCGTTGCTCTCCTTTGAAAAACTGAATGAGGAGCAGCATGTCAATCGTAACAAAATAAACCAATTGTCTCTGGGCCTGCAGAAAACCCTCGATGAGTTAAAGACTCAGTATTCCATTAAACAAATGAAAATCAGTAGTCTGGAAACGGCACTGGATCACGAACAATCACTCTTGGCGATTGGCGGGAGTACGGATGAAAATGTCAAACAGGCCCGCCTAACCTTAAATGTGGCACAACTCGAACTGAAGCAGATCAAAAACCAAATGGATAATCAGAAGGCAACAATGCAGGCCGATCTGAAAAGCCTGGGGTATGAAATCAACATTCGGGAGAAGGACATCAAAGGAATCAGTGATAAACTGAAAAATGCGTCCATTTCTTCGCCAAGAAACGGGGTAATCACCTGGGTCAATAGTAAGATCGGTGCAGAAATCAATGAAGGCGAAGAGTTGGTGCGTATTGCAGACCTGAGCAGTTTTAAGGTTGAAGCCAGCATCTCTGATACGTATGCTGATGAGGTTAAATCAGGTAGAACGGCTGTAGTCAGGATCGCTAAAACGGACTTGCTCGGGAATATTAGCAATGTACAGCCAGCTGTGGAGGATGGAACCGTGAAATTTTCAATTAACTTAAGCAATAAAAGTTCAAAGCTGCTCCGCTCTAACCTGAAGGTTGATGTTTTTGTCGTCACCTCTTACAAGGAGCATACCATAAGAGTTAAGAATGGCGCTGCGTTTAATGGATCCGAACAACAAAAGGTATTTGTGATTGAGGGCGACAATGCGGTGTCCCGCCAGGTGAAAGTTGGCGAAAGCAATAGCGATTATGTGGAAATTCTTTCAGGTCTTAAAGCAGGGGAAAAAGTCATCACCTCAGAGATGCAGGACTTTATTCATCTCAGTAAAGTTAAGATCAAATAGCTAAAACAAATGACACACAAAATCATGTTCAAAACCATCCTATTATTTTCAGCGATTCTCACGCCCATTCTCGGGAAAGGTCAGGGGGATAGTGATACCGTAAAATTAAAGTTGAACGATGTTATCGGTATCGCCAAAATGCATTCTACAGCAGCTGTACAGGCCGAGACCATTCGTGAAAATCAGTATTGGCAGTATAGAACATTTAAATCAAATTATAATCCACAACTTACGCTGGATGGGACTTTGCCACAATTTAGTAAAACCAATATCCCGGTGATCCAGCCAGATGGAACAGTAGAATTTAAGCCCGTGATTAACGATAATTCTCAAATCAACCTTGGCCTCACACAAAATATCAGTTTAACCGGCGGACAAGTATTCCTTGGCTCCAATGTATTGAGGTTCTCAGATTTCGACCGCAAACAAACCCGTTACAATGGGAATCCATTGATCATCGGCCTGAATCAGCCGTTGTTTGCCTTCAATTCTCTATTGTGGGATCAGAAGATCGAACCTTTGCGTTATGAAGAATCACAGAAAAAGTACAAAGAAGACATGGAAGTGGTGGGACGAGATGCCTCAGAACTGTTTTTTGGTTTGCTGATTGCCCAGATCAACAAGGATATCGCCGTTAAAAATCTGTCGAACAATGAGACCATTTACAAAATCGGTGAAGGCAAAGCAGCCCTGGGTCGGTTGTCCAAAGACGAACTGCTACGATTAAAACTGGGGGTGTTGAACGCAAGGAAAGCTGTGGCTCAGGCCAATGTGGATGCAGAAACNGCTGACCTTCAGTTNAAATCCTTTATTGGTTTTTCTGCGGATAACCAGATTAAGCTTATCCTTCCTGAACATCTGCTGACTTTTGAGGTAGATCCTGCAATTGCTGTCCAGCAGGCAAAAGATAACCGTCAGAAATCCATAGAGTTTAAACGGGCTTTGCTTGAAGCGGATAAGGATGTTGCCAAAGCACGGGGAGAAAACGGCCTGAAAGTAAACCTCTTTGGAACATTTGGATTGACCAATGTAGCGGATCGGCTTCCGGGAATATATAGCCGTGCTAAGGACCAGCAGGAAATAAGATTGGGTTTTCAGATCCCTATTCTGGACTGGGGACGTTCGGCTTCGAGAATTAAAACGGCACAGTCCAATCGCAAGTTGATAGCCGCAACCGTTAGGCAGGCGCAAATAAACTTTGAGCAAGAGATCTATACCATTCTGAGACAGTTTGCGATGATCAAAGAACAAATGCAAACCAACGCAGAAGCAGATATCACTGCAACCCAGCGCTATGAAATCGCGCAGAAAAGATACCTGCTGAACGACTTGAGCATTACCGATCTGAACATCGCTTTGCAGGAAAAGGATCAGGCACGCCGTGATTATATCTTTGCCTTAAGAAGCTTTTGGAGTGCCTACTTCAACCTTCGGCAGCTGACGCTTTATGATTTTACCACCAATAAAAAAATATAAGCCTTCTAATCAATAAATGACACCATAAAACCACAAAATCATATGAAAAACTTAATTCCTTTGCCAATAAAATACCAGATGACCCCAAGACCAATTGATACTTATTTTGAAGGGTGAAAATGGAAAATTAGTGGTAACTTTTAGACCACCAGGAGCGGAGCTTCAATTTCTCGTCACGGAATGTAAAATCCTATAATAACAATTATTAACTCAAATCGAAATGATACAATTATCAAACATAGAAAAAGTTTACCGTACCAAAACTATCGAAACCACTGCCCTGAACCACATTAATCTTAACATTAACAAAGGGGAATTTGTAGCCATTATGGGCCCTTCTGGCTGCGGCAAAAGTACTTTACTCAACATAATGGGACTATTGGATACGCCCACTGCCGGATCCATTGCAATTGCCAATCAGCCTGTCACTTCTCTCAGCCGCAAACGCCTGGCAACCTTCCGAAATCTTAAGCTGGGTTTTATTTTTCAGAGTTATCACCTGATCAATGACCTTTCGGTTATAGACAATGTGGAGCTACCACTTTTATACCGCAAGGGTATTTCAGGTACTGAAAGGCGCAAAAGAGCTTTAGTCGCTTTGGAGAAAGTAGGATTAAGTGCCCGCACCAAGCACTACCCCAATCAGCTTTCAGGTGGACAGCGTCAGCGCGTGGCCATTGCCCGTGCTATTATTGGGGATCCCGAAATCCTGCTTGCAGATGAGCCAACCGGGAACCTCGACAGTGCTATGGGAGAAGAGGTGATGAACTTAATGCTTCATCTGAATAAAATTGATGGTACAACAATCGTTATGGTCACTCACGATGAGCAGATGGCAAAAAAAACACAGCGGATCATTCACTTTTTTGACGGCCAGCAAGTCAGTTAATCTGTATAACCTAGAAATCATGTTAAAAAATTATATAAAACTCACTTTTAAAGTTATGCTTCGCAAGAAGTATTATACCGCGCTGACCCTCGTGGGCATTAGCCTGACCCTTATGGTCATCACGGTATTCGCATCCTTTCTGGATCAGATTGTGAGTGCGAATCCGCCGGAAATTCATCGGGAAAGAACGCTGATCCTTGATAAAGTATCTGTTTATAAGGGGGATAAAAAGACAGATGCGGCACCTAGCATCAGCTTCCTTCAAAAAAATATACGAGCTTTGCAAAGCACTGAGACCATTTCCTACTTTACGACCAGAGAGTTTATTTCGTTCCTAAATGGAAAAACTGCGGGTCATATCCTTAAGTTTACCGATGAAAATTTCTGGAAGATCACGGATTTTGAATTTTTGGAAGGAAAACCCTTTAATATTATCGAGGTCAGAAAAGGTGCCCGGGTTGCCGTGATCAGTGAAAAAACAAAAGCATACTTTTTTAAGGACGGCGCTGCCCTGGGGAAGACCTTTCCGATACAAGGAATAGCTTACCAAGTGATTGGTGTAGTAAAGCCCGCAACGCCCTTCAGCAGAATTTATTCCGATGTTTATGTTCCTTACACCACTGATGTGAATACCCAGCGAACAGAAAAAGCGCTGGAAGGCACTTATAATGCGCTGCTGTTAGCAAAGACGAACGACCTGAAAAAGGTGCGTGCCGAGCTAAGAGGGATTCTAAAAAANGCGAATCTGGTTTCGGGTGCAGATTCGGTAAAAGTGCATGCATTCACNGCTTTGGANCAATTTGCGAAAAGCAGCTCCTTTAACGATGATGAACCTGAATATGGGAAAACCGCGATTGTAATTAGTATTGTGCTGATCCTTTTTATGCTGATCCCGGCAATCAGTCTGGTGAATATTAATGTCACCAGGATTGGAGAACGGGCAGAGGAAATCGGTATCCGTAAGTCGTTCGGTGCAACTTCCGGTACCCTTGTGGGGCAACTGGTAACAGAAAACATCATCATTACCTTAATTGGTGGATTGATCGGCCTAGGCTTATCCATTTACGCCTCACAGTTGCTGGTACAGTTTATCAACACCTTTGATCCGCTATTCAAAATGCCGACCGATAGTTTTATCATCAGCTGGCGGGTGTTTGGTTTCTGTCTTTTTAGCTGTCTGTTACTTGGATTGGTCTCGGGGATTTATCCCGCCTGGAAAATGTCGCGAATGGATGTTATTTACGCATTGAAAGGAGGAAACAGCTTATGATTTTGCATTTGTTTAAAATGATAATGAACAGGAAAAAAGCGAATTTCTTCCTGTTACTACAACTATTTGTCACCTTTACCGCGCTTTTTCTTTGTTTGGGTTTGAATTTGAAAAAATTAGGTAACTATTTCAGACCATTGGGTTATCAGTACGAAGATTCCTGGTTGGTGGTACTCGATTTTCAACACCTGCCGGAGGAAAAGAAATTGGAGTTCAGCAGGCTAATCCAGCAGAAGCTTCAGGCTGTTAAAGAAATCGAGTTGGTAAGTGCCACTCAGGTAATTCCTTTTCAACAATGGGGTAATGAAGAAAAGATCACCTATAACAAACAAACCAGCAAGGCTCTGGGATTTGAGGTAGATGAGAATTATTCAACGGTACTCGGCATTAAACTAGTCGAAGGTCGATGGTTTACGGCAAAAGACTATGTGTTAAATGCCATTCCGGTGGTCCTCACTGAAGATTTAGCGGAACGGGATTTCAAACAGGGGAGCCCGATCGGAAAAACGATCCTGATTGGCGACAGGCCGGCCCTGATCGTCGGGGTATCGGAAGCGGTCAGAGAGAACACCGGAGCTGATCTGAACCCGGGATTTTTTATCCCATTGAAAACTGCTGCAACAAGTTATTTGCTTAAATCAAAAAACACGGATAATTTCCAGTTGCTGGAGGATCAGATCAGGAAAACCATCAACTCGGTTGGCATTTCGGAAATTCTGATCAGGCAGAATATTTCTTTAACGCTGGTCAAAAAATATGCACAGAAAACAGATTACATTCAGTTGAGTATTACCTTGCTGGTATTTGCATTTTTGCTGATCAATGTTTTCCTGGGAATCTCTGGCGTATTTAGTTATAACCTGTCAAAACGCAAAGCAGAAGTTGGCCTGCGGGTGACCATGGGGGCAAGCCCGGCTGATATATTGCAGCAATTTCTCCTGGAATCCATAGTGCTGACTACCTTAGGTATTTTACCGGGCTTGCTAATTGCGATTCAGATGTTAATTATGCAATATTTAGACGCCTATTATGGAACTTTAAGTATTTTGGGGGCTGCATTGTTTTTGTATTTGCTGATGTTGAGTTGCGCTTTCTATCCAAGTTTAAAAGCAGCCAGGCTGAATCCTTCGGATGCATTACATGAAGAATAAACTAATTTAATTTGTTCCTATGATTTTGATTATTGATGATGATATTGCTGTATGTGCTTCCCTAAACCTGTTGTTAAAACAGAATGGGTTTAAATCCATCAAGGCAAATGGTCCCGAAGAGGCACTCAAGCACCTTAAAGAAAAGCCAGTAGATGCGGTATTGTTGGATATGAACTTTTCTATGGAAACTACAGGGGAAGATGGGCTGGCTATGCTGCAGCAGATCAAAAAATCAAGACCACTGCTGCCAGTTATTTTAATGACCGGATGGGGATCGATTAAACTGGCAGTGGAGGGCATGAAAGCCGGGGCAGCAGATTTTATCAATAAACCCTGGGACAACGAACATTTAATGCGGGCATTAAGAACAGCACTGGATTTATCAATTGAACTGGATACGCCAGGGGCAATGACGCGTAAGAAGCTGAATGAAAAATATGGTTTTGAGAATATTGTTGGTGAAGATCCACAACTTTTGGAGGTATTACAGACCATTGCAAGGGTCAGTAGCACTGATGCCTCAGTACTCATTATTGGAGAGAGTGGCACTGGGAAAGAACTCGTAGCGGAAGCCATTCATGAAAACAGTTCCCGCAGAAATAAAGCATTTGTAAAAGTAAATCTTGGAGGAATTTCTTCCAGCTTATTTGAAAGTGAGATGTTTGGTCATAAACGTGGCGCCTTTACGGATGCGCGCACCGACAGAGTAGGTCGGTTTGAACTGGCCGATAAAGGCACCATTTTCTTAGATGAAATAGGTGACCTGGATTTAAACAGCCAGGTAAAGCTGCTGAGAGTATTACAGGACCGCAAGTATGAGGTGTTGGGTGACAGCAGGACCCGGTCCGTTGACCTTAGGGTAGTCTGTGCCACCAACCGCGATCTAAGGGAAATGATCTCTGCTGCAAAATTTAGGGAGGACTTGTATTACCGCATCAACCTGATCATTATCCGTTTGCCACCGCTTCGGGAACGTACAGAAGATATTCCGATTTTGGCCAATTATTTCTTGAAAAACCTTAAAGAAATTTATCAGCGGCCGAAGCTTCAGATAGATAGAAAAACCTATAACTGGTTAAAATCACTTCCGCTGCCGGGTAATATCCGAGAACTTAAAAACCTGATTGAACGTACTGTATTGCTCAGCGAAGGGGATTACTTGTATATAAAGGATTTTGAGCAACACCTGGAAGCCCAACGATTACCAAATGCCTCGCTGACGTTACCTGCTGTGGGAACTTTATCAATTGATGAAATGGAACTTTCCATGATCAGGAATGCAATGGCTTTTCATCAAAATAATATTAGCAGAGTGGCCAAAGCACTGGGTTTAAGCAGGGGCACGCTATACCGCAAACTGGAGAAATACAACATCCCTTATGAAGCTCAAAACTAAAGTTTTATTGGTGGCACTTGTTGTTCATGCGGTATTTATCTACCTGCTTACGGAACTATATGCGGCAAGCAGAACTGCTTTCCTGATCGGGGAGGGCATGCTTTTTGTTTCGCTGATCTTTTCTTATTGGTTGTATCGTTCGATCAGCCAGACGTTTGATACCATCTCCTCGGGAATAGAAACGCTGAAAGACAAGGATTTTAGTGCCAGATTGAACCAGATTGGACATCCCGAGATGGATGAATTGATCGATGTGTATAACATGATGATCGGACAATTAAGACATGAGCGCCTGCTTCAGGCGGAGAAAAGTTCCTTCTTAGGAAAACTTATTGAAGCCTCTCCTTCGGGGATCATTATATTTGAGTTTAACGGAATTATTGGGGCAGTGAATCCTGCCGCTACAGAAATATTAGGTCTGCAGCGTGGTGAGATTTTAGGTAAATCATTGAGCCAAATTGGCGGACGACTTGCTGAAGAACTGGTACTGGTAAAAGTGAATGATGCTAAAGTAATTAATCTGAATGGAATAAAATCCTACAAATGCCACAAATCGACCTTCACAGATCTTGGGTATTCACGGACTTTTATTACGATTGAAGAACTTAGTCGCGAGATCTACCTGAAGGAAAAAAATGCTTATGAGAAGGTGATTAAGATGATGTCTCATGAGGTGAACAATTCTATCGGTGCCATCAATTCAATTCTTAACAGCTGCCTAAATTACAAACATCAACTGGATGAAGCTGATCAGGAAGATTATGATGCGGCCCTAAATACTTCCATAGGCCGCAACCATAGCCTGAGTGATCTGATGTCGAATTTTGCCAGGGTTGTGCGTGTTCCTGAACCCGTTAAGCATATTGTTGACCTGATCGCATTGCTTCGCTCAGTTGTGCTCCTTATGGAACCTACTGCCAGAAAAAAAAATGTCAGCTGGCAGTGGGACCTGGATGCATTGGTGCTTGAAACCTTTGCTGATTACCAGCAATTGGAACAGGTCTTCATAAATATTCTGAAAAATGCGATTGAGGCTGTGGACTATTCGGGAACCATACGCATCAAAACTGCTTCACCAGATCAAATGATTTCCATTTCGAACACCGGACCTGGAATCCCAAATGAGGTCAGCCGACAGCTTTTCTCTCCCTTTTTTAGCACGACCAAAAATGGACAAGGTATTGGATTGATGTTGACAAGGGAAATCCTTTATAACCACAATTTTAAATTTTCTTTGCAAACTATTGGTGAATGGACAGAATTCAAGATCGTGATGTAATTCGAGTTAAACCCGTTAGCTATCTTGAAAAGTAAATAGCTCGCTAGTTTTTTAGTCATCATCATCCTTTTTCTTTTTTTCGAGGATTACAAAAGCACTTCTTTTGGGAGCTGGCATCACTGAATGCTCACCCTTTACAGATTTCCAGACCACCTCATTCAGATCAAGATCAGGAGCAGCATCTTCTTTTGCAAAATTAAACTGCTCAGAACGTCGGCTGCTTTCGTTGTTGGCTACATTGCGGGTGTCCAAATCTATTAAAGGCTGTTTTACCGTATAGGGTTTAAAATCAGGTGTACTTGTAAAGCATTCGAATAATGGAACCGCTGCGGCATCATACTGGCTCATTGGTGGCAGGCCTAAAATCAGTTCCATGGTTCTTAAAAAGCCCGAAGTAGAATACATGGTATGTACTGCTGTATTTCGTTTTACATAAGGTCCTACCACGTAAGCCGGTGAGCGATGGGCGTCTACATGGTCGGGTCCATTTTGCGCATCGTCCTCTAAAATGAAAACAACTGATTCTTTCCAGATCGGACTGTGAGATAGGTGTTCTAAGATGCGCCCAACCGCAAGGTCATTATCTGCAACAGCGGCCTGAGGAGATACCTTGCCTTTTTTCTGTCCACTGGTGTGGTCGTTTGAAATCCTTAGCGTACTGAATTGCGGAACTGCACCGACATTTAATAAAGAATCAAAGTCATGCTGCCAGGCATCAGCTCTCACCTGGTCGGTAATGTCCATATCAAAACCGGGAGATGCAGGGCACATATGCCCTTGAAGTGATTTGATATTCGCTTTGGCATAATCCCCAAACTCTCCATAGCTACGGTAGGTAATACCCGCGCGCTGACAGTAATCCCATATAAATCCATCCTTAGGATACGTTATCGGACGGCCACCCTCATAATTCCCCGTACCTCCCCGGCCTCCATACCCGGTTGGCCAGGATTTCTCAATAACATCAGTAGCATAAGCGGCCATACTCCAGTTGTGCCCGTCGGCACTTACTTCGGCATCTACATAGAAATTGTCCAGTAGCACATAGTCTTCTGCAAGCGCATGCTGATTAGGCGTAATCTTTTTGCCAAAAAGTGTTAAGGAAGAATCGCCGTTACCCTGAGGGAGATCGCCCAAAACCTGATCATAGGTTCGGTTTTCCTTAATGATATAAAACACGTGCTTTATGGGGGATTTCTGCCCCTGTTTTCGCGGAATAGGATTTCCGGCCTCTCCATCGGCCAATATTGTTCGTTTGTCGCTAAATGGCGTATTTGCGTAAACTTGAGCTGTATAAGATTTTAATTGCTCTGCTTTAGGTACATCAATAAAAGATAAGGTTCCTTTAAACAGACCGGCGATGTACTGGAGTTTATTATTAGCTGTACTGCCCATCTGATAGCCACTGTTATCCGCTTTTGATATGGGCTGTGGACCTTCCGGATTGGCTAGCGAGGTATTACCTTTGCCATTTGTAACCAGGATCTTTGACCCCAGGGTTTTTACATTGGTCGGGTACCATCCTACGGGTATAAAGCCCAGGCTCTGACTGCTGCCTGGGCGACTGACATCAAAAACTGCAAGGCAATTGTTATCGGCATTGGCAATATAAAGTGTTTTCTCGTTGGTGCTTAAGGCTAGTCCATTGGTTGTGGAGCCTGTTAACTGGGTGGCATAAAGGGTTGTCGCAATGGTTTCACTTACCTTATTGGTTAGGGTATTGATCACCGAAACGGTATTGTCATTCGCATTGGCAACAAATAAAAAGTTACCTTTTTTATTTAAAAGCAATTCATTTGGATGATCTCCGACCAGGACCTGCTGAACAATTTCTTCTGATGCAGTGCTGACGATCGCTACAGCCCGCCCGCCCCATAAAGAGATGTATAACTTACTGCCGTCTGGAGAGAGGAGGCAGCTATATGCAATTGCCGGTAACTGCACTTTTTTCAACACCTTTTTTTCATTAGGATTGATGATGTAAAGGGTGCTGTCTTCTTTGGTTACGGTATATAGCCGCGTATTTGCTTTATTTACGGCAATACCTGCAGGGCTTATTTTTCCCTTCGGCCAAACTGGGCCAAGCTTAATGGTATCGCTTTTCCCCAGTTTATTGTTTTCGATCCGAAAGTCCAGAATCCAGTTATCGTTTCCTCCGGATACATACACATGTTGCTCATCTTTACTGAAAGCCAGTCCATACCAGGATTTGGCCAATACCTGTTCGTCAAGTATGGCTTCAGTTTTAGGATCAATTAGCTGTAGCGACTGTATGCTTTGCCCGTTATTAGTGACTGCAAGGAATTTACCTGTTGAACTTAGTTGCATGTTCAGTGGCAGATCTCCTAAATTGATCGAGCGGCCTGCAGGACTTAATTTCCAGCCATTCGGCAATAAGATCTGACTTGTTTTTTCAATCTTTCCCGGCCATTGTGCCTGAGTCTGGTTGNTCACAAATNCAAATGCAAAAAATATNATGAATTTTTTCATACTACTATTGAATAAGGTTTTAATGATTNCGCAAGTTGAAGTTNATCAAAGCTCTGATGGTATATCCGTTTNCTGATGCTACCGTGCCAATATCGCGAATGGCTTCTGATGGGATTACCTGGCTTCTGGTTGCATAAAATACCGGTCCACCGGAAAGCGAGAACGATAGTTTTGAATGGGCGGGTTCAAGGTTTATCGCAGGACCGACTAATACTTTGGCACCTCCTTCTGCTTCATCTTTTTCCCAGAATCCTTCCAGATCCTGACCTACGGCTTCAAAACCCACATATAGTCCGCCAGAAATGCGATGCTGGTAACCCAGACTGGTAATAAAATCCAGTTTATCTCTATTACTGTCGAATGCTTTTTCAAACCTTAAATTACCCAGCAAACGCCAATTGATTTGATCAAATGAGGCGGTTATCCTACTGATGGCTGATTTTACGTTTGACCAATCCCGACTTACCCCCAACCCAGCGCCGAGTCTAAAACCACTGAGTTGTGTGCCGCCAATTAAATCCCTAATTACTTCAGCTTGCTCGGCAGAGGTTATCCCGCCACGGTTTGCGAAACCGATTGCCGCAGTGGCATATAAAGTGAAACGGTTACCCAAATAGCCTTTTACGCCAAACTGCTGCCCCAGACCATCGTATCCGAACTGTCCTGTCGTCCGTTGCCCATAACTTCCTGAATAATGGATATTCCATCTGGTATTTTGAGGGGTAAGGGTGTTTATGGAAAATAAGAATGGCTGAGTTGAGGTCATTCCAAATGGGTCCCCGGAATTTACGGTATTAATCGTTTGGGCGATGCCCTTGATGATCAGCAATTGAAGGATTGTAAAAAGCAGGATTTTTTTCATTTGTTTTGAACTAGAATTATTTTGTGACTCCAGTAATTTAAAGTCTGGGTAATATTAGGAATGCTGGTTTTGATTAATACCAACTTTAGGTTATTATTGGGTTAATTCTTTGTAACAAATTCTCTACCCTTGATTCTGTTCTTTTTGAAAACTATTGATCTGACTTTTAATGGTTTTTTAGGGTAAAATTTAGGTGTCTTATCAGAAAAGCTCCCAACTGGTCAAAAGAGACAAAAAATATGCAAAAGGGTTTTAAAGTGGTTTGTCATTTGTATTGACCATATGATCGGAAAGTTTTACAGTTGACCCGATTGTTTCCAATTCTAAGAATTTTTATCTAACATTGGGCGCAATAGATTTTTATGCCTACACATCTGCCGGATATCACTGAGGACATTGAACTACTGAAAAAGCTCAGAGAAGGTGATCAGTTGGCTTTTGCGCAAATCTATAACCTGTACAGAAGTAAAATATACCTTTATGCCTGCAACCTTTGTAAGTCTGCGGAGACGGCAGAGGAAGTTGTGCAGGAAGTTTTCATCAGGATCTGGCAGAAAAAAGACCAGATCAACCCTGAACTCAATTTTGATGCCTACATCAGAAAAATTACACTAAACCATGTGCTTAACCACCTCAAAAAAATAGCACGCGACAAGGTGCTGCAGGAAGAGGTGTTAAATTATATGGATGCTATTCGCCACTCAACTGACGACAGCCTCCTGGAGAAAGAGTTACTCAAAACCTATGATGAAGCCATTGCACTTTTGCCGGCACAAAAGAAATTGATCTATCAAATGAGCCGTAATGAAGAGATGACTCATGAACAGATTGCCGAAAGGCTGAATATTTCAAAAAACACGGTTAAAAATCATATGGTTGTTGCTACGAAGTTTATTCGCAGCTATGTCAGCAAACATGGAAGTATCGTCTGTTTTCTGATTGCCTCAAATTATTTTCGTTCCAACTAGTCCTATCATCTTTTTCAGTTGTATTATAATAAACCGGCCGGGTAAGCAGCCTCCGGTAAATTTTTAAACTGTGGAAGAAAAAGTTCAATTTGAATATTTGTATCATCAGTACCTGAACAATCAGTGTACAGCAGAAGAGCTGAAATTGTTTTTCAGGTTGCTTGAGAAAAGTAAAGATGATGAACAGGTAATGACGCTAATGTCGGCAACATGGGATCAAACTGCCATTAGTCCAGAGAAAGGGTTAACCCCTCCATTTCCTGATAAAAAGACCACACATCGACTGATATCAAGTCGCAACAGTTTTGGCATGCAGAGGCTTGCAGGTATTGCTGCAACGTTGTTAATTGTAATAGGAATTTGCTTTTACTGGTCCGATGTGTCTCGGATATTTAATCCTCCGCAGGAATCCAAATCAATCACAACATCAACCGAGCGTAAACAATTTGATNTGTCAGATGGCACCAAAGTGTGGTTAAGTCCCAATAGTAAGCTTAGTTATTCCGACAGATTTGAAGGAACTGAACGTAAAGTATCATTGGAAGGGGAGGCTTTTTTTGAAGTAGCACATGATGNCAAACATCCATTTATCATTAAAAGTGGCCAAATCAATACTACGGTACTTGGCACTGCATTTAATGTAACGGCCTACAAAGAACAACACATAATAAATGTGACCCTTGTGACCGGGAAAGTAACTGTTTCACTTAATGGTTCAAACAGCAGCAAACGAGACACGATATTGGCTAATCAGCGTATCGTGTTTGATAAAATTTCCTCGCGTATTTCAAAAGTGGACTATCCTGANGCTGCTACCTTTATGAATAAACGATTAGGTTTATATGAATACAAAGGAGCAGAAATTCAGGAAGTCAGCAGAGATCTTGAAAATCAGTATAACATAAAAATTAAATTAGATAAGCAGTTATCTGAAGCAATATTTTATGGGAATCTGAACATGTCAGCTCCGCTGGATGAAACATTAAACAAGCTAAGTACCGTTGTGGAAGCTAAATGGCGAAAAGAGGGAGGGCATTATGTGATCCTAAAATAAATGCCCGATTCTGTTATACAGAACCAGGCAAGTATCTGAACTAATTTAAAATGTCCGAGCCTTGAGAACTACAGGACATAAGAAATCAATATTTAATTATAAAGTTATGAATCCATAACTGTCAAACAAACATATCAATGAAAAAACTAGAACCTGTTGGGTTCCTAACCTTTATTGCCGTTGTCTTATTATTTCTGATAGTCCTACAGTCGCGGGCACATGCCCAAAGTCCATTGGATAAAAAGTTAAGTATAAGCTTAAAAAACGAACAACTTAAAAAAGCACTAGATAAAATAACTTCCATTTCCGGTACAAAATTCACCTTTAATGAACAGATTGCAAGCAGTTCTATTAAGATCAGCATTACCGCCCGGGATAAAAGCCTGAAAGAGATTCTGACATTGGCTTTTGCTGACAAGCCGCTGCAATTCAGTATACTGGATAAAGAAGTATTCATTCGCCTTGATCCCGAAAAAACAAAAAAGGACGAGGCCGGTCCGGCGGCAAATCCGGCACAAAGCAAAGAAAAGTATACACTAAGCGGAACAGTTAAATCGCAAAGTACAGGCGAAACTTTAATTGCCGCAACCATAAGGATCGTGGGCGCTAATTTAGCTACAGCCAGCAATGAATATGGCTTTTATTCCATTACCCTGATAAAGGGTAGCTATGATCTGGAGATTAGCGCTGTCGGCTCAAAAACCTACAGAGTCCGGATTGATTTGAAAGAAAATACGAATCTGAATGCTACCTTAACTGATGATCAGAATTTATTGGAAACGGTTACAATCAATAGTACTTCCGCACAACGAAATATCGGAAATCCGCAAATGGGAATGGAACGATTGAGCATCAGCGAAACTAAATTGGTCCCTGTACTCATGGGAGAGCCGGATTTAATCAAAACCTTGCAGCTATTACCTGGCGTGAAAACTGCCGGAGAGGGAAATGGTGGCATGTTTGTGCGCGGCGGAACGGCAGACCAGAATATGATCTTATTAGATGAAGCGCCAGTATACAACGCCTCCCATTTGCTGGGCTTCTTTTCGACCTTTAATTCTGATGCAATTAAAAATGTAACGCTGTATAAAAGTGGAATGCCGGCTCAATATGGTGGTGGTCTGTCATCAGTTCTGGATGTTAAAATGAATGACGGAAACAATCAAAAGTTGGGGGTAAGCGGGGGAATTGGCCTTATTGCTGCACGATTAAATGTAGAAGGGCCAATTCAAAAGGATAAGTCATCGTTTCTCATCTCTGCCCGCAGGACTTATGCAGACATGTTCCTAAAACTCTCCAGCGATACTTCGATCAACAATACACAGCTTTATTTTTATGATGTTAATGCCAAGGCCAATTATATATTAGGGGATAAAGACCGTTTGTTTTTATCCGGCTATTTTGGAAAGGATGTATTGGCCTCGGATAACCTTTCTGGAATCAACTGGGGTAATGCTACCGCAACCATGCGCTGGAATCATGTTTTTAACAATAAACTATTTTCCAATACCTCGGTAATTTTTAGCAACTACAATTATAAGGTGCAGGCTAATACGGACGAAAATTCACTGACACTCTTCTCGCAGATTCGTGATTGGAATGTTAAGGAGGATATCCAGTGGTATGCTAATGAGCAGAATACGATTAGCTTTGGTTTGAACTCAATATTCCATACCATAAAACCTGGAGAAGTGCAGGCCACAGGAAATTCCGGTTTCATTTCACAGAACCTTCAAAATAGATACTCATTGGAAAACGCAGTCTATGTGAGTAATACCTGGAAGGCCAGTAGTGCGCTTACCCTTACTTATGGATTGAGAGTATCAGCTTTCACCATATTGGGCCCTGGTGACTATTACAGCATCAACCAGGCAGGAGATNTAATCGGCTCAACNGCTTACAAAAGNGGAGAACTGGTAAAAACTTATGTTAATTTAGAACCGCGTTTAGCCGCTGCACTGCAAGTCGGGGAGTGGGCATCGGTTAAAGCATCTTATGTGAGGAATGTTCAAAACCTGCACTTGATTTCTAATTCTAATGCCGCTTCTCCAACCGATAGGTGGGTGGCCAGTACCAACATTATTAAACCTGAATTGAGTGACCAGGTGTCATTGGGTTACTATCGGAACATTGGCTCTGCTTATGAGCTAACGGTCGAAACGTATTACAAGACACTGAAAAATCAGATTGATTACCGCAATGGTGCTGATATATTTACAAACAGACCAATTGAAACGCAGTTGCTGTTTGGCAAGGGGCGTGCTTATGGTATGGAGCTGCTGTTGAAAAAGAAAGCGGGCAGGCTTAGCGGCTGGTTAGGTTACACATTATCAAAAACGGAAAGAAAAATCGATGGCATCAACAACAATCAATGGTATAATGCCCGTCAGGATAAAACTCATGATGTTTCTGTTGTCAGCGTATATAAACTGAGCCAAAAATGGAGTGTTTCTGCAAATTGGGTATATTCTACTGGAAATGCTGTTACTTTTCCAAATGGAAAATACCGATTACTTGGTCAAAGCTATTTTTATTTCTCTGAACGCAATGCAGATCGTATGCCTGCTTATCACCGATTAGACCTGGGTGCTACGCGAATGTTGAAACAGAACAAGAAATTCTCATCTGAACTGAGCTTTAGCTTGTACAATGCCTATGGCAGGAAAAATCCATTCCGCATTACCTTCCAGGATAGTGAGTCAGACCCCAACCGTACCGAGGCAATAAGAACTACCTTATTCCGCTTTATTCCATCCGTATCTTACAATTTTAAATTTTAACTTATGAATTCTATATATCGTTTTCTGTTACTTTCTATGATGGTGTTGCTTTGGTCCTGTGAAGATGCCATAGAGCTGAAACTTAAGGACAATACCCCAAAGTACGTAATTGAGGGTATGATTACCAACGAACCAGGTGTATGTCAGGTGAATGTGAGTCAAACAAAGAATTTTGGTGATGACAACCAGTTTAACGGCATCAGCGGAGCTATTGTTAAGGTTGAGAATAATGGCACCTCAGTATTGTTGAACGAGATCAGTAAGGGGATTTATACCACAACCGCGATTAATGGTACTCCTGGTCAAACCTATTTTCTGTCTGTAACCATTCAGGGCGAAATGTTCACCGCATCCAGCACGATGCCTGAGCACGTACCTTTCCTGGATTTTACACTTAAACCAAAGGATTACGATTCAACCCGTACCACGCCGATGGTGAAATTCAAAGATACGCCCGGGGTGGCAAACTACTATTGGTTCCAGCAATATATCAATGATAAAATTCAACGTGAATATAAAGTGCTCAATGATGAATTTACCAGTGGACAGGAAATAAATGAGTATCTGGTCTTTGAAAACACAACCAAAGATCATGGCAAAAATATTGTTAAAGGAGATCGTTTAACAGCGGAAATGCATTGTATTGATGCTTCTGTATACACTTATATGTTTAGCCTCTCCAATGCCAACGGTTCATCCGATGGGGCTGCACCAGCAAATCCGGTTACTAATATCAATGGTGGGGCNTTAGGCTTTTTTAGTGCCCATACCGTTCAGCGTAAAACAATTGTTGTTCCATAAATNAGGGAGGGGAAACTTGATAAACAATAAAGCCTGCTAATCATTGATTTGCAGGCTTTATACAGGTTTTGATACTTTGGCGGAGAATGGGGCATCATCCCTGTCATTTCTGCGATTTTTTAAAAATAGAGACGATGCTTACTTCCTTAGTTGCAGGTTTAATATTTTCAGTGTGATGTGGTCCTTTAAGCCGTTATAGAATTTATCAAGTACTTTTTCGAAGACCGGATCTGTAGGTGAAACCGAGGCAAATAGGGTCATGCATGATTTTAGTTTCAGGTCATCCGGACTGCCAAATACTCGATGTGCGTCATTGGTTTTAAGTTCCAGTAAGCTATTGCACATTAAAATGAGTCTAGGTCCTAATGTCCGATGCTGCAGATATTCTTTGGCCTCATCAATGTCTCGAATGGCATAAAATCTCGAAATCTCCGTATAACCAAGCCCCTGGATTTGAGGAAATACATACCACATCCAATGACTGCTTTTCCTGCCGTTTTGAATTTCAGTCAGAGCGGTTTGAAAGACCGATTTTTGTGCTGTAATATATCTTTCCAGGTTATGCTGCTTCATCGTCTAATTTCTTTTCAAATTAGGGTAAAATTTGCTGAATAGCAATAGTTATCCTGATTCCTTGCTGAGATGTGGGGGGCAGTCAGATGGCTCATAAACCCTGCCATATAGGGATAAGACCTGATCAGAAATTCAGGTTTCAGATGCTAAATAAGCACTTTAACTATGCTCTTTTTTTATGGATTTTTAAGGTATCCTGTTTGTCGGGGAACTCAATTGTTTCCGTTTTNCCCCAGTCCCGGTCTTCTCTAAAATCTTCATCAGCATGAAAATAATGAGTGTGCTTGCTTATAGNAGNNTTTTTGACTGAATCAAAGGTACTACGTTCTTTTGCTTTAGACTTCATGTTTAAAAATTAGTGGCACNTAATCAAATAACATACGCGTATTGAAAAGGTTTGTCATTGNATTTTAATTTATGGATGACATCGTGGTTTTCAAGGTTCTCATCCAGCGCAATTAGATATNGCCTGGTTTATGCCAAANTAATCTAAACTTATCTGCATTAGCATTGCTAATTTAATTGCCAATAATTCTAAAAGGTCGATTGGCTGAGTGGAGAGACAGGGTGTGGCAAAGTCTCTTACACCTCGCGTGTTTGCAGAAAATTAAGGGAACATGAACATTGGCAAAGCTCAAAAAGACTGCGCTTTTCTTCAAAGAATAGATGAAAAATTGTTTAATTGAAGGTGTAGCTCAGGTCTCTGTCTGGTTTTAGGTTGCAGCAACGATTAGTTTTCCCGCTCGGGTGCGGTTTGTCGTTTGAGACCACCACTGGACCATAGTGCCCAAATGATGAGCACAGGCTGGAAGAAAAGCCGTGCCAGACGCTTGGTGTCGGTATCCAGCCGGAATGCGTTGCGATGTT
>Ga0065714_10064729_pt1 | contig 20931 bp, 20 predicted proteins | sample MisRhiReplicate2_FD_59101 | JGI IMG/M metagenome (GOLD analysis project Ga0065714, IMG submission 59101) | Miscanthus rhizosphere microbial communities from Kellogg Biological Station, MSU, sample Rhizosphere Soil Replicate 2: eDNA_1 v2... | ecosystem: Host-associated > Plants > Roots >...
ATTTATTAAAAGCATTAATAATAGTATGTTTGTTTAGGAAACAAAAGCCCTAAGTTACAATTTATGAGCGTTCAGCAAATACCTACCGGAAAAATTATTGATGGCGAAGAAGTTATCGCAATCGAACTAATCAATAGTAGAGGCACTTATGTTAAAATATTCAATTATGGTGCGATCATTAACAAATTCATCGTTAAAAATGCCAAAGGCGAAATGCAGGATATTGTATTGGGCTTTGATACTTTCGACGAATACCTTAATCCAGCTTACCTAACCCAGTATCCATATTTGGGTACTATTGTGGGGCGTTATGCCAACCGCATCAAAAATGGCCGGTTTACCATTGATGGAGAAGACTATCAACTGGCACAAAATGCTGGTACTGATACGCTACACGGCGGTATAGAAGGCTTTGATAAAAAAGTTTGGGATGTTGTTGAAGTGGGCGAAGGGCCACAATCGTCGGTTACCTTACAATATGAAAGTGTGGATGGCGAAGAGAATTTCCCGGGCAACCTGATCATCGACCTTACCTTCGAACTTACCGAAAATGATGAATTGATTTTAAGTTATGAAGCAGAGACTGATCAGGCTACTGCAATCAATTTAACACACCATGGCTATTTTAATCTGGCTCCTGAAGGCGGAAATATTAAAAACCACAAACAGCAGATTTTTGCATCAAATTACCTTGAGCAGGACAGTAATTATTCTGTAACGGGCAAATTGATCCCTGTTGAAGGTACGCAAATGGATTTTACAAAATCTAAGGCGATTGGGCAGGATTGGGATGAGGAAGAAGGCTACGACCAAACTTACGTTCTGGATAAAATCTATGGCGATTTATCGCTGGCAACCAAAACAATTGAAGAAGAAAGTGGTTTAATTTTAAGCGTATATACAACAGAACCGGTAGCACATCTTTATACCTCAAAATATTTGGATGTAAAAAATGGTAAAGGCGGAAGGGATTACGGCAGCTTCGGTGGCTTTTGTGTGGAAACACAGCATCACCCCAATGCAATAAACATCCCTGAATTTCCAAGTACCATATTAAGACCAGAAGATTTATACACGCAAACAACCATTTACAAAGTTTCATTAAATAAATAAATTATGTTCACTATCGAAAACATCCGGGCAGCAGAATCAAAAATTAAAACTGGTGCAGATTTCCCGCAGTTTATAAAAGAAATTAAGGAATTGGGTGTTAAGCGGAACGATGTTTACGTAAGTAATGGCTTATCGATCTATTTTGATAATGAAGATAACGCACAACAGGTGAGTCCTGATGAATATCCAACTTTGGTTATCAATGAAGAATCTTCTGCCGGAAAGTTGGAGCACGCTTTGAAAGTACATCAACAAGGTGAAACAGATTATATTACCTTTTGTAAACAGGCGGCAGATGCGGGAGTGGAAAAATGGGTAACTGATCTGGAAGAAATGACCTGCACGTATCTGGATACGGAAGGAAATGAACTGGTAAAGGAAAAGATACGAACAGTATAAATATGGAGGCCCGAAATTTCGGGCCTTTTTATTTCTCTACAATTGTCATATCGACTGAGTAAAATGTATTGGAGAGATTTTTTAAAAAGATTTATTTAAGTGAAGTCAGATGTTAGCCATCTGACTTTTCAGTTGTTTGTTATATTTTATAAAAACGCTGAGTTTATATTGATGATGGCACTGACCAAATTAAATCCTCTCCAACACCATTTTAATGGCCTGTTCTACAATTTTATTAGGCTCATTACTGAATTCGAATTTTACACGACTAGCCAAAATAGCATTTACAGAAAGTGCTTTATGTCCCAAAACTTTTGCTAAAGCATAAATCCCCGCTGTTTCCATTTCTAAATTGCTAATGCGGTACTGGTTGCTCTGGAAACTATTGATAAGTCCGATGAAATCGGGAACTGCATTTTTTGCTCTCACTATCCTGCCTTGTGGGGCGTAAAAACCAGGAGCAGTAATGGTGATGCCATGAACCATATCTTTGCCAATGGTATTTAACAGGCCTTCGTCGGCAGCAGTTAAGTAGGGGTTGATATTTTTTAAATGACCAAAATGTATCTTGATGTCATCCATTAAAAGCTGCTCATCGCCAGATAGTTGCTGTAGGTAATAATTCATTAAAGCATCCATGCCCAAACCATGGGAGGAGGCTAAAATGGTTCCCATAGGAATATCCGACTGCACAGCTCCAGATGTGCCTACACGGATAATATTCAGTGAGGTCAATTCTTTTTTTACCTCACGGGTTTCGAAATCAACGTTTACCAGCGCATCCAGTTCATTAAAAACGATATCAATGTTATCCGTGCCAATACCCGTGGAAAGTACAGTTACCCTTTTTTCACTTATAAATCCGGTATGGGTAGTAAATTCACGTTTCCCTTTTTTAAATTCTATCTGGTCGAAATGCTTGCTCACTTCGCCAACGCGGTCAGGATCGCCAACGATAATTACAGTATCGGCAATATCTCCGGGCAGAAGATTTAAGTGGTATATACTGCCATCAGGATTGATGATTAAGTCGCTTTCGGATATTTTCATATTTGGTTTGTTTTTGCCCGCAGATCTCGCTCATGGAAAAAGATTTATCGGTGTTGATCCTTTTTATCTGTGGTTACTAAATTATATTATAGTCCCTTTATACATTTTTTTTCGCTGATCAACGCAGAACTAATGACTGTGGTTATTAAATTGTGTGTAGATATTTTAGTTTAACACCTTTAATTTTATCAAATTTACTCAAAACCTGATTGAGTTGAGCCTTTCTTACCTCAAATTTTAAGATACAATTTGTATCAAACTGTTGCGCTAAAATCTGTAAATTTTCCTCTTTGCTCAATTTCATCACATCATTCATATGTAGGTATTCGAAATGAACTTCATACACGTCATTAACCGTTTTCGCAATGATTTTCGAAGCTTTAATGGCTTCTATACTAGCATTTTTGTATGCGTTAATTAAACCTGGTACTCCGAGCAAGGTGCCACCAAAATACCGTACGACTACAATTAAGATATTGGTAATATCTTCTGACAATAAGCAATTCAGGATTGGCCTACCGGCGGTACCAGAAGGTTCCCCATCATCATTTACCCTAAAAACAGAGCGATTCGGCGTTAGACGGTATGCATAACAAAAATGATTGGCCTTTGCATTAGCAGAACGCAGGTTCATAATGATTGGCTTTACTTCTTCTTCACTGCGGATTGGGTAGGCATAAGCAATAAATTTGCTGCCTTTATCACGAAATATACCTTCTGAGGCACTTTCGATGGTTTTATAGGAGTCATCGAACAACATTTTGCGATAGGGTTATAAAGATAACAGCAGCGATAGCTAAAACTATCCCTACATAATTCAGTTTACTTAATTTTTCTTTAAAAGCAATTATACCTATTAACGTTCCCAAAATGATAACGCCTAAATTCATGGCTGCAAAAACTGTTGATGGATTTTCTGCCAACGCTTGGTGTGCTTTCATATAAAAAAGAATGTTCCCGAAGTTAAACAAGCCCAAAATCAGTCCACAAACAACATTAATCAATTGCAATTTTATTTTGCCCGAAATGACCATTGTGATCACAATTAACAGCGATACGATGAATGAAAGGCAGAAAACGGTAAAAAGTGAGGTCGTATAAGGTAATTCCTTGTATAAGGCAATCTGCTTAAAAAGGACATCGATTACGCCAAAACCCACAAAAACCATAATGGGGTAGAGAAGACTTTTCTTTCCGGCTTCCTGATGATCAGATTTCCGAAGAAAGGTTAAGAAAATAGCCACAAATCCTATCGCAAGGCCAATAATTTTTAAGTTGTTAAAATCTTCTTTAAAGATAAAATAAGCCGCCAGTATCGGAATAAATAGCGATAAACGTTGAGCTATGTCGGTTTTAACGATGCCAAGGTTCTTTACTGATGCAGCAAGGAATAAAAATATCGACGGCAATAAAATAGCCAGCGCAATATATATAGGCCATGGTGCGGTAGAAGTAATCAGTTTAACATCGGGCTTAAAAAAAAGAAAACATAAACTTAATGCAACCACATAATTAATCGTAACAGCCTGAATGATACTGATCTGATATCGCTTGGCCAACTTTAATAATATAGCAACCGTAACGCTACAGCAAATACTTAAAACAATGTAGATCATTTATTTATGTCGTTTATATAGATTGCGAGTTTATCGTTTCCAACTTGAATCTGTTCTTTCAAATTTCCATTTATGGTAGGAGAAGGAACACCATCCGGCCAGCTGTTTGATGAGGTGAAGATACGCGCTTCATCCCAAAGGTTAGTGGATAAAAAGTGACTTAGGATATTTGCGCCACCTTCGATAATTACCGATTGTATGTCCATTATATAAAGCTGAAACGCAATCTTTTGTGCCAGGTAAAAATGCATGTCTTCCATTTGGATATAATGGATATTGTCGACTACATCAGTTTTAATTTCGTTAAATATGATGGTTTTGGCTTCTGTATTGAAAATGTGATTGGATAACGGCACCTGGAGGCTTTTATCGATGACCAAACGAATGGGGTTTTTACCAGGCCATTCTCTTGACGTTAACTGCGGATTGTCCATAATGGCGGTCTGTTTTCCGATCAAAATGGCATCTTCCTCAGTACGCCATTGGTGTGCCAATCGTTTGGATAGAGCACCGCTGATCCACTTTTGGTGACCATCTTTAGTTGCAAAATAACCATTAGCCGTTTCTGCCCATTTTAAAATGATGTAAGGCCTTTGCTGTTGTATTCTGGTGAAAAATCTTCTGTTAAGGTGACGGCATTCATCGTCTAAAACCCCACATAATACTTCAATTCCGGCATTTTTAAGTTTTTCGATTCCTTTGCCATCAACGCTTGAAAAAGGATCTCTATTGCCTATAACCACTTTTTTGATCTGGTGTTTCACAAAAAGATCAGCGCAGGGAGGGGTTTTGCCGAAATGTGCACAGGGCTCGAGGCTCACATAAGCTGTTGCATGTTTTAACATGGCCTCAGCCTCATCTCCATATTGATCAAATACAGCTTTAACCGCATTTGGCTCTGCATGTGCTTTTCCGTATTGCTGATGATAACCTTCGCCGATGATTTTATCATTTAAAACGATAACACAGCCTACCATTGGGTTTGGGCTTACATTTCCCATACCTAAAATGGCTAATTCCAAACAGCGTCTAATGTAAAATTCATCGCTCATTAGGGCAAAAGTAGTAAAAAAAGAGTCATGGGTTTATCAAAACAGATTTGTTATCATCTCAAATAAGTAATTTTGCCGTTCATGAACATCGGAGCACTCGAAGAGCATTATAAATTGGAACTTGCACCCTTATACGAAAGCGATGAGGCAAAAACATTATTTAGCCTGGCTGCTGAGCAGGTTTTAGCTATGTCTCCCAGTAGGTTAATGATGAAGAAAGATGCAGCTGTCAGTTTTATAAACATGCAAAAACTATTGAGCATCCTTAATGACCTGCAGATCGGAAAACCAATTCAGCATATTTTAGAGGAAGCCCATTTTTATGGTTTAGTATTTAAAGTAAACGAAAATGTACTGATACCTAGACCTGAAACAGAAGAATTGGTAGAATGGATCATATCAGTTTGCGGTACACAGTTTTCAGTTGACAGTTTCGAGTCACCGAAAAAGCTAAGTATACTTGATATTGGAACTGGATCTGGTTGTATACCAATAACCCTTAAAAAACACTTACCAAACACTCAGATAGCTACATTGGATGTATCTGCTGATGCCATCGCGGTTGCAAAACAGAATGCCAAGCAAATTGGTGTTGAAATCAATTTTATTACAGCAGATATTTTAACATTTCAATCTGAAAAAAAATTTGATATCATTGTGAGTAATCCACCTTATATCAGGGATTTAGAAAAAATTGAAATGCATAACAACGTACTTTTGCACGAACCCCATTTGGCTTTGTTTGTAAGTAACGAAAACCCTTTGGTTTTTTATAAAGCCATCGCAGAATTTGCAAAAACCAATCTAAAACCTAATGGACAACTTTTCTTTGAAATTAATGAATATTTAGGTAAAGAAACAGTTGATATGTTAGATGGTAAAGGATTTAAAAATATTGAGTTAAGGAACGATATGCAGGGAAAGGACAGGATGGTGAGAGCAGAGCGATAAAATGTTTTGATCACCAATATCAGATTTCAATGATCAATCTCTACCGTTCCGATTAATCTATAAATATAAATTACCTTGATTTTTAAAGAAAAATTTATTTAACTCAGATTTTTATCGGTGGGGACTTTGAAAAATTGAAAAAATCCACATAATCTATTGTAACGTACGTTTTTAATGCATACCTTTGACATATGAAGAATAAAGAAGAATTAGCCTCTTTTGTCCCTACCAAAACAGAATTGAATGTGCTAGAGATATTATGGGAATATGGTCCTTCAACCGTACGCTTTGTGCATGATAAGTTAAATGAACAAAAAGAAGCAGTGATCTATACGTCAACCCTCAAACTCATGCAGGTGATGAAGGAAAAAGGTGTATTAGATAGGGATGATAGCCAAATGAAACATGTTTATCGTGCTGTTTTAAAAGAAGAAAAAGTAAAAGGAAATCTTTTAATCCGTTTTGTTGATCAGTTTTATCAGGGCTCGCCAAGCAGGATGATGGTATCCCTATTGGGAACCGATAAAACATCTGAGGAAGAACTCCAACAAATGAGAGATATGATCAACAATACAAATCTTAGAAAATGATTTTTTTGGTCGAAAATAAAGCAATACAACAGTTCATTGACGCATTTTGCATGACGCTATTACATTCCCTATGGCAAGGATTGTTATTTGCTTTCATAGGTGGTGCTTTGCTATATTTAAGATCAAGTGCAAGATTTAAATATAACGCATTATTGGCATTTTGCTTGCTTTTCCTCGGCACCTGTTTACTAACTTTTTGGTGGCATTATCACTATGGCTCATCTTTATTAATTTTACTTACACCGAAGGTTACATTTAATTACGATGCATTAAACTTCTTTATTGCAAAAATTCTGTCATTTACTACAACCCATTCGAAATTCATTTTCATATTGTGGTTTTTATGTTTTGGCTTTTGCACGGTTAAAACGTTCGTTAACATTTTCTATTTTGACAACCTTAAAAACAACAGGGTAGTTGAACCTCCTAAAAGGTGGATAGAACGGGTTGATCAGTTATGTCAAAAGCTCGGTATTAGATCTGTAGTGCATATGAAGGAATCTACAAATATAAAAGTTCCCATTGTGCTAGGCCACTTTAAGCCCGTTATCCTTTTTCCAATTGGTTTGTTAGCCAGCATTCCAGTCGAACAGGTAGAAGCGATCCTGTTACATGAACTGGCACATATCCGCAGAAATGATTATCTGGTTAACCTGTTTCAAAACATTGCCGAAGCACTATTTTTCTTCAACCCCGGATTTTTGTTGTTATCAAACTGGTTAAGATCGCAAAGGGAGCATTGCTGTGATGACATCGCCGTCAGCTACACCCCAAATATTAAGGACTACCTGCTTGCCTTAGTTGATTTTAAAGGGCATGTTTTAAAAAATAATTACCGACTTGCCTTTACCGGAAATAATAGAGTATTATTTAATCGGGTAAGCCGAATGCTGGGAAAGCCATACAGAAAAATCTCCTCGAAGGATCGTAGCATCTTAATCGTTTCATTTTTTGGACTGATAGGTATGGGCGGTCTATATTTTAAAAGCCTAGTCACATTGCCTTCTAAACAAGATAAGATCGGCCGTACTTTCGTCAAACAAATTCAACAGTCTGCTATTGATCCAGATTTCCAGATACGGACGCTGTTTAAAAAAGATCATTCTCCTTTGAAAAAAAGACAGATTGCTGCGCAAATAAAACGTATGTCAATCGGCGCATCTAAAGAGTGGATGGTTATTCAATTGCCGATGGCTACCAAAGTAAACAGGGCAGATGAACCTTCATTACAAATTGAACAACGTCTTGCATCTTATCAGGCTGCTATGGAAGAATACCATAACGATATAGCGCAATACAATAAGACTATAGTGCAATACAAATCGGATCTGGAAGTCTATAATGTTACTATGGAAAAGTATAATCTGGAAATGAAAGAATATAACAAAATACATTTTGCAGATAAAAATAATTATCCAAATTAGCCCGCTTAGGATAAAGCATATAATTCTAATATCGGCGATAAACAAGGCCTAGTTTATCCAAATTCATTATTTTTTAAGCCGCCATCTTGCGACATGGCAATCTATTACCTAAAATTTAACATTAAAATCTTGTACAATGGTAACAAACACAATCAAACAGTTTATTATTGCGCTGTGCACAGCAGCACTATTTTTTGCCACCGAGACAAGTTATGCACAAACCAGTGCTAAACTCACCGTCATCAACCAGGATTACGAACAGGCTAAACTAGAGTCGAAAAAACAGCACAAGCTATTGCTGATTGATTTCTATACCACTTGGTGCATACCCTGCAAATACCTCGATGAGGCTGTCTTTAAGGATGCTAATCTAAGTGAAGAGCTGGCGAAAAACTTTGTAGTTCTAAAATATGATGCTGAGAAAGACAGGAATCACCACCTTAGCTTAAAGTATCATATCCGAATGTATCCTTCCACTGTCGTCCTCAACGAAAACCAGATGGTGGTGAACAGAATGTATGGTACAGGCGGAAGTGATAAGGATATGACCAAGAATTACATGGCCTTCGTAAATACGTCTATTGAAAACCATGCCCAGAAGAATTACATAAAAGGTGTTTCAAATAATAATTTGATGAACTATCCGAAGTTCTATGAAGAATATGTATATCATATCAACAAAAAGGATGTTGATCAAAACTTTAACCAATACTGGCAGACCAATCCCGATCATTTTGATGAAATCACCTTCACCATGCTTTGCTATTTTGACGGTGGGAGCGATGAAATGGACAACTTTTTTTCCCAGAATAAAAAGAAGTATGAAGATCTATATGGCGAATTAGATGTGAGGTGGGTCAATTCAATGATTCTTAGTAAAAAAGTATACGCCGCATTTGATGCGAAGGATAGGAAACTGTTTAACGAAGCCAAGAACATGGCAAAGTTGCAAATGTCTTCAAATGATACTGTGTCCTACTTTCTAGCTATTGAGCAGCAGATGCTAACGAAAGAACAGCGTTGGGCCGATGCGGCCAATGTGGTTGAGCAGCGAATGCGACTGAAAAATTATGATCCAGAGTCTACTAATGATTTTTGCTGGTCTATTCATCAGGAATGCAATGACCAACAGGTGTTACAGAAATGTTCCTTATGGATGAAAAAACTGACTGACAGATCGCCAAATTATAATACGCTTGATACATATGCCAGACTATTGTATAAAACCGGAAACAAAAAGCTCGCTTTTGCTACCATCCAAAAAGCGATCAATTTGGGCAAGGCAAATAAAGAGGACACGAGCAGTTCCGAAGATTGGTTAAAAAATAATAGTCCTTTAAGGGAATAGCATTGATTAGAAAAAGATTATCTTATTTGTAAAGAAAAATAGCGCATTTGAGCATTAATATGAGATATCTGAGATAGTCAGGATTTAATCGTAACTATCTCAGATAAATGCTTACAATTACAGTTTCTAAAATGCCACATAACTGTGATCAGTAATGTTATAATAAAAGTGAAAGCAATTAGTTATATACAATTTGATAATAATAGATATAAATAAATCGACCGTACCTACTTAATTTTAATTTACTCAGAGTTAGAAGCTGAAGATTAAAATATGTAACCAGGCGAACACAACTAATATATATCATCAGTAAATTAATTTAATGATTATTAAGCTCTCGGATGAAACTGCGTAATTACCTCTCTCAAATAATCGCGATCAATATGGGTATAAATTTCTGTTGTTGTAATGCTCGAATGGCCCAGCATTTCCTGAACTGCACGCAAATCTGCACCGCCCTCAATTAAATGAGTCGCAAATGAATGTCTTAAAGTATGTGGACTTATCGTTTTCTTTAATCCAGTGGCCACAGCGAGACTTTTAATCAAGTTAAAAATAGAAATACGTGAAAGCTTAGCACCAAAACGGTTCAGGAAAATAAAATCTTCATTCCCTTTTTTGATGTTTGCGTGCACTCTAATTTCGTTAATGTAAATATCGAGCAGTTTTAAAGCTACACCTCCAATGGGTACCAAACGCTCTTTATTTCCTTTTCCAATTACTTTGATAAATTCGATTTGAGTGAAAAGGTTGGAGATTCTGAGTTCTGTTAATTCGGTGACACGTAAGCCACAGCCGTATAATACTTCCATAATGGCCTTATTCCGCATCCCTTCGGGTTTTGAAGCATCTATAGCGTCTATAAGTTTATTAATCTCATAAATATTCAAAGTATCGGGTAGTTTTCTGCTAAGTTTTGGCGCTTCCAATAATGCTGTTGGATCATTTGAAATCACATCCTCGAGCATTAGATAGGCGAAGAAAGCCTTTAGTCCCGATATTACCCTTGCCTGCGTGCTTGCTTGCATCCCCAATTCATTTAGCCATGATATAAACGATTTTAAATGGGTTATTGTAATGTCAATTAATTTTGGCTCATCATTCAAAGATTGAAAATACTGGATCAGTTTATCAATATCGCTCAGATATGCCTCAACAGAATTGGCAGATAATGACCGCTCTAGCTTTAAATACGACTTAAATCCTTTAATATATGATGGCCAAAGCATGCTTTTATATAAGATTTTTTATAACATTGCAACGTTACAACTTTATATTATGAAAATACAAATTATTAATGGCCCAAACTTAAACTTGTTAGGCGTCCGCGAACCATCTATTTACGGAAGTACAAGTATCGAAGATTATATCATAGAATTAGAAACGGTTTACCCAGAGATCGAAATTGAATACTACCAAAGTAATGTGGAGGGCGAAATTATTAATAAATTACATGAAGTGGGTTTCAGTTATGATGGGGTAGTACTTAATGCTGGTGGTTATACACACACCTCTGTGGCTATTGCAGATGCTATAGCTGCCATTAAAACGCCTGTTGTTGAAGTGCATATTTCAAATATATATGCCCGTGAAGAATACCGCCATGTTTCTTTAACCGGGAAAAACTGTCAGGGCGTTTTAACCGGGTTTGGAATGAAAGGTTACCGTCTGGCTATCGAAAGTTTATTGGTTTAAGATAATTTATTAATTTATTAATACTTAAACTGTCAGATGATAACATCAGACAGCATTTAAATTTAAATCGTCGTTTGGAGAAGAGTGCAGCACAGTCGAGAAATCTTTAAAAAGGTCGTCATTCCCGCATAGGCGAGAATCTGAATCTTTAAGCTTATGGCATTAAGATTTCCAATCGAGTTGGAAATGACGATTAGCGATTTATTTCAAATTCGAAAAATATTTAATTTTCTTAATAAAAAATGCCCAAACAATGCTATTATTGTATACCCCTGTGTGTTTGGTATAATCTTTTTGAATAGCTTTACGTTTCTTATTGGTTTTTGATAAAGATTTCAGGAAATGCCAGTGTCCTTTAGTTACTGCCATAGTGAATTTTGGCTTTCCGGTGAGTAAAAAGTGCCACCAGGCAATAAAATCGATGAACATGCGGATGGTAATTCTGAAAACGGCATCACCAGCAGGAAGATTTTTCTGCATAATGATCAGGTTGTTCCTGAAATTGAGGTAAGTTTTAAATGGATTTTCTGTTTGTAAAGTTCCGCCACCAACATGGTACACTTCAGCATCCGGACAATACATAATCTTGTAATTCAGGTTTTTTAAGCGCCAGCACAGGTCTATTTCTTCCATGTGGGCGAAAAGATCGGCATCCAATCCGCCAGCCTCTCTCCAGCATTTGCTTTTAATAAAAAAGGCTGCCCCACTGGCCCAAAAAACCTCTTTTTGTTCATTATATTGACCGTTATCAAACTCATAAACATTAAAAAGCCTTCCGCGACAGAAAGGAAAGGCATAAATATCCAGATAACCTCCGGCAGCGCCTGCGTATTCGAACTGGTTTTTGTTTAGTTGCCATTTAATTTTGGGCTGTACTGCTGCAATCTGAGCGTCACTTTCCATTAGGCTGATGATAGGTTTAATCCAGTTTGGAACAACTTCTACATCCGAGTTAAGCAAAATAAAATAATCGGCTTCTACACGTTCTAAAACTTTATTGTAGCCTCCTGCAAATCCATAGTTCTGATCATTTTGAATAATTTTAACAGTTGGGAAGTTTTCTTGTAAAAATGAAACTGAATCATCGGTAGAGGCGTTATCACCCACAACAATTTGCAGGTTATCATATTCGGAAAGTAAAATTCCGGGTAAAAACTGCTTTAAATACGCTTTTCCATTCCAGTTTAAAATTACAACGGCTACTGATGGGTTCATTCTTTTATTCGGGTTTAAATTTCCAGCGCTTATGGCTCCAGAGCCAGTATTGGGGCTGTTCTTTTATAATATTTTCTAAAAACTTAAAGTGCAGGTCGGTGATCTCAAATTCGTCCATTTTAGCGGGTTCGAGGCACATGGGCAGCACTTCTATATGATAATACCCTTTTTTACCCACATTTACCTTAAAGTAGTATATAGGTCTTTTGGTCGATTTTGCAATTTTTTCCACACCTAAGAGTGCCGCAGTGGGCCGATTTAAAAAATCTGTAAAGTATTTGGTTTCTTCTCTGGTGGGAGATTGATCGCTTGCAAAACACAAAAGCGTAGGTTCATTTTTATAAGCCGCCATACCGCGTAAGGTTTGCCGCATAGCAATAAAAATATTGCCATATTTAGTGCGCATACAATCAAACCAGGTTTCGAAAATTTTATTTTTAATGGGTTTAAAAATAACCATTGTTTTGGCTGATATGCTCAATCCAAGTGCCAAAGTGCCTAATTCCCAGTTGCCATAATGGCCCGTACAGGCCAGTACACTTTCACCGGCTTTAAAATGAACCTCCAATTGTTCCAATCCGGTAAATTTTACCCTTTTCAAGGTTTCTGCTTTAGAAATGCTGGTCATTTTAATGATTTCAAAAATAAGTTCTGCCAGGTATAAGAAGAATTTTTTTTCAATGGCTTTTATTTCAGCAGCAGATTTTTCGGGAAAAGACTGGGTTAAATTCTGCCTGACAACTTTTTTTCGATAGCCTATTACGTAATAAAGCAGATAATATAGTAATCTTGCAAAAAAAAACAGTAAAGGCAGGGGGAGCAACGATAACAGGTATAAAAAAAATACGCCAACATGCGCAATCCCTCTTTTAATCATTATTTTTAAAACGTTTCAGCTACAAACATAAATTTTCAAATGCAGAATACAGCTATACTTCCATTATTTTATCTTCCGCCAGTAGGTTATTTTAGTTTATTGCAAAAACTGGGAGAGGATTTTTTAATTGAAAAACATGAACATTTAGCCAAGCAGACTTACCGTAACAGGGCAAGTATTTATTCGCCAAATGGCAAACTTGATATTACCGTTCCTGTGGTTAAAGGTGCTAAAACACATACGAAAATGAAGGACGTACGGATCAGTTACGATTTTAACTGGCAACGTTTGCATTGGTTAAGTTTAGAAAGTTGCTACCGTAGTTCTGCTTATTTCGAGTTTTACGAAGATGAACTTTCGCATTTTTATACAAACAAATTCGAATTTCTGTTCGATTACAACCTCGAACTTTTAGAGTGGCTGAACAAAAAGCTAAAATTGAATAAGAGCTTTGGAGTAACAAGCGAATATTTTAATGACATCGGACCAGAAATGGATTTCCGTTCGGCCATGAATCCTAAAAAACAGGAAGATATTGTAAACAATAAGGCCTATTATCAGGTTTTTGAAGATAAACATCAATTTTTACCCAACTTAAGTATCGTTGATCTGTTATTTAACCAGGGCCCCCAAGCCCGGCTATATTTGTAATATATGGGAAAAAACAAGCCACGTAACCGTCATAAACATTATAAAGTTCCAGCGCCAGGCACTAGTCCGGGTTTGTACGCCATCGATGAAGATGCATTAAAACCACTCATTGTAATACATACCTATAATGATAAGAGTTATAAGAAAACCGAACTGGAAAATATTAATAACATTGATAAACTGATCGAGAACAAAGATTTTTATTACTGGTTCGATATCAAAGGTTTGGCTGATCCCAATATATTTGAAACCCTCTACGCTAAACTGGACATCAGCAGGCTTGTGCTTGAAGATATCACCAGTTCTTATCAGCGACCCAAACTGGATGAATATGATAATGACAAATACATTTTTTCGGTTAGCAGGCATTTATATTTAAGCGATGATAATGTACTCTGCAATGATCAGATTTCCTTTATTTTATCAGAAAGAACATTGATTACCTTCCAGGAAACTTATGCAGATTGTTTTGAACCGGTAAGGAAACGTTTGGAAATAGGGAAGGGCAACATTCGCATTGGTGGCAGCAGTTATTTAATGTACGCCATTATGGATGTGATTGTAGACAATTATTTTGCGCTCTTGAATTTTTGGGGCGAAGAATTAGATGCGATTGAAGACCGCTTATATGATCATCCTGATAAAAGAATCATGTACGATACACAGGCGATTAAAAGGTCATTGATCACCATAAGGAAAGTAACCTGGCCGGAAAGAGATAAATTGAACGATATTATCCGTACGGATAGTCCTTTAATATCCGACCTGACTAAAACCTATATGAAAGATGCTTATGATCATTGCATCCAAATCATTGACTTTATTGAATCTTTAAAGGAGATTGCTTCTGCTAATATTGATATGAATTTATCAATCATCAGTAACCGGATGAACGAAATTATGAAGGTATTGACCATAATTTCGTCCATATTTATTCCGTTAACTTTTATTGCGGGTATTTATGGGATGAATTTTAGCAGGGAAGATCCTGCAACAGGAAAAATACTGAAAGACAATATGCCCGAATTATACGCCGAACATGGTTATTTATACACCTGGATAGTAATGGCGGTAATTGCAGTTTTACAGGTGATTTATTTTTGGCGTAAAGGATGGTTTAAATAGGATTTGCATGAAAAACTTTCATCAAGTTACCGTCATTTCTAGCGAAGTGCAACGCAGTCGAGAAATCTATCTATGTAGATCTCTCCATTCCACTTCGTTCCAGTCGAGATGACGATTCTATAGAAGTACTTTTTGGTTCTTGATAGAATAAATAAAAAGATTAGAATAAATTTGAATAGGTTCTAAAATCAATTTTTAATATTTGTAGCTTTAGGGAGTTTTGGTTAGGTTATAGATGCAGTCATTCGAAATAGATAAAAGCGACGTACTCAAGGTTAAAAATGCAATTTTAGCCGGTGATGAAACTTTAAAAATAGTTTTAGAGGAATACCACGCCTCAGAAATCGCGATTTTGTTCGAACGTTTGGATAAATCCGAACAACGGCATATTATAAACCTTCTTCCGGCAGAAATCGCTTCCGAAATTATTTCGGAAATGGATGAGGAATCCCACCCGGAAGATTTACTCTTTGAACTTCACCCCGATAAACGTACTGAAATTGTTGAGGAACTGGATTATGATGATGCGACAGATATTATTTCGCAACTGGAAGATCATGAGCAGAAAGAAATTCTGGAAGACCTTACCGAAGATCACGCTTCAGAAATCAGGAACCTTTTAACCTACGACGAAAAAACCGCCGGTGGTTTGATGAATACAGAATTGATCTGTGTAAACATCAACCTGACAAAAAAAGATGCAATTGATGAAATTATCCGACAAAGTGAGGAAATGGAGGAGTTTTATACCATTTATGTGGTAGATGACGAGGAGATTTTTAAAGGCATTGTTTCGTTAAAAGATATTATCAAGGCAAAACACAATGCCAAAATAACCGAATTGGTTAAAATAGATGCCGTTTATGTCCATCCCGATACCGATCAGGAAGAAGTGGCCAACCTGATTTCACAATATAACTTAACCAGTATTCCGGTAATAGATGATCATCAGAAGCTGCTTGGTAGAGTAACATTCGATGATGTAATCGATGTAATGGAGGCAGAAAGTACAGAAGATATCTTGAAAATTTCGGGGGTATCAGAAGATGAGGAATTAAGTGGTAACTGGGTAGAAGCGGTAAAATCACGTTTGCCCTGGTTGATTATCAATCTCGGTACCGCTTTTTTAGCTTCATCAGTAGTACGATATTTCGATCCAACAATTAAATTAATTCCCTCTTTGGCAGCTTATATGACTATTATTGCAGGGATGGGCGGAAATGCTGCTACCCAGGCACTTGCAGTAACCGTAAGGCGTATTTCACTATATGATTTAACAGATAAGCAAGCTTATAGAACTGTGTTGAAAGAATTTACAGTAGGCTTAATCAATGGAGCAGCTAACGGTTTAATTGTATTTATTTTTGCCTTCTTTTTTGACGGAAACCCATTACTCGGTTTGGTTATCTTCCTGGCTATGACGGGTAATCTGATCATTGCAGGGATCACGGGTGCAGGTATTCCACTTATTTTAAAACGTGTAGGTATCGATCCTGCCATTGCATCATCTATAATTATTACTACTTTTACCGATGTTTTTGGCTTCCTATTAATTTTAGGGCTGGCCAGCAAACTTTTACTATAATCAGGACTTACTTGATTTAGCATACCAAGATTTAAAGCTTGTAAGACTAAATTGAGCGCCTGTTAATTTTAACTAAGACTATATAATTAAATCTGCAAAATCTGATCCCAATGCAAGAAACAAGACACGATTGGACAAAAGAAGAAATATACGAAATTTATAACAGACCATTTTTAGATCTGGTTTACGAAGCTGCAACTATCCATAGAGAGAATAAAGATTACAATGAAGTTCAGGTAAGTTCGTTAATCTCGATCAAAACAGGAGGTTGTGCCGAAGATTGTTCATATTGCCCACAAGCTGCCCGTTACCATACCGATTTAGAAGTGCAGCCTTTAATGCAGGTTAGCCAGGTGGTTAGTGCTGCTGTTAAAGCTAAAGAAGGTGGCGCATCACGTTTGTGTATGGGAGCTGCCTGGCGCGAAGTACGCGATAACCGTGATTTCGACCGCGTAATTGAAATGGTTAAAGCGGTTAATGATATGGATATGGAAGTTTGCTGTACCTTGGGTATGCTTACTGAAAACCAGGCGCAACGTTTAGCAGATGCCGGTTTATATGCTTATAACCACAATATTGATACTTCGGAAGATGATTATAAACGTATTATCTCAACCAGAACTTACGACGACCGTTTAAATACCATCAAAAATGTACGTAAAGCAAAATTAACAGTTTGTAGCGGTGGTATTATCGGTTTAGGTGAAACGGTAGAAGACCGCGTTTCGATGTTGCAGACCTTATCGAATATGGAAAAACATCCTGAATCAGTCCCGGTTAATGCTTTGGTTCCTGTTAAAGGGACACCTTTAGAAAATCAGCCACGTGTTCCGATCTGGGATATGGTGAGGATGATTGCCACAGCACGTATCGTAATGCCAAATTCGGTAGTGCGTTTATCTGCTGGTAGAAATGAAATGAGTACTCTGGAACAGGCTTTCTGCTTTATGGCTGGTGCAAGTTCTATTTTCGCAGGTGATAAATTATTAACTACACCAAATCCTGCTTTTGTAGATGATATGGCCATGTTTGAATTGCTAGGACTAAAAACCCGTGATGCCTTTAAAAATGGCAGACCCGTAAATACAAGGATTGAACAAGAAGCTGTTTAACCAGAAAATATAATACATAAAAAAGTCCCGACCAAAATCGGGACTTTTTGTTACTATTTTCTCATAAATAGTGGTGTCAGATATTACTATCTTAAATAAATATTACTATCTTAAATAAGTTAACTCCTATTTTAGAGTCAGATGGTAACATCCGACCTCACCTAAGTCAGGTGCTCTTTACTAGACCGCAGTTACCCTTACTTCAATATTCCCTTTAGTTGCCTTAGAGTATGGACAGGCACGGTGTGCCTTATCGGCTAAGGATTGTGCTTCTTCATGAGAGATTCCAGGAATATGCACGTCCAAATCAGCCGAAAGTGCAAATGCATTCCCATCCTTATTAAACGAAACCAATACCTTAACATTAGCTTCGCTAACATCAACACCTTCTCGTTCGGCTATAGAGCCTAAAGCACCTAAATAGCAAGGTCCCCATGCTGCTGCAAATAATTCTTCAGGATTCGTTGCTCCACCCTGGCCGCCCAATTCTTTTGGTTTTCTCAGCTCTAAATCTAAAATTCCATCACTTGATTTAATGTGTCCGTCTCTTCCTCCTGTAGCTGTAACCTCAGCTGTATATAGCTTTTCCATAATAATTTCTTAATTGATTAAGTTTAACAAATTATACTTGTCTTTGTTTTTAGCAGTCCACAAAGACTAACCTGATCATACTGCCAAGGGATATATTAAAAATAATGTAATCTGATTGTCGGTATATCGGTAAGATCTGAAATAATTTGTTTCACAGCTTTCCACTTCAGCAATTGTTTAAGTAGCTACTTAGCGAAATGTTTTTTTGTTAACTAAAGCTTTATTTTTACCGATAGTTTGTAGATATCGTAAGCAACTTTCTGGATCAGATCGAATTGCTCTGGAATTAAATCTTCACCTTTTTTTATCCCTAAACCACTATCATTTAACCTGATTAATGGTACATTATCAATTGTACTGGTTCCCTTCTCCAAATTATCAATTGATGTATCCAATAAATAATTGGTGTTATTGGCAATCGGCTTTAGGGTATCGAAACTCTCGAAGATAAATTGATGCTCTTTATAGTAGAGCGAAAGTGTGGCAACATAAGAAGACAATAAATAGTTTAGTGATGTAAACTGATGCAACTCCTTAATAAACAATTGTTTACTTTTTGGTTCAGAAAACATTCTTTGAAAAAGGGAAGCCAAATTTGCGGTACTTACATACACTTCTTTCCGTGACAGTTTATATTCCGTTCTGTTATAATTTTTCTCAAAATACAACTTAATTACCTGTTCATAATAAGCCTTATTTGCTTTTAAAATGTCGATCATAGCCTCTTTGAGCTTTTCATACTCCCAGGTTGGGAACAAAGAATAACTGGCCAGTAACGCAATACCAGAGCCTATAAAAGTATCATAAATCCTTTCACGGGCCAGAGCTATAGATCCCATACCTAGAAAATCAAAGAGGATTAAGATATAGGGCGTCATAAAAAGTACACTCACGACATAATTTTTCCTTTGGAAACTATAACAGCCAATCATGCAGATTAACAGGATCACGAATAAAGTGTTTCGATCGTGGATGTAAGTAATTACTCCCATGCCAATAAATGCTCCAACCGTGGTACCGATTAAACGCTGATAATTACGTTCTTTTGTTAAACTAAAGCCCGGTTTGGAAATAACCAGAATGGTGAGGAGAATCCAGTAACTATGCGAGAAATTGAGTATCTGAGCCACTATAAAACCCAGAAGCATTACCACAGTAACCCGCAACGAATGCCTGAAAGTAGAGGAAGTATAGGTTAAATTCTCTGAAAATAGTTTAAAATCGAATTTCTGTCTGGTGATAAATTTTTCTGTATCTACCTCGGCCTGCCTGATATCTTTACTGTTTCGGATTTTAAAATAGCTGAAGATATTTTTAACCCTTGCCAGGATATTCTCAATGTTCACCTCAATATTTTTTAAGGCAATAATACCCAAGGTATTGTACTCCTGATCCTGATTGTTCTTTTCCAGATCGTTAATTTTGATCTTTAACCTTTCAATTTCAATTAACAAACGTTTGGAGATAACAGGTGTTCCACCACTTTTTAGTGCAAATGAAATATCATCAAGGGCATACGAAATCCGCTTAATGGCCATTTCATAATCTGATAATATACCTGCTTTATCAAACTGATCATGCAACTGCTGGTAATTATAGTAAGTAGACATTACCTGCTCAAACAGATCGACCATATCTACAAACACCAACAACAAAAATCTTCCTTCAGGGGTAGAATCTCTTACAATTTCCCGTGTTCTGAAAAGCAATTCCCTTACCGCATCCTGTTTCTCATGAACTGAAACCTGAAGCTGTAATAAATCCGAATAGGTTTTATTGTAATTATTATTCTGATGATAAAATTTGGCTTTCTCCCTCAAAAACTCTGCTACCTCTAAAATAGAATCGCTTAATGACTGTTGTACCAAACGGAAGGGCCGGAGCCGATACACAAAGTAACTTAATCCGGTATACCAGAGACTGCCCGCAAGCACCATTAACCCATGCAACAAAACATCCTGCCAAGGCCTGATATCATCAATACTCAGCACCATAATCAGCAAAACGGCAGTACCTACTGATGCTGCCCTGATGCCGTAAATGTAAAACATCGAAAATACAAAGCTTGATACGGCCAAAAGGAAGCCGATAAAATAATGGCTTCTATTCGTTAAACCTGTTAGGATGGAAAAAGTAAAGATCAACGCCGTAGTAACCAGCATGGCATTTCTCCGGTGTACCATTGGCCCCGGACTATCTACCACACTTACACACAATGCTCCGAGCGATAAGGTCATTCCGTACTTTAACATGCCAAACTGGGCCATAATTAAAGAAGGGAGCAACACACCAATAGTAATACGGAGACCGTCGGCAAAATATGTACTCAGTAAAAAGTCTTGTATATTTCTAATGGGTTGCCTGATCTGCATGTTACAAAAATAACATAATAGCGAAGTTTTTTGTTGTGATTAAAATTAAGTTTTTTGCCTTTTCTAACTTTTCAAGAAGGAAACTCTTAAATAATTGACTAACAAAACAATAGCAAATGTTTATAATTAAAATCCAGGAGATTGTTAATAAACTTAATAAAAGTA
>Ga0065714_10064728_pt1 | contig 20929 bp, 26 predicted proteins | sample MisRhiReplicate2_FD_59101 | JGI IMG/M metagenome (GOLD analysis project Ga0065714, IMG submission 59101) | Miscanthus rhizosphere microbial communities from Kellogg Biological Station, MSU, sample Rhizosphere Soil Replicate 2: eDNA_1 v2... | ecosystem: Host-associated > Plants > Roots >...
TGGAAATGCCGGCCCGTCAGGCGCCGACCGATCAACTCGACACAACCGATTTCGATAATCCGGTGGCCGTCGGTCACCGGCATGCCGGTGGTTTCGGTATCGAGTACTACTAACCTGTTAACCATAAAGAGTAAATAACCTCAACCTAGAAGCCCTATGGTAGCAGCCCTTGAGGGAAATCTGCTTCCAAAATTCGGCTAAAAAATGTAAAAACCAAAAATGAAAAATATAAAGTCCGACAAAAAACGTAAACAGACACTCAAGGTGAAGGATCACATTGCCAGGAACGGCCGGCGATTCTCCCTCCTTTATGATACCGATGGCGACGGTTTTCCGCTGTTTTACCCAACAGCCTACACCAGCCTTCGGATGGCCAGCCTGACCGCCAACACCCAAAGGGCGAACCTGTACGTCCTGAAAAGCCTCTACACCTGGGCTAATGAGCAAGGCATAGACCTTGAGCTAAGGTTTGCTACCAAGAAGCTGCTGTCGCTGCCAGAAGTGGAGTCTCTAACACAGCACATCTCAGTCAGCAGCCGCGAGGACGATGGCTCTCAGGTTACTGGCAGACGCATCAACAACTCGCTGAGCGTGCTTGCCCTCTACCTATTTTGGCTCTTTGGCCGCCTCACCCAAGACTCGAACGCACCGGAAAACTATGCGCTCATCGAGAAGCTTGGGAAGAGCCTATTGGAGCGCAAGGTCAAAGCCGGCTCCTCTTCAGCAGCAAAACAAAAGCAACTCGACAAAAAGCTGGAAGAGGTCACTCGCGAAGCGCTGCTGGAGATGTTCGCCAATCCATACGATGAAGACGCGACCGTATTTGATAAGGGCATCGCCTTTCGCAACGCGCTGGCACTGTACATTCTTTATGACACTGGCATGAGGGTTGGAGAGCTTTTAAGCCTTAAGTTAGAGCACTTCCTTCCTGCTCGGGGTGGTGATCATGCCTACATTGTTGTTGAGCGCAATCATGATGATCTGTACGACCGCCGTCGAATGCAACCTGTCGCAAAGACATTGGGCAGAGACATAGCGATCTCTCCCGAACTTGAAAAGAAAATTCTTGAATACCTAGGGACTTGGCGCGCCGACATTCCAAATGTGGGTTTTGAGAAAACCGCTTTTATTTTTGTAAAGCACAAAAAGGGAGAGGGTCAGGGAAGAGAGATCACTCTTAATACGCTCAGGGCCGCTCTTAAGGAAATGATCAAAAAAGACCCACGTCTGAAACTTCTTCACCCTCACTTGCTCCGTCATGACTGGAATTACCGCTTCTCGGTTAAGTGCGAGACAGAGGGCGTGAGCGAAGCAAAAGAACGCTCTGACAGGGAGTACCTCATGGGGTGGGCCGAAGGATCAGAATCCGCAAAAACCTATGATCGCCGATACGTGCGCGAGTCCGCATTTAAAACAGGTTTGGCTATTGCTGAAGATACAGCAAAAGACAGCAAAAAAAGGAACGCCAAATGAACGCCCATGAAAGGTCTGGAGTCCCCGCACAGATTCTGGCCACCCTTGAAGAATTCGACAAAAGCAGCGTTAAAAACAAGAGAGGATACATCACGGAGTTCAATGACGACCGCCTGATTGTGGTTGGCCATTATGGAATTACGATCACTCCAATTCTCGCCATGGACGAGCAAACCGTTGATGGTTTCAAATCGATGGTAACTACGGTTGGTCGAACTGGGAAATTATCTGCCAATTCAATGCGCCACCGAATCCGCTGCCTTGTAAAAGTTCTACGAATCCACCCGACGTCAGCGCTTACACCGGAATCCTATACGATACTTATTGCCGGCGAAACCGACAATACGGCGAATCAACTCGCAAACTTGTTAATTACTTGGCACTCACTTGGTATTCCCGGTGTAAGTGACGAAATGATTGACACTGTTCACAGGCTCCGCCGGCCCTATCACCCATCGGCGAGCAGAGCTGTTGCGGGAAATATCGATACAGGTTGGTACTCGGAAGAAGAGTATGACGACCTCGTCAGCACTATGTGGTACGACTACGGCACAGGCCAAGTGGGGCTACAAAATACCGTTGCCACGCTGTTAAATGCTCAGTACGGCAGGCGCCCTAAACAACTATCTTATTTAAAAAACCTGGATTTCGAATCTACAGGATCTACCTTTGGCGTTACCGGAAAGCGCGTATCTTTTCCAAGCGTTAAAGATGAGCACTCTGGAGAGTTTCGCGACGGAAAATTTGAAGTTCACCCCATGAGTGACGACCTATGGGATATCTGCCAGCTTCAAATTAAGCACTCCGTCAAAGTTTTTGAAGATTTTTTCGGAACAACACTTAGCGATGAAGATCGCGGCAAACTACCTTTTTTCACTGCGCTTCAAAGGGCAGCACTAACAAGAAGAAAAGAACAGGCAGACAAGTATGCCGATGACGAATACTACCATTCCTTAATATGGCACAGGAGCTCCTCATCAATTTCTCAAATCCTTCAGAGGAAAGAGGGTAGCCTCGTCATCTCCGAAAGAACTGGAGAACCACTTCACGAATTCGGTTACCGAATGAGGCATACGCGCGCCCGTCAATTGGCAAGACTGGGTGTGCCGAGGAAGGTTCTTCAGTATTGGATGGGCCACGAGTCCCCAATTTCCCTCGATTCTTACTATGACGATCCAGCGGAACGCGCAAGAACCCTCAACAACGACATTGGGACGCTTCTGGCTCCTCTGGCACAAGCATTCAGCGGCGTAATCAGGGATGACGAATCCCAAGCTATTCGAGGCGATGATCCGACCAGCCGAATTGAGCTGGACGGACGCAAAGGTGTTGGCACTTGCGGTGAATCAGGATATTGCTCCGCTTCAGTACCGATCCCTTGCTACCGGTGCAGCAAATTTCAGCCTTGGGTGTACGGGCCTCACGAAGAGGTCTTGATTCGACTCATTGATCGCCAAGAAGAAGAAAACAACATTCATCTGCCAAGCAAATCGCGCCGCATGCTAGCGCCTCTTCAGCTTGACAAGGACATCAGAGCCGTAAAAAACGTTATTGCACTGTGCGAGAAACGTAAAGCCGAATTGGAAGAAATAAAATGATTATGCCAACACCTTTCAAATCAAAAGCGGCCATCACAAACGCGCAAAATCTTGCCAACTATATTTCCAATGCCAGGTACATTAACCCGACATATTCCAGCCTTCCAAACTTTAGCTGGAACGACACCGTATGGAATCTTCCTCGTGGAAAGCTTCGTTTTTTGAATCTAAAAAACGCTGGCTTGCATAAGAGTGTCACACCCTCTGCAAGTCAACAGCTAGCGCCAGAGTTCATTGAGTTCGCAAAAGCTTATATAATAGAAACGCGACGAGGAAGCGCCACAAAGGTACCCGCAAAAGACCTCTCTATAATAATGGTCGTTGAGCAAGCGCTCATTGAGATAGATGGCTATGCAGACATTACACGACTATCAGAGCAGCACCTTGATCGCGCCTCTGCAATCATCAAAAAGACCTATGTCGATCTGTTAGGAATGGGGGCAGCGCTAAAAAATCTGGTAGATGAGGTCACGAAGCAAAACATCACCTCGAACGGCATTCGTCACTGGCAACATCCATTCCGGGGCCTAAGGGAACCTGGAGCCACCTATGACCGAGAAACGAAGCTTCCCTTGGACGAAACCCTCTTGGCGCTCGCCGAAATCTTTGCAAACGGCCACACAGGTGATCTCAATGATGAGGCAACCTACATCACCAGCATTACGGCCATATTCCTTTCGGCACCTTTTCGCATCAACGAACAGAGCTGGCTAAAGCTCGCATCACTTGAAGAGGATCTCGACACTCTCGGCCAACCTCAGAAATTCCTGCGGCACTACTCTCCAAAGATAAACAAAATTGTCACGAAAGAGATTCCGCAGGTGATGGCAAGCCACTGCGAAGAGGCCTTCCGACGCTTGGAAAATATCACGGAGGAAGGCCGAAAGCTTGCGCGTTACTACGAATCAGGCGCGAAGGACTTTTACCCGCACGAGAACTGCCCTGATGTTCCCTCTGACCAGATACTGACACGCGAGCAAGCTGTGGCAGCACTGGGCCGCCCTACCCTTAAGTCAGCCGAAAACCTGATGAAATGGATGGTTGGCCATCGTAAGCTGGCAGGATGGACACTCAGGACGCTATGGGCAGCAGTGGTCGAGTATCACAAAAAGAACAACCCATTTTTTCCTTACCAGGTCGACCCGAGGCTCTCCTCCGCCACACCTCCCAAAATGTCGGAATCACTCCTATGTTTCCGCGAATTTCAATTGGCCGATGGCTTTGCGACCAGTCCGATTTTCCTGGCGCCAATCAATGGCGATTACTACAACAAGCGCCTTTCCCAGAACAACGTTAGCAAGCTGAATGGCAAGACCTATCCATCCTTCCTGCACAGGCATGGCTACGAAAACATTACCCTGAGATCTCATCAGCTTCGCCACTTCTTGAACACCGCCACTCAAGAGGCCGGAGTCGCTATTGAACGAATCACCGCATGGAGCGGGCGCGCATCTGTCCAGCAGTCGCGAACGTACATGCATAAAGACCCGAAACGGACAGCAAGGGAGATTGGCGACCGTCTGATACCGACGGCGGACATTACGCTTACGCCGATCACCGAGGAGGAATACGACGTTCGAGACAAGGGCCCCATCATCACAACCCGGTACGGCATTTGTACTCACCCTTGGACGATCTCAGCCTGCGAGAAAGCCGCCGATTGCCTGAACTGCTCTGAGTTACTGCATTGCAAGGGACACAAGAACTCACTGAAATCTGTGGAGCGCGAACGTGATCATGTCGCGGAAAACCTGGAGGCCGCGCTTAAGGAAATCGAGGCAGGCAACCGAGCGGCGACACGCTGGGTCGAACGCCATCAACTGTATCTAGTACGCTTGAATGAGATTGTGGCGATGCACAGTAACCCGGCAATCCCGGATGGTAGCCCGGTGCAAATGGCGGGACATGACTTCACCCATGCCAAACGAATCCTGACAACCAAACACCCGGAAATGCTCGAAGCAAGTGGGCTCAGTGACGTCTACAGCGACGATTTGTTAAGCTGCTTGAAAGAACTGATGGAAGAAAATAACGATGCCTAGCGCGTTCACCGCGAAGGAACTTAAAGCTATAACGTCCATTATCAGAGAGTGGCCGTTTAAGAAAAAGCTGACTTGGGAGGCTATATGTGAGGCCTCTCAGTCGACCTTGGGCTTTGTTCCTACCCGCCAGGCGCTGGCCGGTAAAGCATTGGTTGTTAACGCTTATAAAGTTAGAAAAGCGGAGATCACTTCAGACCGAGACCGCACAGCGAGTATGCCGCTGCCGAAAAGCCTGACGGCTGCAGCTGAGCAAATTCTCAGATTACAGGACGAAAACAAACGACTGAAAAATGAGTTGCAGCTCATGGCTGAAACAGCTCAGATATTCATTCACAACGCTGCATTGAATGGCCTGACTCGGGACAAGCTGATGAATCCCATTCCCAAGCCTGACAGAAGAGGTTAGCCAGGAGGAGCCTTGTAGTTTTGACCGAGCTGATGCCAGCCCATCCGTGGTCTGGCACTGTCGAATTTGGCTTGCAATGAAATTCGAGATATCACCCATTCAGTCTAATAAGTAATGTCCTAAAACGGTAACGCTTAGCGACGCCCTGATTGCGCCTGCTGAAAAATGTATGGGAGCGCGGCAAAGAACAAAACACTCACAAGAGAGTTCGCATAAGTTTTGTCGAAAAACAACCAGACAGAAGTTGCCGCCACTGGAATACAGAGCACAACAGACACCAGCATTGTTATTGCTACAAAAATGCGATCCGTCACTTCTTTAAAGGAATCGACCAGCGGTTTGATCAGCTCAGCAATAAACTCAGAAACAAGAAGCAAAGGAATATATAGCAGCGCTGAAATCACGAAAAAAGCAAGCTGGAGATTAGTTTTTCCAACAGGAATAGCAGGTAGGTACTCTCCAATAAAGCGAGCACTGCTTAAATAAACCTCTCCACTTGAGAACAGCGCCTTAAATACTGGAGGAGTGGAAATCGAAAGATAAAGCATTCCGAATGTCACTAGATAGAAAACGAATTTGTACGCTGTTTCATCAGCCTTTTGACGGTTTTTTAATCGTCGATCTGTCCCCATCGAGCTAGCAGGCTCAACTAGTTCAATTGACGCAACTGTTGTAGCATTCTGGCTTGAGATCGATTCCGGGACAGAGCGCCTCTTTCTCATCCCCCACAAATACATAATTCCTGCATAAATGAATGATGCCACAACATTGAGCACTAGATTCCAGATATCACTAGCCATATTAGTTCTTAACTACTCGACAATTTGAGTTAATGGTGCTCCAGCAATGCTTTAAGCCTCCTGACTACAAGTCATTGGCAAAAAATTTCCTAGCCCAAGCAATACTAAAGGCAAATCGCCACCACCTCAACCACTTTCAGAAGCCCCTATCAGAGACCTGTAGTTTTATGACATCTTCGAGAAAGCGAACATTCTCTTAGAGCGGCCAACATAGCTAGCCGATGACTTGGGGAGCACAATAGGTCGAGGCTCTATGTGTAGCCTTCCCCTTCGCCTAGCTCATCTCATGTTTTGAGTACGCACTTTAAGTAGCTGGCGCCGGTCAGGTGACCCTCACTAAGCCGAACGAACAGATACCTGATCAACCTGTCGCTGCTTGCTGGATAAGTCCAGTAGCGAATGGATTGAAACAGATGTTCACAGCCAGCTTTCCATTCCCACTTGCCTTTTGTCGACAGCTAATGGTAACTCCAGCACCATAGAACGAATGACCTACACAACGGGCGATCACCGGAGGATCTTTGAACGCAAAAATCCTCGTTTCCAGGAGTGCCCACTCATTACCGCTCGACCCAAAGCCCTAATCACCCGCGCCCCCTTTGGCATCGGGGCAACCTACACAGATCGATTTGCCCGCCGTGGTCACAACCTTGTCCTCGTGGCCCGAGATGAGACTCGACTCGCTTCAAGTTTGCAGTTCGGGGAGCGCAGCGGATGATCGCATACTCTAAAAATTTTCAGACTTCGAAGGGCAGCAATTGATGTATGCCGGACTACAACCTCTAAGACCGCAAAATTGCTCGATAACTTTTGCAAAAGACCATAACCTCGCCATAAAAGCCAGGGTCTATTTCAGAGGCGCTATAAACCAAATTGAAACGCTGACTTTCCAACCAGACACGGATACTTTCTTCAGTCAAAACATCCAAGTCACTCTCATGCTCTAAGAAGTCTTTCACAGAACCACTGTAAATCATTGGCGATGATGGTTCTGGTGATATTAAATACGTTACGCCGTAAGAGTTCGCCTGAGAGAAGTCGGTGGTACATATTAATGAAGTGCTTCTTGCGTAGATTCCAAATTTTTCAAAAAACCAGCGATCTGCGGCCTTATGAATTTCAATGTTGGTATTTCTCGGCACGCGGGACTCGTGATAAAATTTGTTGGTTTGCTCTGGCGCGATAAGCTTTTCCGAAAAGCCTCGATACAAATTTGGCATTCTACCCCTTATGAAAAAACGATAAACCTTAATGAATATTGAAACAAGTGTCAACACGAATGATTTCTTTGAGTTTACAGGCCTCCGCCTCATAGATAACCGCTTCCGGTTGCTGGAAGAGGTGTCCGGAGGGAAAAGTTCGACAAGTTTTTTTGGTATCGATGAGTCAACCGGCAAGAGTATTTTCGTCAAGCTCTCAATTTTCCCACGCTCCGAACTTGAAGCGGCAAGATTTCGGAACGAAGCTAGATTTCTCAAAGATCAAGGATGGACTCATGAAATAATAAAAAAAACACCGAAATACATAAGCCATGGCGAGCTTTTCCAAGGCAGAATTTTATACTTGGTAACTGAAAAAATTGAAGGACAGTTGCTATCAGAATGGCTAGACAAGAATTTTGATGAAGCTACCCTGACGGAGCGCTTGCAAATTGCTTATCGTGTGTTTGGTGCCGCTGAACACTTCAGTCAGTTTACTGTTCATCACGACCTTCACCCAGGGAATATTATTCTCCTGGATGAAGAAGTTAATTTACACACGAGAGTTCCAGACTACAAAGTTATTATTATTGACTGGGGGCAGTCTCACTCCAAGTTTGAGGCGAGTTATGCCGAAGAAAGCGATGATATTTCAATCATTCACAATGGAATGGGTCGAGAAATAACAGCCTCATTCTATAACTTGCCACCAGAAATTTTTATGGATTGGCACAGAGCCGGCTCGGAATATAACAAGTACGACTCATGGGCAATGGGTCTTCTTTTATATAAGCTTATAACCGGTAAAAATCTATTCACTTTTGATAATATTGGCCAGTTTGCCGAGGCAATGAGGCACGTTGAAAGGGACATTCAATCTCAGGTAACGAAGATTAACGAATACGCAGGAGCAAAAAGCTATGTTCTTCAAGGGTTGTTATACCATCTTCTTGTGAAGGAGCCTCGCGACAGGATGTTCATCCAAACAGCAAGGCAGGTGTTGTGGTTTATTCTCGCTGAGGAGTTCGAACCTGATAACGCTGCCATGGTCGCACGCTTTCTACACGACCCTTTGAATTTCAAAGAGGTCGAGTGGAAATATTTTGAAAGCGACCCACTCGCTCACATTTATTGACCGTATCATGCCAGGCGCCCATGCCACAGGTAGAACGAGTGAGTTCGGCCTTCGAACACCGAAAGCCCATCGATGGTTTCATGGGTTGGACAGGGACATTTTTCCGTCGCTGGAGAGACACCGGCGCGCAAACTCAGACGCTTAATTAAGGCGCGCCAGGGCTACGAGTACATTGGCCTCGCTTGGTTCCGACCTACCAGAACGCTGACGGGGGTGCATGCCCCCACACACGAAGTAAAAAGTGCCAATTTTCAGTACGAGCCGGGCGGCGCCGACGACGAAGGATCGCTCTTGAAAACTTATACCGTTCCACCCCAGGACAAAGCGATAACCTAATGACAGTCGCGCTAGGGGCTGACGTCTCCCTATCCGATGGTTTGACGACAGGTGCAACCTATCAAGGCTCTTTTGGCTTGGAAGACGACTCAAGATCCCATGCACTGATGCTCAGGCTCGGTACCAATTTTAAAAAAGGAGCGGTTTACGTCGCTCAAGACACGACCGAGGTGCCTCGGTCAAGTTAGCGTGGACATACTAAAACCTCAGAACTGCCACATTGCTCGATTAATCTCTGACACGTAGCGGCACCATAATCTCAATAAGCCACTACCGTTCAGGAAATCGGACATGGGTGAAATTGCAGTTACATTGACAGTGGTGATAGGCGTTCTGGTATATGCCTTGGTAGAGGGGCCACAGGCGGCTCAACCGCCCTTATTCATGGCCATTTTAGCGAGCGCTGTGGCGCTCGGCGCTCTCGTGCATATCTACGGGCCTCAATCTACCAACTGAGAAGGCACCCTCAATATCCATGAGAATTTGCAGAGTGTAATCTTCGTTGACCACTGCATTTATCATCCGCTTCGGCAGGCGATGTGCTGGCATACTACGGCCTCCCCCCAAACCCAGCGTGCGATCACAACCCCAAATCGCTTTGCAAACAAAGCTCTGCCAAATGCTGTGGAACATCGCTAGTTTTAGCCCACAAGGATAGGGCTTCATAGGTCAGTGCGTACCAAAGGTCGCGTGGCATAATGACATTTTTTCGAAGCGTTCTATCTCCATAGATCTGAAGAGGACTCGTAAGCGTGTATCGAAGAGCGTTCACGACCTTTCTAGGCAAACGTGTTCTACCTTTGCAATCTGTAATTTGCGCAGCTGGAAAGCGAAATCTGCCATAGTATTTGTCTTTCGATTTACCGGCTCTAATAAGGACATTAAGTTCCTTTTGCGACATTTCATGAGAGACAGCCGTCCAAATTTTAAGAATATCCTCGTCAAAGAACTCTTCCCGAGCACCAAGGTCTGGAAAGTAACGTCGCCTATGTTTGTCCCACGAGGGACGATTCGGATGCCAGCAGTCGTTCAAAAGATCCCAACAGGGTTGATGATTGCTTGGATGATTGGCTGGTAATATTTCGGCTAAATAAGAAATTGGAGGCAGTAAAGATTTCATGGTCACTCCCGTCTTTTATTTCAGCATAGGAAGTGAGCATTAGCAGAGTCAACAGCTTTTGTTTATCTGAATTTTGTTGACCATATACATGCATGGAGACCATTACATGAATTTATTGCAGAATGATCCTATTCGAGTAATACCTGCCACAACTCACCTGCCGCGTCGTCACCCTCTCCCACGAAAGCGGATAAAAAATTTGTCGTCAAAATCCCGCTGACACCAGCGCCCTTGCAAAATATGGACGCATACGTTGCCCTCATCTAAGCTCGCAAGAGCCATTCTCTGCTCAACAAGGAGGTATCGATGTCTGTCTACATGGTTACGTGGAATCTCAACAAGGAACTGGGTAATTACGATCAAGCTCGTCGAGCATTCATTGCCCACTTGAATCGTTATACGAATGTGAGTGATCCCGGACTAGAGTCTGTCCGTTGGATCCTCAGTAGCGCCACTGCTGATCAAATCAGTGAGGATCTGAGGTTAAAACTTGATGCCAACGATCGCCTATTCGTGACGAAGCTAAACAGCGGTCAGCATCAAGGCTGGCTGAACGCAGATGTTGGAGACTGGATCACTGCTAATGTATGACGTGGTTACATAAGAGTTCGCCTAACCGGCCGGTAGGGCAAGAACACTGAGGGTCTCGGAAAGGTCGGAATGCCGAGCAATGCCCCCCTCATAAAGTGCAGCAAGTGGAGGGGTAGCGGTAGGTTTTGCCAGGCTTAAGGCTCAAAGGTGTGATGGCGGAGACCCGCTGGCAAAGCAACACACACACCACCCAATTGAGATCATACAAGGTGCTTCACGGAAGATTGAAACATCTTGAGAAAACAACTCTTCTAATGCCCAGCCGGCAGCACAGTAGAGCCTGAAGGTGAGGGAGATTGGATTTTAGTGATTGTCGCCGTTGCCGCGTCCACAGCGTTAGATTTCGCTTTATCCCAAGACGCTTGGTCAGCAAACATCCAGACGAAGATGGCAACGATCACTGCAGTCCAAAAGTTACCGATGACTCCAGCGGTTCCGGAGGTGTGCCAGCGCAGAATACCCTTATAGGCAGGCTCTTTCGGCAGGTTGTTCAGGGTGAGCTTATTGATCTGCTCAGCAAGCTGGGTTTGAACACTCTTGAGCCGGAAATCTGCAGCAGACTGCAGGAAAATATTGGCTAGGTCTTCTGCTTCGGCTTTGTATTTCTTGATTTCGTTCGGTTGGCTTTTCAGTTTGATAAACGATGCAATATCAACGCCGTTTCTGATGGCTTCACGCTTTTCAGATTTGTAGATTGAGTAGGCAATCATTCCGACGAAATCTTTTGCGTTTTTAACCAGCTTTTCATGCATCTGGTTATACGGACTACTCATCCTTGAAAATCCTAACTTTGTTCTCAAAATTGTATTTGTCGCTAGCCTGGCTCATCATTTCGTTGATTTTTTTCGACGACAGCTTACCAACGATAGCCCTAGCCATATCGCTTGGGATGTATCCCGAAATCACACGATCATTGACCTTCTCAGCCAGAGACTTGCTTCGAATTCCTAGTGTTTTGAGAACCGAGTCAAAAGTCATCTGAACGTACCTCCACTCATTTGTCCTGCCCGTCATAGCTGTGTACGCCCATCCTAAGCTGAATTCAAAGCCAATTCCGAAGCCAAGTGGGCAGGAGGCGCCATCCCCTTGCTCTGACCGCCTGCGTGATTCAAATGCAAGCGGCGACGTGGCTTGTGGAACTGTATGTCTTCTAGCATACGACGGCATATGGCTTTTTGCCAGATGCATGAAGCGCGAACGCGGACATCCTGTTTACCAGCATCGATTTGACGGTTTTTGTTAAACATCGTTCACAGGGTTGAGAGCAAAGGCCGGCTCGCCTGCGCTCGGCTCCCCAGAGATAGGGAACCACGACAACGAGCTTGGCACTTGAATCCATCTCACCAATCCCCGTAAAGGAGATTCAGACCTACGCTTGCCTATCAGCGTGACGGCTATGGCGAGTCTAATCAAACTATGGTCACTCTCCACTCTGGGCAGCTGGTTAATGGGCTTACAACTCGACAATCACAGCGCTGCCGTCGTCGTTCGCGGCATATCCGGCACACAGCCACAGCGTTTATCATTAACCACAACTCACCGGGCTCGCGGCGCCGAGGGAGTCGGACTTCTACCGGGATAGACCCGGGGAATCCACCGAGGGCTCAGCACATCAAATCACGGGCCGCAAACCGCGTAAGCGCAAATCGAGTTTTCGCGCCCAGCGGCTTTGCAGCCACCTCATGCCTGACAATGGATTGGAGTCTACAGAATGGATATTTCTCAGAAAGCGATGTACTCGCTGTTTCAAAACGCTCTTCGCCTCTTCCTGAACAAAGACGCAGCGAGCATCAGGAGCAACATTTCGGAAAGGAATCTCTGCAGTCGTCTCGCAATGCAGTTCGAAAATTTGCTGCCCTCCTACCACCTTCAAGGGTACTACGCGGATCCTGAGTACAACAGAAAACAGGGCGGGGAGATAAAAACCATCGTTTCGGACGACATGGTAGTGATCAAAGTAACCTGTGATCTGATCGTGCACAGTCGTGGAGAGAAAGGTCGAGATAATCTGATTGCCATTGAGATGGCCAAGCCAGACAAAACCAAGGAGCAGGTGCACTCGGACAGGCTGCGGCTTATGGCACTCACCAAGCAAAGTTTTGACGGCATCTATTCGTATGACGGCGTTACTCATCCCCAACACGTCTGTGGTTATTTGTTAGGGGCGTTCATCATGGTTGATCGGGTTCGTCAGATTGCATCGGTTGAATTCTTCGAGGATGGAGCGCCGACGGTCAATAAACGACATTTTAGGTTCTAGTGGGCTTGCCCCTGAAGGCAACACCTTCAAGTGCAGATGGGTTGCCTACGTGACCATTAGTAAAAAGCACCGCCGGCGAAAAAGATGTACATGTCGGCGTCTTCGCGTCATGCGTTTTCCGAGCCAAAAGATCCTCGACCGCCACCACAAAGATAAAGACGTTGCAGCTGTCTACACCGTTGCAAGCTCAGGCGTTGCCCGAAAAAGAACAGCGCACAACACCTCGAATGCTAAGCGTTGATGGGTGATGGGGTCGGATCACTATCCTTGCCCTCCTCTGCCATTTCGGTTTTAGTACGCCTCCCACATTCTGACCCAAAGTCGTACATGCCCGAATCTGCGATCATCCTCTCTCCTGGCCAACCTGCCCGCCCATGGCCGCGTCCGAATCGCCCTCTGCCTTTTGCCGCCTACGACGACTACGAAGACAGTCCGCCTGATGGCTGGGAACTCACGGACGTCGAAACTGTTTGGTGGGCGTTAGCGTCCCGGATGTGCAAGAAGGAGCTTCGGTCGAGGTTGGCAACAGCGGTCAAGGAAAAGTCTTTTCAGTCCCACGATTGCTTTCGGTACATCCCCATAGCGGACGGTAAAGGTCGTGGGCGCTACCCTCGCGGGGTCATGCTGATTCTGAAACAGATCCTGACGCCTTACCGTCGGACGTTCGTGCACAAGGAATACAATGCCCTTCGCATCCAGTTGACGATATGGAACACGCTCACCCTCGCCGCGCTTGAGTGGTGTCCTGCGCACTGGCTACCAGAGCACTTGGTGGTCGCGAAGCTTGAGATTGATTTGGGTTTGTGAATTCGCGGTTGACGGCTCAGGTTCTTAGCCACACCTGCAAACGTCGGTATTGCCCTTGACCACAAATCTTGAGGGCTCGATTGAATCGACACATCGTTAATTGGAGAGGCACCGCGATTTGACCCTATATTATTTGCGGACGTCGCCGGACTTCTTTGTGTGAATGCACATACTTAAGCAACTAGCACAACTCTGCTCGACCTCATGCAAGGTGGTGGTGTTGAAGTCTGGATCACTTAGCCTCCACCCAACAGACTTAGACGCCCGAAGCACACCTTCTGAATTCCTTCCCAGGTCTACGTAGCTGTCCAATATCAAGAAAAACCAAAAATACCTGGACGCCTTAGTTCGGGCCGACGCCTCACGCGCACAGCAATCCAATACTTTAGTCTAAGAAGACTTATCATTAAATATGATATCGCGAGCTACACGCGTGATAAAACAAGCCTGTCGCTATGCGACATTCGTTTCATGGCGACGGAAAAAAAGTTTTAACCCCCGATTTTGTTCGCCGATCGACTTGAGTTGGTTATTCAAAGATGGCATCTTGATCCAACTAGACATGGACGCACTAAATCATGACGATTCGTCAATTTGACCTAACCAACGCTGCAAATGGCCGCACGGCGCGAAGCTTCACCGCCAAACGCCACGGACAACCCTCCGCCTTCCTCAGCCATAGCCACAAAGACGCGCGATTAGCACTTGGGCTGCAGCAAATGCTGGTCGAACAAGGCTGGAACATCTACATCGACTGGCAAGATCAGCAGATGCCTGAAAAACCGGACGCGGAAACCGCCATTCGAATCAAGAGGGCAATCATTGGTGCCGAATGGTTTCTCTTCCTAGCCACTGAACATTCCACTGCATCACGGTGGTGCCCTTGGGAGATTGGGTACGCAGACGGCGAGAAACCCTTAAATCGCATAGCCATCGTGCCTACCACCGATTCAAGTGGTAACTACTATGGAAACGAATACCTGAGCCTCTATTCCCGCATCGACACCGCCAACGGTGGATTAGCACTGTTCGACACAAAAAATAACGGCACTTGGGTGCGCAACCTCTAGTCCTTCTTCTCTACTAAAAGCGTCCAATATGACTACAGACACCCCGTACATGGCGCGCGACCAGCTGCGCCTGATAGATGAACTGTCCAAAGAGTTGGCCGAGGGCAACTTGGCTATATTCGCCGGCGCTGGCTTTTCCATGGCTGCTGGCTACGTAGATTGGAAAACGCTGCTCAAACCAATCGCCGATGACCTTGAGCTCGACGTCGATAAAGAGTGGGATCTGGTAACCCTGGCTCAGTACCATGCCAACGTGCACGGCGCTAACCGGGCTAAACTAAATCAGCTGCTGGTATCCGAGTTTTCTAGCAAGATCGCACCTACAGAAAATCATAAAATACTCGCCCGCCTTCCGATTCAGACTTATTGGACGACTAATTATGATCGACTGATAGAGACGGCGCTTGAGAGCAACGAAAAAATCGCCGACACCAAGCACACCACGAAGCAACTGGCCACCACCAAACCCAAACGGGACGCAGTGGTCTACAAGATGCACGGTGACGTTGAGCACGCTTCGGAAGCGGTGTTGATTCGTGACGATTACGAACGTTACCACGTAAAAATGCAGCCCTTCATTACCGCGCTCAGCGGCGACTTGATCTCCAAAACCTTTCTGTTCCTCGGATTTAGCTTCACTGACCCAAACTTGGACTACATCCTCAGTCGCGTAAGAATTCAGTACGCTCAGGATCAACGCCAGCACCATTGCATCTTGCGCCGAGCTTGCCAGCATGCGGGAGAGTCGCAGGCTGACTTTGAGTACCGGCAGCGCAAAGAGGTGCTTTTCAAAGGCGAACTGCTGCGGGTGGGTATAAAGGTTATTTATGTGGAGGATTTCGCCGAGATAACTCAGATCCTCAGGGCGATCGAGCACAAACACAAAAAAAAGACGCTGTTTATTTCCGGCGCGGCGCACGACTACAGCCCTTGGTCAGAGAGCGAATCGGAGCAGTTTGTCTACAAGCTGAGCAAGGCCATCAGCAAGGATCAATACCGGGTGATCTCGGGCTTTGGTCTCGGGATAGGAAGTGCGGTCATCACAGGCGTGTTGGAGCAAACCATCATGAATGGGGGGCGCCTGGACAGCGATCAGCTCATTCTCAGACCTTTTCCTCAAAGCCAAGTGGGACAAAAGCCCCTCAAAGACATATGGACTGAGTATCGGCAAAACATGCTGGCTCATGCCGGCGTAGCTATTTTTGTCTTTGGCAACAAGCTTCAAGGCGAAGAGATCGCCTTGTCCGGTGGCATGCGCGAAGAGTTCGATATTGCGGTGGAAAACGGCATCTTTGTGATCCCGGTTGGAATCACAGGATCGATGTCCAGGTTGCTTTGGGAAGAAGTCATGCAAACCTTCGATGAGTCCAAGCACCCCCACGGAACCAAGATCACGGCGCTGTTGCGTGAATTGGGCGATGAGGCTACCGATTTAGCTCGCGCTCATGAAGTCATCCTCCACCTCCTACCTCTCATATAAGGACTTCAGCTATGGCTAGAAAGGTTTTTTTCAGTTTCAAGTACGACGATGTACAGCGCGTGATGAACGTGCGCAACAGCAACGTCATTGGCCGTGATCAATTCTACGGCTACATCGATAAAGCTGATTTTGAAGCCGTAGAGCGCAGGGGTGATGCTGGTATCAAGGCGTGGATTGACGGGCAACTGGAGGGCACTTCCGTTACGGTGGTGCTTGTGGGCGCCAACACCGATAAAAGCAAGTGGGTTAAGTACGAAATCGCCCAAAGCCTCGCTCGCGGCAACGGGATCCTGACGGTAGACGTCAGTAAGATCGCTGATCTTAATCAGGAAACCACTGCCTGCTGCGCATTACGGGTCGAAGGGGCTCTCCACTATCTGTGGAATAAGGAGGATGGGCGCACCAACCTGGGCAAATGGGTCGAGGCAGCGGCCAAGGCGGCCGGCCGGTAAAGCTGATCTCAAACCACCTGATAATGTTCCAAATCGGAAGCTTCATAATGTGAAGCTTCCATCAACCCGACTGATTTAGAACCAAGACGTAACTGAGCGTAAGCCGGTGGGGGTGACCTCACGAGTCTCACGCAACGAAGTGTTACCTATGTCGTGCATCAGCCCCATCCATTTTATTTTCTAGATCTGCATATCGGCTAACAATGTCGTGAGATTCATACAGCGCATCCAGCGCCACTTCGGCCTTGGAGTGATTGTGGCTTGCGTATACGTCTTGGTTGTACCAACGCTGCATCTCCTCCCCGGTTATCTTAGGAAGGTGCCGGTTAAAAGCTTTGAAGGCGAGCAACACATCTGATCGGGAGGAAGCAGTTGATTTTATAAGACCTTGCGATCCGTCGTAAGACTCAAAAACAGGCTGAAGATGACGATCAGGGGTAGTACGCTTAACTTGGGAACTAAACTGGAGTTCGGAATAAATCCACGGTGAAAAAGTCCGATCAAAACTTTGGTAATTTTCTAGCGGAATTGATTTGTCAGTGTTAAGAAAAATAAAGAGCTCGCAACGCTGGATCATCTGATGAAGGGCACCCGACAGCATCATGTGCACTCCAGCAGTCAAGTCCGTGGCCTTACGGTAATTATAGGTGACCCCTTTATCATGGCGGTTAGGCTCTGCGTATACCTCATTGAGTCCATCCAGAAGCTTGTGAAAATATCCCCATACGCAGGAATCAACAAAGACATTGAGCCCCTTTTTCTGCAAGGAAACTGCCAGTTCAATGGCTTTTTCTTCATCGGCATGCGAATGGGACAAAAAAATGTCGGCTTTCTGAAAAGGGAATATATGTTGAGAAATTTTTTCGGCGTCTACGACTTCCTTATTCTCGAAGACACCAATCAGGTAACTTGACAAGTCCTCGTGTCGAGCGTCTTTCTGTTCCCGAAAACTATCTAGCTCGTACCCTGCCACGTTTGACAGCGGTCTGTAGTTGTTTAGCTCAAAACCCACGTACATTCATTCATCCTTATTCGAATTGAAACTGTATTGAACACGCTAATGTAGCTTTCAGAAAATGCAAATTAGCGTGAAGAACATAGGCAAGAGCGCCGAGCTCTCCCGTAACAGCCGTGCATAGTTCCGAAACATATCAACGATTATACCGACTTCAACCGGCATGTGTGGCCCTAAGCCACTATTTCCTCTACGACTCAACGCAGGGACGGTATAGCGCTCACTCGCAGTGGCGCAGCGGCGATTCGTACACCCTGCTGTCCCGTTACTGTGGCACCGGCCCGAAGTTCGGTGTGCGACTAGGGGAGTCGGTGTTTCCGGTTTGTGGGACGGGCAGAACTTGATCGAGGCTCGATCAAAAACACGGCGGACGTTGAGCCTAATTTTTCAACTCCGGTTACCAGGCATCTCAAAGACAGGCCGTTTTTTATCCGGTCTATCAAGTCTAGAATTCAGGTAGCGGATTTGGACTTCATGCACATCCGATTTAGACGAAAGGAAACCATATGGACACGCTTACTCAGCTGGATAAGAGCATGGAAATCATCGCCACGATCGCCGATCGCCTCGAACAACAGGCTGGGCCCTGCCCAGTGGAACGCTTGCGCCTAGTGACCTGGGTTACCAATCAGTTTGTCGACGTGCTGGCCTTGGAAAAAGCCGGCCGCGATCTGCCACGACTGCCCTCAGAGCTGCTGATGGATTACATGGCTTGGATACACAGTGTGGGCAAACAGGCGCATCTCGATTGATCAGGAAACGCTGAAAACTTTGGTGGAGAACGCGGCTGTGCGTGAGTCCAGTTAACACGTGAGCTTGGCGGTGCCTGCATTTTGCTCAGCGCACAGCCCGGTGGCCGCCGTCTAAGCGCGTACCGCTCCAAATCTGGGCCAGCATCACGACAATAGAGCGACTTTGTGTGAAGGCCGGGATGAACGATTTGAGGTCAGCTATGAGCCTGCAGGATGACATCGGCAACGTGGTGTATCGCGACGTGATGATGCCCCTGGATCAAGGGGTGGAGATGCTGCATCTCCTGGGCGAACTGTCCGCCGCTGGCCAGCACCCCAATCTGAACGAGGTGCTAGGTCAAATGCAGCGCGAGCTGGAGGCCTCGATTGAATACGTCGTCGAAGGCCACACTGGGTTTAACCTGAAACCGGGGAAGACAAAACACTGAAGAGTTCAGGTTACTCCCCTGGAGAAAAAAAGATGATTGAGGTGACGATGGCGACGACGCGTAGTTTCTGCGCGAGCGTGAGCAGATCGCTGCGCTGCAACCGGGTGACCCGACAGCCGAACGGCCGGTCAGCCTGCTGATCGCGATTGAAACTGACGACGAAACCTGCCCAATCGGCCACGCTGGCTCGCTGAGCGTGGCGCACGTGCGCGAACAGGTGCCCTTCACTGCTCGCCCCGAAGGACTGTGGATCGTACGCGATCAGGAACTCCCTCAGCCTTGGCGAGAGTGGTTCAACGTCGCCTCGATAGACTCGACCCGCGTGGAGCAAGGCTTCTACCAGCACGACTGGCTGAGTTTTTTGCCGTGGTGGGAACGCGAAATGGCGCATTTTGAAAGCGCATTGAAAGGAGCTAACGAATGATTGAATTCGACCTCAACAGCAACGACGCCGAAGCGCTGTTGCGTCACTGCGAGAGCTTCAAACCAGGCTCAGGCGATGCACGGGAAGACAGAAGGCTGGAACGCGCCTTGGAAGCGCTCAGTGCGGCACTGGCGACGCACCTGCAGCACGAGACTGCTGGCGGGCTTTGAGCTTGGCAAATAAATCGTCGAGCTGGCCGGCGTCGTCGGCAGTAAACAACGCGTCGGTGAAGCTGTCAGCAGGATCAATTTCTGACCCCTGGGGCACACCGAGGCGGGCCTGTTCCAAGCACTGCTGCTGCACGCGACGGGCTTTTTCTAGTGAATCGTTTTCATAGGACATGAGCACTCGCTCTGCAAAGAATTGGGTGTAATACCTGATATAGGCGTTGTTACACCCTACAGCAAGATTACTCCCCTTCGGAAGCGTCCCTTCCCTTCAAGGTCTACAGAAAGCCAAAGCCGGGTTGATACCTAACGGGGGGCATGAGCTTTCTCAGCTACACCTGGAACCGCGAATGACAACGCAGCAAGGCATGACGCTTCTGTTCTAGCGGGTTGAAGGGATCACCCTATTACCGAGAGCACAGGTGGAGAAGTTCGTGAGCTTACGCGGCTGCTCGACGAAACAAATTGCTGACCGGGAACTGAGCTTCAGAAAACCTCACCCCCCAAGAGCCCGCCGCTCCACCAGATCAAGCACCTCCCTTCGATCCTTCTGGTTCAGGCAATGAAAGCATTGCAGCAAATGGGCCTCATCGTCGTTCTCACAGTAAAAGTACGCGATGGGTAGCTCCAGCACCGCAGCGATCTGCTGCACGATACTCTCCCCTGGCTGATGTACCCCCTTCTCATACTGATTCATCCGCGCCGAGGCCGATGCGGGTTCGATTCCAGCGTCTATCCCCAGCCGCTCTTGAGAGAACCCTCTTGCCTTGCGTGCCTCTTTCAAACGCCTGCTGAACGTTGTCATTTCTCTCGCCGCAAAAGGCTAAGAGATTCTTAGATTCGCTTTGACGATATACTAAGTATTCCTTAGTATTCTGCAGAAATATCCTTTTGCCATCACTCCGCAACTCAGGACAGGGATCAACATGAAGGAAATGCAGATCGTAGATGGGCGACTCGACGAAAAATCGCGTGGCTTCGGCGGCGACATGGTCAGCTACCACTATTGGAAAATAGACGGCAAGAAGCTCGAAACCCTCGAAATCCCAGATGTGCTAGATGCTCACGTCAAGGCAGGAGATCGGGTGCGAGTGACATCTCAGCTGGGCAAAGACAAGGTCAACAGAATTTGGGCCATTCAAGTTGCAGGAGAACCTGTTCGTTCAGTTGTCACCATCCCTTTCATTGCAGTTTCCCTGGGTCGACTCGGCATCTTTCCTCTGATGGTCGCGATCTTTACCATCTTCGTCACCTACGGATTCTGGGAAGCCAGCCCCAACCACCGAAGCTTTCACGGATCGACCTATCAGTTGGGCTGGCTCGCGCTCAATTTGTTCGTCAGCTACCGCTACATGATTAAGCCAATATTGATCA
>Ga0065714_10000011_pt1 | contig 20882 bp, 14 predicted proteins | sample MisRhiReplicate2_FD_59101 | JGI IMG/M metagenome (GOLD analysis project Ga0065714, IMG submission 59101) | Miscanthus rhizosphere microbial communities from Kellogg Biological Station, MSU, sample Rhizosphere Soil Replicate 2: eDNA_1 v2... | ecosystem: Host-associated > Plants > Roots >...
GGGANACGCTCTGCACGCTGAACGCGGTGTTGCCGTTGGCGAAGGCCAGATGATCTTCGGAACGGGTGTTGCTCAGGTTGTGCTGCCAGCCCAGCGTGCCGGACAGTTCCAGCTGCTGTTTGTCCGACAGGGCAATCGCTTTGCTCGCCCGCAGGCCGAGGGTCGAGAGCACGGCGTCGCGGTTGTCTTCGCCGCCCTTGAGCGCCGCGGCATCACCTTTCTCGGTAAAGCTGTCGCTGTTGAGGTGCACGTAAGCCAGGTTGGCGAACGGTTCCAGCGCCAGCGGTTGCAGGTCCAGGCGATACGCCGCTTCGGTAAACAGTTGAGCGGTTGTCGCATCGCGTTTGGATTTCTGTTTGCCGCTGACGTCGCCCAATTGCAGGTCACGCTTCACGTCGATGCGGTGCCAGCTGTAAGCACCGCCAACGCTCAGACGCAGCGCATCGATTTCATGGCCCAGATAGGTGCCCAAGTGGTAGCTGTCGACGGAGGCTGACGAATGCGTGCCATCGCCCATGCTCAACGAACTGTCGCTGTAACCGGTCACGAAACCCAGTCGCGTATGTTCAGTGATCAGACCGTCGACACCGGCCAGCAAGCCGCCGATGGAGCTGTTGGAACTGGCGTTGTCATGCCCGCCATCGCTCTTGCCCCAGGCGCCAAGCACTTTGACCCAGGCGTTGCTACGGTCATCGGTGGGTGCCGCGGCATTAAACAGATCACGCTCGCGCAGGCGTTCGCCGACGGCATCGCGCAGGTAACGGCTGTCGTTGATCAGCAGCGTGCCGATCGCCGGGTGAATCTCACCTGACAGTTGCTGGAAGGCTTGTTGCGCGACGGCGGCGGTCGGCGAAAGCAGCAAGGTTTCATAGAGCGGATTGCCNGCNCCCAGTTGCTCGGCGGCCGCGGCGACGGCGCGTTGATTCGGGGTTTGGCCGACGCTGGCGAAGGACGCTGCGTTGCGTTCTACCGCCAGCTGGATGCCATTGGCCGAGTAGTCGAGTGTGCCGCCGATGAACAGATAATCCGGGAGCACGGCGCCGAAACGCCCTTCGATCCCGCCGGCCGCTTGCAGAATGTTGTACTGATGGCCGAGCAGGGATTTCACTTCGCGGGTGGTCAACAAGGTCGGACTGTTTTCCAGGGACAGGCTGACGGTAGCGCCGTCGATCACGGCTTTACCGCCCGCCACGATCTGATCGCTGCTGGTCGGCGATAACTCCACGGCNTAGGTCGAGCCAGGTTCGAAGGTCACGTCGCCCGCCACTTGCAAGGTGCCGATGGAGTTGCCTGGCGCTACGGTGCCGCCGCGTTTCGCGGTCAANGCGCCGATGTGGCCATTACCGCCGAGGATCCCGCTGTCGTTGACGGTGACCGCCGAGAGCAGCGAGCCGTTGATTGCCAATCGGCCCTGATTGACCAGCGTCGGACCGGTGTAGGTGTTGGCGCCAGTCATGACCAGCGTGCCGATGCCTTGCTTGGTCAGGCCACCATGGCCGGATATGTCGTTGCGCCACGTGTCGAGACCGCAGTGCACGTCATTGCACACGCGTTCGGTCGGTTTGCCCGCNTCGATGATCGCGCCGATCCCCGGCAAGTCCGCGACAAACTGGCTCGAACCGTAGGCACCCTGGATGCGGAACTCCTCGGGAATGTCTTGCTCGGTGACAAACATCGCCGGGCCATCGATGCCTTTGCGCAGGTTGATCATGCCCCAGCCGTACAGCGAATCGACACCTGGCGCACCGAGGTCGGTGGCCGTGGTGCGCAACACGCTGGCGACCTGGGCGCCGGTCATGTACGGGAAGCGTTCCATCAGCACGGCCATGGAACCGGCGACATGCGGCGCCGCCATCGAGGTGCCGTTGTAGTTGGCGTAGCCGGTGGTCAGGTTGTCGGCGTTGGTACCGCTGATGATCGAGCTGTAGATCTTGCTGCCCGGTGCGGACACGCAAAAGCTGGCGGTGTAGCCGCAGCGTGATGAGAAGGTGCTGATGTTGTAGGGGTTCGGGCTATTGAGGTCCGGGTTTTTCTGCATCGCCGCCACGGTCACCCAGTTCGGCGCGATGTCCGGGACGAAATAGCCTAGGCCTGCAATGGCGTCCGGGTTGTTGAGGTTGTAGTCGTTGCCGGCCGCGAAGATCGTCACGATACCGCTGCGGGCCGCCGCGATGGCGCCATCGTAGGCTCCGCCCGGTTTGGTCCCGAGCAACGGACGGATCTCGTTGAACTGCAATTGCGCGTCCTGCACGGTGAAATGCGGGTAGGCGGGGTTGCGTCCGCCGAGGTCGAAGCGATCGGTGATGCCGATGCCCCAACTGTTATTGATGATCCGCGCGCCGCTGGCGATCAAGGCATCCCAACCGGCCTTGTAGACCGCGCCGTCGTTGCCGCGAATGATGCCGTCTTCCGGGCCCGGATCGCCGTTGTCCGCACTGATGATTTGCGCGCCAAACGCCACGCCATGCATCGGGCCGCCATCGCGACTGCCGGCAGCGATACCGGCAACGTGGGTGCCGTGGGCACCATACTCGCCGTCGGAATCGATCGTGGGCGAACCGTCATAACGAAACGCATCGCCGGCTTTGACCGGGATGTACGGGTCGGTGTATTCGCGGATGCCGCTGGTGACCAGGTTGATCACTTTGTTCGGGCCGGAGAATTCCGGATGCGCGGCGTAGACCGGTTGGTCGAAGATCCCCAGCTTCACGCCTTTACCGGTGTAACCGGCGGCGTAGGCCNTCTTGTGCGTTGACCGCTCCCAGCCCCCAATCGGCGTTGAATTCAGTGCTGCGCCAACTGTTGGGATCGCCTGCTCTACCGTTTTCCACGTAAGGCGCCGCTTGCGCGGTACCGAGGGTGGCCAATGCGCAGAGCAAGGCAAGGTTGTTGTGCTTGTTATTCATCCAGCTACCGTCCTTAGTTGTGTTGCCAAAATCCTGGTGGCTATAGGGCTTGCCCCAGTTCCTGTCAGTTGAAGTGCGAGACCTGTGGGAGCGGGCTTGCTCGCGAAAGCGGTGTGTCAGGCGACATCAATGTTGACTGTGCCGCCGTCTTCGCGAGCAAGCCCGCTCCCACAAGGGATCTCGCTTAACCGACAACCCCCTTCTCACAATTGGTGTTCACAGGGTTAAAACTGCCAATTGAGGCTGAGGCCTACGCCATGGCTTTTCTCGCGGCTGGCCAGTTGGCCGGTGTAATCGAGGTTCAAGCGGATGTCCCGGCTCAGGGCCAGGCTGGCATGGGCGCCCACCAGCGCCGCATCACGCACCATGGGCGAACTCTCCACGGAAAACGCTGTGCTGCCGCCGGCAAACGCCAGGTGCTCTTCGGAATCGGTACGGCTCAGGTTGTGCTGCCAGCCGAGGCTGCCGCTCAAGTCCAGTTTCTGCTGGCCGGACAGGTTCACGGTTTTCAATGCGCGCACGCCCAACGTGCTGAGCACGGCGTCACGCGTGTCGCCACTGCTTTTAAGTGCGGCGGCGTCACCTTTCTCGGTGAAACCTTCGGTGTCGAGGTGCACGTAAGCCAGGTTCGCGAAGGGTTCGAGCGCCAGCGGTTGCAGGTTCAGGCGATACGCCGCTTCACCGAACACTTGGGTGGTCCCGGCATCGACCTTGGCTTTCTGCTTGGCGCTGACGTCGCCGTATTGCAGGTCACGTTTGACGTCGGCCCGATGCCAGCTGTAGGCACCGCCGGCACTCAGGCGCCAGGCACCCGACTCGCGNCCGGCATAAGCACCCAGGTGATAGCTGTCGACCTTGGCCGATGAGTGAGTGCCGGAGCCCATGTTCACCGAGCTGTCGCTATAGCCGGTGACCAGGCCGATCCGGGTTTGCTCATCGAGCGCCCCGTCGACCCCGGCGAGCAAGCCGCCAATCGAGGTGGTGTAACCGGCGGTGTCATGGCGCTCATCGGTCTTGCCCCAGGCGCCCAGCGCTTTGATCCAGCCATTGCTTTGAGTGCCTTGGGCGTCAATCAGCCGCTCGCCAACCGCATCACGCAGGTAGCGGCTGTCGTTGATCAGTACCGAACCCAGNGCCGGATAGATTTCCCCCGACAACTGCTGAAACGNCTGTTGGGCNGACGTCGCGGTGGGCGACAGCAGCAGGCTTTCGTAAACCGGATTGCCCGCCCCAAGCCCTTCAGCGGCGGAGGCTACGGCGCGCTGGTTGGGCGTTTGGCCGACGCTGGCGAAGGTCGTGTCGTTGCGCTCGACACTCAGTTGAACACCCGTGGCGGCGTAATCGAGGCTGCCGCCGATGAACAGGTAGTTGGGCAGCACCGCGCCGAACTGACCTTGAACGCCGCCGGCCGCTTGCAGGATGTTGTACTGATGACCGAGCAGGCTTTGCACTTGTTGAGTGCTGAGCAAGGTCAGACTGTTTTCCAGTGACAGGCTGACGGTCGCGCCACTGACCGTGGCCGTGCCGCCCGCGACGATCCGGTCGCTATCGGTCGGCGATAGCTCCACCGCATAGGTCGAACCCGGCGCAAACGTGACGTCGCCGCTGACCTGCAAGGTGCCAATGGAATTGCCGGGGGCAACCGTAGCGCCGCGGTTGGCGGTCAGTGCACCGATGCGTCCCGATCCGCCCAGCGTGCCGCTGTCATTGACGGTCACTTGCGATGCCAGCGAACCGTTGACTGACAGCAGACCGCCATTCACCGTGGTCGGCCCGCGATAAGTGCTGTTGCCGGTCAGCATCAGGCGTCCGGCACCGGACTTGATCAGGCTGCCTTCGTAGACCCGAGTGGCGGCGGCGAGATCCCGGGCCGTGCCCACCGCATAGTCGGTCCGATCCTGCTGGCTGGCACCGACCGGTACACCGTTCTCCCAACCTTTGGTTTTCAGTGTCTGTTGCCAGGCACTGTGTTCCGCCGCGTCTTCGCTCTGNCGCTGAATCAGCGCCTTGTCGGTGATGTCATTGCTCCAGACATCGCTCTGCCCTGCCCCCAGATTGGCGTCGAAACGCCCGAGCAATTGCCCCGGCCCGTGCATCGCCCGTTCGAGGTTAGCCACGCCCCAGCCGACGCGGGTATTCGGCGCCTCGGTGATCGAACCGTCGAGTTGGGTGGCGGTGGTCAGCAGGGTTTCCAGCGCCTGCTGGTTGTTCATGTACGGATAGCGTTCCATCACCAGCGCCAAGGCACCGGTGGCATGCGGCGCGGACATGGAGGTGCCGGACTTGATCGCATAGCCTGCGCCGGGAATGGTGCTGTCGATCTTCGCGCCGGGCGTGGTGATGCACCAATACTTGGCGATCCCGCACTGGTTGTATTTTTGTTGGTTGCTTTGATCCAGCCCCGACACCGCCAGCCAGTGGCCTTCCAGGTCCGGCTCAAAATACGGCAAGGCTGAACGCACGCTGGCGTTGGGGTAACCGCTGTTACCGGCGCTGAACACGTTGATCACGCCGCGCCGGGAAACGCCTGCGGCCTCGTCGAGCCAGGTGCCTTTGTTCCAGTGCTGGGCGTAGGCCGCCTGCAGATCGTCGAGGGTCCGATAGCTGACATCCGGTGGCTGGCTGCCCCAGCTGTTGTTGATCGCTCGCACACCGGCATCCGCCAACGCGTTATAGACCGCTTTGAAGTAGCGTGGATCAGGGTTGGGGCCGAACAGGAAGCTGTCGTTCTTGTTGGTGTTGCCGACGTAGACCTGCGCGTTGTAGGCCACGCCGTGCATGCCGGTGCCGTCGCGCGAGGCACCGATAGTGCCGGCGACGTGCGTGCCATGGGAGTCGTTGTTGGCGTTGAGTGTGCCGTCGACATTGAACNGNGAGCCGTCAACGTAGCTGCCGCTGGCGGTCACCCCGTGGTAACGGTCGGTAGCGAATTCGGGATGGGCAGCATCGAAGCCTGAATCGAGCTCGCCGATTTTCACGCCTTTGCCCGTGATGCCGGCGGCGTAGGCTTGATCGGCTTGCATACGGGCGAGTCCCCAGTCGCGCTGGAACTCCGCCGNGCGCCAACTGGCGGCATCACCGGGTGTGCCGGTTTCCAGGTAAGCGGCTTGCACCGAGACCGGCATTGCTGACACCAGGAGTAATAGCGTGCCGACCGACATCGGCTTGATCTGTACGTCCATGTTCACTTCTCGCTTTTTTTGTTTTTTTTGGGGCATTTATTGCGTTCTCGGGCCTTGGCCGAACGCCTCGTCAACCTTGGCCAAATCCTGCTCATTCAACGTCCCGGCGTAGTAATGCAGCTTGGTCCAGGCCATCAAGTAGTCGTAGCGTGCCTGTGCCAGATCGCGGCGGGTGGTAAATAGTTGTTGTTCTGCATTCAATGCATCGAGGTTGACGCGCTCACCGCCCAAAATGCTTTGCTTGGTCGAAACCACCAGCGCTTCGGCAGACGTCAGGGCTTTCTGATAAGCGCGCAACTTGTTCACGCCCGACAGGCAGGCGCTGAACTGGCGACGCAGTTCAATCAACGTTTGCCGGGTCTTGCCGTCCAGTTCGTACTCGGCCTGCTCCATGGTGCGGCTGGCCTGGCGAGTCGAGGCCGAGACCCCGCCGCCGGCGTACAACGGCACGCTGACTTCAATCCCGATGGTGTTGGTGTCGTAACGCTGGTTGTAGGTGTTGCCGCTTTCCGACTCGTTCTGGCGCACCGAGGCGTAGGCGCTGACTTTGGGCAGGTGCCCGGCGCGGTTGCGTTCGACTTCATAACGCGCGACTTCCACGGCATGGCGCTGCGAAGCCAGGTTCGGGTTGTTGGCCACGGCCATCTCATGCCAGGTGTCGTAATTGGCCGGCTGCAGAGTGAAGGTCTGGAAACTCTGATCCAGCGGCGCCAAATCCCCGATGTTGATCGCCGGCACGCCAATCAGCGCGCCCAGCTCTCGTAACGATGCGTCCTGCTCATCACGGGCTTCGATTTCCTCGGCCGTGGCCAGTTCATAGCGGGACTCGGCCTCGAGGATGTCGGTGCGCGTGCCCTCGCCCTGCCGGAACATNTGTTCGTTCTGCTGGAACTGTTGCTCAAAAGCCTTTTTCTTGGCTTGCGCGATGTCGATCTGATCCTGAGCGAACAGCGCCTGGGTGTAATGCTCCAGNACCCGAACCAGCAATTCCTGGCTCTTGCCGCGAAAGGCTTCGTCGGCAAACAGCGATTGCGCCACGCCTTTGCGGTACGACGCGTAAGCCTCGTAGTCGAGCAGCGGTTGTTGCAGCGTCAGGGTCGAGCCGTAACTGCTGTAGTTGCGGTCATCGGTGCGGTTCTGCCCGCGCTCATTGAGGGCGGTGGCCTTGGAGGAGTTGCGCCCCTTGTTGTAGTTGTAACCGATCCTGGGCAACAGTCCGGCGCGGCCAATGNCGCGGTTTTCAAGGCCGGCATCGCGTTCCTTGATGGCGCCGAGAAACACCGGATCATTGCGCAATGCTTGTTCGTAGATGTCGAACGGTCCCATCGCCAGCACACTGTTGCAGGTCAGCAACGCCAGGGTCGCTGCGAGCATGGAAAGCTTATTCATACAGCGGAACATCCTTATTCCTCAGTCAACGCGGAACCTGCCCGGTCGAGCAGCGGTTTGAACAAATAGTTGAGGAGTGAACGTTCACCGGTGCGCACGAACATTTCCGCCGGCATGCCAGGCTTGATCACCAGACCGTTGAGTTTTTCCATGGCCTGATCGCTGACGCTGCTGCGCAGGACGTAATACGGCGCACCGGTCTTTTCGTCGATCATCTGGTCGGCGGAGATCAGGCTGACTTCGCCGGGCACCCGCGGCGTGCGGCTCTGGTTGAACGCGGTGAACAAGATGTCCACCGGCAAGTGCGTGCCGACCTTGTCGACCAGGTTGACCGGCAGGTGCCCTTCCACCTCCAGGCTTGTCCCCTGAGGCACGATCTCCAGCAGGGTTTCGCCCTGACGCACCACCGCGCCGACGGTGTGAACCCCGAGGTTGACCGCAATGCCATCGGCGGTGGCGATGATCTCGCTGTGTTGCAGATCGAACCCGGCGGAAGTCAGTTGCTCTTCCAGCGTCACGCTTTTCAATTGCGCATCGGCCAGTTGGGTGCGGACCTCTTTCTGGTATTCCTCGACGTGCTGTTGCAGTTTCAGCCGCGATTCGAGGATGCCCTGCTCCACGCGGCCGCTGTCGCCGCTGTTTTCCGCCAATTGTTGCTGAACCTGTGACAGCTGACGCTGGTACTCCATCAACCGATTGCGCGGGATATAGCCGTTATCCGCCAGGGGCTGAAGGTTGCTCAGCTGTTGTTGCAGAGAACTGGCCTGGGCAGTCAAGTCCGTGCGGGCGCGGCGCATGCCGGCCAGTTGCGCACTGGCGCCTTCGATACTGGCGCGCAAGGCAGCCTGTTCGCGGGAAAACGCTTCACGGCGGCTGCTGAACAACTGCCGTTGACCTTCCAGCACCAAGGCCAGGCGCGGGTCAGGATTGTTGCTCAGTTCAGCGGGGAAACTCACCTGTTTGAGGTTGTCCCGTTCACTCTGCCACCGCGCCAGACTGGCCCAGGCCATGCGGTATTGCGCTTGCAGCGATTGCACGTCAGCGGCGACTTGGGTCTGGTCGAGCTGGAACAATGGCTGGCCCTGCTTCACCACTTGACCCTCGCGCACCAGAATCTGGCTGACCACGCCACTGCTCATCGATTGCACGGCTTTGCGCTTGCCCGACACCACGACCGTGCCTTGCACGGGAATGCCTTGGTCAAGCGGCGCAAGACTGGCCCAGGTGAAGAAACTGCCGGCGCCGACGATCGCCAGAATCCAGCCCATGCGGACGAAGAAACGCGCGTCGCGCTCAGGGCGTTCTGCGATGTAGTCGTGTTCCATGGTGGCTTCGCTGATGTTGCTCATACGCCCGAATTCCTTGTCGAGGGCTGATACTGCCGGCTCATGCTGAGCCCGCCCGGTGCTTGCGCGGTTTTCTCCCGCTGCTGCTCCTGATTGGCCGCGAGTGCCTTGAGCACGTCCTGGCTTGCACCGAAGGCTTGCAGGCGCCCTTCGTTGAGCACCAGCAGCTTGTCGGCCTGGGCCAGTGCCGAGGAGCGATGGGTCACCAGAATCACGCTGGTGCCTTGGGCTTTCATTTGCGCAATGGCGCTGGCCAATGCGGCTTCGCCCACGGTGTCGAGGTTGGAATTGGGTTCGTCCAGCACCACCAGGCGCGGGTTGCCGTACAACGCCCGCGCCAGTGCCACACGCTGCTTCTGCCCCCCGGACAAACCGCTGCCGTCCTCGCCGAGCACGGTGTCGTAGCCTTGCGGCATGCGCAGAATCAGTTCGTGAACGCCGGCCTGCTGCGCGGCTTCAACGATTTTTTGCGGGTCCGCCTCGCTGAACCGGGCGATGTTTTCGGCGATGCTGCCGCTGAACAGCTCGATGTCTTGCGGCAGATAACCGATGTAGGGACCAAGATCGTCGCGGTTCCAGCGATGAATGTCCGCGCCGTCGAGCCGCACCGTCCCGCCCAGCGTCGGCCAGACGCCGACCAGCACCCGGGCCAATGTCGATTTGCCAGAACCGGAGGCCCCGAGCACGCCGAGCACTTCCCCGGCACCGAGGCTGAAATTGACCAAATGCAGCGTGGCGNCCCGTTGCCCCGGCGGCGCGGCACTGACCTGNTCGAAGCTGATCTGNCCCTTCGGCGCCGGCAGCGCCATGGCTTCGTCACTCGGTGGAAAGGCTTGCAGCAACGAATCAAGACGACGGTAAGCGAGCTTGGCGCCGCTCCACTGCTTCCACACGGCGATCAACTGATCGATGGGGCTCAGGACGCGGCCCATCAGAATGGAACCGGCGATCATCATCCCGGCCGTCATATCCCCCTTGATCACCAGCAATGCCCCCAGCCCCAACACCAACGATTGCAGGCACAGGCGCAGGGTTTTGCTCAGGGAGCTGATGACGGCACCGGTGTCGCTGGCCTGGTTCTGCAAGCCGAGGAAACGTGAATGGACCTGGAACCAGCGTGTACGCAACGCCCCGAGCATACCCATGGCCTGAATGGTTTCGGCGTTGTGCAGGTGACTGGTGGCCAGTTGGCTGGATTTCTGGGAAAACCCTGCGGCNTCGCCCANGGGCTTTTTGGTCATTGTCTCGTTGAGGCAAGCCAGGCCGATCAACAGCACCGTGCCCACCGTCGCAAACACGCCGAGCCAGACATTGAACAGGTAGATCACGAACAGATAGACCGGAAACCACGGCGCATCGAAGAAGGCAAACAGCGCAGGGCCGGTGACGAATTGGCGAATTTGCGTCAGGTCCCCCAAGGCTTGCCCGGCGTTGCCCTCGCCCCGAAACAGGTTGCGCTCGAATGCGGCCTGATAAACCCGCAGGTTGAAGCGGCGCTCCAGTTGGCTGCCGATGCGGATCACGATGAAGCTGCGCACGATCTCAAGCAAACCGATGAAGGCAAAGAACCCGACCACCATCAACGACAGCATCGCCAGGGTGGTTTCATTTTGCGAAGACAGCACGCGGTCGTAGACCTGAAGCATGTAAATCGACGGGACCAGCATCAGCACGTTAATTAACGCGGTAAAACAACCGACGCTGACCAGGATGCTCTTGTAGTCGCCCAGCGCTTTGAATAAAGGTGCGGTGGCCGGGCTCTTTGCCATCTTCATGGGTTATTCCTGAGGTGTTATTCCACGCCCTTTTCTGGCGAAGTTTCCATTAACTGTCCGCGCAGGGGCGGATATAGGCCTTGCGATAGCGCTTACAAACTAATAACAACTTTTCGTGGGCGACAGAGCGCTTCCACTAGTTGTGTTGTGCTTATGCCCGCAATGACTAGCGCTCTATTCGAATTGTGTTATTGCACCTGGCGCACAAGTGTTATGACCAGATCGGATTTCAATGTGGCTTTATACGATCCGTCGCGTTGGCGGCTGAGAAATAGAATCTTCGAACCTTCTTTGCCGGTGATCGCCAGGCCATCCGGCTCAGGGAACCAGCCAATCGCAGATTCACCNTCCAGCCAGGCGCTGAGACAATCGGCGCCCTCGCCCAGTGTCTGTTTCGGTTGAAAGTCGATGACACAGACGTTGGACGGTTTGTCCTGCAACGCCTGGGACTCTGGCGAGTCATCTTTGGCGATCAGGGTCGCCTGCCATTTGCCGGCCAGTTCCGAGGGGTCTGCTAATTTCAGGCTGCTCGCCATGGCTACATCTCCAAAAATCATCATGAACGTCGCCAATAGCCACGCGGTTGTTCTGCAGGTGAAGCGGTTATGGATCATAAGGCGCTTTACTCCATTCAAGGGGCAGAGAGCAGCGCGTCTGCGCCGCCCTCCTTTTCACCTCACATCACGCAGCGATGTCGGAGTAAGCCGCCTGGCCCACGGTGCTGACCAGGAAATCAGCCACCCCATGCCCGGAGAAGTCCACNGACAACAGGCTNTTGCCGCCCGAAGAGGTCAACACCGCATCGCCTGCCGCACCGGTGAACGCGTTCACGAAATGCAGGCCAGCGCCGTTGGTGATGCCGGTCAGGTCGATCTTGTCCAGGCCGCTGACAAAATCGAGGATCTGATCGATAGCACCGGGTTTGGAATCGCTGCTGGCGGCGAACACGAAGGTGTCCGAACCGGCGCCACCCCACAGTTTGTCTGCGCCGCCCGCGCCGAAGAGGATGTCGTTGCCGGCACCGCCCTTCAGTTCGTTGGACACGCTGTTGCCGATCAGCAGGTCGCTGCCCGAACCGCCGATAGCGTTTTCGANGGTGACGCCCTTGGCGATGGACACGTTACCCACCATGCCGCCAACGTCGGAGAACGAGGCCTCATTGAGGTTGATCTTCTGGTTTTGGGTNAAACCGGAGAAGTCCAGGGTGTCCTTGCCGCCCGCATCCCATACCGAAAACACAACCTTGTCCGACGACGAAGTCGCGCTCAGGAAGTCGCGCCCGGCGTTGGAGTTGAAGCCGTAAGTGGTGTCACCGGTNCGGGTGGTGGTGTTGGCGCCGTAGAGCTTTTGGATGGCCGCGATATCGTCCATCAGCGGACCGGACGAATAAGCTTCGACNCCGCCCTTGCTGAAGTTCTGGCTGGTATTGCTTTCACTCCAGTAGCTCATGACGCTGTAACCGCGGGTGTCTTGCCCGTAGGACGCGTCGTTGTAGGTCGGAGCACCCTCGCCGGCGTTGTAGTCGCCAGGATGGGCAAGGCCCAGGGTGTGACCGATTTCGTGGGTCAGGGTTTGTCGGCCGTAATTGTTCAGGTCCGGCGTTTTGTTTGGCGTGTAGCTGCTGTTGGTCAGGTACCAGGAAGTACCGTCGTAACCNGCGCCCGTACCNGGCAGATAGGCGAAGGCCGCCGCGCCATCCTGGCCGCCGCTGTAGTTGCCGAAGGTCATGTGACCGTCGCCACCCGTGGCCTTGTCGGTGAACGTGACATTGGCCACGTCGGCCCAGGATTGCATGGCCAGCACGGCCTGGCCTTTCTGCTGAGCGCTGAACTGGCTGAACCCGGTAATCCCGTGCTTGTTCATGGTGCTCGACGACGCAGAGGTCAGGAACGTGTAGGTGAGTTCGATTTTGCCGCTGCCGTCCTTGTCCTGGTAGGCAGCACCATCGCGCAGCAACTGGGTCGCTGCCTGGTCGACGGAGAAGGAGGGTTTGCCATTGACCGTGAGGTTACCGCCCCGATCATACTGATGGCTGAAGCTATTGATCTGGTTGAACGCAGAACTGGATGCAGCCAATGCTTGCAGTGGCTGGAACGCCTGTGCGGCGGTATCAATAGCGTTGTCTTTTACTTTCGACATAAACACACTTCCTTGTTTAGCTATGGAACAGTTTTTTGTCAGACAGCAACGATCTCTGGCGAGATCGTCCTATCACTCGCCCAATGAAGGCGAAAGAAAACTGACACAATTTGAAATCAAACGTCTACATTTTTTTTGACGTCAAATTGAGTTGTTCCTGCAAGTACCCGGAAACAATGCCTGTGCTGTCGAAATATTGTTTGTTAGATGGCGATTTGCGCAAATTGTCTGACGATTTGTTATTTAATTATTAAATAGAGGTAAGTTTCTTTTTGTCGATGGAGTCTCACTTTTCTGAACTTATTAATATGGGTGCCATCGCATTGCCATCAATCAATTAAACGTTTGGTGAGTACTGCGTGTAACAAGGTCGCGGAAGGAATTACCGACCAGATAAATCCCGCCGCTCTCCACTGATAGATCAATCCTGAAGCTTTTTGCGTCCAGGCGGCACATCGATGCCTTCTATCGCATACACCACATTGACATCAACGTACCTGCCGTTCTTGGCTCTCGCGCGNAACGCCATGCGCCCGTTAATGCGAAGTGGTTCGCCAGTGTGCCTCTCAATCTCGATGAACCCCTTCTCTGCTTCAAAAACGGGACCAAAAGGTTGAATGATGTAGGATGCGCTTACTACCTCACGGCTGTTCACATCGTATGTGCCGCCAGGTAAGTCATTGTTATCAAGAGTAAAACTAATTGATTTGCCGGCCCCGGGCACCTCTCCTTGCTCCCCGTCAACCATTATTCCCCAAACATGGAGTTGGCCTTGCGGTTCTGCCCTACCCACGTGCGTAGCCAGATATTCGATCTCTTCGGCACCCTCTTCGGTGACCGTCCCCTTCATGACATCCGTTTGCGTAGACATAACAAATCCTCGATTAAAAATCAGTCCTCCCTGACGACCATCAGCCGTCAAAGCATTGAACCAATCGCACGAGAGCTTTGTGACTGTCATAAATGACAGTTAGTTATACTTTTTCGTGATATCAGGCAGCTCGGTTTCCATGAACGGAAGCTAGCGCTTCCGTTCTGAACACTTCTAATGCTTCAACTCCCCGTCCGAATCTTGTTCCAAACCCGCGTCCGAACCCGGTCAATGTTCAGCGGCATCGCCTCCAGCGCAAACAATTTCCCCATCATGTCCGGGCTCGGGTAGACCTTGGTGTCATTCTTGATCGCCGGGTCGATCAGGCTGTCGGCNTGNTCGTTACCGTTGGCGTAGTGCACGTAGTTGCTGATGCTGGCCATGACGTCCGGGCGCAGCAGGTAGTTCATGAAGGCATAGCCGGCCTTTTCGTCCGGGGCGTCTACCGGCATGGCGACCATGTCGAACCAGATCGCGGCGCCTTCCTTGGGAATCGAATAGCCGATGTCGACGCCGTTCCTGGCTTCTTTCGCGCGGTTTTCNGCTTGCAGAATGTCACCGGAGAAGCCGACGGCCACGCAGATGTCGCCGTTAGCCAGGTCGCTGGTGTACTTGGACGAGTGGAAGTAGCTGACATACGGGCGGACTTTCATCAGCAGCGCTTCAGCCTTTTTGTAGTCTTCCGGGTTTTTGCTGTGATGCGGCAGGCCCAGGTAGTTCAGGGCCGCCGGCAACAGTTCGGGCCCGTTATCGAGGATGGCCACGCCGCACTTCTGCAGCTTTTGCATGTTTTCGGGTTTGAAAATCAGGTCCCAGGANTCCACTGGCGCGTTATCACCCAACACAGCCTTGACCTTGGCGATGTTGTAACCGATGCCGGTGCTGCCCCAGAGGTACGGGAAGCCGTGTTCATTGCCCGGATCGTTGGTTTGCAAGGCCTTGAGCAGCGCCGGGTTGAGATTTTTCCAGTTCGGCAGTTGGCTCTTGTCGAGCTTCTTCAGCGCCACGCCTTGAATCTGCCGCGCCATGAAGTGGTTGGACGGAAACACCACGTCGTAGCCGGATTTGCCGGTCATCAATTTGCCGTCGAGGGTTTCATTGCTGTCGAAGACGTCGTAGCTGAACGCGATGCCGGTTTCTTTCTGGAAGTTTTTGGTGGTGTCCGGGGCGATGTATTCCGACCAGTTGTAGATCTTGACGGTTTCGGCCGCATGGCCGAGGGTCGCGAAAAGCGCAAGGGGAGCCAGAGTCAGTGTCTTTCGGATCATGAGTCGATTCCTGATGGGTTTGTTGTTGTTGGCAGGCAATCAGAGGATCAAAAAATCAAAACGTAGGTCTTGCGCACGGTTTCCTGGATATCCCANATACCGAGGCTGTTGGCTGGCAACATCAGTGCATCGCCGGCTTCTATGTGCAGGGTTTCACCGTCATCGGGGGTAAATGTGCAGCGCCCCTGGATGAAGTGACAGAACTCCTGGGCGACGATCTGCCGTCGCCAGCGGCCGGGCGTGCATTCCCAGACGCCGGTTTCGACGCCATCGTCGCGTTCAACGCTGGAAGTCGAGGCCACTGCCACGGGCAAGCCCAGTGGTACGGCGACCGGATTCGACGCTTCCAGCTCCAGGGTTGCGGTGTTCTTGAATTGCGTGATGCTCATGGGAGTACCTGTCGATTGAGCCTGTAGATGAAGAACGCACTGTTTACTGCATGAATCCTTCCATGAAGCCGGCAATACCGGTGGCCAGTTTGCGACGCCAGGGTGCNGTGGCCGGGTTGGCCAGGGTCTGGTCTTCATGGACGAAGCTGCGGATGATCGCGTTGTAACCAAGCCAGCGGCAGGGCTCCGGCTCCCAGGCCCGGAGCGCGTCGAGCCCTCCCTGGATGACCCACGGCTGGCGAACCAGCTCGGTGTCGCGCTGCAGAATCAGGTCGGCCAGCGTCCGGCCACCCAGGTTGCTGGCACCGACGCCCTCCCCGCCATAGCCTCCCGACAAGGCGATGCCGCTGGCCTGATCGCACAGCATGTGCGGCTTGAAACGCCGGGACATTCCCAGATTGCCGCCCCAGGCATGGGTAATCTGCACGTTCTTGAGCTGCGGGAAGAGTTCGCCAAACAGATAACGCCGCAGCTCTACTTCGCTGGTGGTCAAGTCGAAGTCATGGCGCAACTTGGCAGCAAACTGATAACCGCCCCGNGCGCCGAACACCAACCGGTTGTCAGCCGTGCGCTGACCGTAAGTGACCTGGCGACTGNTTTCGCTGAAGGCCTGGCCGCGACTCAGGCCGATTTCATCCCACGTGGCAGCGGATAACGGCTCGGTGGCCACTATCAAGCTTTGCACCGGCANCTGATAACGCCCCAACGGTGGCAAGGTGACTGAGTAACCTTCGACCGCCGGCACGATCCAACGGCTGCGAACCGAGGCTTTCGCCGTGTGCAGGCCACCCGATTGCCATTGGGTGACCGGGCTGTTCTCGTAAATCCTGACGCCCATTTTCTCCACCGTCCGAGCCAGACCTCGCACCAACTTTGCCGGGTGAAGGGTCGCAACGTGCGGTGCATAGATACCGCCATAAGGTTTGGCGACTCTGATCTGTTGCGCCAACTGCTCGGGGTTTAGCCAGCGGTAATCGCTTTCGGTCAATCCCTGGCGATAGAGCGTGTCGAGATAGTGCCGAAGGCTGGCTTCCTGTTCCGGATAGCGGGCAGCGCAATACAGCGCCCCGCCTTTGCGGTAATCGCAGCTGATGCCTTCACGTTCGAGGACCATTCCGACTTCATCCGGAATGCCGTGCAGCAAATCGAAAGAAGCCCGGCGCTGTTCGGGCGACAAGTCGGCGAGCAAGCGGTCTTCGCCCAGCACATTGCCCATCAGCCAGCCGCCGTTACGCCCCGAGGCGCCAAAACCGGCGGTTTGCGCTTCAACGATGGCAATGCTCAGGTCGGGCGCCTGGCGTTTGAGGTAGTACGCGGTCCAGAGGCCGGTGTATCCGGCGCCAATGATGGCGACGTCGACGTCCAGATCCTNTTCCAGCGCCGGACGCGCCAATAATGGCTCGTCGAGTTGATCCATCCACAAACTGATAGTGCGCCACGCCGACATGCAAGACTCCGCCACTCAAACTTCGATGGCGTCGATCCTAGTGCGTGGACTCAGAGGCTGTCTTGCGCGCGTGCACGCAAAGAAATTTGTTTTACGTAGGCCTTGGGCGACTGGCCGGTGTGCTGACGGAAGCAGCTGTAAAACGCCGACANCGAATTGAACCCGGCGGCAAACGCCAGTTCGTCGATACGCAATGGCGGCGTGGCGTGATCCAGTGCGGCGAGCAAATGCTGCAGGCGCGCCTGGTTGACGTATCGGTAGAAGCTCTGGCCAAGCACCTGATTCAGCAGATAGGAAATCTGATTGCGGCTGTACCCGCACTCCTTCGCCACCCGTTGCAGGTCGAGTTCGGGATCGAGATAAGGTTGTTGGCGCTGAAAATATTGCTGCAAGTCTTCAGCCATGAAACTCAGTTGGCGTGCCGACAGCCCGAGNCGACTGACCGCCGGGCGTTGGNTGCTGGCGNCNTTGCTGGAGGGCTGTTCATGCACCAGCGAGGCGTATTCGTTGACCCGCCAGATCAGTCCGTCACGTACGGTAATCGCCTCGCTGGCCCNGAATGACACCAGGCCTTCACCGCCGCGCAGGGTTATACGGTACTGAATGAACGCCGTGTTGCCGTCCAGACGAATACGGTCCGAGTGCTCCAGGGCCTCATCGGGATCGCGGGGCATGCTGNTGCGCACNTATTCACGTAATTCGGACAGCCCCATCACACGGTTCTGGAAAAAATCGCTGTACTGGATCTCTGGATGATAGAGCGCCATCACCCCATCCAGGTCCCGGTGTTTCCAGCGCAAGTGATAACGCATCACCGTGTCGCCCGTGGCCAGGGTTTGCAGCGGACCATCATCATCGGCGTGCATAAAGGACTCGGCGAGAAAAAGCCGAGCTTGCCGAAATTCCGTCTCAGCTTCAATGACCAACCATTGGTGGCCAACGGCGGAACACCGACCATTTCCATGACCTGCATCAAAAAAACTGAACCAATCGCTAAACGGCCTGAAAAAACCACATTGTTTTCACATTTGGCTGCTACTTTTAAAGGCAGTCACCGGTTGAGCCATTGAAGGTTCTTCCCTCCTAACATGAGCTAAAGGAAGCGCTCGATGAATAAGGCGGGCTATATATGAATAGAGGGTTCAGCAAAGTCACCTTTCCAAACGCCTGCCAGCTGATGCGCTGGCATTTTCATCCCATGGGTTTCGAGGCGAGCATGGATGCGCCGGGCAGCATGATTGCCCGTCTATTTGACCGTGCCAGTGGCGAGACCATGATCGCCATCGCCGGAATTCCTTGCGCGACAGTAATGAATGCTGCGGATGTAGAACGAATAATCGAAGCGGTGGAAGACGAGCTTGAGGCTTTCATTCCGCCAGCCGCCCTCAGGAGCTATGCCTGAAGGCTGTACCTTCAACAACAAGCCCACGTTAAGTGGGCTTTTTTGTGCGCGACGATTTTTTACGGTTCACGCCGATGTCTTGCCCTGTCGGTGGTCGGCAAAGAACGCCTTGCCCTTGCCGATCCGATCGGACGCTTTAGGCAGGTTGGCCGCCTGGGTGTCTTGCCCATCGACATACCAATAGCAATGACTCACCGCCCGAGTGATGCCGACGTAAGCCAGTCGCAGGATCTCGTCTTTCTGTGCGCTGTCGTACGCTTCGCTGTCGCCTGACTTACCCAGACCTGCCATGCGGTAGACCTGGTTCTTGTACGGTGAACTGGTCAGGTGCTGACAATCACCCAGCAGGAACACGGCGTCGGCCTGAAGTCCCTTGGCGCTGTGATAAGTCAGTTGCTTGAGCCTTCGCGCTTCATACGGCAAGCTAGAATCCACATTAACTACAGACTGAATATGCTCTTCTATCAATGACTTATCGCTGCTTTTTCGATAAAGCATCAAGATTGAATCGCCCTTTTTGTAGTGCTCCATCAGGCGTTTGGCCATGCCTTGATCGTCACGATCGAGAACGTTAACCGGCAGTAATGCCTTCGGCTCGCCACTGGCCTTGGCCTTCTTGCCCGCGATCGCCGGCGCCGCACGAACGATATGTTCGGCAGCATCGATGATGTGCTGGTGACTGCGGTAGTTGTCGCTCAGCATGACTTTGGTCGTGCTGGGTGAAGGGAATTCCTTGTTGAATTCCATGAAGTACGTCGGCGAACTGCCCCGCCAGCCGTAGATGGATTGCCAGTCATCGCCGACACAGAGCAACGACGAACGTTGTGCNCCGCGCCCCACGTGCATGGCCGGCCCCCGACTGCGGATTTCCGCCAGGCTCGCGCGAATCCAGGAAACGATCTGCGGCGATACGTCCTGAAACTCGTCGATCATCAGGTGCGACATCGGCCTGAGCAGCTCATCGCTCAGCAGCTTCAGGTTTTCCGGCGAATGTTCACTGAACAAGGCGAACATCCGGTTGTAGGTCATCACCGGTGGCTTCTGATCGAGCAGATGATCTTCCAGCGCTCGCCAGTACAGGCTCAAGGCCTCGAAGAAAAACCGGTCGGGGTCGTCCTTGGCAAAACTCATCTGGCCCACGGCATTGGGTACATCCAGGCCAAGATTCTCGATAAATCCGGCGGCAGCGACAAAACAGTCCAGTAACGGCGCAGAGCTGAGCTCGCCCTTGACCTTGTAATCGAAGCCCGGCCCGGCACTGGCATCGCCTCCAAGAGACGCCAATACACGCTTTGATGACTCGTAACTATCAAGCCATATCAATGGCTTACGACAGAAAGCTTGAAACAGGGTGCGTTTTACAGCCCATTCCGCGCGCACGCTCAATTTGGCATTGGGGCGGCTGACCTGCGGGTTTTCCCGGGGATCGAATCCCAGCACCACCCAAGCGTCCAGGCTCGGAATATAGCCATGACAATGAAATGTCGAGCCGTTGATATCGAATGTGTGGCGCTTCGGCTCGATGCCTTTGATTGGCCAGGCACCCGCGCGAAACCACAAATCTTCGATAGNGTCGCAGAGTTCTTCATCACGCTTGGCGGCCAGTTCGGTCACGGCCATGCGTTTCTGCACGTCCGGGTGATCGCGCTCCAGCTCCTTGAGTTGCAGCGCATGACGGGACAATGGCTTGATCAATTCGCGAAAGCGCTCATCACGGGTGTGCAGGCTGTGATAACAAGCGTTGAGTTGTTGGCGCTGGGCGTCGTTGATGCGCAGGTCGAAAGGATTGCTGTCGACCTCCTCATCGCCGCTCTGCGCACGGTGACTGAGGTTTTCGAAGGCTTGCAGCCGCTCGAAACCCGGCAGACTGCGAACCATCGGCAGGATTCTCGAATGGAAGGTGCGCACCAGATCGCGCGCCTCTTTGAAACTGAGCGACCGGCCCCAGAGTGCAAACAGCTCGATCAGTTTGTTGATGAAGTCTTTGCGCGATTCACGGGTAAAGGTCACCACCGTCATCGAACTCAGCTCGAACCCCAGATAATGGGTCAGCAGCAAAATACGCAACACCAACGTGGTCGACTTACCGGCACCCGCGCCGGCAATCACCGAGGTCGACGGCGTGTCACTGAAGATCATTTTCCACTGCGCGGCGCTGGGCTGGGCGTGCGGTGGCAGCAGTCGAGCGACATCCGTCTTCATGCGCTTCTTCAACTCAGCGCTCAACGGCAGACGCCAATCGTCGAACAGATTCTCGTCAACGTTGGGTGGCCGGTGTTCAGTCGAGCGCGAGTCGCGGATCAACAATACCTGCCGGCCTTCCTCCAACCCTTCAAGTTTGCCTTCCTTATAGCCGTAATCCACCCCGGCACTGTGCCCGCTGCGAAATCCGTCGGCCTGGCCGTGCAGCCAGGATGCCCGGTGTTGTGCGCGCAGACGCGTCAGGCCATGACCAAAGAACCGGGCGGCCAGACGCTTGAGCAGCGGCATCTCGGCCAGGGGACGAAGTTCAGGAGGAAGATCGGGGGTGTGTTGCGGCACGCGGGCTGACTCCAGGGTGTGAGGCTGTTGAGGGCTATGGTGTCTGCATTTGCCGTTCAGTTCTAGTGAAATGCTTACAGGTCATTGGCTTATGCGATGAAGTGAAGGTTGGNTGAGAATCTTTCGAGGTGATTTGATATCAAATTATTCGATTGTATTGAGGCATTTTTTACGCTTTTTATCGATCAATGCCTGATAGATGATGCTCCCCATCAACCACCGGTTCG
>Ga0065714_10002623_pt1 | contig 20871 bp, 18 predicted proteins | sample MisRhiReplicate2_FD_59101 | JGI IMG/M metagenome (GOLD analysis project Ga0065714, IMG submission 59101) | Miscanthus rhizosphere microbial communities from Kellogg Biological Station, MSU, sample Rhizosphere Soil Replicate 2: eDNA_1 v2... | ecosystem: Host-associated > Plants > Roots >...
AATCCAGTGGCGCCGGTAACTAATATCATTTCATTTTTTTTAGGATGTTCATTAAAATATGCTCTCAAAAATAGATATTTGATGGCATACATTTATAGTACTATATGTCTTTATCAGATTTTTTTTCACCTTTAAGTCCAGAGAAATTTTCGCCAAAAGCGGGATTTTACACCAGCCAGCTAGGTTTGAAGGCCACTTTTTACACGGATAAATTTCCTGACCTTGAAGAAAATGAATATGATATTGCCGTTTTTGGAGTACAAGATGACCGTGCTTCTGTAAATAATGAGGGCTGCGGCCTGGCTCCCGACTATTTTCGCGCGCAGTTTTACAGCTTAAATGAGGGTGCTTATACCAGTAAAATAATAGATCTGGGTAATATAAAAGCCGGAGCTTCAATTTCGGATACCTATGTCGCTTTAAAAATGGTGGTATCTGAACTGATTAAGCTAAACATTGTGCCTATCGTTATTGGTGGAGGACAAGACCTAACTTATGCTCAATATCTGGCTTATGAGAGCCTGGAGCAAAAAGTAGATCTTGTAGTTGTAGATAGTAAATTTGACCTTGATGAAGAAGATCAGGAAGGACTTGCTGCTAAATCAGACACCTATTTAAATAAGATTTTATTACACCAACCCAATTACCTTTTCAACTTTAGCAATATAGGTTATCAAACCTATTATGTGAATCAGGAAAGCCTAAAGGTAATGAACAAGCTGTATTTTGATGTACACAGGTTAGGTGAATTTGCCGATGATATCAGTTTAACAGAACCAATTGTTCGCAATGCGAATATGATCAGCTTTGATATTGGGGCTGTCCGCTCGTCGGATGCAGCTGCAAATGCAAACGCAGGACCAAATGGCTTTTATGGCGAGCAGGCTTGTCGCATTGCAAGATATGCAGGGATGAGCGATAAGCTTACCTCTATTGGCTTTTATGAGTTTAATCCAGCCTTCGATACCAACGGACAAACGGCTATGTTGCTTGCCCAAATGGTTTGGTATTTTGTAGATGGTTTTTACAACCGTAAAAAGGATTTCCCGCTTACACCAAAATCTCAATACCTGATTTATAGAGCTAGTTTAAATGATGGTACAGGGGAAATGTTGTTTGTGAAAAGTAAAAAATCAGATAGGTGGTGGATGCAGGTACCTTATCCGACAGGGATCTCTAAAAACGAGCGTTTTCACTTGGTGCCGTGTCGTTACGACGATTATACCACCGCTGTAAATGGAGAAATGCCCGATTTATGGTGGCGTACCTTCCAAAAGCTATTATAATTTTACATTTTTTATAGCGTTATGTAGGGACTTGAATTTTATATTTGAGTTCAGGCACATCATTATATAATAAAGGATTTGAATGCTTGATAAAATTAAAGAACAAAATATGAGGAAATTATTGATTACTGCAGTTTGTTTATTGCCCGTTGCAGCTATGGCTCAGGGCAAATTTACGTTGCAGGCTAAGGTTGGAAATTTAAATACTCCTGCCAAAGCATTTTTATACTATAGCGCCGGAGGAAATCAGGTTGTTGATTCGGCGGTTATCACCGGCGGAAAGTTCTCGTTTACTGGCCCATTGGCTGGAGTTACACAAGCGGCTATCAGGGTTGCTCATGATAATACAGCTCCTGATGTGAAAAATCCCGCATCTGTGGATGTTTTCACTTTTTACCTGGAGCCTAAAGCCGTTGTAATAAATTCTGCTAGCGATTCTGTTAAGCACGCTGTAGTAAAAGCATCAGCAGTAAATGATGACAACCTTAAATATAAGGCCATCACTAAATCTGTAATGGAAAAAAATGCTGCATTACATGCAGAATACAACAGCAAAACTGCTGAAGAGAAAAAGGATGAAAACTACATGAAAACCGTTTATGCTCGTGATGAAGCAATTCAAAAAGAGCTTGGCGATATCAATAAGCAGTTTTATTTAGCTAACCGCGATTCTTATGTTGCGCTGGTAGCATTTGCGGGTACAATTGGCCCTGATGTTAATCCAACTGTTATGGAGCCTGACTTTAATAAGTTCTCAGCCGAAGTTAAAGCTACAGAACTTGGTAAGAGCATTGCTACAATGCTTTCTGCATCTAAAAAGAATGCTGTAGGCTCAATGGCTATGGATTTTACTCAAAATGATGTAAACGATAAGCCTGTTAAATTATCAGATTTTAAAGGAAAATATGTGTTGCTTGATTTTTGGGCTTCATGGTGTGGACCTTGTCGCGGTGAGAACCCTAATGTAGTTAAGGCTTACAATACCTTTAAAGACAAAAACTTTACTGTTCTTGGTGTTTCTTTAGACAAACCAGGCGAAAAAGCTAAATGGCTGCAAGCGATTAAAGATGATGGTTTAACATGGACTCATTTGTCAGACCTTAAATTCTGGGATAATGCTGCTGCAAAGATGTATGGCATCCGCAGTATTCCTGCTAACTATCTGATTGATCCTACAGGAAAAATTATTGCTAAAGATATAAGAGGCGAAGAATTGCAAGCTAAATTAGCAGAAGTGCTAGGCGCTGCAAAATCAAAATAGTTTTTAATGTTGTCCTCATCCTGAGGACGTAGCAATAGAAAAAACACAAAAAACAAAATGCCCGGGATCAAATCGATCTGGGGCATTTTGTTTTTATAGTACTCGTGCTTTGTTTCTAAGAGCGAATGCCCGAGCAATGAAAGGGGATTATACTAAATCAAATCCGATATCTTCTCTAAAGTATTTGCCATCAAAATAGATGCGGGCAGCATCAGCTGTTGCTGACTGCAATGCCTCAAACTGGTTGTCCTGTAAGCTGCTAATTGCGATAACACGACCGCCATTTGTTTTTACAACACCACCTTCAAGAGAGGTTCCGGCATGGAATACTAAAGACTGACGTACATTATCAATGCCTGTAATGGCTTTGCCTTTTTCGTATTCGCCAGGGTATCCACCGGCAACAATCATTACCGTTGCAGCGTTTTTCGGGCTGATATTTAATTTATAGTCTTTTAATTTCTTTTTAGCTGTCGCCATGAAAAGCTCCACAAGGTCATTTTCGATTCTTGGAACTACACTTTCCGTTTCCGGATCGCCCATGCGACAGTTATATTCAATTACAAAAGGTTTCTCGTTTACTTTAATTAAGCCGAAGAAAATGAAACCGGTATAATTGATTTTATCTTTCTTTAAGCCATTAACAGTTGGGATGATAATATCACGTTCAACCTCATCTAAAAATGCTTTATTTGCAAAAGGAACCGGAGATACTGAGCCCATACCACCAGTGTTTAAGCCAGTGTCTGCTTGTCCGATACGTTTGTAATCTTTTGCCTCAGGAAGGATGACGTAGTTTTCACCATCGGTAAGCACAAATACTGAAAGCTCAATACCACTCAAAAACTCCTCAATTACTACGGTTGTTCCCGCATCACCAAATTTACCGCTAAGCATTAGCTTTAATTCTTCCTGTGCTTCTTCAGCGTTGTCGATAATTAAAACACCTTTTCCTGCTGCCAATCCATCTGCTTTTAATACAACTGGAAGTGGGTGAGATTGCAGATAGGTTAAGCCTTCTTCTAAAGTTTTAGCTGTAAAAGAACGTGAGCTTGCCGTAGGGATACCATGGCGTGCCATAAATTGTTTAGAGAAGTCTTTACTGCCTTCTAAAATTGCACCTTCTTTTTTTGGACCGATAACCGGGATTTTTGATAAACTTTCATCAGCAGCAAAAAAATCATGAATACCATTTACCAAAGGTTCTTCGGGGCCAACTACTACCAGTTCGATATTTTCTTTAAGAACTAATGCTTTTACGGCTTCAAAGTTATTGATGTTAAGGTTTATGTTTTTTCCATAAGCGCCTGTACCACCATTACCAGGTGCAATAAATAATTGAGAGCAAAGGGGAGACTGGCTCATTTTCCAGGCAAAGGCACTTTCTCTTCCTCCTGATCCTAATAGTAAGATATTCATCTATATATGATTTAATTGTTGGGTCTGTTTGGGCAAATATACCGCTTTAGCTAAATTATCACAGTTTAAGTTTAATATTCGGCATAAAATATGCTTAGAAAAGGTTGTTTGTCAATAGATTTCGGTTTTTAAAAGATTAAAATTAGATTTGCCGCCAACATGAGACACATTGTTACTTTATCACTTGTATTTTTTAGTCTTACCCATTTGGCCAAAGCTGAGCGGGTTGAGGGGCTACGACTTATAACTGAAAAGTACTGCAACAAGCAGCAGGTGAGTACTGAACAGGCTACTGTTCGATCAAATCAGCCTGACGATTCGAGGTACCCATTCTTTTTATCTTATAGTGCTTTAACAACTATAGGGGTACTTCCTGAAACACATATCATCAAATATAGGGCTCATAATCAAAGTATCTCAGATCTTGCAATAAGGGAAAAGCCCAAGAATAACAGCCCCTAAATTTTAACGGTCATCGTTATCCCGACCTCGAAGAGAAAAGTGCGACTTAGCAGGTGCGAGGCCCTGAAGTAAATTCAGGATGGCGTAACCTGAAAGGATTGAGCGCAATGACAACTGACATTCTGGCTCAGCGGCTGGTAATGGCTTGGTTGTTGTCATTTTATAGTTTTTAATAAGAATAATAAACAAACACAAACATAAAACATGTTAGGATTTTTAGCCAAGGTTTTTGGAAGCAAATCAGAAAGAGATATTAAGGCATTACAGCCTATAGTAGTTAAAATAAACGAAGAATACGCGAAACTTTCTGCACTAAGCAATGATGAATTGCGTAATAAAACAGTTTATTTTAAAGATGTTATCGCAAAAGCATTAACTGAAATAGACGGTAAAATAAGCGGTTTAAAAACCGATGCAGAGAATCAGGAATTATCATTAGCTGAAAAAACAGCTATCTATGATCAGATTGATGCCTTAATCAAAGATCGTGATAAAGAATTAGAAGTAGTATTGTCGGAAATTTTGCCTGCTGCATTTGCAGTAGTAAAAGAAACTTCAAGACGTTTCTCTGAAAATGATCAATTGGAAGTTACGGCTACTCAGTTTGACCGTGATTATGCAGCTCGCAAAAAGAATGTTGTGATACAAGGCGATAAAGCACTTTGGGCTAACAAATGGGATGCGGCAGGTACTGAGGTGGCATGGAACATGGTTCACTACGACGTTCAGTTGATTGGTGGTATGGTATTGCACAATGGTAAAATTGCGGAGATGGCTACAGGTGAAGGTAAAACCTTAGTGAGTACATTGCCTGCTTACCTGAATGCACTTGCCGGACAAGGTGTACACATCGTTACGGTGAATGACTACCTTGCACGACGTGACTCGGAGTGGAATGGTCCTTTGTTCGAATTCCATGGTTTAAAGGTTGATTGTATCGATAAACATGAGCCAAACTCTCAGGAACGTAGAGATGCATACCTGGCTGATATTACTTATGGTACCAATAATGAGTTTGGTTTCGATTATTTGCGTGACAATATGTCGCAAACTCCTGACCAACTGGTACAACGTAAATTGCATTTTGCAATGGTGGATGAGGTCGATTCAGTTTTAATTGATGATGCTCGTACCCCATTAATTATATCAGGTCCGGTTCCTTTTGGCGATCAACATGAGTTTCATGAATTAAAACCACGCATTGAGCGTTTGGTAGCTGCACAAAAAGAATATGTAACTAGAGCTTTAAATGAAGCTAAAAAGTTAATTAATGATGGTAAAACCGGCCCTGATGAGGGAGAAGGTGGTGTTGCACTTTTACGTGCTCACCGTGGTTTGCCAAAAAATAAAGCATTAATCAAGTTTTTAAGTGAGGGTAGTGTAAAACAAACCCTATTGAAAACTGAAAACCATTACATGGCAGATCAGTCTAAGAACATGCCTAAGGTTGATGCTGAGTTATATTTCCATATTGATGAGAAAAACAATCAGGTTGAATTAACTGAAAAAGGTATTGAGCTGATCACTAAATCTGGTGAAGATCATAATTTCTTCGTGTTACCTGATGTAGGTACTGAGATTGCTGATATAGAGAAATCTGCATTGAGCAACGAAGAGAAAATTGCTCAGAAAGATGCTTTGATGCGCGATTATTCAATCAAAGCAGAACGTATCCACTCTGTGAACCAGTTGTTAAAAGCATATACTTTATTTGAAATCGATGTTGAGTATATCATTGATGAAGGTAAAATTAAAATTGTAGATGAGCAGACTGGTCGTATTATGGATGGCCGTCGTTATTCTGATGGTTTACATCAGGCAATTGAAGCAAAAGAAAACGTAAAAGTTGAGGATGCTTCGCAGACTTATGCTACCGTTACTTTACAGAATTTTTTCCGTATGTATCACAAACTTTGCGGTATGACGGGTACAGCTACAACTGAAGCTGGCGAGTTTTGGTCTATCTATAAACTCGATGTGGTAGAGATACCTACAAATAGAGTTATTTCAAGAAAAGATCATCAGGATTATGTTTACCGTACTGTTCGTGAAAAATACAATGCGGTAGCAGAAGAGATTGTGAAATTAACTGAAGCCGGGCGTCCTGTATTAGTGGGTACAACTTCGGTTGAGATTTCAGAATTACTTAGCCGTATGTTGAAACTGAGAGGTATTAAACATAATGTGTTGAACGCTAAGATGCACCAGAAAGAGGCAGATATTGTTGCTGAAGCTGGACAACCTGGTCAGGTTACTATTGCAACCAACATGGCTGGTCGTGGTACGGATATTAAATTAGGCCCAGGCGTTAAAGATGCCGGTGGTTTAGCAATCGTTGGTACAGAGCGTCATGAGTCTCGTCGTGTTGACAGACAGTTACGTGGTCGTGCAGGTCGTCAGGGAGATCCGGGTTCATCTCAATTCTTCGTGTCTCTTGAAGATAACTTAATGAGGTTATTTGGTTCTGAAAGAATCTCTAACATCATGGTAAGAATGGGTATAGAGGATGGTGAAGTAATTCAACACTCTATGATCACCAAGTCTATTGAGCGTGCACAGAAAAAAGTAGAAGAAAACAACTTTGGTATTCGTAAGCGTTTGCTTGAATATGATGATGTTATGAACTCTCAGCGTTCTGTTATTTATGCTAAACGCAAGAACGCCTTGTTTGGTGAGCGTTTAGATGTAGATATGAGCAATATGGTGTTTGATGTTGCTGAAGATATTGTGACTGAATACAAAGAAGAAGGAAATTACGAAGGGTTTAAACTTGAGGTAATTAAAAACTTCTCCGCAGATACAACAATTGATGAAGCTGAATTCAGCTCAAAAGGGGTTCATCACTTAACTGATAAATTATTTGATGAGGTAACTTCATTCTATTCAAGAAAATCTGATGCAATTATTGCTCAGGCAATGCCGGTATTAGAGCAGGTATATCAGGAGCGTGGTGAGCAGATAGAGCAAATTATTGTTCCGTTTACTGATGGTATCCGTAGTGTTCAGGTTCCTGTAGGTTTGAAAAAAGCAATTGACAATGGCGGTCGTGAGGTGACAAGATCTTTCGAGAAAACAATTGTTCTTGCGCTTATTGATGAGTCGTGGAAAGAGCATTTACGTGAAATGGATGAGTTAAAGCAATCTGTGCAGAATGCGGTATATGAGCAAAAAGATCCATTGATCATCTATAAAATGGAAGCGTTTAACTTATTTAAAAACATGTTAAATGCAGTAAATAAAGAGGTAGTTAGTTTCTTGTATAAAGGAGGAATTCCTGTACAAACAGATCCTAATGATGTAAGGGAAGCTCAGGCTCCAAGACCGGCACCAAGTAGGTTGAAAATGTCTAAACCTGAATTTACTCAGGCTACAAGTTCAGCTGATGTTGCTCAAATGGACGACACCCGTGAGCATGTACCTCAACAGCCTATCCGTAAGGATACTGTAATTGGAAGAAACGAACCATGCCCTTGCGGAAGTGGTAAGAAATACAAAAACTGTCACGGTGCAGGATTGTAATTTGTAATAAAGATAAAGAATGCCGATTTTTGTAAAAAATCGGCATTCTTTTTTTAAAGCCTTGTTCATGAAACTACTATTTGCTGCGTTATTCTGTTGTTCCTCTTTGGGTTTGTTTGCTCAAACCAGAGGTCAGGTTACTATTATTAAGGATCCGATGATAGACAGCTTAATAGCAAAACGCATCGCGTTAAATACCAAACCTCCAGGTTCTGGTGCTGTAACTGTTAAACCGGGGCCCGTAGTGTCTCAGATGGGATATAGAGTCCAGGTATTTTATGGATCAGACAGAAGAGAGGTTTTTAGCGAGCAATCAAAATTTAATTCACTTTACCCATCTGTTAATACTTATATCACTTATAAAGAGCCAAACTACTATTTAAGAGTAGGAGATTTCCGGACACGTTTGGAAGCTCAGCGATTTATGAATGAACTAAGAAGTACTTTCCCTACGCTATTTGTTTTCAGGGAAAAAATTAATGCACCTAATTTAGAATACAGCGATGATACAGAAAGATAAGATCCAGGCACTCTCTAATGATATTTTTGAGCAGGTTGTTGGCTACCGTCAGCATCTTCATTCAAATCCAGAACTTTCATTTAAAGAGTTCGAAACTTCAGCATTTATTAAAAAACATTTAACGGATTGGGGTATCCCTTTTTCTGATATGGCGAATACCGGGGTTGTGGGGATAATTAAAGGAGATCTTCCATCTGATAACATCATCGCATTGCGTGCCGATATGGATGCTTTGCCTATATTGGAAGCTAATGAAAAACCTTATGCATCTAAAAATACAGGAGTAATGCATGCTTGCGGACATGACGTACATAGCTCTTCTTTATTAGGAAGTGCTTACATCCTAAATAGTTTAAAAGCTGAATTTGGTGGGACTATAAAGTTAATCTTTCAGCCTGCTGAGGAAGTTTTGCCTGGCGGTGCAAGCATTATGATTAAAGAAGGAGTACTGGAGAACCCTAAACCACAGTCGATAGTTGGACAGCATGTAATGCCTTTAATTGAAACCGGAAAAGTTGGTTTCCGTTCGGGTATTTATATGGCATCTACAGACGAATTGTATGTAACAGTCCATGGTAAAGGTGGGCATGGTGCACAGCCACATCAAAATATTGATCCTGTATTGATCACTTCACATATTATTATAGCATTGCAACAGATTGTGAGTAGAAATGCAGATCCAAGATTGCCTTCGGTACTTTCTTTTGGAAAAGTACAGGCTAATGGTGCAACAAACATCATCCCTAATGAGGTGAAAATTGAGGGTACATTTAGAACATTAAACGAAGAATGGCGTAAAGAGGCAAAGCGTTTAATGAAAAAAATGGCTGAAGGCATTGCTGAAAGTATGGGTGGAAGCTGTGATTTTAGAATCATGGATGGTTATCCTTACCTGATAAATGAAGAAAAACTAACTGCAAATGCACGTGCTTTTGCAGAGGATTATTTGGGTAAAGAGAATGTGGTTGATCTGGATATCTGGATGGCTGCGGAAGATTTCGCTTACTATTCGCAGGTTACTGATGCTTGTTTTTACAGGTTAGGAACCGGGAATAAAGAAAAGGGAACTCAGTATTCTGTTCATACGCCTAATTTTGATATTGATGAAGATGCGTTAAGAACCTCTACAGGATTAATGGCTTATGTTGCGCTTAAGCAATTAGGGAATTAATTTTTATCGAGACTACTAAAAACAGATGAAGAAAATACTTTTGCTAGCTGTATTAATTGGAATTACTTTAAAAGGATTTTCTCAGGAGATTGATCGTTTTAATCCTGATACCATTAAAACAATACATCTTGATTCGGCCGTAAATATCTCTGCCCAGAAATTCGGGGTAGAGACTTTTATCAACGCCATTATTACTGATGAAAGCTTTTATAAAGCTTTCAAGAATATGAAAAAGTATAATTTCACTGCAGAGAACAACATCTACTCTTATGATAAAAAAAATAAGGTAGATGGACGGATCTATCGTAAAATTAAGCATACTAACGAGGGGCCTGAAAAGATGGTTTATCTTGCAAAACAAGATGCCGGAAAGCTATATAGAAAGAATGGTAAATATCAATTGTATACAATTGAAATGTTTGATTTTATCTTTCTGAATGCCTATAAAACTGAGTTTTCTGAAGAGGATGCAAAAGGGAAGGGAGATGGAGCAAATGAAGGCTATAAGGATAAATTAAAGACCTTAATATTTGCACCTGGAAAGCCAATTAAGGGGTTGCCTTTTATAGGTGATAAAACAGCCATATTTACTGCTAATATGCGCCAGTATTATGATTATAGTTATTACAGTGGTACCTATCTAGATTCTATTCCCGTGTATCGCTTTAAAGTTACAGTGAAGAAGGATTTGAGCAATGGTACTAAGGACGGATTGATGATCAAGGAGCTTACTACTATATTTGATAAGCGTAATTTCGAGATCCTCGGTCGTTATGTTGACATGAAGTATAGCAATATGTTGTTTGACTTTGATGTGCAGATGAACATAGAAACCAGTTATTTTGGTGACGAGAAATTGCCTACTAAAATCTCTTATCAGGGGAATTGGGATTATCCTTTAAAGAAGGAAGAAAGGGCTAGCTTTTTGATTGTACATAAAGATTATCATCTTGGAAAAGGCAAGTAATTTTTTAACTTCGTAATAAGCGCTTTAGGCTTTTGCTATCAAAAATTATAATGATGAAAACTTACTTCAAATCACTGACATTGCTGTCTGCATTTCTTATCGTATTATTTTTCTCTGCTATGAATAATAAACCGAAAAAGATCATCTTCTTTGGCGATTCTATTACTCAGGCGGGTGTAGAACCCGGAGGGTATGTTGATCTGATAAAGAAAGCACTTGATCCGACAAAATATGACGTCATTGGCGCCGGTATCGGAGGCAATAAAGTATACGACCTTTATCTTCGCATGGAAGAGGATGTGTTGAATAAAAAGCCAAATCTGGTTGTGATTTATATTGGGGTTAATGATGTATGGCACAAACAATCGAGCAGAACAGGTACTGATTACGATAAGTTCATTAAGTTTTATCAAGCATTAATTAATAAGATTCAGGCAAATGGTGCTAAGGTTGTTCTTTGTACTCCGGCAGTAATTGGGGAGAAAAAGAATGGCGTAAACGAAATGGATGGAGATTTAGACAAGTATTCAGGTGCAATTAGAGAGTTAGCCGCTAAAAATAGCCTTCCGCTTTGTGATTTGAGAACAATATTTAAAACTTATAATACAGAGCATAATCCTGATGATAAAGATAAAGGCATTTTAACTTCTGATGGAGTGCACTTAAATGAAAAAGGCAATCAGACTTTAGCGGAAAAGTTATTGCCGTTGGTTAAATAGAGCCAGCATTTTGCTGCATTTGGAAGAGAGAGGATAAATAATAGGGAATGATTGATCAGGATACCATAAACAAAATCACGGAAACCGCTCGTATTGAGGAGGTGGTTGGTGATTTTGTAACTCTAAAAAAGCGCGGTACAAGTTTAATAGGAAATTGCCCATTTCATAATGAGAAAACCCCCTCGTTTCACGTATCGGTAGCTAAGGGTATTTATAAATGTTTTGGGTGCGGTAAAGGAGGTGACTCTGTTCACTTCATCATGGATCATGAAAAGTATTCCTATCCGGAGGCACTTAAATTCCTTGCTAATAAATATAATATTGAAGTAGAGGAGACTGTTCAGTCACCTCAAAATATAGAAGCACAAAATGCTCGCGAGAGCTTGTATATCGTTTCTGAGTATGCTGCGAACTACTTTGCCAATGAACTTTGGACTGGTGAGGATGGCAGAGCAATTGGCTTAAGTTATTTTAAGGAACGTGGCTTTAGAGAGGATATACTAAAGAAGTTCCAACTGGGTTATTCTCCTGATTCATGGGATGCTCTAATTCAAAGTGCTGTATCAGCAGGGCATAAGGAAGAGTATCTTGAAAAGACTGGGCTTGCCATCAGAAATGATAAGGGCAGGCTTTATGATCGCTTTAGAGGCAGGGTTCTGTTTCCTATTCATAATTTTACGGGTAGGATAATTGGTTTTGGTGGTAGAACATTAAAAACTGATAAAAATGTACCGAAGTATGTAAACTCTCCAGAGAGTGACATCTACCATAAATCTAATGTGCTTTATGGCTTGTTTCATGCCAAGAAAGCTATTAGAGATGCTGATAACTGCTACTTGGTTGAAGGATACGCCGATGTTTTGGCTGTTCATCAGGCAGGAATAGAAAACGTTGTGGCATCGTCTGGAACCTCATTAACCACTGAACAAATCAGACTGATAGGTAGGTTCTCTGAGAATGTTACCATCCTCTATGATGGTGATGCTGCTGGTATTAAGGCCTCTTTGCGTGGATTAGATATGATCCTAGAAGAGGGATTGAATGTTAAGGTTGTTCTTTTTCCTGATGGCCATGATCCGGATTCATACATGCATCATGTGGGATCGGGAGAGTTTAAGAAATACATTGAAAATAACCGGAAGGATTTCATTTTATATAAGGCCAGCATCTTATTAAAAGAGGCAGGAACTGATCCGATAAAAAGGGCGGGTATCATTAGGGATATCGTAGAAAGTATTGCTAAAATACCTGATGATATTAAGGCTTCTGTTTTTATCAGGGAGTGCAGTGGCTTGTTGCAGGTTGAAGAAAGAATTCTGCTTTCTGAGCTAAATAAAATCAGGGCTGCTAAATTTAAAAAGGCAAGTGGAGGTAATCAACCTCAGCAATCTTCATTTCAACCAAGCTCATATCAGCAAAATCCCTATCAACAGGATGGACCTCCGGATAATCTTTTTGAGAATCCAGGAGAATCGGCAGGCCCTGTAGAGGAAGTTGAACCTACAGATAACAACCTTATCCAGGAACGGGAAATTGTTAGGTTGCTATTGGCATTTGGACATGAACTGGTTACCTGGGATAAGATAGACAATATGTACATCGGGTCTTTTATCATACAGAATTTAGCTGATGTTAGTTTTGAGGATGAGATATGTAAGCTCATTATAAATACTTACAGAGAAGAAATAGAGAATGGGCACCTTCCTGTTGCAAGTCAGTTTATTAATAACCAGGACAGGAGGATTGTCGATCTCGCGATTACACTATCAACTTCTCCTTATTCATTGAGTGAAAACTGGGAAAACAGACATAATATTTACGTCAGGGATGAAAGTATAAACTTAAAGAAGACAATTTTTGGAGGTCTTTATCATCTTAAAAAGGGTAAAATTGGCAAGATGCTTACTGATATAACGAAGGAACTTGCCAGCGAAACAGATCCGGTAAATCAGGAGATTTTAATGCAACGCCACATCATGATAAAAGGTGTTGAAAGAGATATTTCTAAGTATTTGGGGACAGTTATACTAAAGTAATGGCTAGTCATAACGATTTAGACAAACGCAGGGAATAGATTGCTAAGGATATTTAGAAAATCTGGGCTATCGGATACTAAAAATGAATTGGAGGTACGGAAGAGCTGAAGTTGACGTTATAGCTAACCAAGGGAGAACGATAATTTTTGTTGAAGTAAAGACTGGAAGTTCAACAGATTATGGCGAGCCTGAAGATTTTGTAAGCAGTAAGAAGGAAATACAATTGGGCTGTGCTTCATCTGCTTATATTGAAATGAATAATCATGAGGGAGAAATTCGTTTCGATGTTATTGCAATTGTTTTTGAAAATAAACACCTTTATAAAATAAATCATATAGAAGATGCATTCTGGCCAAGTTAAAAATAACACCAATTTCTTTAGGGTAATACCGTTTCTTTCTCTACTATTCAGTGTTTCATTTATCATTTCATGTAAGAATGAACCCTCAGTTTCTGTTGTAGGCTTTAAAGCTCCTGAACAAGGACAAACATTTAGTTTGGGTGATGATGTAAAAGTAGAACTGGATGCTCCGAAAGATAATCAGATTAAGTCTGTTACTTATTTAGTGGATGGCAAGATTATTACAACAAAGAATGGCGTTGAACCGATCACTGTAAAAACAAATGAATTTGCAGTAGGTTATAAGCTGATTACGGCTATAACTGATGACGGGAGTAAAAAAGATACCTCTACCATTAATATCGTTTTAAAATCGGGTTTAAAGCCGGAGATGTTTACTTATAAAATTGTTAAAACTTATCCTCATGATACCTCCTCGTATACGCAAGGCTTGGAATACCACAATGGAAGGTTTCTTGAAAGTACTGGAGAAAATGGTTTTTCTACTTTGAGATGGGTAGACGTGGCTTCTGGTAAGGCTTTGCAAAAGATAGATCTTGATAAACAGTATTTTGGAGAAGGATCTACACTTGTAGGCGATAAAGTTGTAATGTTAACCTATAAAGCAAACCAGGGTTTTGTATATGATGCCAAAACCTTTAAACAACTGGGTGCTTTTCCTTATCAAACGAGCAGAGAAGGCTGGGGGCTGTGTTTTGATGGGAAGCAACTCATCATGTCGGATGGCTCTAACCGCCTTTATTTTATGAATAAAGATACTTTTAAGGACGAAAGTGCGATAGACGTTTATGACAACCTTGGAGCGGTTGATTCTATAAATGAACTTGAATATATAGATGGAAAAATCTATGCTAATATCTATCAGCAGAATTATTTGGTGGTAGTAAATCCTAAAACAGGTATTGTAGAACAAAAGATTGATTTGAGCGGCTTATTACCCAAAGGATATTTTAAATCAGAAGACAGTATCTTAAATGATGTTTTAAATGGTATAGCCTGGGATAAACAAGGCAAACGCCTGTTTGTTACCGGAAAGAAATGGCCTAAACTTTTTGAAATAGCGTTAGTTCCTGTAAAATAGAGCTAACGCCTTTCTTGAATTATTTAGCCGGTGTATTACTAGATGAAGTAGCTGGCTCGCTAATGTAGCCGTTAAAAGCAATGGGTTGTCTGTAAGTACTGGTTACATTTAACACTGCATATCCTTTTTCTCCAACACTTAAAGTAAGTGATTGTACATCTTTAACATCATTTGGTTTAATGGTAATGATCCATCCACCTTTTTTCTTTTTGTCGGTTTTGTAAGTGAAATCTTTAGATTTAAACTTGATTCCGGAATCAGTAGAGCCAATGTTTGCACTATAGGCCCTGCCATAATAAGGTAAATATGCTTCTACACTATCTTTAGCTATTGTTAACTGGTATTGAGATCCGGTAAGTTGAATTGCTCCACTTCCTTGTCCGCCAGGGAATCTTGCCATAACCTTATTAAGGTCCATGTTAGCCATTGGTAATGCAGTTGTAGCATTAAATACCAATGTTTTAGCGTCAACCAATCTAGTTGTAGTTTCTTTATCTGTTTGAGCGGAAACTTGTATTGCGACAAACAAAAAAGCTAGTAATAATGTATTTTTAAGCGTCTTCATGATAAGTTATTTTAAATGTTTATATATATAATCAATTTACAAATAAAATAGCATTAAACCTTCTTAATCAAAAAGATGATCATGCTACTCTGTTGGATTAGAACAAATTAACATTCAAAAGGTTTAATGCCAAAACGCGTATTATTGTCACATGTTTGATAGCTAGCTTCTCCAGGCCTTGTATTGATTGATCAATCCGTTGGTTGACCCGTCGTGAGAAGAAACATCTTTATTGTCTTTAAGTTCCGGTAAAATGCTCTTTGCAAGCTGTTTTCCAAGCTCAACACCCCATTGGTCAAAGCTGAAGATATTCCAGATTATTCCCTGTACAAAAATTTTATGCTCGTAGATAGCGATTAGATTTCCTAAGCTAAATGGAGTTACTTTCTTTAATAGGATTGAGTTAGTTGGTCTGTTACCTTCAAAAACCTTAAATGGAGCTAATTTGTTAATCTCCTCATCTGATTTTCCTTCTTTTTTAAGTTCTGCAACTACTTGCTCTTTGGTTTTTCCGTTCATCAAAGCTTCTGTTTGAGCAAAGAAGTTCGATAAAAGAATTGGGTGGTGATCTCCAATTGGATTTAAACTTTGGGCAGGGGCAATAAAATCGCAAGGAATAAGGCGTGTCCCCTGGTGTATTAACTGATAAAAGGCATGTTGACCATTTGTGCCTGGTTCGCCCCAAATAATCGGACCTGTTTCGTAGGTTACATCATTGCCATTACGGTCTACATGTTTGCCATTGCTTTCCATATCACCTTGTTGGAAATAGGCTGCAAAGCGATGCATATATTGATCGTAAGGTAAAATAGCTTGTGTTTCTGCATTGAAGAAGTTGATGTACCAAACACCTATAAGTCCCAATAATACGGGAATGTTGATTTCAAATTCTGCAGTTTCAAAGTGTTGATCTGCTGCATGAGCTCCTGCTAATAATTGTTTGAAGTTGTCAAAACCTATGCTCAATGAAATCGGCAATCCAATAGCACTCCATAAAGAATACCTTCCGCCAACCCAGTCCCAGAATTCAAACATGTTTTCGGTATCAATTCCAAATGCTGAAACATCTTTTGCATTAGTAGATAGCGCAGCAAAATGTTTTGCAACGTCCTCTGCTTTACCTCCCTTTTCGAGAAACCAGCTTCTTGCAGTATTTGCATTCGTCATTGTTTCCTGAGTAGTGAAAGTTTTTGAAGCGATTAAGAAAAGTGTTGTTTCTGGATCAACCTGTTTTAGTGTTTCTGCAATGTGAGTACCATCTATGTTTGATACAAAATGCATATTTAAATGGTTTTTGTATGCCTTTAAGGCTTCGGTAACCATTACGGGGCCTAAATCAGAACCGCCAATGCCTATGTTTACTACATCGGTAATTGCTTTGCCTGTATAGCCTTTCCAGCTTCCGGAAATGATTGCATTGCTGAATTTTTCCATTTTGGATAGTACATGGTGTACATCGTTAACGACGTTCTTACCATCTACTAAAATTTCGCCATCAGCAGGTTCGCGCAATGCAACATGAAGTACCTGTCTGCCTTCAGTCTGATTAATTTTATCTCCGCCAAACATTGCTTTTATGGCTTCGTCTAATTTACATTCTCTTGCTAATTGAATAAGTAAAGCTATAGTGGTGTCATCAATTCTATTTTTCGAATAATCGACCAAGATATCTTCAAATACTAATGAAAATTTCTCAAAGCGTGCCTCATCTTCTGCAAATAGTTGCTTTAAGCTCTTTTCATTGATGTTTATAAAGTGATCTGCCAGATATTTATAGGCAGCCGTTTCTGTAAAGTTTACTGTAGGAAGCATATTATTAGTGTTTTTGTAAATGTAACGGTTTATTTTATTTCACAAAATTTGAAAGTTGAGATTTAATATTTTAATGATATACATAGTTTAATAAGAAATATATACATGAGAATTATTTTAGGTATATTTAACTATAAAAGGCAACGCAATTGCTGTTAAATAAAACTAGCTATGATTGAGAATTTAAAACAATTAGTAACAGAAAATGTTCAGGACGCTATTGTGAATAATAGTGAAGTTCCAAATGAGCAAAACGAAGCGGCTATTAATGCCGCATCAGGTTCTATTATTGACGCGCTTAAAGAAAAGCTGTCATCAGGTGATATTGCAGGTTTAGTGGATACGTTTAAAAGTGGGAATGTTAGCTCTGTTGTGGAGCAGGCATCTTCAGGTTTTACGGAGAAATTAGCAGGTTTAGGGATTAATATGGAATCTGCCAAAAATATAGCGAGTTCTATCATTCCGGGTATAATGGAGAAGTTTGTTAATAAGACGAATGATCCAAATGATAGTTCATTTAATTTTAAAGATATAGTGGGGCATATTGCCGGTCCAGACGGTAAGTTTGATCTCTCGGACATTACGGGGATGTTTACAGGGAATAAAGATGCAGCAGCAGGGGAAGAAGGTAAAGGAGATGGAATTATAGATAAATTGAAGGGACTTTTTAACTAGTTCTTCAACAACTCACAAATGGCTACTTAAACATTGTTTAAGTAGCCATTTGTGTTTTATAATTATATATTTGTGATTATGACTAAAGAACAAATTCAGGATTTAAGGGACAGAGTAGCGTCGCTGAGGAGGTATCTTTGACGTCGAGAATCGATTAGAAGATATCCGTATAGAGCAGGAGCTTACCTTGCAACCAAATTTTTGGGATGACCCTAAGAAAGCCGAAAAACATATTGCTGAGATCAACTCTAAAAAGGTATGGACTGACGGCTGGCAACACGTAAATAGCCTGATGGAAGATACCCAGGTTCTTTTCGACTTCTGGCAGAGCGGAGATGCCACTGAAGCAGAAATGCAGGAACAATTTGATCTTTGTGTAAATGCTATAGAAGATCTGGAGCTAAAAAACATGCTCAAAACCAAAGAAGACCAATTGAATGCCGTAATGCAGATCACGGCCGGTGCCGGAGGTACAGAGAGTTGCGATTGGGCCTATATGCTAATGCGGATGTACTTAATGTGGGCAGAGAAAAATGGGTACAAAGTAAGCGAACAGGATTATCAGGAAGGGGAGGTTGCAGGTGTTAAAACTGTTACAATTGAAATTTCAGGTGAATTTGCTTACGGATATTTAAAGGGAGAAAATGGGGTACATCGCTTGGTGAGGATCTCTCCATTTGATTCCAACGCAAGGAGACATACTTCTTTTGCGTCAGTTTATGTATATCCACTGGTAGATGATACCATAGAAATTGAAGTAAAGGATTCAGAGATAGAGTTTGAGACCTTCCGGTCGGGTGGCGCCGGTGGACAGAATGTAAACAAGGTAGAAACCGCAGTTCGACTATATCATAAACCTTCTGGAATCATTATTAAGAATCAGGAGTCGCGTTCCCAACTTCAGAATAAAGAAAATGCCATTCGTTTATTGAAATCGCAGCTTTATGAGATTGAAATGCGCAAGCGTATGGAAGCCACAGCTTTGGTAGAAGGAAGCAAGAAGAAGATAGAGTGGGGGTCGCAGATCAGGAGCTATGTGCTGGATGACAGGAGGGTGAAAGATCATCGGACCAATTACCAGACCTCAAATCCACAGGCTGTGCTGGATGGAGATATTAACGACTTTTTAAAGGCATATTTAATGGAATTTTAAAGATGAAATGTTTTACCTCAATATTGATGATACTAATGTGTACAGTTAATTTGAAGGCTCAGGAGATAGTTAAATTATATCCCGGTGTAATACCGGGATCAAAATCAACACCTGCCGACTTTAAAGAAACAGCTCCTGTTGGAGAGGATGGGATAATACGTGTTAGTAAAGTGTCAGAGCCAACACTCACTGTATTTTTACCTACAAAGGAAAAAGCTACCGGAACGGCTGTTATAATTTGCCCGGGTGGTGGATATGGTATTTTAGCTATTAATCATGAGGGGTATAATGTTGCAAAGCGGTTTACTGATATAGGGGTGGCTGCTTTTGTTTTAAAGTACCGTTTGCCAGATGATGCCATTATGGTTGATAAGTCGTTTGGGCCGCTGATGGATGCACAGCAAGCTATCTATCTGGTGAGAAAACAAGCCGGAAAATGGAATGTTGATCCTGCCAAAATCGGTATTATGGGTTTCTCGGCAGGAGGACATTTGGCCTCTACGTTAACAGTTCATTATAATGATGTAAAAATTGATAATATAGAGAAATTAAGTTTGAGACCGGATTTCTCTATATTAATATATCCTGTAGTTTCATTTATAGAATCTCCACATACAGGCTCTGCTAATAACTTGGCTGGTGTTAATGCTACGCAGGCTCAGAAAGAGTATTTTTCTAATGAGAGGCACGTAACGCCGCAAACGCCACCTGCTTTTTTGGTTCACGCTAACGATGATGATGGTGTACCTGTGGAGAATAGCATTATTTTTAATCAGGCATTGGTAGCTAATAAAGTTAAGGCAGAGATGCATTTATACCAAGGTGGCGGACATGGCTTTGGCTTGAATAACAAAACTACATCAGATGATTGGTTTGAAAGACTGGCGAATTGGATGAAGAGCAATAAGTTTTTGTAACTTAAAGCTCAGTATTTGCCAGTATATCCTGTAGCTCTTTAAGCTCTTGGACCTTTTCTTTTGACCCCAGGTTTTCATAAGCAGATATCAGGTTACGAATTACTCGTCTGATAATCTCTACATTGCTACAGGGGGCATAAAATCCAGGAAGAGGATCGAGGTTTAGCTGGCGAAGAAATTGATCCACATCGTGTTTGCCAAATATAGCTCCCTTATTAAAGGCGTTGATATAAAAAAGTACGCCAAATTCCTGTTCTTCGCGTTTACTTTCATCAATATATCCTAAAATAAAGTGTTGGGGTAGGTTTACTCCGTAAACAGGTATATCTAGCTTTTGGGCAAGTGTAGAATAGATGATGGCAAGAGATATCTGATTACCTTTTTTGCTCTCTAATACCTGATTAATATATGAGTTTTGAGGATCGTGGTGATTTTTAGTATTTCCGCTAAAGCCGTAAATATTGTAAAAGATGTGGTTAATGAGTTTTATTTTTTCTATTGAACTCATTTCATATTGTAGACCTAGCCAGATTTCTCTTTTTATTTCTTCTATCTGAAGGATTATCTTATCCTCATCAAGATCGGGATATTGATAGCGGTTGATTACCAGTGCACCTTGCAGTAAATCAAATGCCCCACTTTGATACCATAAATTAAGATCTTCCTTTACATTAGCGAACTGTATTTTGTGTACAAGGTTTTCAATTCTTTCTTGAAGTAAAGAATCTAAAGAATGTTCCCAGGCATTTTCAAGAAAGTCGATGACTTCATTGCCATATTCAAGCAGACGTCCTTCAACGAGTTGATAGATTTCCTGATCAGGATCATCAAGAAGTTTTACTAAAGCAGTTATTTCTTTAATGTTTTCCATTAAACATACAAATTTGAATGCCTATTTTTGCGGCTATGGTTTTTAACTTTATCAGTGATTATCTGAAGCATCGCTT
>Ga0065714_10064732_pt1 | contig 20823 bp, 19 predicted proteins | sample MisRhiReplicate2_FD_59101 | JGI IMG/M metagenome (GOLD analysis project Ga0065714, IMG submission 59101) | Miscanthus rhizosphere microbial communities from Kellogg Biological Station, MSU, sample Rhizosphere Soil Replicate 2: eDNA_1 v2... | ecosystem: Host-associated > Plants > Roots >...
CGGTTATCTCATCTCTATACTTCGCCGCCATTGAGCCCTGATGGCGGAATTGGTAGACGCGGCGGATTCAAAATCCGTTTTCGCAAGAAGTGGGAGTTCGAGTCTCCCTCGGGGCACCATGTACATATATCCAGCGGTCCCTACCAGACCCTGGAAAGCAGATAAACCGGCACTTACGCCGGTTTTTTTGTGCCTGCGATTCCCGTGTACTCCCTTGCAAGCCCAACGTTATGTGAGTAGATTCGTGAGTAGATGAGTTTGGTCTAGAAATCTACTCACACATCGACGGGTACTCACTCCCGCCAGCGCTAGCGCTGAGGGGATTGCCGTGGCACTCACCGATACAGCCGCTCGAACAGCGAAACCGCGCGAAAAGCTTTACCGCATGGCAGATGCAGCGGGCCTGTGCCTCGAAGTAACGCCTAGCGGTTCAAAGCTATGGCGATTCCGATATCGCTTCGGCGGCAAAGCTAAAATGATGGGACTGGGCGCTTATCCCACCATCACCCTCGCCAAGGCCAGGGAGCGCCGCGAAGATGCCCGCCGCCTACTGGCCAACGACATAGATCCCACCGCCCACAAGCAAGCTGAAAAAACCGCCCAATCCGCCCTCGCTCACACTTTCGAGGAGCTGGCACGCGAGTGGTACGCCTACAACTCACCACGCTGGGCCACCTCCACAGCAGCCAAGGCGCTGCAGTATATGGAGGCTGACATTCTCCCCGTTATCGGCCAGCGCCCGGTGCAAGAAGTCACACGACCCGAACTGGTCGCCTTGGTGCGCAAGGTCGAGAAGCGCGGTGCGCTCAACGTCGCCGGAAAAATTCGTCAGTGGTTAAGTCAGATTTTTCGCTACGGTCTCGCCAAAGGGTCAGTGGAGTCGAACCCTGCCACCGACTTGGATGTGGTCGCAGCAATCGCGCCACGAACCAAAAATCACCCACATGTACCCCTCTCGGAAATCCCCATTCTTCTGAGCAAGCTCGATGCGGCCAAATGCGATGTCATGACCCGCATCGCGGTGCGCTTGCTTTTATTGACGGGCGTTCGTCCCGGAGAACTGCGCCACGCACCTTGGAGCGAGATCGATTTGGAGTCAGCCACCTGGACGATACCGGCTGCCCGAATGAAGGCCCGTCGACCGCATGTCGTCCCACTCCCCCACCAAGCGGTGGCCAGTCTGCTTGAGCTCAAGGAGATCACCGGGAGTTATCCCATCGCATTCCCGGGCCGGAACAACCGGGAACGCCCTCAATCCGAAAACACCGTTAACAAGGCACTGCACCAGATTGGCTATGAAGGTCGGCAGACCGGCCACGGATTTCGCCATCTGCTCAGTACCGAGTTAAATAGCCGCGGTTACAACCGGGACTGGATCGAGCGCCAGTTGGCCCACGGCGACCAGGATGAGATTCGCGATACCTACAACCACGCCCACTACCTCGAGCAGCGCCGGCAAATGATGCAAGCCTGGGCTGATTCGATAGAAGCTCTTTGTGCTGGCTTAAACGTGGTGAGCATCAAGCGCAAGGCATGACAGCTTTGGCTGGCCTCGCCTATGTGGTGAAAAGCGGACTTCCCATCCGCCTGGTTGGCCGATCCATTCAGAGAAGGGAATGACCAGGAACATTTAGCAATGGCCAAATTTTTAAGTTTTGATGAACTGCCGAAGTTTCTCGATCTCAATCACTACTCGGCAGCCAGCGAGCTTCCCGCCCCGGAATGGTACAGGGTACTCACCCAAAGATTCTATCTGCTCACCCTTTTGGAAGCTGGTCGAGAACTTGAAGAGCGGAATCCAGAGCTCGCCAGCGCATACAGTGCAGCATTTGCTCGTGATATCCAAAACATGAGGGGCGTCGCTGTCGAAAAGACTGACATTCCAAATTTCTTTGGTCCCCGTGGCTATGCGCAATTTCTTGAGAATGCAACCTGCAGCGTCAGACCGCTGACATTGGCAGATTTTTATTCGCACGCAATTAACACGCCCGGCTATCTTGCGGAGCTAGAAGAGTGGTTGACTGACCCGATTGGCAAATTCGTCATTGGTACTGATATGGACGTCATGGGTCCGCTATTACTCAACGGTCCTTCAGGGACGAGTGATGGACATATAGGCATCGATGCTGATCTGAACCAGCCCGACAACGTTTTGATACATGATTTTACGATTCAGCTTCCAAAAATCCGAGCCGCAACCAATCACTACCCTAGAAAATCAACCTGCAGCCCTAAATTCGAGAGTTGGGCACGCTACGGTCTTTTGCCTTATTTGGATTTGAAGATCTGGGAAATGGAAACAGGCGCCAAAATCTCGCAGGATGTAATGGCCCTCGCAATTACCCCGCACCGCGACGGGAACAGCTTTCGGACAACAATCGTAACCGCCGAAAAATTAAGGAAAAATCGCTGTCAAGACGTTCTGCAGCTGGCCATCGCGGAACACGCAGCAAAAAGCGCCCTCCACCGGGATCGTTGATCGCGCACTGACTTTCTGTAACTTTTTACCCACCGAAACTCGCCGCGAAATAATTCGTTGTTGCGTATTTAATCGTAGCCATACCTAGCCAACCTCAGGAGGTGCTCGGAATGGCTACTCATGATCCCCGCCGCTTTATCCGCATCAAAGAAGTCCTGTCCATCACCTCGCTGAGTCAGTCGGAGCTCTACCGCCGAATCAAGATCGGTACCTTCCCGCCCCAGGTAAAACTGGCGCCGGGCCATTCGGTTTGGGTGCAGTCCGAGGTTGATTTGTGGGTGGCTGAGCGCATTACCGAATCTCGTACCGAGGTGGCGTGATGATCAATCAACTGAACTCTCGCATCCTTGTGCGTCACACTTGTACCTGCTTCAGGCAGAACAACCGAAAGCGCAATCCGATGGGCGACAAAGGGCAAAGCAAGTCCACCTACACTCATCACTCGAGAATGGGTGTCGCACCAGCCCGTGAGATCAACCTCTGGCAATCCCCCCCTCGGAGCCGTCGCTCCAATCCCCGGAAAGAACATTGGCACCACCCGCGAGTCGAGGACTATTAACGATGGTATTCCCCCACCACCAACGTCCGCCCATCAATACGGATAAAGCCGCGGCATTCCGCGGGAAGGCCATTCGTGCGCTGCGCGGCAACGCGTCTGTATCCGTCCGCCTCACACGCTATAACCGCCATATGGCAACGGCCCGTTTCCTGGAGGCGAAATCAGCTTCCGGTAACAACCTCGAATGGCCTGAATACCCTTCTTCCGCATCCAATCAGGACCTTGGAGGGCCGATCTGATGCGCGCCCTTCGACACTCAACACATGACCGGCAACTTGGGGATTACCTCGGCAACGCCGGGCGCTCTCTCCAGTTCCCTGATTGCGAGTCCAGCAGTTTCCGATCGGCACTGCGCCATTAAGAAAAGGGCTTAATCATGACGACTTTGCAACGCTGCCCAATGGCGGTGACACCGAAGGCTTACCCTGATTTTGAGAAAGCGAGCCAGGATTGGGCGTGGACATGCCTTCCGGAAAAATACTCGAGGGCTGCCAAATGACCAGCGTGCCGTTCAATGGCGGCGATGCCGTCACCATGATCAGTCTGGAGCTGGTCGATTTCATCAACAGCCATCGAGCCGAAGGTGCACCCACTTTGGCGCACAGCGACTTCCTCAAAAAGGTACCCAGGGTTCTGAAAAAAGATGCCGGAAAATTTTCCCACATCTATCTCGACTCGTTGAACCGCCGGCAAAAGTGCTACCGCCTTCCCAAGCGCGAGTGCTGCCTCATGGCCATGTCGTACAGCTACGATTTACAGGCGGCAGTGTTTGACCACATGACCGAGTTGGAACTGCGATTGGCACAGCGGACCGCTTTTCCCATCCCACAGACTCGCGCGGACGCCTTGCGCCTGGCTGCCGACCTGGACGAACAGAACGCCAGGCTCGTGCTGGAAAACAAGGACTTCAAGTTGAGGCTTGAAACCCCTGAGCCAACTTTCCAGGCGGGGCTGACGCCGGTGCAGTTCAGTCGCACCCTAAACGGGGTAAACAGTCAAAAAATCAATCATTTCCTGCTGGAGTCCGGCTGGATCTACAACGCCGAAACTGACCCAGACCGCTCGCCGAAATATCGGACCCGAAGTCGAGCCCGCGATAAATATCTGGCCGAAGACGTGGTCAATGTTTCTCGACCTGGCAAAAAGCCGTTGCTGACCTACTCGCTGACGCTCTTGAGCGCGGGCACCCAACAACTCCACGACTGGTATATGCAGCGAAAGCTGCCGATGAAGCGCAGTTGGGATGGCTCATTGGGCCAGCGTCGAGTAGCCCTGGAGGATCTTCAATGAGCACGATGATCATGAGTGCCTGCTGGCCATTGCAGTACATGAGTGCGACGCAAAAGGCCGTATTGATCTCGCTGGCAGACAACGCCAATGACGATGGCGTCTGCTGGCCCTCCGTACCCAAGATTGCCATCCGCACCTGCCTATCAGAACGTGCTGTTCAGGTCAGCATCAGGTGGCTGTGTTCCACCGGGATTTTATCAACGAAAGAGCGAATTGGTCGCTCTACGCTCTACACCCTTACCCCCGCAGCGTATGCACCCCCGCAGGAACTGCGCCCCGCAAATGACGCGCCACATCCCCCGCAGGTGCTGCACCCCTCCCCTGCACAAGCTGCACCACCCCCCCGCAGCAGCTGCACCCAGAACCATCATAGAACCTACAAGGAACCGCCAGCAGAACCGCCAGCTTTTTTGCCGGCCCTGATCGGGCAGTCGATCGACGATGCTCGTGAAAGGGTTTCCGTGAAGCATCCGAAGGCGCATGACGACGAAGATCGCAAACAGGCCTGTCGAAACATTTGGGCGGCGTACTCGACCGCCTATTTCGACCGGTACCACACCGAGCCCGTTCGCAATCAAAAAGTGAATGCGCAAGTCAACGACCTGCTCAAGCGTCTGGGTAACATCGAGGCACCGCGAGTAGCCGCCTATTTCGTCGGTATTAACGATTCATATCTGATCCGTGAATGCCATGCCTTCGGCGCGTTGTTGGCCAAGGCCGAAGCCTACCGCACGCAGTGGGCGACCAACACTCAGGTCAATTTCGTCACGGCGCGGCAGATCGAGAACACCCAGGCCAACCTGAACACCGCCGAGCAGGCCAAGGCGTTGATCCGCAAGGAGGGTTCAAAAAATGCTTTCCTCTGATGAAAAATTGCAACTGGTCGATGCGCTGTGCGTCACGGCGGAAGCCATGGGCACCACCCTCAGTCCCGGCGCCGCGAAGATGATGGCCGACGACCTGGCTAGGTTCCGGGTGGACGAGCTGGTCACCGCCCTGCGCGCATGCTGTCATGAGGTCACCGGGCGCCTGACCTTGGCGGCGATCATGCAGCGGGTCCAGGCGGCCGATGGCCGACCGGGCAAGGACGAAGCCTGGTCCATTGCGCTCGCCGCCAGTGACCAATTCGACACCGTGGTAATGACCGAAGAAATTTTGCTGGCCATGTCGGTGGCTGAACCCGTTCTGCACCAAGGCGACAAGGTCGGGGCCCGCATGGCCTTCATCTCGGCGTATGAGCGCCTGGTGTGTGCTGCCCGCCAGCAACTCAAGCCCACCCACTGGCATGTGTCGATAGGATTTGACCCTCAACGACGGGTCATGGCCATCGATCAGGCCGTACTGATGCAACGGTTATCTCCGGACGCCGCCAAGCAAACCTTGATCAGCTTGGCTTGTGTACCGATGACCGAGAATGCACAAGCAATTGCCGGTCTGATCACCGGTGAACCTGGTGCCCCCTCGCCCGAAGTCAGGGATCAATTGCGCAATCTCCGCGACACCGTGCTGCGCCAACATGAGCACCTGGAAAAAGAACGACGCGCAAGCGTGCAGGTGTCGCGCAACCACCGGGCAACGCGTATGAATGATCCGGTGTCCGATACTGCCCAGCGGCAGCAGGAGCGCCCCCATGAATAAAGCACCTGCGTCGAGCAAAACGCTGCACGTGCTCGTGACGGACGCCGAAATCCGCAAATATGCGGCAACCCAGGTCCGGCAGTTGCGCGACCCGCGCTTCCCGGCCTTGCGCTTTCGCTACTCCTCCACCAATCGCGCCAAAGGCTCATGGTTTGTCGTGGTGGGTGACCAATGGGGCAAGGCCGGCAACTACCCGGATATCAACGCCAAAGCCATGCAAGCCACGCTGCCGGCGATTCTGCTGCGACGGGCTGCCGAGCCGGGGGCACGCTCGACGGTCAACCGCTGGCAAACGGTCGGTGATCTGCTGGCGTGGTACCTGGAGCGTATGTCCCGTGATCGCGGTTTATCGGCCAAACGCAAAGCCAGCGCCAAGTCGGCCGTGCGCTGCCAATTGCAACCCCGACTGCACACCTTGCCGTTGACCGGCCTGGACCGCGCCACCCTCGACCAGTTGTTGTTGTGGCCGATGCAGGAACAGTACGCCCTGTCGTTTGTTCGCTCGGTGTACGGCGTGTTGACCGTGGCCTTCCGCCAAGCCGCGCGATTGGGTCTGATCGTGGTCAATCCCATGACCAGCTTGAAATTCAACGATTTTGTGCAGACCCGGATCAAGCCCAAGCCGGCGCATTTACGCGCGGAAGACCTGGAAGAGGTCTTGACGAACCTCAGCACCGAGTTTGGCACTGCACCCACCGGGTGCGTACTGGTGCTGATGATGCTGTGCCATGGCACTCGTTTGGGTGAAACCCGGGTGGCGCGCTGGAAGCACATCGACCTGACCCGCCGCCACTGGTTCATCCCTGCCGACGACACCAAAACCAAGCGCGAACTCACGCTGCCCCTGACCGATCAAGTGTGCGCGTTACTGCGGCGCTACCGCGAGCACCAAGCAGCTCACGGCTACGTCGGGGCCTACCTGTTTCCCGGCCAGACGCGACACCCCTTGAGTGCGAGCAAGGCCAGCCAGGTCTTTGTTCGTTGGGGTCAGGGCAACTGGACCAGCCACGACCTGCGCAAAGTGGCCCGCACCGCCTGGATGGACCTGGGCGTGGACTATTTGGTGGGCGAGATGCTGGTCAACCATGCGATGAAAACCCTGACCGCCACCTACATCCACACCAGCGCCGACACGCTGAAACGCAAGGCGCTGGAGGACTGGCATGCATGGCTCGACGAGCGAGGGTTTGCGGCGCTGCATCACGGGACAGGACCGGGACCGGCTACTTCGATAACCGTGCTGCACGCCCCCGTGTACGAGGCTCTCGGTCAATCCCAAGATCCATTGCCGAGGAGGATGTTTTGAGGTTCAACGAGAGGGGCCATCACTTTCGTTCAGCACTCCTTTTGAGGCCAACGACTGACGGTGGATGCCGATGGCCTGAGCGGCGAACCTCACGGTGCCTCCCGAGCCGGGACGGCAAAAGCGCAGAGGTGAATCGAACGTTTCAAGCCGCCGCGAAGGCCAACCCGGTCGGAGTCGGACCAGCCAATCTGAAAAGGTACTCCTGGCCCCCACCCCCCCTTGCGGGTAATTCGAGCCCCGCTTTCAAACGATGTATGAGTTTTTTGATGAATCCCGGTTCCGCTTTTACTTATGTATCTTTGAGGTAGTTATGGCGAATCAAAAAGAGCTGGCCCAACACCTGGACTTGACCGATCGGCAAGTTCGCTACTTGCTTGCAGACGGTATCCTGCCAACCTCGCGGGGCAATGGCGGTTTAAGTCTTCAGCACTGTCGCTTGGCTTATTTTCGTTACTTAAGAGGACTCAACAGCGGCCAAGTCAAAGCGGAAGCGGGTGTTCTGGTTGAAGACGGTATCGACCCCTTGGTCGAATACCACCTCATGATTGAAAAGGTCAGGTTAACAACCGCGCAGGCCGTCGCTCAGGAGAAAAAGAATGAGGTGATGGAGCAGCAATTGATACCCGTGGAGATTGCCACCTTCGTCTTGAGCAAAGTCGCTTCGCATATCGCTTCGGTGCTTGAAACCATCTCGCAAAAACTCCGGCGTAAACATCCCGAGATGGACCCCAGGCACCTTGAGTCGCTGGAGCGAGAAATGGCAGTAGCCCGCAACCTGGCGGCAGGGGTCGACGAGAAAGTACCGGCGTTTTTGGACGAGTACTTTGAGAAATATGTCTGAGGCATCCCTCTGATGGTAGGCCCGTTGCCGCGCTCGCCTGGGCGCGGCAGCTCTTCTGAAGTCAATCGTTACCGGCGCGATTAGTGCCCTCACCAAGACCGTCGGAGAAACCTAAAAAATGTCAGGTCTTGCGCGAGGCCGAGTAAGCGGTGGGCTTGAACAGCCACTGATCCGGATCCCAAGGAATGTTAATGGAGAGGCTTCCACCGCTTGCCGCAGATGTCTCTCCCTGTCGCTTGAGATCAATATCGTAAACAATCGCCAGCACTGTCTGGCCTTTATTGCCTTGATGAAGGGACAACTCATTCGCCGTGAGCAGGAACGAGTCGGCATGAGCACTGGTGGTGCCTTTCACCTCAATGAACCAATCACCGCCGTCTTTCTTCGCGGAAAAATCGTACGGCGCCGTTGAGGACATGTCCTCAATGTCGGTGAAACCATGCTCAACCAGCGCTTGCTGTGCGGTCGCCATGGCATGCAGTTCGACGGCGACTTTCTCCGCTTGGCTTAAGAATCGTCCTTGTCCACTGCCCGTCTTGGATTTTGTCTTCACAATCTGTGGCAGTTGCGCCTGATACTCCCGCACTTCAGGTGCTTCGGATAAAGGCGCTTTGCCGAGTCGCTCGGCTTCATAGATGGCGATCAACATACCCGTCAAGATCGTTAAGTCCTCCCAGAAGCCATTTTCGTCAAAGTCTTGCAGCGAGTAGCGTTTGGCGAATGCGATCGACTTTTCAAATTGGGAGGAAAGATGATTGCCATGGAGCACCACCGCATCGGCGAAATCTGCCGTGGACTGAGGTTGATCCTCGAAGCAGCGTTGTGCCCACCGAATTTTGTCGGACAGCTCTTTGGAATCGACATCGGCGAGGCTGCCATCTTTAAAGATCGTCGCGCCACACCCCAGGGTAAGGTAGAAAAAGTCACCGCGGCTGGAGAAGTGAATGACGATATACCAACCTTGCGTTGCCGACGGCGACATTACCGGGTCATAAATACGAGTCCAGGCGGACATTGCCTTACGGCCGATGCCGTCGCGCCCCTCTACGGCAAATGCATATCCGTGTGCGGAGAACAGGGGTTCGTATCGCTCGACCTGTGCATACAGCAAATCCGCGAGCTCGGTGCGCACCAGGTAGCCCCGTCGCACCATGTCGTCGGTATTCCGTGAGTCGTACTTGGTTTGCAGTAACAGAATTTCGCCGACCGTGTTCTTTAGCGCAACAGCGGGGTCTGACCCAGCTTTAGGGACAATGGTGAAACCACAGCGATGCAAGGCACGGAATGCGCTGGTCTCCACCCCGCCCACGAAATCACGGGGTCCGAATACACGCCGGTAAGCATTCTCCAGGGCGAGGCCGATGACTTGCTTCGGCGCATAGCGCTTCTCATTAAAGACCACATCAAACTTGATGGACTCCGCGAAGCCAGTCGTCGCACCGGCATCCAGCTGCTCGAATGCATTAAGAAAGTGATCACGTTCCAAGGTCGCAAGTAACTCGGTGACAGATGGCATATGGATGAGCGCACTCTGTTGGGCAATGAAAGGTATTGTTGGCCATGATAGCCGTTGGCCGACGACTCACTTTGAGCCAGGCTCGAGGATGGCGTCTAGCGACGTAGAACTGCGGCTGAAAAATCTCGATCGCCTTATTTGGGACCGTGCTGGTCGCGGGCGAGTGGTCGCAATGTACAGACCGGCTATTCACATGACCGGCAGAAATCGTTCTCCGATCTCCCGTCACCCGTCCACGCCCTCACTGCTACGCTGCCCCTTACTTCATGGAGGAAACCCGATGTCCAACTCAGACCTGCTACCTTCGCTGTTGTACAAGATCAACCAAAATCAGCTTGCCCTGGAGGCTGCCATCCTGGAGCTTTCCAATTGGGTTGAGCAGCGTGGATCTGCCGAAGTCGCCGACAACGTTCGCGGTGCCTTGGATACCATCAGCAGGAACGAAGAATTTATTAATATGGCGCTGGCGGTGCTCATGACGCCGGAGTGATTCGATAACGGCTGCTGAACTAACAGTGATAACACCGGCGCTCACGCAAGCCATTCGATTCACAGACGGCCCCCAGGAGCCACGCGCATAGTTCGACAACTACCATGCGCGGGCTGACGCACTGAGCTAATCGACCACAAAAGAAAGACTTGCTCAGCTTCTTTCGTCTGCGAGCCAACCCCCCAGCTTAAACCGAAGCGAAAACCGTACTGTCCGACAAACGTTGGCGCTCGAAATCCCCTGCGAACGGGGGAGGTGACTCCATGCTATCGCTGAATTTTTGCTTCAGCGCCGTAGCATTTGGAGCGTTCTTCACATCCTTGGGCAGGCTGATTTTCTTCCTGTTATGAACCCCATAAATTGAAACTTCAAGACCACTGGCGAGATGGATCACCCCCTTTTCATCGATCTTTAGCTTGCCTAAATCGAAGAGGGTATGGATATCCGCTCTGAGCAATATCCCGTTGGTAACGTGGTTCGTTTGGTCGCCTGCGTATGGCTTGATGTGAGCCGCTTCAAGGACCGCCTCGACCGTGCAACCGGTCACGGCACACTTACCACCGTAAGCATCCAAAAGCGCTTTTCTGAATTTGGGCTGGCCTCGACGCCGAACAATCGCCGCAAATACTTTTTTACGCTCATCGACCATATTGTCAGGATCAAAGGTACCAGCGGATTCAGCTTCCTCCTCAGCTTTAAGCACCTCAATTGGGGCCGTCGGTTTCGGCACATCTATTCCAAAGGCCGCGGAGACAAAACCATTGAGGTCACCAAAATCATCGTCAATTCGAGAGAGACGATCACCCTTTATTTGAGTGAAACCTCGGTAGCCGTTGTAGAGGTAGTTGATTGCCGGCTCTGCTGCCACATGCACATTGACAGGCATCGGCTCACTGAGGATGTACATGTATTCCCAAGTATTCCCATCAGAGTCCTCGTCCCAGATGCTCTTCGCCAGAGTGCGATTGTGTAGCTTGAACAGGACAGAGGACACATACCGGTAGTGATTGTCGTAGGCGGTGAGAACGATGTCTCCTTCGCTCATGGCTTCCCAGGTAGGGATGTTTTTTTCCCCTGGAATGGCTCCCCAGGCGAAGAAGCCCCTGTCATCCGGTAACAGTGCCTTCACATAAGCGGCCTCATGTGCAGGGAGAGCAGCATCAAGCTTGGAAAATGGGACCGGTGCCGAAATGGAATCTTTGATGTGAGCACGAGCAGCAGCCATCCCTGCTGTAAAAACAAACAACTGAGTCATCAATACTCCGTGTATTTCTTGGATTGTCCTTTAACCAGCTCAGCTGGGTACTTCTCGGCATTGTGCTTCAGTTTTTCCTCGGCAGCACTGATCAGATCAATTCCGCTGACAGAGCAAAAACGCAGGAGGTAGATGAAAACGTCCGCAACCTCTTGTTCCACGGCTATCTGTTTTTTGGAGGGAAGCCCCTGAAAGGTCTCCTGAGGTTCAAGCCATTGGAAAATCTCCATCAGCTCAGCCGCCTCAACCGTCAGCGCCATGGCCAAATTTTTTGGCGTATGGAATTTTTCCCAATCTCGAGCTTTCGAGAACTCATCCACTTTTTGTTTGAGCAGACTGAGTCTATCGGTTTGGTTTGCCACTTCGCTCATGTCGATTCCGTTGAGAAGAGGTATTTTAAGAATCTACCACAACAGAATGCCTAGTCACGTGGTTGTCCTGAATGGATTGGGCAGTTGACCGAGTACTAACACAGCTGCACCCGAGCCCCCGTCTTCGGGCGAACCCGTTCGTCACATGGATGCTCGATTCGGCCATTTGTGAAGCCTCTTTCGGTCGATTGCAGTCCCTCACGATAGGCAGCAATCGACCAACTCCGCCCGGTCACGATAGACAGATATTGGCCAAAAGCGGGCCCTCAGCAAAGTTGGCTTTCCGGCTGAAATCTGAACTTTTACGCACTGACATTTTTGTAAAAAAGCTCCATTCAATGAGCCCTAAAAACCAGAGTGAATTGTTGACTAAAACTTGGCTCGGACTGGGCAAGTTCTATCTGCCGTTTCTCCAGTTTTAATGCGAATGCTCATATGCTCACAAAGAAATGGAAGAGCGACAATATTAAGGCACTAATATCAGGTGCCTGATTATTAGCTCACCACTCTCAGATGCTGAATAGCACTTCGCGGCATTCCTGTTTACCATAGGAATGCCGCGGAGAAAATTTGCGCGATTTGTAATTGCTCAGGTAGTAGCGGGTTGAATCAATACTGCTCGGCCAGACTTTATCAACGCTAATAAGTCCTTAAGCTTCCCCGTCTTGAAGCGTCCGTCAGCTAGGCGGATGGTCACAATGCTTTTTCGATGAAGTCCATCTAAGGTTCTCTCGATCAAAATATCTTTCTGAAACTTGATAATAGCATCGAGTGTTTTGAGAATGGTTGTATTTGCATCTTTTGCAAAATAAGGTAGCGTCTGACCTTTAAGCCGAGTGATTTCAGCTTGTAATTCGATAAGCACTGCAACATCAATAAAGTTTTTTTCTAAGGTGCTTACCAGTACCGCCAAGTATCGAAGCACGCAGTCAGCTAGCTTCCATCTCGAACTGTCATCGTCGCTCTCTATAGTTTTAGACCAGCCAGAAATACTACTATCGACAATATGTCTTGCAGCAATAATATTACTACTTTCGAGCTCAGCCATAACCATTACATAAATAGCGCTGAGATCGGAAAGTGGAAGTGGGCTATCGTCAGACAAAAAATCTTGGATAAATTTGTCCTTAAGATCCCCAGCATCAATATTGTTAGACATGACAAGCGAAAGGCTGATCAATTTTCGTAGCTCGTCTTTTTTGGCTCGCCCAGTCAGTAATGCTACTGCGCTATTCGTTATCCAAAATAGTGCAACAAAATCTTTAATGCGAGCAGCTCTGAGAGCTGTTCTGTGTAGTATCGAGGCGCACGAATATCCTTGATCATCTTCCGTGTCAAAGATGTAGTTTACAAGATTAGAGAACAAGTCATATGAGCGATTCTGTGCGAGCCAAAAAATAACTTTTGACAAATCGTCCGAGGTCATTAAAAGTGGATTGTTATGTCTGGTTATGCTTAGTATTAACTTCCGCTCGATGATTTCATTGGCACATTGTTCGGCCAATTCGCTTTTCTCAGCTTCATCTGTGATCAACAAGTTCTTGGCAATTAAAAACTTCACAACCGAACTGTCGACACAAGATTCGATGCCTTTATCTAAGCTCGCAATTGCTGATTTGGTGTCTTTCTTCCAAGAATATACAGAGTGCAACTGATAGTAAGCACTGTAGGATAACTGCTTAGCTAGAGCATCACTTCGTAATTGCCTTATTTCATTTTCGGCGTCAATAACTTCATTGAGAGTTTTAATGATTTTCGAGATCTTTTCGTCGAATACGGGCGCGTAATCTTCCTCGAAAATGTCGCGAAAATAAGCGACCGATAAGTTCATGCAGGACTGAAAGTAATCGAATCCCTGATTGCGGGCATTCTCACGATATACAATGGTGCCAAAGTTATCAATAGCAGTTTTTATATCTCCTATCACCAGGTTGCATATTCCCATCCAGTAATTAAGGACATAGTAATTATCGCCAGCTTCGAGCCCTTTTGCTGCATTTTTGAAAACGGTGAGCGCCTGAGGGTGTAGATCCGCTTTAACATATGCGTACCCAATTTTAAATTGAGTATCTACGGAAATTTCGTCACATTCTTCATCGTAATTTTTTTCGTACAGGCTAATGATCCCATCAAATTCCTCAGCTTCAAAATATTGAAGAACTCGTTCCGATACAGAAAGAAGGGATTTCTCAAGATCCGATATCCATTTTTCGGATAGCGCCTCTGCCACTATTTTGTTTCGAAATTTAATACTGCCATCAGTAGCTTTTGATGTCGTAATGCCGGCGAGGTATAAGCGATCTTTCACTCTGTCAGTAAGGCTATTGGATTTTCCGTAATGGATACTCATTACCGCATTGCTTATTTCCTTGTCAGACGCAGCAATTGTTCGGATATGGTCGACTGGAGGAAGGTCAAAGTTTGCCAAATAAAGACTGCTGACTAGTTCATCAACAGACGATTCATCCACGGTTGCCCCAGATATCAGCTTACTTTCCAATTCTGAACATACTTCCCAGGTCACTCTGGGATTTCCCGATGTCCAATGATAAATCCTCTCGACGATGCGAGTCTCGAGCTCCATTGAACACTGCGTAACAAAGTGCAGTGTCTCTTGGAGGGTGAAATCATTTAAGTAGATTTTTGCACCAATATTGAATGGAGATATTGCTTTATTCTTGATAAGTTCGGAGGGATCTGCCACACCAGATAATACGTAGGTTAACCGAGAAAAATCGGGGAAGTTGGTTCGACCCGAAAAATACATGCTACGAATCTGGGAAAACACCTTGTCGGAGTAATCTACTTTTGTAAGCGCATCGATCTCATCTAGACAAATAATTAGCTTTCCAGCGACAGAACCTAAAATTGTTCTTAGTTCAAACTCATGCTCTTTGTGGGGTTGCAGCTCAATACTTTCTTTGCGAGATTCTATAATCGCCTTTGAAAGCCCAGCAAAGCTTTTAATGTTTGCCTCAAGAATTGTATCTACTATATTGCGAAAAAAGTCTCGAATTTCAGAGAACGAATTGGAAACATCTAAATATGCGAAGACATTGCTCTCCGAGTCGGTCTCTCTTTTTGCGTTCAATAGCAAGTTCGTTTTACCCATTTGACGTGAGACAAGCACGTAACCAGGGCGCCCCATGTCATGGATAATTTGTCTTAACTGTTGATCAGCCTCCCTATGCACATAAAGATTGGTAGGGACGATTGCACATGGTTTGATTACTTTTTCTGACATCGCAATAATCCTTTATGACTGAAACCCGTGAGAGGCTAAGATTATTATTTCCGCATCGTTTTTTTCAGGCTGGGTCAGCTTCGTTTTGAAAAACGTCTTCAAAAATCTAGGTGATCCTTTTGATTGCTCTATTAAATCATACGGAAGATTTTCTTCTGACACTTCGGGCGATAATTCACGAATAATAATTTTCTTTAGACCGCTTAGCTCGTCGCTAGTCCATAGAAAGCATTCTCTAATCCGAAGGTAGCCGTTGAGTTTTGCCAGATTCTTACATGCGGACAAATTTGGTTTCTGTAGTGACGACACAACAATCCGTAACTGGTTGGCAGGTGCTAATTGTTTTATGTAGATCAACAAGTCTTCAATTAGTTTTAAAAGCTCGTCTGCTGAGTGAGTGCTTGTTGTAGGTACTTCATCTATGTATAAGGAGAGAGGCCCAACGGCCTTTATTTTGGTAACTATGAGGTGAGCCAGGCTTTTGAATTCTCGCGTGGGCACAGTGCTGAGTTCACCTTCTTGAAGATGAATCGTTTCGATCATCTCTGATATAAATGCCTCCCTCGCATGCTCAAGCTCACACTGAGAGAAACACATCTCGATTACGGCTGAGTTTGTAGAGCTGAGAAGTCTTTTGATTATGGATGTTTTACCAGAGCCTGACGGTCCAAAAATCCAGAAGTTAGCTACTGAAATATCTGTCTTTACTTGGTCGTCTATTAATCTAGCATAGTAGTATGGCTCGCAACTTTTATCGTAAATATCAAATAACACATTATTATGGTCAATTCTTTCATGGTGTATGGGTTTTGATGGTTTTGTTTTGAATTCAGGTGTGAATTTTCTGGTAAAAAAATCAACTAGAAAAGTGTGGCTTGGATGGTTATGGTTATTGGGTTTTACAATTGAAGAGTGGTCGCAGCCGGGGAGAACCTTTGACGTAAAGTACCTTGCCGCAGATTCTTTTTTTACAATTGGAGAAAATCCTGGCAGCCATTTTAGGTTGAACATCCCCAGATGCTCAACGGCTTCGACACCATGAAAAGTTCCTTTGTGTCTTTCGTCTATGAAGTCTTTAAATCTGTCATCTAAATCATTCAGTATGTCGTTGTCTTTAGATAGTTGCTTGCCTAGTTTGTTTCGATAAAAATTAATGATTGCTTTGAAGCTGTCAGCGTAGTCAGAACCCATCGATGGGGAAGCCATTAAAACCAAACCAATATCATGATTTATGAAGCTATGGCTCTTTGACTCTAGCATGTATCTTACTACAATGCCGCCCAGGCTGTGACATACGAATAAAAGTTTTTTCTTTTTGGTAGGAGCAGGCAGTCCGTCAGGTGTGTCTCGATTTATTGCGTCGAAAAGTTCTTGCGCGCACTGCCTGATCCCGTAAAGCCCTCCAGAATCTATCTCGGTATAGAATCCCCCCATGTATACAGAGACTTCAGGTATCCTCTTTTCCGTGCATACCAGCTCAGGCCAGTAAGTTTTGAATTCTTTATTTAGCCAGCATGTAGATGAGCTTGAAAAGAACCCATGCACGAAAACTACAGCAATTTCCGAATTTTCATTATATTTATACCAGCGATTATTATCCATTACAAACACAGTCCTAGCGTTGGCATGCTCTTCTTAATTCCCCTCCGTTCTTGAGAGAAATTGTTTGATTTTAAATTATCGGAGTGCAAGTTTATGGAAGTTTTACTAGTTATGCCTGGCTGTCCCAACCAGTAATAGATCATCCCCATCGAGCAAAGTATCCCATCCTAGGCGGCGTGGGTAGAGGGCGAATGAACACAACGGAGCATTTTTACGTTCACAGTCAGGTCTGAAGCTGTGCCCCCGATGTGACGAGAGGTCAAACGTCCGTTATTGGCTGTGGGTTCACCGGTCGATGCAACAGATTGGCTAAATCGTTCAGCCGGCGACCGCAGCGCGGCAACCCTGTGTGAGGTTCAGCATTTCTTGCCGCGCAAGAAGGCGTCGATTGCGGTGTATTCCCGTACGTAGGGCTAGTTCGTGTTCGCTTTGCATCAGGCAATCGCAGAGTGCAGCGTGAGATCTGAGTTTATGGGAGGCTGGCCCACTCAGGCAGCGTACATTCAGACAGCCAAGCTCAACTGTACTTGAGCCGGTACCGTCGCGCGGCGCCAAAGCCAGGCGTCGAACTCCCGACGCGGAAGAGATAGAAGATCGGCAGCACAGCAAAAAGACTTTCGGAGGAAATGGTAATCGTCATTTTTAACGCCAACCGCTCGTGCGAAGGCGCGAACGTGGCGGTCAACTGCGATAGAGTCGATGCCAACCAGACATGCCATGTAGTCAACAGTTTTTGGCCCGATGCCGCTCACTGTTTGAATTGCTTCGCAAAATTCGGCAGAGGCCAAAGCTAAACGCAGATCCTGCACATCTTCGACGCCCCGTCCCTGCAAGAAAAGCACGAGCGCCTCAAATCGGCTCATTTTCTCGAAATGACGCCAATTCAAAAACGCCCCGACTTCGCGATCTTGAATCAGGGAGACCAATGAAGAGATGGTGTCCCGATTCGGATGCGCCTGCAGTATTGCAAGGACACGAGGCCGTACGACCGTCGTATAGTTGAGGCCCGCCTGGAGTATCGAATCTGCAAGTACCGCTCCTAGATGCTCGCAAGTGGCACGCGGATGCTTCTCGTCGAAGAGAGCACCTTCGTCCTTAGCCCGATTAGCAATTAGACGTGCGACTAGGAGCACCTCAACGAGTGAACTGCTCATACCAAGTTAGCCTCTTTCAACGCGTTCAAGCGCTCAACACAGTTCGGGCAAGCGCCGCATGGAAAATGGGCCGACGCCTGACAGGAATACGTCCGTCCAATCGGCACACCTAGACCAGCTGCGGCCGTAGCTACGTCGCTTTTGGAGGAGTATCGGAACGGTGAATGGAAGCGGACCGAACCGATTGTCGAGGTGAGTCCGTCAAGGCTGTTCATAAACGCCGCAGTACAATCGATTTCTTTAGCGTGGTTGCTGTTGATGAAGCCTGTATAGACATCCAAGATACCAATAGTCTGGGCGCGTGCTGCTGCAGCAGCGAAGAAGAGCATTGTCCGGTATGGGATGTATAGGTCGTCGTCCTTCACTTCCTCTGTCCAGAGGTCGGCTTCTCGGATCAGTCGGGATTGCGATCCCCGGAAGATATCCGATATGTCGAAGCGCTCAGGCGGCCGCATTTCGGCTGGAAGGACCTCATTCACCCGTGCCCATTCGACGTCGACGCAATGTTGCCCGTAGTCGAAAAAAATTGGTACTACGTCAATGCCTTGGGCGACGAGCTGATATCCGACGGTGGTAGAGTCCAAGCCGCCCGATGCCAATAACAGGGCCTGGTTCATAAGTTTTTGCGCCCTAATTCAGCTACTACGTTGAAGGTACCGTTGAGGCACGTGTCGAGGTCATGGGAGTATACAGAGCTACCAACCATAACCATCGTGTTTTCGTTCTCGCGACGAGGATCATAGGTAACCACTTTTTTGCCCATCTCAATAGCCATCCCAATCTCTACGAGTGTTCCAGGATCACGACCGAGGGGAATCGCGAACACCACGTCGCAATCCCTAAGTAGCTGACAATCCAAATGAAAGGTTCGACGCAGGGCGCTTTCTGTTGCCGGTCGCTCGAGCTCGCCATTCTCCAGAATCGGTCGTCGCACCCTAAAGTTGTGGTACGTAAGGCTTTCCACCGCCTGATCAAGCTCTCGCTTTTCGACATAGGAAAAATCCGGACCTGCAAGATAGATAGAGTGTTTCTGCCGTTCGTGCCATGAAAGCGACGTGCCGCCAAGCACTTGCAGGGTATCTATAGAAAGTAGAAGCCCGCGCTGTACGTCCCGCTTGATATCGTCTGGAAACGTAGACTGCGAATAGATTGTGGCTGCCTGGCAACCACGCCACGCCGCCTCGACCCACCCCTTCTGCGAGTGAGCCACCATCACACTGGAGTAAACATCCCCGACGCCCACGGAATTAACAGTGCGACCCAATGTGGCCGGGATCTCTAGGACGTTCCCACTGCACAGTTCGAAAAGCCGGCTCCCGCCACGATTCTCTTTGAGCAGGAGCACTTCTGGCGAAAGTGATCGCACGGCGGCAAGCAGCCCGTCGACATCTTCATGCCCTAACTTCATGAACAGAGATGACGACGTCGAGATAATAACTGCTTGCAGGCGACCTCGAAACGCTTCGAGCGATGAGAGATCATCGAGGTCATAGGCAACATCGAACGAGAACCGTGCATCTTTGGAGAATGCGTGAACAAGCGCATTGATGTTGAACCTGCCCGGGAAGACGACAACCTTTAGGTAAGCGTCTAAAGACGGTAACGGATCGCGAAGATTCAGGCTCTTCGTCTCGCGCATAAGATCTTCGTAACCTTGGTGCGCAACCTCCGTGACATCACCGATAACGATGACATTCGGAGCCCCCACCACGTCTCCGAGCCAAATGAACTCGCAACATCCTAACTTCGCAAGATACTGCGTTGCTTCGCCAACTAGATATTGAGGGCAGAAAACGGCAACAGAGTATTCGACTCCTGCTGCCCACAGTCCTCTCGCTGCATGCGCGACGCCTCCCAAACGAAGCTTACACATTGCACCATTCCGGCCAAGCGTGTAATCGACGACAAGCTCCCCAACCACCAAAACTCTTTCTGTGATGGCCATTATTGCGGCGCGAAATCAGCTTCGAGGGTCGGGACGGGCAATGTGGCGGACGAACTCACCACGCCGACGTAGGTAACACCGTCTTCCATACATGCCACAAGATAATTGCAATTAGTAGGAAGTGCTCCTACCTTCACACCGTTCGTGTCGACGGCGAAAACGCGTCGTCCGTCGAAGTTGATCCCCAACTGAGTGCCAGGGGATGGAACGGTCCCAAACTGTGAGTAGAACTGGCTGTTTCCAACATCTTCCAACAGCACATGAAAAGCCTGGCTACATTTATCGACGCCGCTTGTGCCGCCCTCGACCCCTGCGCCATCACCCACAACTTCCTTGGCCTTCGTACCAGGATAATCCGAAAAACGCCCAGATCCCGAGCTCCCCATAACACCCTCCATGTGATAGCGATTTGCCTTGTAGAAAGCATTTGTATCCTCTTCCATCGGCAGATGCAATCCGACCGCCCGGAATTTGCAAAGAGGATTTACGTGCCCGCGTTTCCGCTATATGTCAAAAACGCTCAACATTCCTATCGCTTATTTCGCCTACCGAAAAGGCCGTGAAGGGTTAAACTCTGCATACAGCCTACCCCAAGGAGCAGGATCATTACGAAATCCGAGCTTGAGCAGCTTAAAGAACAGACCAAGTTGTTCCATGAGCAGTAACGCGTCATACAAGCCCGGTTCAGCGAGCAACAGCTAGCCAGGTCCAGCGAGCAAGTGAAGTATCCCTATGGGCCTTGGCGCGAGGTTCTGTTTTATCCCCTTGCATTGGCCATCGGCTTGATATGCATCGGCGCACTGCTTGGTTATGGACTGACCAGGCTTGTTTAGGCTCAAAAACAGGCGTTGATCGGCCGCTGCTGCGTAAAAGAACAGATAAACTTTCCATAGGTCAGAAAGCAGCGGCAACTGTTGTGAGTAGAAATGTGAGTAGAAATTAACGACACCACCCCTCTCACAGCTTAATATGGCGCCTGCAAGCCAAAGTTCGAGTCTCCCTCGGGCACCAAATTTAAGAAAGGTCTTGCTTTGCAAGGCCTTTTTTTTCGCCTACAGAAAAGTGAGCCCTACCCCGCCACCCCGTAGGAGCTGCCGAAGGCTGCGATCTTTTGATCTTGCTTTTCAATGCCA
>Ga0065714_10064733_pt1 | contig 20785 bp, 22 predicted proteins | sample MisRhiReplicate2_FD_59101 | JGI IMG/M metagenome (GOLD analysis project Ga0065714, IMG submission 59101) | Miscanthus rhizosphere microbial communities from Kellogg Biological Station, MSU, sample Rhizosphere Soil Replicate 2: eDNA_1 v2... | ecosystem: Host-associated > Plants > Roots >...
GCATCCGCTTTGATGATGCTGGCGTCCACGGCAAAGCCTTCACCTTTGACCAAGCCTGCGTCCATGCAACGACGCAGCACTTCATTGAACAGCCAGCGAAAGAGATCGCTGTCCCGAAAACGGCCGTGTCGATTTTTGGAAAAGGTCGAGTGGTTGGGGATTTCGTCTTCAAGGCTCAACCGGCAGAACCAGCGATACGCCAGGTTCAAATGGGCCTCTTCTCACAACCGCCGCTCTGAGCGAATACCGTAGCAATAGCCGACGATCAGCATGCGGATCATCAGCTCGGGATCAATCGACGGACGCCCAATCGGGCTATAGAAATCGGCGAGGTAATGGCGCAGGTCGCTCAGATCGAGACATTGATCAATGCTGCGCAGAAGATGATTGGCTGGGATGTGATCTTCAAGGTTGAACGAGTAAAACAGCCGATCCTGCCCACTCGATAACTGTCCCATCATGCTGTGTGCTTCCCTGCTGGCCAATGCAGAGATTTTGCCGCAGGCCAGACAGGGGAGCTACTTTTTCAACAGAATCGGCCAAAAAGAGCCAGTCGCAAGTGTCCGAATCGGTGAGTAAACTTGGTCGTCTCGTTCACGGTTTATCTGTCGAGCTTCCGCCGTCGTTGAAGAAATCGTCCGCTGCGACCATGCCGAAATTGCAAACGCTGCACAACGACAAAACACTGCCCATGGGAGCTGCATGCACCGCATTCTCTCCGGCTTAGCCCCTTTGCAGTCTCGGATCGTTCAGTCCTTCGTCAAAAAAAGGACTACTACGGCCTCTGCTGACTTCTCGCTCCGGCTGACGCCGTCGCCCTTTCAGGCACAAGGCGAGAGCTCCTCAGGTAGCTTACACATTTGCTAAAAATGTTTGGTGGCCCCGGCATGGCTAAACTTGCACTCGGCCGACGGAATTGGAGCAGAATTCGATGATCTCAAATGGAGTACTTACATGAAGTGGTTCAAGGGCGTGATTCTGGGCGCAATCATCCTTGTGGTCGCCGGTGGCGCACTGGGTCTTTACTACGTCCTTCCTCAATACGATGTGGTGTTGATCACCGGAGTTGAAGTCAAACGAGTTGACGACGACGGTGTCATCAATGCTGAAAATCCAGCCGATGGTCCCACCAGAGACGTGTATTTCATCAATACCGAAGACCCAATCTCGAAGAAAGTCATGGTGTATCGCAACGAAGATACCGGGTGGAGTTTTCCGTGGTATTTCAAATTTGATTCGGCCGACGTGCAGGCAAAGGCCCAGGGATACTCCCGCGATGCCCAACAGTTGGCACTCATCCGCCACTATGGCTGGCGCATTCAGATTTTGTCGGTGTTCCCAAACATTACAGAAATCGAAGCAACGAACAGCCGCGATGAACCGTTCCCCTGGTTTAATACAATATTCTTCAGCGTATTGACGCTAGTGCTTCTGTTTGTGGCCATTGCCGTAAAACGTCGCCGGAGACCACGTCACGGGATCTTGGCCAACTGATCATTCACGGCCAGCGCGCGCACTGGCCAGCCACACTCCGAATGCTCCCTGCCCTATTCTCCAATCAATTGACGTGACCATCTTGCTGTCGACGGCCTGGCCACAAGACCTCTTCGGTCTTACCCCGCAATCGTTACTCTCGAGCGTAGGCGGCAACGTTGACGCTTACTCATTACGACGACCAGTCGTGAAGCACCTTGCGAATCGCGAGGGCAAAGCCTACGGCCGCGCTCACTCAAGATTTCACCGCGGCTGCCTTCCCGTATGCCGAGCTCTTCCAGATAGTCAGCCGACACTGTTTTAGGCGTGAGCTACGCACTCATAGACCTTCGACGCTACCTAAGAAAACAAGGTCGATTCAAAGTATCAGTATTGGCGGCATTGCTTTTTTCTTAGTCGTCTGTCGCGTAATCGCCGAACTCGTCCTCATCGTCATTTTCTGGGAGAAACAAAAGCCAGCCAGTGTACGTGCCTTCACATTCTTCCTGTTTGGCCTGCTTGATTAAGCCACCATAAACCTCACCCGACGGCAAAATGACAAGAACCGCATTTGAGTCTCGTTGCTTATTTAAGAAACCGACCCACGTCATTTTTATTTGGCCGAATGAGTGAGTTGATAGCGTTATCGGGTATGCAAGGTGGATTATGCTCTCTGAACCGTCCCCCTCGTATTGTGAACGTACGTGCACATCAGCAACGCCTGCGTAGAACATCTCAGTCATCGTTGTTTCCCCCATTTCATGTGGTGCAGCCGCACTTGTCTATTCGATGACTGACTTTCCGCTTAGCTGCGCATTGCATTGTCACTTCGTGCGAGGAGCCAGATGGCCGATTGAATCGCTCCTGGTTTCGTAGACATACCCGAAGGCCCTGTGCTCACTGGTGCTCACCGACCCAAGCAGCCTGTCGTACCATCGAAGAGGCCTTCCCGTAGTGAGATGAAAAACATCTCCCATGAGCCCTCAGGAGCATCCACCAAGCCAGGGGCGACGCCCTTGGGCGGCGCTCCTATGGCATGAGGAACCACTGCAATACCATAGTCTAGCTGACCACCCACGCCTGCCCTGTCGAGAATATTCCAGGTTTCAAGTCCCGAAGGTGGCTAGATAGTCCCAGTATAAATCCACTGCGAGTAGACGTGATTTCCTGACTGGCAGGTAACGGGATGCCTCTGCACTAACCAGATCTCCCTGCAGCCATGCTCAGCCGTTTGGAGTTTGAGGTCGCTTCGGGCTTCCTCCCAAGTATCGTACTGGTCTGACGTTAGGACCTTATCAAGAGTCGGCTTGTGCTTACCTTTCCAGTTACATGAAATAAGGCGGACCTCGGCTGCGGCGGCCTCCAGCGCGTCCTGTGCCATCTCGGCGTCCACCCACTCCTTCCAGGGCTGGACCTCCATCCGCTCGTATTGTCGACAGCATGCCCCTGGACAACTTCCATCGTTACGCAATTCGTAACCCTTGTACGAGTGGTAGTCAGAGGGATGCAGCACCTGGCAATTGATACAGCGGAAAGCTCCACACATGTAGCAATGCTGTCCCGGAAGGACATCATTTACGAAGGCGAGGGTTATCTTGCCGCAGACGCAGACCAGGGGATCTCGATCGCGTAGGCCAGCTATGATGAGCAGGGTTTTCAGAATTGCCATAGGTCATTCGCCTTGAGTAAAGTGAAGGCGATTCGAAGAGGTCTGGTGCGAGGATGTCGTCTGCCAAGTGCCAAGTGCCAAATCGAAAACGCCAAATTGCACGCCAAAAATGGCGTGAATCAAACATTTCGAATTCTAGGCACCACGCACAACGTACGAATACGGAATGAGGCGAGGCACAGTTGCGGAAGGGGCACAGGCGACCCAAGTGGGATCAGCATTTTGTGTGCCTAAGCTTCCATCTTATTCTGAGCCTCACTATGAAATCAACTGGCGGCCGACCGAATCGACCCTGTTTTTGTAGACTCATCTGAGGGATTTTTTTGGCTGTGTTCTTTGGCTTGCTGTGATTTTGTGGTATCTCGAGGAGCGCGGCGGTCCGCGCCCCCTGGGTTCAAGACTTGACTCGATCAGTTCGTCTCAAGCGTGTAGCTTTTGCTGACGAACAAGCCCGCGAACAGTGACTTGTCTTCGTTGAACGTGTAGTTCTCTTCGAACTTGCCGTCGGTGGCGAGCTTCTGTGCGATCGCACACTCCGAGTCGCTGTGATCCTTACCCTTCACACCGAAGTCGTTCTGGAACGTGGACAGGCCGGCTTCTGCGCAGTAGCCAGCGAAGCTCTGCTGCTTGGTGGCTGTCTTGTACTCGTCGAACCCGTCCTTCAGTTGGTCGAATCCTTTGTAGGCCAGCGAGTAGCTGGCCACCTTGGATTTGCGGGCAAAGTTGCCAGCGGCATTGGCGATTACGGCCTGGCCCATGAAGGTGCTATAGGCCCCCATGATGAAGCCATTGAGGGCACGCTTGAGCTGCTCTTGAACATCCTCCAGGTCTGGGATTGAAGCGAACTGAGCCTCGCGCCGACAACTGTGGTTTCTTCGCACTGGATGACCTACACGACGTCACTGAAGAGCAGCTGTACGACAAACTGATGGCTGAGTACCCGGTCTGGATCAAGGAAACCACAGCAAAAGGCATTATTCGCTAACCCCCTTTCCCCGTTAATCCCGCGGCGACACCTGTCCATCGCGGGATTGCCACTCAGTCTAGAACTGACATGTCCATCGGAGTTACCTCCACAAACCGCGCTGAACGGTCGAGCTTCACCAGTGCCCCGCAAGCATTGAGTGTCGATGCTGGGTCAATGGCCTCAAGGCGATTGAAGTCCAGCGAATCCCACTGTGACCGCGTGACCAGTGCCGAGATCACATACTGATCCTCGATCACCCCGTTCGCAGCGTTGTCCCGCTGGATATAGCCGGATACTAAAACCTTCTGGATGCCGGGAAAAAGCGCAAACACCTCGCCCACCACACGAAACAGGGAGCCGTAACAGAGCGCGACGAAATCCCTGCGTACTTGGGCATCTGTCCGGCTCTTGAACATCAGCTTGCCGTTGCCCCGCGCTTCCGCAACCCGCCGTGGCACATCACCCTCATCAGGTAGATCCACGTCAAGCGCGACTCCTGTGACATCTTGAGAAAATTCGTAATTGACCTGGGTTTCCTTGGGCCACGCAATTCCACTCAAAACGTAGTCCAGCGCTTTCTCCATCTGAGCGCTGAACCCGCGAGCGGCGAGCCGAAATGCTTTTTCGATCTCTGTACGCTCGAACTCGTGAGCGTCCCGAGTCGCCTGCCAGGAGCTCAGGTCCTGACGGTATTGAAGCTCTGCTGCTTCCGCATCACGCTCCATCTTGCCACTGCGCAGCAGCATCCTGTCCATCAGACCTGGCGCCTGCTGGCAAGGCCTTTGCGGCTCTTCGATGGCAAAGGGGGCTGGGATGACCGGCATGGAGCCCGGGCGCGGCGTTGGCAGGTGCACGCCAAGACAGTCGTCAAGGTCCCGATTAACTTTCTCAGCGGCCTTTACCAGTAACTCCTGGATTGAATCCGCCATCTCGGATTTCACACGCTTGACGATTGCCGGTGGAAGCTCGTTGTCGTCCACGTCGGTAATCAGCAGGGACCCATCGTCGCTGACCTTGACCTTCACCTGGCCGGAGTATTCGCTACCAGCAGGACTGGTTTGCGTGCTGGATGCACGCGACGGTCGGCCGATCCGCTCACGGTAAGACAGGCCGGTACCGGGCAAGCCAGCATTCAGAAATGTACCGTTGCGACCCATCGTCATGCTTAGGCCGCGGGGCCCAACTGAAGTACTCACTCCAGATCCGCTGATGTTGAGACGAACGCCCGGCATGATCGTTATCCGCTTACTGAAGCGAAATCCCATGATTGCTCCTTGATCCTGTTTACTGGAAGGCCGGTACATGCCCTCGGCCGGTAGTTTTTTACGGATTAAGTTCGGCCGGCGATATAGTCGTCGATCGATGAGAACTGCCTATTCCGGCACATCCACCCGGAGAGGAACACGAATACCGTCGTCGCGACAATCGCCCAGCCCTGCCGACGGCGGGCCTCACGCTTGGTGCGCGCTCCTCCACAGAGCAGCAGAGCCATCATCAAGAAGTAAAAGGTGAGCAAGGCAATTTTGGCGAACAACGACAGCAGGAAAAATAGTGAAATGCCGTTGCTACGGTATGTTTGGACGATTACCTGCACTGACATCAGCCCAACGAGCACACAAGCAGCAATGAAGGAGTAATTTCGCGGAATCTCTAGCCAGGCACTGAACACAAAATATGCCCCAATTCCTAGGATTGGGGTAAGGCTTGTCCAGAGTGCATCGGTGTAGTCCTGGTAGATCGTCATCGAACCACGTCGGTGTAGCCAGATGCAGATCAGCAGCAACACCGCCATACAGAAGAGCGCAATCTTGAGGTACAGAACAGCCTGATGGTCATCTTGTGCACTCTTGATCGTCGGTGCTGGCTTGGTCACCTCCGGCAATTGAGACGTGACCACTGGTGCCGGTGCCCGCGCCGACACCGACTGTTCAACACGCTTGATGTCGAAGTCGGCAGTCAATTTGGCTTGCTGCGGTACCGAGCCGGTGAGAGCTTTGACCCGTTCTGACATCGAAGTCGCTAGGCAACTCTTGGTCGTGCAGTTGTCGCGCAGGCGCATCCATTCGTGCTGGTCGAGACGAACCTGGTTCCGATTCGGCGCACCGTCGATCGCGCGCACGTATTCCGAATTCAGCTGCTCATCCAGAAGGCTGAGCACAGAATCCGAACAAATGGATTTTTCCGCAAAGCTCGCGGCCTTCGCACAGTCAAAACTCGTGGCCTGGGTTTGAAAAGAACACAGCGCGAGCACCAGGGCGATGCCAGTGCCAATGTTGAAGCGAGACATAATCGATATTCCCTTCTTTTTTGTTTGCTCCAGCCATCAGCCAGAGTGCTGCCTAACCGAGAGCTAAACGACGACCCTCAGTCAGGTGTATCGGCCTGAAGTGCTGCTGCATTACGTGCTCGGCGATTGCAGGAACGTTGAGCCGTTCCATGTAAATTTTTGAATGCTCTCAACGCTTGGACAGCAATCAGCATCGTCAGGGCCGACGGTGAGGACTTTCAGGCTGAGAGTTTGTGGGCCGATGACTTCAATGTTTTGAACACCCTGGCCCACTACGACTTTTCCGCGATGCACCCAGCCACCAGGACTAGCGTAGAACGTGGCCAGCGACTGGAAGTAGCCATTGGCACCACCCTGACCTTCGATTGTGTAAAGGACCACCGCATCGTTGGTGCCGTCGCCGTTTAAGTCAGTGATTAGGATTTGCCGGGCGTCCTTGAATTCATCACCGCCGTCCTTCGAAATTTCATTCGCAATTTCACGATCAACCGCAGCCTCGAGCACAGAGGACTGAGCCCCCGGGGCCTGAACAGCCGCGACAACAGGCGCAGAGGCTTCTACGGGCTGAACCTCCTTACCCAACAAAATGGCGGCGGTTGGCGTGAGGGACTCCTCAATCCTTGTCCGCGCTTGGGCGACAGGATTTGTCTCGCTAACCCGCTTAACCACAGCAGTGATTAATTCCTTCATATCGGATTCGAGGAAGAGTTGGTTGCGCGTGTTTTGAAAAGGCTGGGCTTCTCCAAGGACCCAGCGTGCGAACATGCCTGGACGCTTCTGTTCCTGTCGATCAATGAGGTCATCAATCACTTCATTTGCAGCTTTAGCAAAGCGTTCATACCCGTCCTTACCGACGGTTTTGACCAGCGTGTCCTTCTCGCGCTCAAGGTTGCTGCGAGCCAGTTCAAGCATGACGATATTCGTGTCAACCAACTTGCTTTCGCACTCGTTGGTGTAGGTGCCAGTGCAATTCTGCCGATAGTCCTGTACAGCGTTGTTAGCCTTGAAGTCGTTGTAAGCGCCACAGCCTGACAATGTTGCCAAGACACCGACCGCCATAACCCCGCGAAGCATTCCCATCGAAAAATTCCTTATAAATACAACAGCCCACTGAACTACCCGTGCGATTTCAAAGCAGTAGCTCATGGCGACATGGCGTAATACTTCTTGATTGCCCGCGAATCGTCAGAGTGAAAATTCTGTAGGCAAGAAAAAGCCCCCGGCGAATGCAGGGGGCTTTCTCAACCCTTTCGGGTTAGGCGATGCTTACGCCGTGTGCTTCAGCCAGAGGCTTCAGACCGCCAGCGAAACCTTGACCGATTGCCTTGAACTTGAACTCGTCGCCTGCACGGTAGAGCTCACCGAAGATCATGGCAGTTTCGGTAGAAGCGTCTTCGCTCAGGTCGTAGCGAGCCAGTTCTTTGCCGTCAGCCTTGTTCACAACACGGATGTATGCGTTGGCAACCTGGCCGAAGCTCTGCTTGCGCTCAACGGAGTCGTGGATGGTCACCGCGAAAACGATTTTCTTCACAGCGGCTGCCAGACCAATCAGCTTGACGGTGGCTTGTTCATCGTCGCCTTCGCCTTCGCCCGATTGGTTGTCACCCATGTGCTCGACCGAACCGTCGGCAGACCTCTTGTTGTTGTAAAAGATGAAGCTATTGTCGTCGAGAACTTTACCGTTCTCACCGACGATGAACATTGAAGCGTCCAGGTCGAATTTGGCGCCATCGGTAACGCGTGCGTCCCAGCCGAGGCCAACGATTACTTCGGTCAGGCCCGGAGCCTCTTTCGACAGCGAGACGTTACCGCCTTTAGACAGACTTACAGCCATTGTCAGATTCCTTCTTCGGTCGTTGGTTAAAGCGGCCCTGATTCAGGGCCTTATCATTTCAAATTGACAAAAATCGTGTGTGGTTTAGGCGAAGTTCATGCCGTAGTTGTTCGCCAGGGCTTTCAGGCCGCCAGCGTACCCTTCACCAATGGCGCGGAACTTCCATTCACCATTGCTGCGGTACAGTTCTGCGAAAACCATCGCGGTTTGGGTCGAGGCATCCTCAGCCAGGTCGTAACGAACGACTTCCGCCCCCGTCACTTCATTGACGACACGAATAAACGAGCCCCCAACCTGACCAAAGTTCTGCTTGCGGCCGTCAGCGTCGTGGATGGTGACGATGAATACGACTTTATCGACGTCGGCAGGAACACGGCTCAAATCAACCTTGACCACTTCGTCGTCACCATCGCCAGCACCGGTACGGTTGTCGCCAGTGTGCTCAACGGAACCGTCCAAGCTCTTGAGTTGGTTGTAGAAAACGAAATCGGCTTCACTGCGTACCTTGCCGTTTGCACCCAGCAGGAGCGCGCTGGCGTCCAGATCGAACTCAGCGCCGTCTGTGGCACGTGGATCCCAGCCCAGGCCAACCAGAATTTTGGTCAGGCTCGGATCAGTTTTCGAGAGGGACAGGTTGCCGCCTTTTTGAAGAGTCAGTGCCATGGGTATTACTCCTTGTGATTGATGCAGCTACTCAGTTGTTTTCGGGTTGTGTTTCTTCCGGTTTAGGGAAGATCAAGCTCGCAACAACGCCGATCGCCAGGACAACCATAACGATCATCAAGCTGGTGTTAGCGTCAATGGTGTAACCGTGGTGGAGCATGTGGTCGGTCGCATTCAAGCCGAGCTTAACGGCGATGAAGAACAGTAGTGCGATAACCGATTTCTCCAGGTGGACCAGGTAGCGTTTCAGCGCTTCGAGGACAAAGTACATGGTCCGCAAACCCAGAATGGCAAATAGCATAGCCGAGTAGACGATCAGGGGTTCACGGCTCACCGCGATTACCGCCGGAACGGAGTCAAATGCGAACAGCACATCAGACACTTCAGCAACGACCAGACACAGGAATAGCGGAGTAGCGAACAGAGTACCTTTTGCCGCCAGAGTCATGCCTTTGTTTTCTGGCTTCTGGAGTTCTACCTGGAGGGCCTTACGAGTCACGAAGAAGTTGTGCCCGTACAGCTTTGGCCACACCGGGAACAGCTTCTGTGCGAAGCGATAGGCCATGTGCTTGGAGTAATCCTCTTCCTCATCGTCATCGCCACCACTGCGAAGCATCATGACCGCAGTCCACGCAACGATCACCGCAAATACAATCTCGACCCACGGACCGAAGGCCAGGAGGCCGGTGCCGATGGCAACGAAAATGCCGCGGAAAACGATAGCGCCAATGATGCCCCAGTACAGAACACGATGGCGCATGCCATCCGGCACTTTGAACCACGCGAAGATCGCCATGAACACAAACAGGTTATCCACGCTCAGGACTTTCTCGAGGGCGTAGCCAGTAACGAATAGGCTTGCGACTTCCGGCCCATGCTGAACGTAGAGGAAGCCTGCAAACGCCAACGAGATTGCGATCCAGAAGACCGACCAGATCGAGGCTTTAGCCAGCGAAATTGGCTTGTCGCCTCGGTGAGTGACCATATCAAGCAGTAATGCGCCAACCGCGAGCCCTACAAATACCGCCATGGTCAGCGGGGGAAATCCGATGTGCGTGTCCACAGAAACTCCTTAAAGGTCGAAATCAGCTGAATTCAGACCCAGTTCGGCGCAGATCAAACGACATGCCGCCTTTTCCTTATCATCGAATGTGCCATCCGACGCGCCGATGGAGCATCCAACACGAACCAGCAGTCGTGCAGCACCTGGGTCGTTTTTAATCTTGCCGATGACCTTCAGCGCTTCCGCTTGGCCGATCTGATAGTCAAACTCGAACTTCTCGCAATGAGCGCTGAAGGACTTGATCACATCGGCCATGTTGAAGACTTTCAATTCTGGCGAGTTGCTGATGAAACCGGTCATCTTCTGCTTTTCAACAGAGGAGATATCGCCATCTGCTGCAGAGATAACTGCGCAAGCCGCCGTCATAGCATCCATGAACTTTTGGTTCTTGAATTTGGCGACCTCAGTGGTCAGTTTATCGCGTGCCGCAGCCGCGTTTTCTTTAAGCCATCCGAGCATTTGAGTTCCCCTCAAAGGGCGGGGTCGGAGGACCCCGCCAATATTTCTATTTCGAGCCAGCGCGCCAGCTCATGCCCCAACCGTAGGCCTTGTCTACCGCCGAATGTCCCCGGTGGAAGTCGACCCGCCGAGAGACCTTAACGGCACCGTTCACATTTTCAAGCATGGCAATGGCACACATTCCGTCACGCCCGCCCTCCTCGTTGAGGCGTACCTCAATGTCGGGCTGGCCAGGGATGAAGATGGTGACAACACCATCAGTCTCTCTCCAGTTCGGCGCGCCTTCGTAGATGAAGGCGAAGATCAAGATGCGGCGAACCTCACTCCACTTCGCCCCGTTAATGTGCAGCCACTCACCACCAGCAACAGACCCAGTCCGGTCGTCGCCCATCAACTGGATGTAAGGCTCGCGAGTCAGGCTACCGAAGCAATTGCCCAAGGCTTGAACCACGCCTTTTTCGCCATCCTGTAGCTCGTAGAGACAGCCAACGTCGAGGTCGATGGATTTGCTACGGCTGAGAAAACCGCCAGACTTTCCTTTATTCCAGTTCAAGTTCACCTTGATTTCACCGAAACCAGCTGCGGTTTTCTCAAGGCTGATCGACGATCGCGTCTTGTCGAGAGTGACCTTGCTCAAACTGATTGACGATTTCGGTGCAGCCGGCGGAGTGGGAGCTGGAGTTGGTTGCGGTGCGGCTTGTACCGGTGCAGGCGCAGGTGTTGGGGCAGCTACTTCAACGCCAAAGTGTTTGGCCAAAGGCTCCAGCCCCCCAGCAAAACCTTGAGCCACACAACGGAACTTCCAGTCACCCTGGCGGCGGTAGAACTCGCCGAGAATAAGTGCAGTTTCCTTCATGCCAGCCGTGGGCAGCTGAGCTTCAATGCCACCTGACACCGCAACAGAGAGCTGCGAGACACGCTCAAAGCTGGCCTTGTTCTCGTAGATCGTGGCAGTCAACGCCACTTTCTCGACGGCTGGCTCCAGTCGGCTCAGATCCAGAGAGAACACAGCGCGGCCGGCAGACGACTCAGTCATCTGCACGGTGCCGCCCAGCACACTAGATTGTCCGAAAAAACACATGTCCCCATCGCCGCGGACTTTGCCTGTTGCGCCCAGAACGAAGGCCGAGACATCAATGTCGGCCCCGGGAATTGGCGAGTAGTTGATATCGACGCGAAGCTGGCCGCTGGCAACCGGCGCATTACCACCAGGTACGAGAGTCGCCATCAGCGCAGCGCCTGAACAGCCAGATTCACCAGATCATCGGCAGTGCGACCATTGGTGGTCTTGCCGATCGCTTTGAACTCCCAGCCGCCATTTTGGCGTGACAGGCTCGCCATCACGATACCGGTGTGCCCCCCACGTTCGGACAGGTTGAAGCGCGCCAACTCCGAGTTATTACCGGCGTTCACGATGCGGCAGTAAGCGTTTTCAACTTTCTCGAAAGTCTGCCCGGTGAAGCTGTTTACTGTGAAAACCAGGTACTGAACCGCCGCTGGCAGTCGCTGCAGGTCAACGTGAATGGTTTCGTCGTCACCATTCCCGTCGCCGGTACGGTTGTCGCCGGAATGCTTGATCGAGCCGTCCTGGGACTTGAGTTGGCGGAACCAGACCAAATCAATCGGTTTCAGGTTGCTGTCGAGGAGGATGCAAGAAGCATCCAGGTCGATCGCTCCGCCGCCACCAGTCAACTTGCCGAAAAAGCCAGCTTTCACCGGATCCCAACCCAGGCCAAGGCTGATGCTGGTCAAAGCGCTGCCGGCCGTTTTTTCCAGGGAGATGGTTTGTTGCTTGCTCAGGGTAAGTGCCATCGTTACGCTCCTTGTTGATCGTCAGTGTTCGCGTCGCGCTCATGTTTGATCGCTACTTTCAGGTTGGTGAGTGCAACGTCGCTCACGCCTGGATTACCGCCTTTTGTTCCCCCGCAGACGTCCACGACGCCACGCAGGATGAAAATGTCGCCAGTGTGCCTCTTGCGCCACAGCCAGCAGTTCATAATCGCCGCGGGTGTCACCCCATGCCTTGAGCCTGTATTGATTCAGCGGTCCATAGACAGCCTCAAGCCTGAGTACCTTGTTCTCGCATCTGCAGTTGTTGCCCGTGATGCGCCCGGTCAACAGACCGTCGACAACTTCAAGCTCCGTACCGATTAGCTTGACGCCTAAGCGATCAGCGAATGGTTGGAGTACCAAGGCTGGTGATGCGGAGCAGAGAGTTACCTCTGAACCAGCCTGAATCTCGGCGGCGATCGATTTTAACCCTGAAGGGCGCATGAGCTGGGGCCAAAACACCCCGCAAAAATTCACGGCCTGCCGCCGCACCCATTCAGCCTCCACACCAGTCAGAAAGGTACTGACCAAATGTGCTTTGAGTTCGTCTCGGCTCATTCTCCGAGCGAGGAAACGAATGCTTGGCAGCGCGAGCATCAGCACGCGTCGGCTGAACTCCCTCCGTCCGAATGCAAACTTCAGAAATGGAACGAAGCTGTCATGCCGAGTAAGGGTGCCGTCGAAGTCAAAGACCGACAGCACCTTTTTCCCTTGCTCATCAGCGCCGAGCATTTCCTGTGTCATCGAGCGGCCTCGGCCAAACGGATCGGTGTGTCGCCACTGCCGGCATCTGGTTGTCGCACACCATGCCACTCAGCGCGCTCAAGGATTTTGACTGCCCATTTGTAATGAGTCGCCGGCTCACACATCACACCGTTGTGTTTGAACACGGCCGGGGCAACGTCGCTAGCGATCAACTTCGCGCTGTTGAAGTCTTCGAGGCTAACGCGCAGCGTGTCTTGGATGATGCTGATCTGGCTTGGATGAATCGCCGTTTTGCCTACCAAACCGTGGGCGATGTCGAGTTCCAACTCTTCTTTCAGCAAGTGCGGCGTTGCAAGTTGCTCGAACACTGGCGCGGTCAGAGCAAAGCCCTGCGAGCCCATGACCCCGGCCAACATCGGGATGACATAGCCCATAGGGGTGCTGTAGAGCGTTGTGGACGGGCTCCGCCGAAGGCCTAGGCACCCCATCAAATCGTTCCCACCAATGCGCAGGGCGATGATGCGGTGATTCAGATTCGCTTTAAGCGCCTCGCCCAACTCGACCATCGCACCAGGATTGAAAACGTCTGTGGTCTCAAGCGTGGGCATGAGGAACAAGGCAGGGTTCGTCACCGCCTGTTCCCAAGCGCCAAGGTTACACAGAGTTAGTTTCGGGACAACGAACCCATCAACGTGCTTCATCAACGGCCAATCATTCAGCACGGCCGCCATCACCGAATCTCGGGGACGAACGAACAACAATGGTCCCTCAGCCGGGCGCCCACCGCGCTGGTTGATTTCAGTCAGCAAGACATGCAAGTTGCGCAGCGCAGTCTCGACATCGATGTCCGCCACTGCGTCTTCCAGACAAACCACCAATGAACGCAGCTCTGGCAGCTTTGTGCGGAAAACCACATCAAGCAGATCCGCACGTGTGGCCGGCATGTAGAGCGTGGCCCCGAGGGCATAAGGAGAAAGGATCTGCATCAGCTCACACTCCGTATGATAGTCACAGCTCTGTATGGCCCTAAATCGGCACCAACCTCTTCCACTGAAACGCCAGCGCCTTCAGTGAGGTGCATCAACAACTGAACGTCACTGTCGTTGCGATCCCGCACCAGAACATGGTCAGGTACACGACGCAGCACAGCGCGAGTCGCCTCGGCGATGCCCGGTTTAACCCGGTTCAGATTCGTGATGTCAAAGCGGGCGGCCAAAGACTCCACCACGTGTGAGGCTGCGCCTTGGAGTTCCAGTCGTTGATCGACAGTCCACGGTGAAGCTTGAGACACAGACCCCAGGGACTTGCGCTCTGCCTCAATCTGCTCGATGAAGCCACGGGTCACATCATGCTCATGCAGGTGATCATAGACCACGCAGCCATGCAGACCGCCATTGGCAGGCCAGATTGAGCGTGACACCAGGCCTGAAACGGTGGCACCCAAGATGCCGGACGGGATCACCCAGTCTTCTGCCGAAGCGGACAGCCAAGCCCGACCGCATGGGTCAGCCAGCACAACCAGACGCGGCTCCGAGGGGAAACGAGTGTCACCGTTTAGGCTTCGCTTGATTTCGCCGGAGATGGCACCTTTGCCGGTCCAACCGTCGACGAAGACGATGTTCTGGGCGCCATGCGCCAGGATGATCGCTTCCAGCGCAACGGTGTCGATTCCGCGATCGCGGACGATGCTGATCCCATAGTGATAGGCGTCTCTGCCCATGGCAATCAGCGCGCGGCGCAGCAGGACACCGAGGGGGAGTCCTGCACGCACAAAGGACACCAGAACAATCGAAGGGCCGGTGCAAGCTTCATTCAATGCCAGAGCCAGGGACTGAACGTCCGTGGCCATACGGGCACCATTCTGCTCAAGTGCGCGCTCGTATAGCGCCTTGTGAACTACTGTCGGAGCGCTCTCCAGACTGATCATCTCGGAGTAGTGCTTCTGCTTCGTTTGAATCAGACGCTCTTTTTCTTCGACACCTGTAACTTCCATCTGGACAGGCTGGAGCAGGAAGTGAACGTCGTCCGGCGCATAACTACCGCTACCCACAGTTTTGAGGTCAGCGATGGCATTAGTCATTGATCACGCTCCCCACAAGCTTGGCCAGCTGGCTGCGAGCCGGGGTGGCCCACATATGACACTCATCCATGAATCCCAGGTCGGTGATACTGTCGCCAAAGCCCAACACTGGACGTTCGCCATTGACTTCTCGATCACGGCGCAACAATTCCTGAACAGCCACGCGCTTCGATAAACCAGCCGGCAAGAATGCCAGGTTGTTGCTGTTGGCGTGGATGTGCATACCCTCCAGCAAACCCCGGGCCTGGACTTCAGCCAGAACCGTTTTCAGGACTTCGTCATTGGATTCGTTGTGCTTGGTCACCACGTAGTTACGCAGACCTTCTTCTTCAACCACCCACCCGCGCAACGAAATGCCAAGCTCCTTGCCGATTGAGAGCGTTTCTGCGCTCAGGTCCGGGAGGCGACTTTGGAAGTCGGCAAGTATTCCGCGCATGTGCGCTTGCCATTCCTGATCGAGCTTTCCATCAGGGCCAAGAATCACGCCGCCATGTGAACAGACAGCGCCGTGGGTGAAGGGCAGCTTCACCCGGCTGAATGCCTCGACGCTGCGAGCAGTGACCGGAACAACGTCAGCTGACGACAACAGCCATTCGACGAAGGACTTCTGAAGCGTGCTCATGTAGCCGTTCGGCTGTCCATCAACGTCAAGGGTTGCTGCATGGCGTGGCGTACCCTCCTGCATTTTGCGTGCGGTCTGGAACAGGGTGTCATCGAGGTCTGCCAAAGCCAGGGGGCGATTATTCGGCATCGACAATCACCTCCGCGCTCAGCGCTTCTACCAGTCCAACAGGGATGGCCTGCGCAGGGGTTTCCGAGCAAATCAGCACGCGGTCAAACTGACCGGGGCTCACGTTGTAGAGGAAATTGGGGATGCCGAGGCCGTAGTTATCCGAGAAAGACAATGCGTGTTCGATGGCATGGCCAAGCGCGATCGGCGAACGACTGGTTGAACTGAAATGCACGTCAGCACCAACACGTTCCAAGCGCTCAGCGAGCAGGAATGGCCGCCAGACGAACTCACTGGTACCAACCACGAGAATGCGCTCGCCGGCCTTGATCTGTAGATCTGGTGCCAGGGTGTCTTCAACCTTGCGAACACCAAGGCGGCCCCAGTCATTTTTCGGCGAGAGCGGCCACTCGCCTGCGGCGATAGTGCCCACAGACGGCATTACCGGCAAAGGAGCATCGACGTCTTCATGAAAATCGTACGAGCCCTGCAGCAGCGAGACCTGATGAGCAGATGTGCCAATGGTGTTGCGTACGGCATCGCGGGACCAATCCGTCAGCACGCAAGTCACAACTTGCTGGACCTGGGTGAGACCTGCATCTACCAGAGCCCGGTGCAGATTGATAAAAGTCTTGCCGGTGGAGGCCTCGTCGTCGACCAACACCAACGAACGCGCGTTCAGCATCATTTCCCGAACTTCGGGATCGACTGGCATGTGGATTAAGTGAGCACTGGCATGGCTGTGCTCTTCTTCGAATCGAGCGAACAGTTCAGTACCGGTCGGGTGACGCGTGCTGACGATGTAAACCGTATCAGGGCGTGTGGCACTGTAGGCGCGATGAACACCAGCACCAAGGCCCACCGCAGTCTCAGCCATGCCGATAACGAGAACCGGGCCTGGCAAGTCCGCAGGGATTTCCGCCGCTAGGCTTTCGAAGCTTGCGTCCATTACAGATGGACGCACGGGGATATGACGTCCCAGTACTTTGGACACGAACAGAAACGCACGCTTAGGGTTACGGCGCTCGGCAAAGCCGAACAATGAGTCCGGGTCGATAACTGAACTATCAACTTTGACATCGAGTCGCCCGCGCATCAGTTGCGCGCTGAGCGTTTGTGAAACTGCGTTACTTTCCATGAACATACATTCCTAGATTGGCGTGAGATCGATAACCTAACGCCTCTTCCGCAGGGTTCAAGTCAAAAATGGGGTTAGAAATTCCGGGCTTCGACACTCCACATTGAAGACTGGGCTTCGCGAGCCAATTCCGCTGTAGTGAAGGTCTTGCCGATAGGCGTTTTTTTGCTTGCCTCAACACGGCATGCATCCAGAAAGGACAAGAGCAGTGACGCTTTAACCGCAAAATTCATATTTTGCGTGTCAGGCATTGTGGACGTGACCAAGCCAACTACCGACCCTGATGAATCGAAAAGGGGGGACCCGCTAGAACCTGGTTGAATGGCAGCAGTAAATTGCAGAAGGCTTGAATCGTTGTGCAGGCCAAATAAAGCCGACACACCGCCCTGAGTGACGTGAACACCACCCCCAGCAAAACCGGAGAGAGGAAAGCCCAAGGCGACAACAGTTTCGCCAAGGTCACAGCCGAACCCTTCTTTGAACGCCACAGCTTTCAGAGGGGGGGATTCCAGCACCCTGAGCAAGGCAATGTCGTTTCGGCGATCGACTACTACAGGCTCGGCACGGTACCGTCCCTCAAAAGAGGAGATGTGGATCTCCGCCATGTTTTCGATTACATGGGCGCAAGTTAAGACATGGTTCTTGGAAACGGCAAAGCCGGTACCAGTCGCACGGCTACCAGCCCGACCAGAGTCAGATGGGTTGGAGCGGCCCTGTGGATGAGCATCATTAATATCGAGGCCGATCCGGCGGCCAAGCGCCGCTAAGCCATAGGCCGAGCCTTCTGCCAGAGCGCGGAACTTCCATTCCTGATTGCGGCTGTAGAACTCGCCGATGATGATCGCAGACTCGCCGTTTTCGCGAAGGTCGAGGCTGTATTCGATCTGGCCATCGACCTGCAAGCGCAGCGTCTGAAGGTCACTGACCGGGCCGACTGCAGAGAAGGTGTAGACAATGAGAAGCACCCGATCACTCCCATCAGGGAGGTCTGCCAGGTTCAACTTGCAGCCGATTTTTTCCTGACTCCCACTCCACTCCATCCAACTAGGTGAAGTTTGGAACAGAGCAGGGTCTCCTTTCGGACGGCGTTTCTCATCTACCGGCAATATGGCAACCGCAGCGTACTCCCCGAAGGATGAGGAGTTACCGCATTCCAGAGTCCATTCACTCCGTGCGCTCGATACTGCGGTGTTTGCGCCAGGCGCTAGCACCATCATCCCTTGATCTCTCCTTGATAACTGCTACCGCTGCAGTAAACCGAATTGTAGCAAAGAACTGACATCTTTTTAATATCAGTATGATGCTACAGCCGCAACGGTGACGCCCTTCACACGAACGTTCGGCCGCCAGACGGTCGCCGGTTCCGGCAGACCCAACCGGCGAGCAGCAAAAATGCCTGGCAAGTTCGTCCCGGTGGCGCGGGTGTAACCGATCCCGCCCGAGTAGCGCGCGTTGATTTCCAGCAAATGCGGCTGGCCGAGTGCGTCATCACGGGTCTGAACGTTGATAAGCCCGTCGCAGCGGAAGTGTTCAGCCGCCTTGAGAGCCAATTCAACAGCGGCGCCGTCACGTTCAAAGGTCTGATGTAAACCTTCCTTGCGGCGACTGACGAAAGCAATTGGCCGACCGCCCTCACAGACCATGTCCACCGAGCATTCGCTACCTGCCATGTAAGGCATCACGAGCATCGGTGCTGGCGTTTCCCCCGCGCAGTAGGCCCGCATGTAGGTTTCGAAGTTCGCTTCGCGTGCATCAGGGTTAGCGAAACAACGGAAAGGATCAGCATCAACCTTGAACCGCCAGAAGCCTTGGCCATATATACCAACAGCAGGTTTGACGCAGACCTCTCCAAATGCTGAAAGGGTCTTATATGCCGCGAACATCTCCTCGGCGTTTGAGGCAGTGATCGCAGGCACACAGGCCAAGCCCACTCGTTCTGCTTCAGCGGTGAATTTGCTTTTGTCGTCGACCATGTCGAAAGTGGACATGGACATGCCACCGGTGACCAGATCAAGACCTGCTTGTTCGAAGTGGTCGCGGGCGCGCTCAAAAACATTGCCGGCGCGGCCGGCCAGGATGACCTTGATGTTGTGTGCCAGGGCGGTAGCGATAACCCACTCGATACGCTCCTCATTGTCCTTCGGCTCCATGAAACTGACGTCAGCAAGAGACGTTATTTCAGGGCGATCCTGGCGGTGGGACGCGTAAATTTTCACTTCTGCGGGCAACGCCTCACGCGCGCCCATGATTACGTCGCGCTGGCTGGATTGCCCTTCGAGAAACCAGATCATTGAATACCTCGCTGATTAATGCGCTCTAACAGCACTACCGGTTTTGGCATTGATGCTGTCAGATTCCGATTGTTGGACCGGAAGATAACGTCTCCGGGTATAGCTTCAAGGCAGAACATTGCGAACGATCCCCACGAAGTTGTGTGTGCCAAGCGATGACGCCCACCCAACCGTGTTAACAGGATTGCTTTTGCATTGCCCGGTGAAGGGGTAAATACGCTTGTGACCTAATTCAGGGGTTGAGTGTTGAAGCGAAGCACCAGAAAGCCGGAAAGCCGGAAAGCCGGAGCAAGGATTGGAGTCGGCGACACCGGCAGTCCAGTGTCGGCAGTCAGTCCAGTGACGGCAGTTCCGGTCGAGGTTTTAAGCAACGAGGCTGCTCAGTGCCGCAGTCCTCTTACTATTGTGCTGGTGCATGCGAAGGTCCGTCCACAAACAAACCATTTCAACATATGAAGACTCCATGCAAATGCAGGGCTTCAACATCTTCACCACATCCAATCGACGCCAATGTTGCTTGGCCGGAACGTCGTGTACCGCGCCATATTCAATGACCGTTCAGTGGCGAGTAGGTTTTCATATGACGCGATGGTTTGCATCCCCCCCCCCAAAAAAACCTGAGGACTTGGGTCTGTGATCTGATCTCTCCTACGCCTCTTCCGTTTGGCTCGCCTTGGCTTTCGCAGGCTACGATCCGCCCATGCGAAAAGTGCCATTTCAACGTCCGCCGCGCGCCACCCAGTGGAATTGCTCCCTTTTGGCAGCCAGCACTCAGGACGGACTATCCCAGCGTTTTCAAGGCGATCGACCAACCCGTCAATCAGCTCAAGGAACGCAATGTAGCCACGTGTCATCGACGGAACGTTCCCATCGTAGATTTTCTGTAGCAGCCCTTCGGTAAGCAGCGCGTCCCGAATCCGGTTGTCCAAGCTTGCATGAATGTCCGGGTGCAGAAAACGAAGTAGCTTCGATGCGTAAGTAAGGCCAATGGCGCTGACCGCTACCAGTAAAAGGAGAAGCAACACAATCACCAGCTTTGTCTGGCCTATACTGAAAACTGGAAAAAATACTTGCCCTGCTGCGCCCATAGTTGTCATCGGACATAACCTAACCTCCGTTGATACCTGTGTGTTGTGATCGAGATATCAGGTGCTAATGCGAGCGAAGACAAGAAAATTCCGGCAAGTTAAAAACGCTTAGATCAAAATGCTATCACGCATGTCGGGACGAAGAACTGTCGCTGGCAAAATTGTAGGGTTCATGAGTTGCCCATTGGGTGTATCGAGTGTTCGCATCGCAAATAAGCGAGCAAACTTGCTAGAGAGACTCTACGAATGACTGCTTCGGGTCGGTTAGCGACCACCACGCACCGTGACTGATTCACCCTTGTCCTCCCTCAACGTGGAGGACGAGCCATGAACACTATTGCTAGATACAGTCATCAGCCTTGGAACAAGGGAAAGCTTGTCGGGCAGAAAGCCCCGCTCCGAGTCAGAGATATCTGGGCCATTCGGGTAAGACTCCAGCTCGCGGAGAAAACACGGGATCTGGCGCTCTTCAACCTGGCCATCGATAGCAAGCTGCGTGCCTGTGACT
>Ga0065714_10064734_pt1 | contig 20744 bp, 15 predicted proteins | sample MisRhiReplicate2_FD_59101 | JGI IMG/M metagenome (GOLD analysis project Ga0065714, IMG submission 59101) | Miscanthus rhizosphere microbial communities from Kellogg Biological Station, MSU, sample Rhizosphere Soil Replicate 2: eDNA_1 v2... | ecosystem: Host-associated > Plants > Roots >...
CCCGGCAAGGGCTCCGCCGCCCTGGGCCTGCACTTTGCCAATCGCAGCAATCGCTTCTGGCGCACCGTGCACCTGGCGGGCTTTACACCCGATGAAATCCGCCCTGAGGACGGCCGTACGTTGCTGCACTGTCACTGTGGCCTGACGACGGTTGTTGAGCGCCCCACCGCAAGCGCTGGCGAGCTGGCACGGCATGAGTTCACCGATGCGGCAGCAGCGTTTGAACACAAAATCCAACGCCATGCCCCCCGCTTCGTGGCCTTTCTCGGCAAGGCTGGCTACAGCGCGCTGTCCGGTAAGCGCGAGATTGAGTGGGGGTTGCAGCCGCAGCGGCTGGGCGGTGCGTCGGTGTGGGTGCTACCGAACCCCAGTGGACGCAACCTGGCGTTCAGCCTGGAGCAACTGGTGGTCGCCTACCGACAACTTCGGGAGGCCATTGCGCAGGCCGATCCTGCGCCCTTACTCTCTTGAGCCATCCCTTCGAGCGCAATGGAGGCTTCATGAAACTGATCGGTATGCTGGACTCGCCCTACGTACGCCGCGTGGCTATTTCCCTGGACGTGTACGGGGTGGACTTTGTGCATGAACCGCTGTCGGTGTTCCGCGCCTTCAGCGAGTTCGCCCAGATCAACCCGGTGGTCAAGGCCCCGACCCTGGTGCTGGACGATGGCACGGTGCTGATGGATTCCAGCCTGATCCTCGACTACCTGGAAGCCCTCGCCCCGGATAACAAGAAGCTGCTCGCGCAACAGCCCGCCGCGCGCGCCCAGGACCTGCAGGTACTGGGCCTGGCGCTGGCGGCCTGCGAGAAAAGCGTACAGATCGTCTACGAACACAACCTGCGCCCCGCCGAGAAACTGCATGCGCCCTGGCTCGACCGCATCAGCGGCCAATTACGGGCCGCCTATTCACTGCTGGACCAGCAACTGGCTGACAGTGGAGCACTGACCCAGGCGTCGATTACCGCGGCGGTGGCCTGGTCGTTCAGCCAGTTGACCGTAGGCTCGGTGGTCAAGGCGGATGCCTTTCCCAACCTCAAGCGGCACGCAGAGCGGCTGGAACAGCACCCGGCGTTCAAGCGTTACCCCATCGAATAAACCACCCAGAGCGGGCTTATGTGGGAGCGGGCAAGCCCGCTCCCACATAAGCTCTCTGCCACCAGTCGGTGTTGCCTGGCGCAATGGGGCCGGCTCAGACCCACCCACCATCCACGATAAAGTTCTGCGCCGAACACATCGCCGATGCATCAGAGGCCAGGAACAACGCCATATTGGCAATGTGCTCCGGCAGCACGCTGCCTGGCAGGCACTGGCTGCGGCTGATCAATTCCTTCGCGGCATCGTCGACCCACATCGCCAGTTGTTTTTCTGTCATCACCCAACCCGGCACCAGCGTATTCACACGGATGCGGCTCGGCCCCAGTTCCCGGGCGAGCGCGCGGGTCATGCCGTGGGCGGCGGCCTTGCTGGCGGCGTATACCGGGTAGCCGGCGGAGGCCATCATCCAGCCGACCGACCCGAGGTTGATGATCGCCCCACCGCCCGCACTTTTCATCATTGGCACCACGGCCTTGGCGGCGAAGAACGCGTGTTTCAGGTTGACGGAGATGAGCCGGTCGAACATCTCCGAGTCGACTTCTTCCAGGGTGTGGCGCACATCATTGGCGGCGTTGTTCACCAGCACAGCGATGGGCCCCAGGGAGTGTTCGAAACGTCCAATGGCGGCTTTGTAGGCGATCTCATCCGTGATGTCGCAATTCACGAACTCCACCGTATGCCCCCGCGAACTCAACAGCGCCGCCAGGCGCTCGCCCTGGCTTTGTGCGCGGTCGACAAAGCCGACCTTGGCGCCCTGCGCGGCGAAGGCGCGCACCATGAATTCGCCAATACCCGAGGCGCCTCCCGAGATCAGGACAGTCTTGCCTTCAAGGTCGGGGTAAACCGCGTGCCGAGTGTTCATATAAGAGGTGCCTCGCTTAATTAGTCTTATTTTATTTTGCAAAAATGGCGTTAAAGGCTATAAATTCGCTGTCCAATCGACAAAATATCGCACATTAGTAGAACTATTCCACTCAAAACAACAAAAGGAAGTTCGATCATGAAGCACCCTCGATACCTGCTCTCGGGCTTGGCGATGTCCATGCTGATCGCCAGTGGCGGCGCCCAGGCTGCAGGCCTCAGCAGCGAGCACAAACCTTTCGGCAAAACCAACGACGGCACCGCCGTCGAACAGTACATCTTGCGTAACAGCCACGGCATGCAAGCCACCGTGATCACCTACGGCGGCGTGTTGCAGTCGCTGGCGGTGCCGGACAAACACGGCAAGGTCGAAGACGTCGTGCTGGGCTTCGATGACGTGCAAGGCTATCAAAGCGGCACCGCGTTTTTCGGCGCCACCATCGGACGCTTCGGCAATCGCCTGGCCGGCGGTGCCTTCGAGCTCGACGGCAAACGCTACCAGGTGCCACTCAACGACGGGCCCAATTCGCTGCATGGCGGCGCACAAGGCTTCGACAAACACGTGTGGAAGGCCGAGTCGATCAAGGACAAGGACTCGGTCGGCGTGAAACTGAGCTACCTGTCCAAGGACGGCGAGATGGGCTTTCCGGGCAACCTGAAGACCGAAGTCACCTACCGCCTCAATGACCGCAACGAACTGCACATCGACTACACCGCCACCACCGATAAACCGACGGTGCTCAACCTCACCAACCACAGCTATTTCAACCTGGCCGGCGCGGGGAATGGCGACATCCTCAAGCAGGTGGCGACCTTGCATGCCAGCCATTACACACCGGTGAATGCGACGCTGATTCCCACCGGCGAACTGGCGCCCGTCAAGGGCACGCCGATGGACTTCCTGAAACCCACACCGATCGGCCAGCACATCAAGGAAGATCACCCGCAGCTCAAATTCGCCGAACCGAAACAGGGTGGGTTCGACTTCAACTGGGCGCTGGATACCAAAGGCGATGTGAAGCAGTTGGCGGCCGAGGTGCACGACCCTGCGTCCGGGCGGCGGTTGCAGCTGTTTACCACGGAGCCTGGGGTACAGTTTTATACCAGTAACTTCCTCGATGGTTCGGTGAAGGGCAAGGCTGGCAAGACGTATCAGCACTGGAGTGGGTTCACACTCGAGACCCAGCATTTTCCGGATGCGCCCAACCAACCCAAGTTTGCCTCGACCCGCCTGAATCCAGGGCAGACTTACACCCAGAACACCGTCTTCAAATTCACCGTCGATTAAAACCGCTTTACTGTGGGAGGGGGCTTGCCCCCTCCCACATTTTGAGCCTCACATGACAAGCGGTTCAGCGTTGTTTCATGCGGTCGATGACGACGGCCAGCAGCAGGATCGAGCCCCGGATCACGTACTGGTAGAACGTGTCGATGTTTTTCAGGTTCATCGCATTCTCGATGATCGCCAGGATCAGTACACCGGCAATCACGTGGCGGATCATGCCTACCCCGCCGCTCAACGACACCCCGCCCAGCACACACGCCGAGATCACCGTCAGCTCGAAGCCCTGGCCGATCATGGGCTGGCCGGACGTCATGCGCGAAGCCAGGATCACCCCAGCCAACGCGCCGATCACCCCATGCACGGCGAAAATCAGGATCTTGGTGCGGTCTACATTCACCCCTGCCAGCAACGCCGCTTCCGGGTTGCCGCCGATGGCCATGGTGTTGCGCCCATACGTGGTGTAGTTGAGCAGCCAGCCGAAGAACAGGAAGCACAGGACGGTAATCAGGATCGGCACCGGCACGCCAAGCAGCTGGCCGTTGCCGAAGATAAAGAACTGATCCTGGGACACGCCCACGGCCTTGCCGTTGGCAAAAATGTACGCCAGGCCACGCACGATCTGCATGGTCGCCAAGGTGGTGATCAGCGCATTGACCCGTAGCTTGGCGATCACGATGCCGTTGATCAGCCCCACCATCAGGCCCATCAGCAACGCAGCGCCAATGCCCAGCATGACGCTGTCGGTGTCGCGCATCACAATCGCCGCGACCACCCCGGCGCAGGCAATCACCGAGCCCACCGACAGGTCGAAATGCCCCGACGCCAGGCAGAACAGCATGGTGCAGGCGGCGATGCCCACGGTGGAAATCGCCAGGCCCAGCCCGCGCATGTTCAACGGTGAGAGGAAGTTGTCGATGAGCAACGCGCACAGCAAAAAGATACTCACGGCCGCCAATAGCATGGCCCAGTTGTCCAGCAGTGCGCGCAGGTCCAGGGGCTTGCGCGCGGTGGGCAGCACATTGTGTCGAGTGGTCATAATCGTCTCTCAGTTCGCCAGGCTGCGCGGCAGGGCCAGTTGCAGCAGGTTGGATTCAGTGGCGTGTTCGCGAGTTTGCTCACCCCGCATTGCGCCTTCGCACAGCACCAGGATGCGGTCGGAGATGCCCATCACTTCCATCAGGTCGCTGGACACCACAATCACGGCAATGCCCTGGGCCGCGAGGTTATGAATGATCTGGTAGATCTCGGCCTTGGCGCCGATATCGATGCCACGGGTCGGTTCGTCCAACAGCAACACCTTCATCGGCATCGACAGCCAACGACCGAGAATGGCCTTCTGTTGATTGCCGCCCGACAGGTACATGATCTTCTGCGTCGCGTTGGGTGTCTTGACCTTCATGGCCTTGATCTGCTGGTCGGCGTTGCCCTTTTCCCAGCCGTCGCGCAGCAGCCAGCCGAACGTGGAATGGGCACCACGTGCACTGATATTGATGTTCTCGGCGACGCTGGACAGTGGAATGATGCCCTCTTTCTTGCGGTCCTCCGGGCACAACAACACGCCAGCGGCGATGGCATCGCGAGGTGACTGCAAGTGCAGGGGCTTGCCGCAGAGTTCCAGTTGCCCGGCGCTGGCGCGCTCCAGGCCACTGAGCAGGCGAAACAGCTCCGTTCGCCCGGCGCCCACCAGTCCGAACAGGCCGAGGATCTCGCCCTTGCGCACCGAGAAACTGATCGGCTCACGCAGGCCGGGCCCCAGCAGGCCAGTGACCTGCAGCGCCACGTCGCCCTGCTCACGCGGGCGGTAGTCGTAGATGTCCTGGATATCGCGACCGACCATGCACGTCACCAACTGGTCGTGGGTCAGCGCACTCATGTCCTCGAACGTACGCACGTAGCGGCCGTCCTTGAACACCGTCACGGCGTTGCAGATGCGGAACACCTCCTCCATGCGGTGGGACACGTAGAGCACCACTTTGCCCTCGTCGCGCAGGCGGGTGATGATCGCCATCAAGCGGTCGATCTCCCGTGCAGACAGGCTACTGGTGGGCTCGTCAAAGGCGATTACCTGGGCGCCACGGGACAACGCCTTGGCGATTTCCACCAGCTGGCGCTGGCCGAGCGACAGGCGACCGAGTTTTTCTGCCGGATCGATTTCATCCGCCAGGCCCTTCAGGCAGGCCAGTGCCTGCTGGCGCAGCAGGCTCCGGTTGACCACGCCAAGACGCGACGGCAAGTGCCCGAGGAACAGGTTCTCGGCCACCGTCATCTCCGGCACTAGGTGCAGTTCCTGATGGATCACCGCCACGCCACTGGCAATGCTGTCGGCGGCGTTCTTGAAGGCCATGGTCTGCTCGCCGATCCGCAGCGTGCCGGTACTGGGAATGTAGGCGCCGCCGAGGATCTTCAACAGTGTCGACTTGCCCGCGCCGTTCTCGCCCATCAAGGCGTGCACTTGCCCTGGGTGGGCGCTGAAGCTGATGCCATCCAGCGCCTTGACCCCGGGAAAGGTTTTGCCGATGCCGTCAAACCGAAGGACGGCAGCGGTCATTGCCACAACCCGATCTTGGTCAGTTCTGCCTGGAAGTTCTCACGGGTGATCAGGGTGACTTCGTCCATGGCCGTGTACTTCGCAGGCTCGGTGCCCTTGGTGACCCACTCGAACATCATCAACGCGGTGTTGTAGCCCTCGATATGCGGGCTAGGCAGCATCGAGCCGAAGAAGCCGCTGCTAGGCTTTTTCAGTTCGCCGATGGCGTCAGTGCCATTGATGCCGATGCCGATCACATTGGCGGCCTTGAAGCCGGCGCTTTCGGTAGCGCGTACGCCGCCGAGCACGGTGTTGTCGTTCATGCCGCCGATGATCAGGTTTTTTGCGCCGCTGGGCAGCTTGACCAGGGCGGAGTTGGTGGCGTCCATGCTGCCGGGTACGTCGAGGGTCTTGGCGGCGGTGAACAGGATGTGGTCCTTGGGAATGCCGGCTTCTTCCAGGGATTTGACCGAGCCGTCGGTGCGCTTCTTACCGGTATCGAGTTCGTTGAACGTGTTGATCACCGCGTAGGTGTCCTTCCAGTCCCACCCGCGTTTTTTCGCTTCGGCGGCCATCGCGGCGCCCTGCTTCTGGCCGACTTCAAAGGCGGCCATGCCCAGGTACGGCACGTCTTCCATGAAGGCCCCCTTGGCATCGACGAAACGGTCATCCACGGCAATGACTTTCAGGCCATTGGCCTTGGCCTTGGCGACGATGGCCGGGCCGAGGGACACATCCGGCGGGCAGATCACAAACCCCTTGGCGCCGTTGGCGGCCAGGCTGTCGATGGCCGACAGGGTTTTTTCACCGTCGGGCACGGCGATCTTGATCACAGTGAAGCCATGTTCCTTGCCGGCTTTTTCGGCAAATGCCCATTCGGTCTGGAACCACGGTTCTTCAGCCTGCTTGACCAGGAAACCGATCTTCACTTCCTCAGCGGCCAGTAGCAGGCCACTCAAGCTCATGGCCGAGACCGCCACGGCGGCACAGCACAGGGAACGCAAACCACGACGACGATTCATACGGGTGACTCCTTGTTGTTGTTTTCAAGTCTTGGGTTTAGCCGGCGAAGCGATGACAGGGTTTTCCCGCGACATCGACTTCCATCGCCAGTACCGCGCCATCCAGGGGGTGATCCAAGGGGCTGGCAGCACTGGTGATGTACAGGGTGGTGAGGTTCGGGCCACCAAACACACAACTGGTGGGGCGGCTGACGGGCAGTTCGACGATACGGTCCACCTCGCCCTCGGGTGTCAGGCGCAACAGGCAACTGCCGTCCCAGCGGGCGTTCCAGATATAGCCTTCAACGTCCATGGCGGAGCCGTCCGGCCCGCCACGCTCGTGTGGGCCGAACCACGTTTGCGCGGGGTCGAGCTGGCCGCCTGGCTGGATAGCATGCCGGTACAGCGTACCGTCCAGGCTGTCGCCGAAATGCACCTGGCGGCCGTCATCACTCCACAGCAAGGTGTTGGGAATGCCCAGGCTGCTGAGCAACGGCGTGACCTGCGCATCGGCATCGATGCGAAACAGGCCGCCGGAACGTCGGGTAATGGGCAGGTCTTCACCCTGCTCGCCAATGTTGTTCTGCATCGTGCCCAGCCACAGGCGGCCCTGGGCATCGCAGCGTGCTTCGTTGCCACGGTTGCCTGCTTGTGGGTCGGCCACGCACAGCAGGGTCAGGGCCTCGGTGACCAGGTCGAGGCGATACACGCCACTGCTCAAGGTCACCAAGGCATCGCCGCGTTCACACGGGATGAACGCCGAGACATGCTCCGGCAACTGCCACACCTGCAACTGCCCGCCCATCAGGCGCAGCGCCTGCTTGCCGGCGATATTCACCCAATACAGTGCCTGGGTGGGCGCATCCCAGAACGGACCTTCGCCCAACTGTGCACGGTGCGGGGTAACGGCGATACACGACATGATGCCTCCTGGATTTTTATTCTTCTCAGGTGCGCGTTACAGCGGGTCGCGAGATGGCGTGCCATCCACCAGCCGCTGGATACGCAACGGGTTGGCGTTTTTCAACGCGTCGGGTAGCAGGCTATCAGGGTAATTCTGGAAGCACACCGGGCGCAGGAAACGGTCGATGGCCAAGGTGCCGACCGAGGTGCCACGGGCATCGGAGGTCGCCGGGTAGGGACCGCCGTGCACCATCGAATCGCAGACCTCCACGCCGGTCGGGTAGCCGTTGAGCAGGATGCGCCCCACTTTCTGCTCCAGCAGTGGCGTGAGTTCGGCGAACTGTTGCAGGTCGGCCGGCTCGCCAATGAGGGTTGCCGTGAGTTGGCCGTGCAGGCCTTGCAGGGCAGCGCTGAGCTGTGCCTGGTCGGCCGCTTCCACAAACACCGTGGTGGGGCCGAACACTTCTTCCTGCAGCACCTCATCGCCCTCGATCAACAGGCGCACATCGGCCTTGAACACCTGCGGTTGCGCTTGATTGCCAGCCTGTTTGCTCCCCGCCAGGTGCTGGATGCCAGGGTGCGCCAGGAGCTTTTCCAGGCCCTTGCCATAGCTGCCCAGGGTGCCCGCGTTAAGCATGGTCTGTGGTGGTTGGTCGCCGATCAATTGCGCGACCTGTTGGGTGAACGCAGTGAATGCAGGCGAAGCAATACCGATGACCAGCCCGGGGTTGGTGCAGAACTGGCCGCAGCCCTGCACCACCGAGGCGGTCAGGTCGCGCGCCACCGTGTCGGCCCGTGCGGTTAATGCCTGGGGCAGCACGATCACCGGGTTGATGCTCGACATCTCGGCGAACACCGGGACCGGTTGCGGGCGTGCCGCCGCCATGTCGCACAATGCACGGCCGCCCTTGAGCGAACCGGTAAAGCCGACGGCCTGGATGGCCGGGTGCTTGACCAGTGCTTCACCCACGCCACCGCCGAAAATCATATTGAACACACCCGCCGGCATCTCGGTGGCCTCGGCCGCCCGGATGATCGCATCGGCGACGCGTTCTGCCGTCGCCATATGACCGCTGTGGGCCTTGAACACCACCGGGCAGCCGGCTGCCAGTGCGGCGGCGGTGTCACCGCCCGCGGTGGAAAACGCCAGGGGGAAATTGCTCGCGCCAAACACCGCGACCGGCCCCAGGCCGATGCGGTATTGACGTAGATCCGGGCGTGGTAGCGGCTGGCGGTCAGGCAACGCCTTATCGATGCGCGCGCCGTAGAAATCACCGCGACGCAGCACCGTGGCGAACAGGCGCATCTGGCCGCTGGTGCGCCCACGCTCGCCCTTGATGCGCGCAGCCGGCAGCGCGGTTTCGCGGCACACCAGCTCGACAAAATCTTCCCCCAGCGCGTCCAGTTCATCGGCCACCGCGTCCAGGAACTGCGCGCGGCGCGACGCACTCAAGGCGCGGTAGGCGGGATAGGCCTGCGCGGCCGCCCTGGCGGCGGCGTCGACTTCCTGCGGCGTAGCCTGGTAGAAAGCCTGGGGCAAGGCTTCGCCGGTGGTGGCGTCGACGCTTTGCAACGTGACGCTGCCGTTGGCACTGCGCTGGCCGCCGATATAGTTGTGGCCGAGGTACTGGGTCATGGGGATCTCCTTTAAAGGCTGATGACGTCGCCGGGTTCGAATGCCGCATCGCTGCTGCCGACACGGTTGACCAGCGGCGCGCCGAACTCGGCCTGGCTGATTTCGAACACATCGCCGGCCTGGGTACGTATACCGTCGGCAAATGACAGCGTGGCGGTGCCGAAAAAGTGGATGTGCACGTCGCCGGGCTTGAGGAACTGGCGGTATTTGAAGTGGTGGTATTCGAGGTTTTCCAGGCTGTGGCACATATTGGCCTCGCCGCTGAGGAATTCGTTCCGCCAGATTTCCTCGCCGTTACGCAGGATGCGACTGGTGCCCGCCAGGTGCTGGGGCAACTCACCCACGCGCAACTCTGGGCCATAGCTGCAACTGCGCAGCTTGGAATGGGCCAGGTACAGGTAGTTTTTACGTTCCATCACGTGGTCAGAGAACTCGTTGCCCACCGCGAAACCGACTCGATAGGGCTTGCTATCCGGGCCGATAACGTAGAGGCCACCGATCTCCGGTTCTTCACCGGCATCGTCGGCAAACGGCGGCACCGGGAAGGCGGCGCCAGGGCGCACGACGATGCTGCCGTCGCCCTTGTAGAACCACTCGGGCTGCACGCCCGCCTGGCCGGCCGCGGGCTTACCGCCCTCCACGCCCCACTTGAAGATGCGCATGGTGTCGGTCAGCACGGTATCGTCACCGGCCTGGTGCATCTTGTCTCGCGCCGAGGCGCTGCCCAGGTGGGTCAGGCCGGTGCCGCTGATCAACATATGGGCCGGGTCCGGATGGTCCAGCGGTGGCAGGATCTTCAGCTCGGCCAGCAACGTGGCATAGTCGTAGCTGTCGCCCAGGCCCAGGCTGTCCACTTGTTGTGCCAGGCCTACGCCCGCTTCAATGGCTGCCAGGGCCAATTCACGCACACTGCGTGCCGTGCGGACTTCACGCAGCTGGGTACCGTCGACCACGCCGACCCGGCGCTCGCCATTACGCAACTCGAACTGAACTAAACGCATGCCATTTCTCCTGGATTAAGTACGTGTGGCGCCACGGGCACTGGCGGCGAATTGGTCGGCAGGCAGCACATGCTTGCGTTCCAGCAGGCGGTAGACCACGAAGGTCAACACCAGCCCGAACACCATCACCCCAGACAAGAAGTACAAGCCAGACGCCAGGTTGCCGGTGTATTCCTTGAGCGCGCCGATCACGAACGGGCCGATATAGCCGCCGAGGTTGCCCACCGAATTGATCAAGGCAATGCCAGCCGCCGCACTGGCGCCAGCGAAGAAGCGTCCGGGCAGGGTCCAGAACACCGCCGTGCAGGAAAACATCGCGAACGCCGCCAGGCACAACGCGGCCATTTGCAGCACCGGCACACTGAGCCAGGCACTGAAGAACAGACCGATGGCGCCCAGCACATAGAGCACGGCGAGGTGGCCGTAGCGGTCGTTCAAACGGTCGGAACTGCGCGGGATGATCAGCAGGCCGATGATCCCGAAGATATACGGCACAGCCGAGATGAAGCCGGTGACCAGGTCAGTGCCGCCGAACTGTTTGATCAGGGTAGGCAGCCACAGGCCGAGGCCGTAGATGCTCAGGGTGACCGGCAGGTAGAACAGCGCCAGCAACAGCACGCGCTTGTCTTTCAACGCATGCAGCGGGTTGCCGTGACGGGTCTGGCCGTAGGCTTGCAGGTCTTTGGCGAGCTCGCCGGTGAGCCAGGCCTTTTCGTCCTCGCTCATCCAGGTGACCTGCTTGGGGCCGTCCGGCAAATAGCGCAACACCGGCCAGGTCAGCAGGATCGCCGGGGTGCCGATCACGATGAACAGCCACTGCCAGCCGTGCAGGCCAAGGATGCCGTCCATGCCCAGCAACCCCCCGGACACCGGGCCGGTGATCATCATCGCGATGGGTTGCGACAGGATGAACAGCCCGAGGATCTTGCCGCGATGGCGCACCGGGAACCATTGGGTGATGTAGTACAGGACACCCGGGAAGAACCCCGCCTCCGCCGCGCCGAGCAGAAAGCGCATGACATAGAAGCTGTGCGGCCCCTGCACAAAGGCCATGCCGATGGTGATGGCGCCCCAGGTGATCATGATCCGCGCAAACCAGCGCCGTGCGCCAAAGCGGTCGAGCATCAGGTTGCTGGGGATCTCGAACAGGAAGTAGCCAATGAAGAACAGCCCTGCGCCCAGGCCATAGGCGGCGTCGCCGATACCGACGTCGGCGCCCATGTGCAACTTGGCAAAGCCCACGGCGGAGCGGTCCACGTAGGCGATCAGGTACAGCAGGATCAGGAAGGGAATGAGTTTCAGCGTGATGCGCCGAATAAGCCGCAATTCCTGGCTCATGGGGGTCGATCTCCGATTGTTGTTCTTATAGAAGCTCGGGGGACGCCTCTCGCGAAAATCCGCCAGGGTCATACCTCAGTTGAGAAGGACTATATAGTAGGACTATTTGCAAAACAACTCTTCCAAAGCATCGATTTTGCGCTTATGTTTAAGCACGCATAGAACATATAGTCATACAATAAGAGAATCGATCATGCCTGATAAAAAGCCCGGCCTACGCTCCGCCCAGTGGTTTGGTACCGCCGACAAGAACGGCTTCATGTACCGCAGCTGGATGAAGAACCAGGGCATTGCCGACCATCAGTTCCATGGCAAACCGATCATCGGTATCTGCAATACCTGGTCGGAGTTGACGCCGTGCAATGCCCATTTCCGTCAGATCGCCGACCACGTGAAACGCGGCGTGATCGAGGCTGGAGGCTTCCCGGTGGAATTCCCGGTGTTCTCCAATGGCGAATCGAACCTGCGACCTACCGCGATGCTCACCCGCAACCTGGCGAGCATGGACGTGGAAGAAGCCATTCGCGGCAATCCGATTGACGGTGTGGTGCTGCTGACCGGCTGTGACAAGACCACCCCGGCGCTGCTGATGGGCGCGGCGAGCTGCGACGTGCCGGCCATCGTGGTCACCGGCGGGCCGATGCTCAACGGCAAGCACAAGGGCCAGGACATCGGCTCGGGCACGGTGGTGTGGCAGCTCAGCGAACAGGTCAAGGCCGGCACGATTACACTGGACGACTTCCTCGCGGCCGAGGGCGGCATGTCCCGTTCGGCGGGCACCTGCAACACCATGGGCACCGCATCGACCATGGCGTGCATGGCCGAGGCGCTGGGCACTTCCCTGCCCCACAACGCGGCGATTCCGGCGGTGGATGCGCGGCGTTATGTGCTGGCGCACATGTCCGGCATGCGTGCGGTCGAGATGGTGCGTGAAGACTTGAAGTTGTCGAAGATCCTCACTAAAGAGGCGTTTGAAAACGCGATCCGCGTGAACGCGGCCATCGGCGGCTCGACCAACGCGGTGATCCACCTCAAGGCGATCGCCGGGCGCATCGGCGTCGAACTCGACCTGGATGACTGGACCCGCATCGGCCGTGGCATGCCGACCATTGTCGACCTGCAACCCTCGGGGCGCTTCCTGATGGAAGAGTTCTACTACGCCGGTGGCCTGCCCGCCGTGCTGCGCCGCCTCGGTGAGGCCAACCTGATACCGCACCCGAACGCCCTGACCGTCAACGGCAAGTCCCTGGGCGAGAACACCCAGGACTCGCCGATCTATGGCCAGGACGAGGTGATCCGCACCCTCGACAACCCGATCCGCGCCGACGGTGGCATCTGCGTATTGCGCGGCAACCTGGCGCCGCTGGGTGCGGTGCTCAAGCCGTCCGCCGCCAGCCCGGAGCTGATGCAGCACCGAGGTCGCGCGGTGGTGTTCGAGAACTTCGACATGTACAAGGCGCGCATCAACGACCCGGAGCTGGACGTGGATGCCAACTCGATCCTGGTCATGAAAAACTGCGGCCCCAAGGGTTACCCTGGCATGGCCGAAGTCGGCAACATGGGCTTGCCCGCCAAGCTATTGGCCCAGGGCGTGACAGACATGGTGCGGATTTCCGATGCCCGCATGAGCGGCACCGCGTACGGCACGGTGGTGTTGCATGTGGCGCCGGAAGCCGCGGCCGGCGGACCGTTGGCCACGGTGCAGGAAGGTGACTGGATCGAGCTGGACTGCGCCAACGGCCGCCTGCACCTGGACATTTCCGACGCCGAGCTGGCGGCGCGCATGGCCGACCTGGCGCCCCCGCAAAAACTCATTGTCGGCGGCTATCGCCAGTTGTACATCGACCATGTGCTACAGGCTGACCAGGGGTGTGACTTTGACTTCCTGGTGGGGTGCCGAGGGGCTGAAGTCCCCCGGCATTCCCACTAATTGGGATGCTATGATGCTGCGAATTCAAGCCAGAGCCTCCCCGTAGTCATGGATCACCAGCCGCCCAAGCCGCGCAAGAGCCAGCATGCCCAGATCGTCCAGGACTTGGGCATGCACATCGTTTCCGGTCGCTTCAAGCCCGAAGAACGGCTGCCCATGGAGGCCACGCTCTGCGAGGAGTACAAGGTCAGCCGCTCGGTGCTGCGTGAGGCCACGCGGGTACTTAGCGCCAAGGGCCTGGTGTATTCCAAGCCCCGCGTAGGCGCGGTGGTGCGGCCTCGGTTGAAGTGGCACCTGCTCGACCCGGACGTGCTGTCCTGGTTGATGCAGTCCACGCCGCACAGCGAGTTCTTCAACACACTGGCCGGGGTACGGCGCATCCTCGAACCGGAAATCGCCGCCATGGCCGCGACCACCGCCACCGATGAAGACATCGCCACCATCGAGAAAGCCTACCTGGGCATGGAAACCGCACAGACCCACGAACAACTGCTACAGGCTGACCTGGACTTCCACCGCGCCATTGCCGATGCCACCCGCAACGACCTGCTGGCCTATATGTGCAACATGCTGTCGCTGCCATTGCGCGAGTCGATCAACATCACCAACCGCCGCCCGGACATCCAGGGCCTGAGCCTGCCTCGGCACAAGGCGATCCTCACCGCGATCCAGAACCGCGATGCCCTTGGGGCGCGGCATGCGTCGCTGGTGCAATTGGATGACACGCGGGTGGCGCTGGATACGGTAATGAACGTGCTCACGCCGCTCTGACCTCCTGCCCGGCAACCACGCTTGATCAGGTGCAAACCCATTCAAATGTGGGAGCGGGCTTGCCCGCGAATGCGCTGTGTCAGCCAGAACATTCAGCGACTGACACTCAGCATTCGCGGGCAAGCCCGCTCCCACAGGTTTACCTGTGTACGCCGTTACAGCGTGTAGGCGATCCCGACCTGGACTGTGCGGGGTTCGCCCGGGTAGGCATACACATTACCGAACGCACCTTCTTCATACTCGCGGTTGAACACGTTCTTCACATCCAGGTTCAGCCGCAGCTTGTCGTTGACCTTGTAGTAGCCGAGCAGGTCGACCACGGTGTAGGCATCCATCGAGAAGGCCGTGTTGGACGTCTGCCCTGCGCGCTCATCCACGTATTTGCCGCCCGCCCCCAGGCCCAGGCCTTTGAGTGCGCCGTCCTGGAATTCATAGACGTTGAGCAAGCTGAAGCTGTTGCGCGGAATGTTCAACAAGCGCGTGCCCGTGCGCAGGGTATTGTCCTTGGTGACTTCGGCGTCGACGTAGGCATACCCACCGATCACGCGCCACTGCGGGGTGATGTTGCCTGCCACATTCAGGTCCAGGCCTCGGCTGCGTACCTGGCCAGCGGCGACGCTGAAGGTGGAGTCCACGGGGTCGGTGGTGAGCACGTTTTCCTTTTCGATCTGATAGATCGCCGCATCAACGCTCAACTGGCGATCGAAGGCCTCCCACTTGATGCCCATCTCGTAGGACTTGCCTTTCTCCGGCGCAAAACCGCCGCCCTGGCGGCTGGCACCGGTATTGGGCTTGAACGAGCGCGCAGCGTCGGCATACACCGCGACGGTGTCGGTAAGGTCATAGATCACGCCGACGCGCGGGGTCACCGCATTGTCGCTGGCATTCCAGCTTTTCCCGCCTGGCACATAGGTGCGGTAGTCGTGCTCGAAGCGTTCCAAGCGTGCGCCGGCCAGGACTTTGAGACGCTCGGTGAGCGCCACCTGGTCCTGGACGAACGCGGCGTAGGTCTTGAGGTTTTCCTTGTCATGGGTTGGCGTGCGCGTGAGCGCCGGGCGCGCCTGGCCGTAGGCCGGGTTGAAGATGTCGATGGCATACGCGCCCACCGCGCCGCTGGAGCGCTGGATGATCGACGCGTAGTCGTAGTCTTCGAACTCGACGCCGGTGAGTAACGTGTGGTCCAAGCCGGCTGTGGAAAAGTGCCCGGTGAGGTTGAGCTGGGTGTCTTTGTCGGTCCACTCCAGCTTGCGGTAGTTGAAGTTGCGGCCCAATGTGCGACCGTCAGCGGCCAGGCCATTGGCCTCGATGGCGTTGCCTTGCAACGTGCCGTCCAGCCATTGGAAGCCGCCGCCCAAGGTCCAATTGTCATTGAGCAGGTGTTCGAAACGCAGCTGGGCCATGCTGTTGTCGTTGTGCAATTTGCCGACGTCTGGCTCGCCCCAGAAGGTATCGCGCGAAGGCGTGCCTTTTTGGTTCGGGTAGCGCGTCAAGCCACGGTCCAGCGGATGGTTATTGCGCATGAAGTCGCCCTCGAAGATCACTTTGGTGTCGTCGGTGGCTTGCCAGGTGAGCACCGGCGTCACGCCGTAGCGTTCGGTTTCCACATGATCACGGAAGGTGTCGCCGCCCTCGCCCACCACGTTCAGGCGATACGCCAGGCGACCTTGCTCGTCCAGCGGGCCAGACGCGTCGAGGGTCGCGCGCTGCATGCCCTGGTCATCCAATTGGCTGCCGAGGGTCACCGTCGGCTCGGCCAGCGGTTGCTTGGACACCACGTTGAAGGTGCCACCGGGGTCACCACGGCCGTAGAGCATGGTCGCCGGGCCGCGCAGCACTTCCAGGCGCTCGACGGTGTTGGCGTCGGGCATGTTCGGGCAGCCACGGTTGATCGGGAAACCATTGCGGTAGAACTCGCCAGTGGTAAAGCCGCGCACGGTGAAGGTGGTCAACCCCTGCCCGCCGAAGTTGTTCGCCCGGCCCACGCCGCCCGCGTAGTCGAGTGCATCCTGCAGGCGGGTCGCACTCATGTCCTCGACCACGTCTTTGGAGACCACGGTGATGGACTGCGGCGTTTCATGGATCGAGGTATCGGTGCGCGTCGCACTCGCCGAGCGCGTGGCGTGGTAGCCCTGCACTGGCCCCTGGGCGGTTTCATAGTCGGCAGCGCCGGTGACGCTGGTGGTTTGCAGTTCGATGGAGGCTTTCTCAACTGGCTCGACCTGCGCCCAACTCAACGGGGAAAACGCCTGAAGCACACACACGGACAGCACGGTACGACGCATGGGAATAACCTAGTGAAAGAGCCAGATGGAAGGGCATATCTGCCAGTTATTTTGCGGCGCAGGGTATAACAACTGCACAGCAATTGATATGCGTTCTCATTTGTTATGCGCGAATTTTTACCGTCTCGCGGGATTCGCCGGCTACGCTCAGGGTTCAGCAGGAGGAATTGCCATGTGCGGACGACTGACGCAGTACCGCGGCATTCATGACTTCGTGGCAGCGTTGAGCATGCCCAACGCCCTCGCCGACTCGGCAGGCGATCAAGCCCGCTACAACATTGCACCCTCGACGCAGGTGGCGCTGTTGCATGTGGACAATGAGGTGCTACGCGCCGACCGCGTACGCTGGGGTTGGCGCCCGCACTGGGCCAAGGACCGCGCGCCACCGATCAACGCCCGCGCCGAAAAAGTCGCCCACGGCGCGTTCTTTCGTGCGATCTGGCCGCATCGCGCCATAACGCCGGTGGACAACTGGTTTGAGTGGGTGGATGAAGGCGGCCCGAAAAAACAGCCCTACCTGATACGTCGAAGAGACGGCGCCCCTGCGCTGTGCGCCGCCATCGGCCAGCTACCCGACGCCGATGAGGGCGCGGGCGAGCACGATGGGTTTGTGATCATCACCGCCGACAGCGCCGGTGGCATGGTCGACATCCACGACCGCCGGCCGGTGGTGCTCAACCCGGCGCTGGCGCGTGAGTGGCTTGACCCAGCGACAAGCAAGGGCCGGGCCGAGCAGATGGTGCTGTTGCAGGGTGAACCGTCCGAAATATTCGAATGGTTCAGGGTGGACATTGCGGTGGGCAATACGCGCAACGACGGGCCCGGCTTGATCGAACCCGTCGACAGTCAGGCTCAGCGATAGCGTTCCAACCAATGCGCGTAAGGCGCAGGCAAGGTCCACGACGATTTTTCTACCCCCAGCTCCTTGGCTGCAAAGTACGCCCAATGCGGGTCAGCCAGGTGTGCACGGCCGACCGAAACCAGGTCCAGGTGCCCGGCCTGCAACGCGCCTTCAGCCAGTTGCGGGGTGCCAAAACCCCACGCCGACGTCACCGCAATACCCGCTTCACGACGCACGCGCTCAGCGATCGGGCCCATGAAGGCCGGGCCCCACGGGATATTGGTGTCGGGGATGGTGAAACCGACGCTGACGCTCAGCAGGTCCAGGCCACCGGCCTTGAAACGACGCGCCAGTTCGATGGATTCGGTGAGGGTCTGTTCGTCGCGGCCGTCGTATTCGATCACGCCAAAACGTGCGGTGAGTGGCAGGTTTTCCGGCCAGACCTCACGCACGGCGGCCAGGGTTTCCAGGAGGAAACGGCTGCGGTTGTCGAAGCTGCCGCCGTAGGCGTCGGTGCGCTGGTTGGAGTGTTCGGAGAAGAAGCTCTGGCCCAGGTAACCGTGGGCGAAGTGCAGCTCGATCCACTCGAAACCGGCGTCACGCGCGCGACGGGCAGCGTCGACGAAGTCCTGGCGCACGCGGGCGATGTCGTCCAGGGTCATGGCGCGTGGCACCTGTGGCAGGTTCGCGCCGAAGGCGATGGCCGAGGGTGCGATGGTTTCCCAGCGGCGGGCATCGGAGGCGGCCATATGGTCGTCACCTTCCCATGGGCGGTTGGCGCTGGCCTTGCGGCCGGCGTGGCCGATCTGGATACCCGGCACAGAACCTGCGGCCTTGATGGCCTTGACCATCGGCACGAACGCTTCGGCGTGGGCATCGCTCCAAAGACCGGCGCAACCTGGCGTGATACGGCCTTCCGGCGCGACGGCGGTGGCTTCGACCACGAGCAGGCCGGCACCACCACGGGCCATGCTGGCCAGGTGCACAAGGTGCCAATCGTTGACGATGCCGTCATCGGCCATGTACTGGCACATCGGCGGAATGGCAATGCGATTGCGCAAGGTGACGTCTTTGAGTTTGAACGGTTCGAACAAAGCGGTCATTGAGAACTCCAGGATCGAGTGAGTGATTCGATAGTTCGATGGTAATCGAACTATGGTATTCAACGATACCCCCCTGTTATGATTCGATTCATGCGAGCCTTTAAACACCCCCCTCTCGAAGACCTGACGCTCGAGCGCCTGCTCTACGCGCTGAGTGACCCGGTGCGCCTGGAAATCGTGCGTTGCCTGGCCGGCGTGCCCGAGGCCACCTGCGGCGAACTGGACGGCGGGCGGCCCAAATCGAGCATGTCCCATCACTTTCGCGTGTTGCGCGATGCCGGGCTGGTGCACACCCGCAGCGCGGGGACCACTCATCTGAATTCGTTGCGCGCCGAGGTACTTGAAGAACGGTTCCCGGGCTTGCTGCAGAGCATTCTGGCGCAGCACTAGAACCCGGATCAGTCCAACAGCGCGATCAGGTGTGGCTCGATCGATGTCTCCAACACCTCCAATACGGCTAACGTCACCGGCAACTTGAAGCGCCGCCGCCCTGCGCTGCCCGGGTTTACATACAGCGTCGCGCCGCGCCATTCGATCAGGGGCTTGTGCGAATGGCCAGTGATCACCAGCCGCGTTTTTGCCTCCAGCAACGCGGGTACGTCAGCGATGTCATGCACGACCAACGTCTGCCAGCCATTCACATCGATGTTCAGATGATCCAGCACCTGTGCCGCCCATGCCGCGTCCTGGTCATTGTTGCCGCGCACCACCTGCAAGGGCGCAATGCGCGCCAATTGCTCGATGATCTCAGGGCTGCCAATGTCGCCGCCATGGATGATCAGCTCGCATCCTTGCAAGGCCGCGACCGCTTCTGGGCGCAGCAGGCCGTGGGTGTCGGAAATCACGCCAACTTTCATAGAGCCTCCGGGGCGCTGGGTTCGGTTGAAGCGGGGCAAACAGGCATGCCATCCAGGTGCACGCAGTCTTTGCCATTGCGCTTGGCGGCGTAGAGATTGCGGTCTGCACACTTGAGGACCACCGACATATCCGCGCCTGCCGTAAAGCGTGTCATGCCGGCACTGCAGGTGTAATCATGGGGCGGCGCGACACTGCTGCGAATTGCCTGCAGCAGGCGCAACGCATAATCGGTTGCGACGCACGGATCATCGCAGACCAGCAAGACGCCAAATTCCTCACCGCCAATCCTGCCGAAACTGTGGCTGCCACGGGTGGATTTCAAGCAGGTGGCCATCGCGCAGAGAATCCTGTCCCCCACATCATGCCCGAACTGGTCATTTTTCAACTTAAAACTGTCGATATCCAACATCATGAAGTAGCCGGTATCACCGGTCGCAATCAGTTTGGCGAAACGTTCCATAAAGGCTCGCCGATTCAACAGCGACGTCAGGTAATCGGTTTCTGCCAGTTCGCGAAACTCGCTCTCGACCAGCAGCACAGAACGCAGGTTCTTCAAGTAGGAGAAACTCAGGACAAAGCCAATGGACACCGACGACAGGCAAAATATGAACAGGTAGATTTCGACGCCTGCGTAAAAAACCACCTGGATATTGGGCCACATCACCATCCAGACCAACGCGGCACACATCAGGAAATCCTGAGCCGTGATAAACAGGATGGCGCTGCTGATCACCAGGGTGAGCGCCAGCGGCAAGGCAAACACTTGCAACTCAGGGTTGCCGCGCATCACATAGGCAAACCCGACGGCCAGCAACACCATGTAGACAGCGCCCAGCATCCGCCACAGGTAAAAATTGGACACAACACGGTGAAGCCGGCAGACCACCAGCAGGCAGAGCGTGATCAACAGCTTATACAGGCCAAACGTCTTCAACGAGTCAGCCCACAACACACTCAACCAGGCGATAACGCCGATGAGTTCAGCCTGGGTGATCGCGGTCGACAGCAGCCTTTGCATCCGTGGCCGAAGCTTCACATTAGCCGGCATCCCTTCACTCCCTGTGCATGAATGACCTACTGACTGTCGGTATGACCCAAATGCAGGCTGTGCAGGCTTATTGCAAATGAATAAGCCATGAAGCGTCTGACCAACAAGATAAACGGCGGCAGCACTTCAAGCAGTGTCTTGGAATGGATTTTGAAGTAGCCCCTGTCCGCCCCCTCGCGAACCAGGCGAATAATATGGGTCTTGGACACCGATAACCGCTCAGCCAGTGAAAGATAGGAAGACGCGCGGAAACTGGCGCCCG
>Ga0065714_10003433_pt1 | contig 20693 bp, 9 predicted proteins | sample MisRhiReplicate2_FD_59101 | JGI IMG/M metagenome (GOLD analysis project Ga0065714, IMG submission 59101) | Miscanthus rhizosphere microbial communities from Kellogg Biological Station, MSU, sample Rhizosphere Soil Replicate 2: eDNA_1 v2... | ecosystem: Host-associated > Plants > Roots >...
CGGCACAACACCGGTAAACCTGGATGGCTACCACCAGTTCAATTACGGGCAGATGGGTGTACAGCGAAGAAAGAACTGGATTGCTGTATCGCGCGGACTCACCGACAAGATGTTTGGTTCAGAGATTTATATAACAGCCAATCGTTATGGCAGGTACCAGAGTTATGGCGCTTTAGAAATCCTGTACAATGATCTGCCTTCAACCGGCTACATTACCGGTGGAGCAGGCTGGGACTGGAACGTAATGCCCGGTACGACAACAGTACACCTAAGCTACGATAACCTGCAACCTATTCGCGCAACTGCTACCGAATACCAGGGGAAAAGCTTTGCAGGGGCCCTTAGTGCTGGTAACAGCGGGGTTTTTGCTATAGATTTTGAGCAAAGTCCAGGCCTGAATTACGACACCAGTAATACCCTCAGCTTTAGGAAGTCTGTATTTGCTTTTGATACCGTATTTGTTTGCCTGGGCACAAAAATAAACGGCACAGGCGGGAACGTGGCAACCAATCTGTTTCAGGGCATAACAGCTACCGGCAACCTGCCGATTTATATGAATAGTACCACATCAACCACTACAGGCACCACGTTACCTACTACACAGGCAAACTGGCTGGTAACGGCCCAAACCACGGGTTTTTATATCCCCCAGGGAAACCAGCAAGTGCAGGTGGTTATGGGGCAGCAAACCACACCGGTACAATCCGACACAGCCGGAACTGTGATTGCATCGGCCTATGCAAGCAAGGCCTGGATCGATCACGGTACAACGCCAGGCAATGCCCAGTATGAATATGCGGTTGTGCCGGGTACAAATGCCTTAAAAATGCAGGCACTGGCCGATTCAATTGCACAGGGTAAAGTGTACCAGGTATTGGCCAAAACGAATGATTACCATGCCGTAAAGTACTTGCCGGGCGAAATTACGGGCTATGCTTTTTTTGCTGCTGTAGCAAATGTTAACCTGGGCTACGTTAAGGATGTGAATAATAATTGCCTCATCACTACAAAAGAGATTGGCGATACTTTAGTAGTAAGGATAGCTAATCCTGATTTGAACACAGTTACCGGGGGCATTCTCCCGGATGACTGGGAATCTACTCCATCATCAGTAACAGTAAACCTTTCTCAGCGCTGGCAGTTGCTGGGAAGTTCATCGTCCGGAACAGGCAACAGCCTAACTACATCATTGCAAACTACGTATACAACGCTGAATTTTGTACTCAATCAGGGTAATTACACCGAAGCTAAGCTGGTTAAAGACCCAATGGGTCTTATGAAATCTGACGGTATCCTCCGTGTCGATAAAAATGTCAATGCCCAAAATGCCAATGCCCCTAAAAAAAAGCTGTGTATCTATCCCAACCCGGCAGATGGCAAATTGCTGGTCAGCTACTTCTCTTCAAGAGCATACCGTTCAACACTTAAGCTGGCCGATCTTCTGGGAAGAGTCTGTATGCAGGCAGATCACTGGACACAATATGGCGACAATGAGGTCGAGCTCAATATCGCTGCGCTACCGCCTGGTATTTATATAATCCATGTAGGAAATGAGGTGGGTAAGATCATCAGGAAATGATAAATAATTGATTACTTATACAATGAACTTTAAGATGATTTCTAAGTTAAAATATTTGCTGTTAGCAGGCCTGGTGAGTTTGCTCGCCTCATTTTCGATACGCGAAGAGAAAAGGGATGTTCACATTAAACAGGTTTTTTCAATTGCTGAAAAACAATATAGGGGTATGCTGAATGTCTCCCGGGATTTAAACCTTTTTCCCCGTACAACCGCCCCAGATGGTGCGCTCAAGTCTGTTTCGGTTAAAGACTGGACGGTAGGCTTTTGGCCGGGTAGCTTGTGGTATATGTATGAATTTTCCGGTAACGCTTTTTGGAGGGAGCATGCCATGAAATGGACCCGCTCACTGGAGGCAAACCAGTACAATACCGAAGATCATGACATTGGTTTTATGATGTATTGCAGCTATGGCAACGCATACCGGTTAACCCGTGATTCGGCTTATTTGACGGTCTTGGTACAGTCTGCCAAATCATTGATCAGCAGATATTCTCCAGTGGTGGGTTCCATCAAATCGTGGAACGAAAGAAAGTCCCAAAATGGCAAATACTTTTGGAAATATCCGGTGATCATTGACAACATGATGAACCTGGAATTGCTGTTCTTTGCTTCAAGGCATACGGGAAACCCGATTTATAGGGATGTAGCCGTCAAACATGCACAGACTACCATGAAAAATCATTTACGTCCGGATTATAGCTGTTATCATCTGGTAAATTACGATGAGGAAGACGGCCGGGTTCTGGATCGTAAGACGGTACAGGGATTTTCAGATCAGTCTGCCTGGGCCCGTGGCCAGGCTTGGGGAGTCTACGGCTTTACCGTCGTTTATCGCGAAACCGGGGATAAGCGGTTTTTGCATACTGCTCAACAGATGGCCAACTACTTCCTTGACCACGAGCGACTGCCCAAGGATAAGATTCCATATTGGGATTTTTTTGCTGGCGAACATGGTTATAACCCGGAATGGGACTATAACCCTGATAGATACCGCCCGGTGCCAAGGGATGCCTCGGCTGCTGCGATCCTATCCTCTGCGCTGCTGGAACTTTCCACTTTTAGCGAAGAACCGCTGAAATCAAAATACTTCAGTTCGGCAGAACGCATACTGATTGAATTGTCCGGGAAAAATTATTTAGCAAGACCGGGTACCAATAACTACTTTTTACTGAAGAATAGTGTCGGCCATATGCCCAAGCATTCTGAAGTAAATGTGCCGTTGATTTATGCTGACTATTACTTTTTGGAAGGACTGTTACGTTATCATAAACAGCGCAAGGTGTGATGGGCGGGGATGATTGTTTTTTGGGAAAGTATTTTTATCTTGTCTGTTGAACCGAAATAAACCTTCACATTGCACAGTGTCAATCTTAACAGCTATGTTTTCCAGCCGAATACTGTTCTTTGCAAACTTGCTTTTTTGTCTTTTTTTGTCTTTCGCGGCGTTTTCCCAGCAACCCGCTATGGTCTTTCAGCGCCTTAACATATCTGATGGTCTTTCGCAAAATACGGTTTATACGATCTACCAGGACAAAAAGGGGTTTCTCTGGATGGGCACCGGCGACGGGCTCAACAGGTATGATGGTTACGAATTCAGGGTCTTTGGGAGCAGCAGCGATCGGCGTGTCAGTTTTCCTTCCAGTGTGATCAACGCTATTGCCGAGGACAGCAGGGGTAACCTGATTATAGGTACTTCCGATGGATTGTCTATATTCAGTCCAAAGCAGGAAACTGTTTTTGAGGTCATGTCGGTTAAAGGGGAGAAAGGAATGGCCGGCAACCACATTACTTCCATAAAAGTAGATGGCAGGGGTGTAGTTTGGGTAGGTACCCTTGGTGGCCTTAAGAAATATGATCCGGCAAAGAAAGCTTTGGTGGCTGTGCATCCTTCCGGAGCCGGGAAACCGATTAGTCAAAAGGTATACAGCATAGCGCAGGACAGCCAGGGCACATTATGGGCCGGATGGGGAAAAAATCTGTTGCGCTATCATCCAACAACTTATAGCTGGGAGCTCATGGAAGATTTCAGTTTTCAAAATACGGTCCGCGTGCTGAGCAATGATGGCAGCAGATTGTGGATTGCAACTGAATCTGCGGGGCTATTCTCCTATAGTAAGGGACGCATTCTGGAACAGGGTGCACCTACTATTAAAAAGATACTTGGTAAGCAGTTGATCAGGGCACTGTTCTTCGACAAGGACAGGGTGTGGATCGCCTGTAGGGAAGGTCTGTATGTGGCCAACCCGGCACTTACTACTATTGAAAAGTTCTTGTACAATGTCAACAACCCCTCCACAATTTCACAGAATTCATTGCTTTGTATCACGAAGGACCGGGCTGGCTCCATTTGGATCGGTACTTATTCAGGAGGACTGAGCGTGGTACATCCGGGCGCCGATAACTTTGTTTGCTTCAAAGAAAAAAGGGGGAGCAACATAGGACTTTCGCATAAGATTGCAGGTAATTTGCTGGAGGATGGCCAGGGTAACTGGTGGATAGCTACTGCCGGAGGTGGACTAAACAAATATGATATATCCACTGGACTGATCAGCCGGGTGCCTTATAAGGATGCTGCGCTTACGATTGATAAAAGTATCGTCAAGAGCCTGGCAAAAGATGAAATGGACAACATTTATGTGGGTACCCTGGATGGAGTTGCTGTATGTAGAAAAGCCAGTTCGGTGTTAGAGCCCCTGGCCATCAAGATCGCCGGTTCCCCAGGCCCCGATCAACATATCAATGCGCTGTCATGGCACAATCGCATGCTCTGGGCGGGAACAAATGGCAGTGGATTGATAGGCTTGTATCCTGATGGAAAGCAGGTGACTTTTGTGCATACCGAATCCGATCCCACATCCATACCATCAAATGTGATATCAACTTTGCTCATTGACAAGATTGGTGGGCTATGGGTTGGGACCAATCATGGCCTTGCTTATATGGCTCCAGGGAGTCATCGGTTCATCCGCTTGCCAGATCAAAAAGACGCCTCGGTAATTGCCCATAGCGCCGTCCTTAGCCTCGCTGAAGACAGGGATGGCAGGATATGGATCGGTACTAATGGAAAAGGCCTTATCTGTTTTGATAGGAAAAGGAAAAGATATCAGGTCCTTAATACGGAGAACGGCCTGGTGAACACAATTGTACATGGTATTAAGGAAGATCGCCAGGGCGGTCTGTGGGTCAGTACCAANAGGGGGATTTCCCGTCTTTCGTTCAAGGATAAAGGTAAACTGTTGGCTGCCGGCAACTTCAGCCTGACTAATTATACGGAGGCAGACGGTATCGCTTCCAACGGATCGCTAGGGCAGGGGATGGTAACCCGGGAGGGGTATATATTGTTCGGGAGCCTCGATGGTATCACGAAATTTCATCCCGATCGCATTCGCCGGAACCATTTCAAACCAAAGGCAGTATTCACCAATTTTCTACAGAATAGTCAAGCGGTAGATATCCGGAACGAGCACGCTCCTATTAAACAGGCGATACATAGCCTGGATCACATTACACTGGAGCACAGTGAAGCCTTTTTTACAATTGTATTTTCCTCACTGAATTTCATCAATCCCCACAAGAATGCCTATGCTGTGCAGATGGAGGGGTTGAAGAGTGACGACACCTGGCATTACATCCATCAGAAGAACGAGGTCACTTATACCAATCTCGACCAGGGTGAATATCTCTTTAAGGTCAGGGCAGCTAACAATGATGGGATCTGGAATGAAACACCAACTGTATTGAAGATCACTGTATTGCCACCCTGGTGGAAAACCTGGTGGGCCTATCTCCTTTACACACTGGTCATTGTTGTGCTCCTCTATCTTTTCTACTATTTCTCTATCAGCAATTCGGCATTGAAACACAGTCTGGCTATCGAGCGGATCAGCCACGAAAAGGACAATGAGCTGACTGAACGGAAACTGGACTTCTTTACCTATATCTCCCACGAGATCAAAACCCCATTGACGTTAATCCTGGCTCCGCTGGAAAAAATACTACAGGCGAAAAGTGGAAACAATCGTATCATGAACCAGTTGATGGTCATGAAGCGGCATGGAGATCGTTTGCAGCGCCTGATCGAACAGATCATGGATTATCGGAAACTCGATGCCGGAGTTACACCAATGCATGTGACCAACACAGATATTGTCCTTTTTTGCCGCGAGATATTGCTTTCTTTCGAGCAGTTTGCCGCGGAAAAGGATATACGGATCAACTTTAAATCTCCGGACATTCCCGTAATGCTCTGGATCGATACAGAGAAGATCGAGAAAGTGCTTTATAATTTATTATCCAACGCGCTAAAGTTTACGCAGGCGAATGATTTAGTGGAGCTGCTCATCACTGCAGACCACCCAGAAAAAATATGGATAACAGTAACCGATACCGGAGCGGGCATAGCTGAAGAACACTTGCCGCTGTTGTTCCAAAAGTATAACACTTTCCATGACAGGTCGGTCAATCCTGCCGGATCCGGCATTGGGCTTGCTTATTCAAAAGAACTGATCGGCCTTCATGAGGGTACGATTTCCGTAGAAAGCAAGGTCGCTGATGCTGAAAAGAGGGGCTTTACCAGGTTCAGCATTGAACTGCCAAAGGGGAAGGAACATTTTGATCCTGCCGTTGTGAGCGAAACCGCTGAGGTTTCGTTTGTAGAATCGCTTCCTTTCGAGAAAAAGTTGTTTAACCATGGGGCTGACAGTGCCCCTGTGCTGCTTTTAGTAGAAGATAATCCGGATGTCCTCAATTTTCTGGGCAATCATTTTTCTCCCAATTTTATATTGTACACAGCCTCCGATGGCCTTGAAGGCTGGGAAAAGGTGCTGCAATATCTGCCGGACATCATTGTTAGTGACGTGATGATGCCAGGGATGAATGGGATCGAGCTATGTCAGAAGATAAAGAGCGATGAGCGTACCAGTCACATCCCTGTGGTATTGTTGACAGCGCGTTCGGCACTGTTCTTTAAACAGGAAGGACTGGAAACAGGTGCGGATGACTATATCACAAAGCCATTTAGTCTGGCGTTACTTGATGCACGCATCCGCAATCTGCTCGAATCACGTCGTTTGCTTCGGGAACGGTACAATCGGCAAACCCTTGATCCGGCCGCGGCTGCTTTTACCTTGCCTGATGAAGCCTTTTTGCTTAAGGTTGTTCAATTTGTAGATGATAATTTACAGGAAACAACGTTGAATGTCGAGGAGATGGCCAAAGAGCTGGCGATCAGCAGAATGACGCTCTACCGGAAAATTACCGCCCTTACCAATAAATCACCACTGGAATTTATCCGGACTGTCCGGCTGAAGCGCGCTGCAAAACTATTGGCTACCCGCCAATATACCGTCAATGAAGTTGCCTACAAGGTTGGTTTCAGCAGTGTAGATTATTTCCGGAGATCATTCCGGGAAGAGACCGGGCAAACCCCTACCGAATACTCAGAAAACTCGGATTCCTAGCTTTAAAAGGAGTTTTTTCATAGTAATGTTACGATTGCAACGTGAAAATGGGCTAAATGTAGTGGCCTGAAGCCATAGGGTACGCCTATTTTTGGGTACCAAATATAACCTAAAACCAAACGGGACTATGAGACGATTTGTTTGTTTTCATTTACATTCTTTTAATCCATTATTATCGAACCAGAGACATGGGAAGTTCTCCGTATCCAAAATCATTTTTCAGGCGCATTATACTCTGTCTCCTGACCATTTCCGTAGTCGCCATGCTGCTATTTATGATTACGCTTATTCTTTGACGGCTCATGGAATAAAAAGGCTATTACTTGTATTGGTGTCATTATTGTTTGCGACCAGTTTGCTTGCCCAGGGACCAGTCAAGCTAAAGGGCACTGTGCGCTCGGCAGAGGACAAAAAGCTGTTGCCCGGAGTGACCATTAGCCTGGTTGGGACACAAACTAAGGCAACGACAGATCAGGAAGGCCGTTTTGAGATCCAGGTGAAAAAAGAGGCAGATATGCTGGACTTTTCTTATATGGGCTTCAAATCAAAGCGAATGGTTGTGGGCAGCCAGCGTAACTTTCAGGTGGAACTGAGTCCCGATCAAGTGGAATTGAATGATGTTATCATCATCGGTTATGGACAGGTGAAAAGGGGCGATTTAACGGGCGCTGTGGGTAAAGTGAATATAAAGGACATGCAGAAAGCGCCTGTCCGCTCCTTTGAAGAGGCTTTGGCCGGCCGTATTGCCGGGGTACAGGTAAACTCTGAAGATGGTCAGCCAGGATCTGGGATTTCCATCGTGATCAGGGGGCAGAATTCACTCACGCAAAGTAATGCACCATTGTATGTCATCGATGGCTTTCCCATCGAAGATCCTGACAACAATCTATTAAACCCTGACGAGATAGAATCCATTGAGATCCTGAAAGATGCATCAGCTACGGCTATTTATGGTGCCCGTGGTGCCAATGGTGTGATCATGGTCACGACCAAGAAAGGCAAGGAAGGTGTCCCGGTAATCAATTATAACGGATCGATTGGAACCCAGCAGATTGTCCGGACTATGGATATGATGAATCCCTATGAGTTCGTCAAGTATCAGCTGGAACGGACACCAACGGCTTCTGCCAGCCTCTATCTTGTCAATGGAAAGACGTTAGAGGACTACAGAAACACCGAAGGGACGTTCTGGCAGGATGCGCTTTTCAGGACTGCTCTGATGCAGAACCATTCCATCTCGCTTAGGGGCGGAACTGTGGCCACCAAATATTCAATATCCGGCTCACTGACCAATCAGGACGGTGTAATCATCAACTCTGGATATCAACGGATCCAGTCGAGGTTTACCCTGGACCAGACCGTGAATAAAAATTTGAAAGTGGGACTGAACGTCAACTATACCTCGGCCAAACGGTTCGGAAATTCGCCCAGACCGGAGGATGGTGCACAGTTCAGCAACGGGCTGATGTACAGTATTCTTGGCTATCGCCCTGTGACGGCCAATGATGATATTGATCTTGTCAATGACGAGTTCGATGAAGACATAGACATTGCAAACAATGGAAGATGGAACCCAAAATATACCGCTGAATATGAAGTCCGCGACAACTTTTCAAAGCTGCTCATTGCTAATACCTATCTGGAACATGATTTTGGAAAGTACCTTAAGCTAAGGGTTTCTGCGGGGATCACCAACAGGGAAACAAAGGTTGAAGAGTTTAACAACAGTAAGACCTATTATGGTAACCTGACCAGTCTTGTGGGCAGGCAGAGGGGACCAAACGGTTCAGTGGTTAATGGAAATGTGGATACCTGGCTGAATGAGAATACCCTGACTTATAACCGTACTATCAATAACAACCATAGGCTCAATATGGTGGTGGGAGCGACCTTCCAGGAAGTGAAAACAAGTTCTGATGGCATGCAAGCCTATTTTGTGCCGCGAGAATCGCTGGGGATCAGTGGCCTGGACGAAGGGCTGCCCAACAGGTTGATCTCCAGTAAATCTTCCAACACGCTTGCTTCCGTTTTAGGACGAGTAAATTATACCCTTTTCAATAAATATCTTTTCACGGTGTCCATGCGTTCTGACGGCTCTTCGAAATTTAGTGATGCCAACCGCTGGAGCTATTTCCCTTCGGGTGCCATTGCCTGGCAGTTGGGAAGGGAAAAGTTCATGAAGCAGATCAGTTTCATCTCACAGGCCAAACTGCGTACAAGTTTCGGGGTGACAGGCAATAACCGTGTGCCAGATTTTGGCTACCTATCGGTGATCGATCTACCTTATCCCAATGTCTATCCGTTTAATAATGCGCTTTCCAATGCTGCGGTTCCATCAGCGCTGGGCAATGGGAATCTGAAATGGGAAACTACTTACCAGTTCGATGCAGGTTTGGAATTGGGTTTTTTCAAGGACAGGCTTCATCTGGAGCTGGACTATTATCGAAAAGACACCCGTGACCTGCTATTGGATGCCTCTATGCCAACTTCTTCAGGTTATGTTTCCACCTACAAGAATATTGGCCGTGTGAAAAACAACGGTGTCGAGCTGACCTTATCAGGAGATATCCTGAATGGCAACGCATTCAAATGGAATTCATCCTTTAATGTCTCTTTTAACCGTAACAAGATCGTTGAGCTGACACGCAACCAGGAATCACTGTTGACTTCGGTCAACAATCTCGGAGTGAATTATCGGAACCTTCCACTTTATGTGGCCAGGGTCGGTTCGCCGATTGCGATGTTCTACGGCTATATCTGGGATGGGAATTACCAGAATGAAGATTTTTACAGGGGAACCAATGGTCAGTTGGTTCCCAAGCTGCCCTATGCCGGTGGTGATGCGATACAGCCAGGTGATATCAAATACAGGGATGTCAACGGGGATGGGGTAATCGATGTTAACGACAATACTGTGATAGGCAACCCAAATCCAGATTTCTTTGGTGGGTTCACCAATAATTTCACCTACGGCAATTTTGATCTCAACGTCTTCTTCCAGTTCGTATATGGAAATGATGTCCTGAATGGAAACAGGCTGGTGTTCGAGGGCTGGGGCAGTCCCCAGCAGAACTTGTTTGCCTCCTATGTGAACAGGTGGACGCCGGAGAACCCGACCAACGAACATTTTAGGACCAATGGGCAGGGACCTTATGCGTATTCTTCAAAGATTGTGGAAGATGGTTCGTTTCTCCGCCTGAAAACCGTTTCGTTGGGCTACAAGCTGCCGGGTGACCTGCTGAAACGTATCAAGCTACAGGGTTGCAGGGTCTATGTTTCTGGGCAGAACCTGTTTACCTGGACGAAGTACGAAGGCTTCGATCCCGAGGTGTCGGCCAGAAGCTCGGCCCTTACACCTAACTTCGACTATGCCGTCTACCCAAGGTCCAGGACAATAACATTTGGTCTCAATCTCACACTATAAATCATCATGCACATGAAAAAAACATATTTATTCGTCATCATGGCGATGTGTCTGGTCAGCTCTTGCAAGAAGTTTTTAGACACTAAACCAGAGGATTTTGTTTCTGGGGAATATTATTACTCGACCGAGGAAGAACTTAATACTGCTTTGGCTGGCGTATACAGCGCCCTTGCCCAGGATGGCACCTATTCGCGTAACCTGGTCATGGAGCTTGCCCACGGTTCGGATGAGGGTTTCTATAAAAGGAACGATGTCAATATCAACGCTATGGTGTATAACCATGATGCATCCTACGCTGCATTGAACAATTGTTGGAGACAACTTTACGATGGGATCAATCGGGCTAATCTTTTATTGCAAAGTATTGATAAACCCCAAATGGACAAACAGAAAAGAGGGGTGATCAAAGGTGAAGCCCTGTTCCTGCGTAGCCTGATGTACTATCACTTGGTGGACAAATGGGGCGATGTGCCATTGTTGTTAAAGCCAATTGCCGATGCAGAGCAGATCGATAATCCACGAGCCAGCTCAAAAGTTATTTTTGAACAGATCACCAGGGACCTGACCGAAGCGGAAACGCTAGTCAATAAAATCTCCGATATCGGTTTTAGTGGGCGTGTTTCCAAAACAGCGGTTGCGGGTATACTGGCGCGCATATACCTCAAATGGGCAGGATATCCTTTGTTAGATCAATCAAAATATGGCGAGGCCAGAACATGGGCGCTGAAGGTGGTAGAATCAGGAGAGCACCAGCTTGCTGCAGACTATAAGCAGATCTTTATCAATCATTCTAAAGATTTATATGACATCAAAGAGAGTATTTTTGAGATAGAGTTTTTCGGGAATAACTTTGAGGCCAACAAAACCGGCAGCCGTTTCACGGTACATTTTGCGATCCGCAATACCAATGACCTGATCGGCTATGGCTATGCTACCGTTGGCGCTACGGCTACCCTATACCGGAAATACAATGATCCAAACGACGTTAGGAGAGATTGGACCATTGCGCCCTATAGTTTTCAGGGCAACAATACCGACATTAAGGTGAACAAGACCATCACAGACATACATACAAGGGACATCGGCAAGTGGCGCAGAGAATACGAAGTGGTACGACCATTTGGAAAGGATTGGGGACCTGCCAATTTTCCTGTCTTGCGGTATGCGGATGTGCTGTTGATGCTGGCAGAAGCAGAAAATGAGGTAAGCGGACCAGCCGAGGCTTCCACGTATTTAAACCTGGTACGGGCCAGGGCCGGTGCCTTCGAATATAAAGGTGTAAATGAAATAACCGATCCCGGTGTGTTCAGGCAGGTAATCAGGGACGAAAGGACAAGGGAACTTGCCTTTGAGGGGCTGCGCAAATCCGACCTGATCCGTTGGGGCAATTTTGTACAGGTGATGAAGGAAACAGGTAGTGACATTACGGCCAATGCTCCTTCCACCATCAGGTATGCTGCTAAGGGTTACAACAATGTGGCACAGCGTCATGTGTTACTCCCTATCCCTACAACAGAAGTGTCGCTAAATAGGGCTATGACCCAAAATCCAGGTTGGTAATCTAAAATGTCAGAAATGAAAAAGGAATTAATTTTTTTTATGGTCTTACTGGCCAATATCGCATTCCTGTCCTGTAAAAAAACGACAGACGAACAACCAGAGCTGGAAGTTAGCGTGCCTTCCCTAAACTATAAAGTGGGAGATACCGTCAGGTTCAAACTTTCCGGGAAAGCAGACAATATCGTGTTTTATTCAGGCGAAGCTACCCATGAATATCAGTACAGAAACCGCAGTTCCTTAAGTGATAACGATCTCTACCTGTCTTTTTCCAGCCGGGTACAGAACGGCACACAGGCAGATCAGGTGCGTGTCATGCTGTCTTCGGACTTTGCTGGTGTCTATGACATTGGAAATATAAAGAAGGCCTCCTGGACAGACATCACCAGCAAATTTGTATTGGCAACAGATAATACAGCAATTGGTACCGGAAATGTTAAGGTGACGGATCAGGTAACTACTGGCAAGCCGCTCTATATCGCTTTCAAGTTCATCACCCGGGACCAGAATGTTAGTGGCAAGACCAGGAATTGGTATGTGACCAATTTCAAGCTGACAAGACAGGCACAGTTGGGCGCTGAGTTTTCTTTAAGCGATCAGGCCGGCGCAGGTTTTCTGATTTCCGCCTTAGGAAACAAGGAAGCAGGCAGGTCTACGGTCAGCTCAACTACGCTTACCCTTCGGGGTAACGCTACCGATCTGGTATCGGAAACAGAAGATTGGGCAGTATCAAAAGGTTTTTATGCATTTAGTGCCACGCCAGATACGGGAATCCCGATCAAGAACTATTCGGCCAATCCACTGAGCGGTTATGAGCATGTCTTTACTGCGCCAGGAACTTATACGGTCTCCTTTATTGCCAGGAATGCCACGATAAATGGATCAAAGGAATCGGTCAGGGAATTGAAGATCACTGTAACGCAGTAATATTTGGATGATGAAACAAATAAGAATTAGCTTACTCCTGGCGATATTGCCTTTATGGGCGATGGGCCAGCTCTCGCTTCCGGCCATCTTTGCCAGTCGAATGGTCTTACAACAACAAACGAATGCACCGATATGGGGAACATTGAAGGGGGGTAGCCAGGTAGAGATCACCACATCCTGGGATGGCAAGCATTACCTTGCCAAGGTAGATCGGGATGGTAAATGGCGGGTTGCAATCAGTACGCCAAAAGCAGGAGGACCGTATACCATCAAATTGAGCAGCGGAAATCTTGTGAAGGAGTTGAAGGACATATTGATCGGAGAAGTGTGGCTATGTAGTGGGCAGAGCAACATGACTATGCCCATGAAGGGCTACCTTAATCAACCCGTCCTGGATGCCAATGAACTATTGTTAGCCGCAGATGATCCGGAATTGAGGCTATTTACCGTTTCCAAAGCGACCTCATTGACCGAGCAGTCGGATTGCAAAGGCGAATGGCTACAGTCGAATTCGGCAAGTGCAAAGGAATTCAGTGCAGTGGCCTATCTCTATGCGAGTATGCTCAGGAAGCGACTAAAGGTTCCCGTTGGCGTAATCGTTTCGGGTTGGGGAGGTACAAAAATACAGGCCTGGATGCCGGAAGGGCTGATCAGGAGATTTCCGGAGATTGAAATCCCTACTTCGCTGGATGGGATTAAAGATCGCCATAAACTACCCATCACACTTTATAATGCCATGATTGCCCCTTTGGCAGGCTATGGCATCAAGGGCGTATTGTGGTATCAGGGCGAATCCAACCGGAAAGAGGTGGCCGGATATACTTCGTGGATGCCCATGATGGTCAAGGCCTGGAGGGACAAGTGGCAGCAAGGTGATTTTCCTTTCTACTATGTGCAGCTGACACCATACAGTGGCAAGGTAGGTAATACCAATGGGGAATTTTTCAGGGAGGCACAACTCAACCTCATGAAAACCATTCCCAATAGTGGTATGGCCGTTACGATGGATGCCGGCATGCAGTATGATATCCATCCTGCCGACAAGCTGACGGTGGCCAAAAGGCTTGCCTACTGGGCGCTGAACAAACAGTACGGTTATACAGGACTTGAAGTGTCGGGGCCAATACTTGCTAAGCAGGTGATAGAAGGTAGCAAGATCATTCTTTCATTTGATCATGCCCAAACGGGTGTGACTTCCTATGGNAAGCCCCTGACCTTGTTTGAAGTTGCAGGTGAGGATAGGGTCTTTNATTCGGCTAAGGCTGAAATAAGTGTTAAAGGCGTGGAAGTGNAGAGTGACAAGGTAGCTAAGCCCTTAGCGGTAAGGTATGCTTTTAAGGACTGGNCAGTGGCAGAACTATATAATAACGAGGGGCTTCCGGCCTCCTCNTTTAGGACAGATAACTGGTAAAAATTAAGAACTAAAACTATATATAATGAAAATCAATTTAATCGGACTGGCAGTGGCCTGCCTGTTGCTGTTATCAGAACGGGCGGCTTCGCAGGATGTAATGATAAATACCGAAGTCCGTTCCCGGAAAGTCGATGGCAGGGGGAAAGTTAGTTATCTGGATTGGAAAGCTTACCAAACTTTATTGGTGAAGAATATAAGCGGGTACAAGAGTGATGTGGTAAAAACGAATAGCTATGGTGGGAATCTTAACATCAAAGGAAATGCGACCGGATTTTTTCATACCGAAAAAATTGGCGACCGTTGGTGGTGTATTGATCCAGAGGGTTACGCATACATCAGCACTGCAGTCAATTCTATCGTCAAGGGAAGCTCTGACCACAACAGGCAGGCTTTCAGCAAAACTTTTGGTTCTGATGCTCAATGGATGAAACAGACTTCAGGTCTTTTACAGGATCATGGTTTTGACGAGGCAGGTTCATGGAGTGATCATCAAGAGATCAGACGCTATAACAGAACCGCAAAGAACCCGTTAACCTATACCGTAATGCTTAATTTCATGAGCAGCTACGGAAATAAAATAGGGGGCACCTATCGTGCGCCCGGACATACCGGCTACCCCAAAAACGTGATCTTTGTATTCGACCCCGGATTCGAGACTTTCTGTGATTCCCATGCCAAACAGATTGCGGCCTGGAAGGAGGATAAAAACCTTTTGGGCTATTTTTCCGACAACGAGATGCCCTATCGGACAAGCTATATAGATAGTTGCCTTGCTTTTTCACCAACAGACCATGCGCACAGGGCTGCGGTGCAATGGATGAAGGACAAGGGGCTGGAGAGGAGCAAGCTCAGCGAGAAGGACCGTGTTGACTTTCTTGTTTTTGCAGCGGAGAAATACTTTTCGATCGTTAGCAAAGCGATTAAAAAATACGACCCAAACCACATGTACATTGGCTGCCGTTTTCACAATAAAGAAAGGAATATCCAGCCATTTATGGAGGCTGCAGGAAGGCATATGGACATCGTGTCCATTAATTACTATCGGGAGTGGACACCCAATATGGTGGAGATGGATAACTGGTCAAAATGGACAGGTAAACCTTTCCTGGTAACTGAATTCTATGTAAAAGCTGAGGATACCGGGATGGGCAACTTTTCAGGTGCCGGATGGATCGTTCGCACACAGAAGGATCGTGGTGATTTCTATCAGAATTGGTGTATCGGACTGTTGAAACAACGAAGCTGTGTGGGTTGGCATTGGTTTAAATATATAGACAACGATCCAGAACAAAAGAATGCAGAACCTTCCAATATCGATGCCAACAAGGGGATCGTAGATAGATTGTACAAACCCTATAGCGGTTTGCTGGAAAAAATGAGAGAATTAAATCAAGAGCGTTACAACATCATCAAGTTTTTAGATCATAAGAAATAGCAATGAAAAACATTTTAAGCACATCAATATTACTTTTGGGGATCATTTTGCGGGGCTTTGCCTCCTACGGTCAACAGACCAAGCCGTTACTTACCTACCTGGCAGATGTTCCAGGATTTTCTGCCGGTGAAGCAGTGAACGGGCCGTCACGCATATTAACCCTCAAAGGTCGAAAGGGGATCAATCCAACAAGTATCCATACCACTATCCAGTTAGGTAAACATAACCTTAACCAACCCAGGGGCACAGTGACCTTATGGTTCTTTTCGCTGGAGGATCTGGCTACCAGTTTTNCNGCCGATCATATGGCAATGAACAATGCAAATTATGCCAATTANCCGTTCCTTAGCGACTGCTCTACCCAGCGCGATTACGGAAATTCCAATTTCTTTTTCGGCTGGTTTCGCNCTGACGAACTTCGTGCGCAGTTCTTCAAAGGTACTGTTCATCCNATAACAGGTTTTGAGCCACCGCAAAAAGCCTGGGTNCAGGCCGTGCCGTTCNNTCATTTTGATAAGCACCAGTGGTATCAGGCCGCTTTCTCCTGGGATGTGGAAAAAAAGGCGATGAAACTTTATGTCAATGGGGTGTTGGTAGGAACCAGTGACCGTTTCAATAAAGACTTTCACCGGGATAAAGTCGGAGATACACTGTTTACCGGAGCACCTTCACTGTGCCATGGCGAAATCAACTTCTATGATAAGGTGCTGGACGAAAGTGAGATCTATGCCACTTATCGCCGAACTACTACAGATTTTAGGGCTGCAACCGAACAAGTGCTCAAGCATAAGTTTGCAGGTGCCGAACTACAGAATTTTAACTTTAAACCCGATGGTAACTGGACAAAGAAAATGGATGTAGACTTTAGGGACCCTGCCGTTATAAAAGATTTTTATATACAAGGCGAGCAGGGTGCCGTAAAGCCCGGGGCGCATGCAGAAGGACTGCTGGTCGAAACACCCCATATCTCTTTTGAAAAAAAGAACCGCGATCGCCAGGTTTATTTATGGACAAACCAAACCTTTGAAGGAGATCTTTATGTGGAGTTTGACTGGATGTCGCTGCAGGATCATGGCCTGTCGCTACTCATGGTCAATGCATCTGGTATGGCCAGGGAGCGTTTCATGGAAGATTATCCCAAGCGAACCACAGGGCAGATGTGGATGGTATATGGTGAAGACGTAAGGAGCTATCATTGGGAATATTTCCGTAATATGAACGATGTTAGAAATGATGTTGGAACCGCTTTTAGCCGTAAAAATCCATTTCAGTTCAGGCAGGGTTTTGGAAGTTATGACAAGCCTTTTGAAATAGGAACATGGCATAAATCACAATTGTTAATTAGAGATGGACATTTGCTGGCCGCTATAGATGGAAAAATACTAATGGATATACAGGACGATTCCAGGAAAAATACAGGCAGTATCTTAAATTTTGGGCACATTGCATTGCGGGTAATGCTGGACAGTAAAATTGTGTTCAGGAACCTTAAAGTTTACAATGGAAAGTTACCTTTTACGGAAGAGCCTCTTCACGCAAAAGGATATAAATAATATAAAAAGAGCGCAATGGTTAGAAGATACCCTGTTTTATTTTTTCTTTTCCTATTGTTGACGGGTTTGCAGGGCCGGGGACAGTATCGGTCAAAAATAATTCACCATGATCCCCGGGGCAGGCTGGTCTATCTGTCAGATCATAGCGGTAACCGTATCCCTGACTTTAGCCAGGCCGGCTATCTACGTGGCGACAGCGCAATTCCCCGCATACCTGTGGTAGCAAAAATAAAACCCGTGCCCGGCAACAACTCCATCCGTATCCAGAAAGTACTGGACTCGCTGGCCGCTCTGCCTGCAGACGCCAAAGGCTTTCGGGGGATGGTATTGCTTTTTCCTGGCAGGTATGATATTTATGAACCAATTAAAATAAGCGCTTCCGGCATTGTATTACAAGGTGCAGGTGATGGACAGGACGAAACCAGGAATACGGTACTGATAGGAAAGGGAAAAGATTTCGGTTCGGCTGGTACTGTTGTGTTGGTTGCAGGTAACGCGGCCTCAGGATGGAAGGATGAGATCGATGGAACACGGACAAGGATTTCTTCAGAATTTATACCGGTAGGATCCAGAACTTTCAGAATAGATCATCCCAAAGCTTACCGGCCTGGCGATGAGATTGTCATCTTCCATCCTTGTACCCAAAAATGGATCGATTTTGTAGATGGTGGAGGTACTGATACGGATCCGAGCTGGATGCCAGGTGAAGTAGATGTCTTCTATAAAAGGCAGATTATTGCTATAAAAGGTAATCAGGTCACCATCGATATTCCTGTTTATAATCATTTGGACAAAGGACTGTCGCAGAGTTTTGTTTATAAATATAATCCAAAAGGAATTTTAAGAAATGTAGGGGTCGAAAACATGCGTATTGACATCGCCAACAAGGGAGGAGAAGATGAGGAGCATACCAATTATGGCGTTTTTTTCTCTGGCGTTCAGGATTGCTGGGCGAAAAAAGTAAGTGCGCTTCATTTTGTTAGGGCAGGGTTTATCACGACCACGGCAGACCGCGTAACCATAGACAGTTGCCAGGCACTGGAGCCGGTCTCTAAAATCATCGGGGAGCGGAGGTATAATTTTTGTGTTGCGGAATATTCAAACAATATCCTGTTCAGCAATTGCAGGTCGACCGAGGCCAGGCATTCATTTGTGTCAAATGGTTGTGGCAGCGCTTCTGGCATTGTTTTTATGAATTCAACGGCCGATATCAACCATACGGCCAGCGAATCGCACCGCATGTGGTCTCAGGGAATGCTATTCGAGAATATAAAATTTACCGATAACAGAAAAGGTACGGCATTGGCCCTTTACAACAGGGGAAGCTTTGGCGTCGGACATGGCTGGTCGGCCGTCCATTCTGTGGCTTGGAACTGTCGGGTGTTAAAAGGACGTATTGTTATCCAGAAGCCACCTGGTGGACAGAACTATGCAATCTGTAGTGGGGATACGGTAAATTCCAGGGGGCCATTTGTCCAACCTGAGGGATACATAGAGGGTACTGGCAAAACTCCGCTGATCAGTTCCTTATTTGATGCTCAGTTGAAAGAAAGGCAAGGCTACGGTATCATGCCCGATGCCCCTGCCAGGTTAAAGCTTGTGATGAAAAATAGCCGTAAAATGTTGATCTGGGACGATATTGCTGCAGATGAGGAAAGTTATGTGATCGAGGGCTCGGAAGACGGTGTAAAATTCCACGTACTTGGCGGGCTCAAAGCCGACTCCACATTTTACCCGATAGTGCGCAACAGCAGATACTACAGGGCATATGCATTAAGTTCAAAGGGGAGATCAGCCTATTCTAATGTTGTGGAGTGATCCAATTGTTTCCTAAAGTAAAATCAGATCACCCAAAATAAGATGGTATAAAAAAGCTCACAGACAAAGAATTATAAATGATGAGATCACATAAATTGAATGGAAAAAAAAGCGCATGCCTCCTCTTTTTTTTCCTTGTTCTGGCTCGGCATGCTTTTGCGCAAACCGCAGAAAAGGTTGTGGAACAACAGACATTTGTGCCGCAGGGTTTTGTTGAAACCAAAGATCTGGTATATTTCGAAATAGACAAGCATGGTTCAAAGGGTTCGGTTGAAAAAGTTATTTCAGACTATAACGAATATATTGTCGGCAAGACAAAAGGGGTTGTTAAGAAGGCATTGAACAAAGGAGATTTATTGGATAAAAAAGGACAGCCATTTGATTGGAAGCTCCGCATGGATATCATTCATCCAGCGAAGCCATCATCACCGCGGCCTGTATTTTTTATTGTTTCCACCAGCACAGTACGCAATATTCCGCGACATACCCCTTTCCAACAGCAGTTTGCCAAAAGGGGCTACGTCACGGTGATCATTGACCATGCCTATTCCCCTCTTGCCCGTGTTTTTGGCCATAGCGACAAGTATTATTCGCTAGATGATATTACAGGCGTAAAGGCTTATACGGCTGCGATAAGATATCTTCGGGCTAACGCTGGGAAATTTAGCATTGATCCCGACCGACTAGGGGGACTGGGGCACTCCAAAGGCTCCTACGCCATAGGCAGGCTTTCAGATCCTGATATCAATGCAGCATCAGATGAATGGAAGGGCCCTATTGAACCTTACGGGCCCCAGCCTAATCTTGGATTTCCAAGTAACATCCAGGTTGGTTACCAGTCCATGGGAAATGGAACAAGAAGGTCCCTGGCGCTTGTTAAAGATAATTATGCCCCCATGATCACAGCAGTTGGCAAACTTGATCCGGCCAACCATTGGGCCGTTTGGCCAGATGCTGTAAAGGCCTATTCGGTTGATCATGATGCAAATTGGCTAGGCATACCAATGCTGGACAGAGGTCATGAGATGGCGGTAGGGTTCCAGCCAGATTTGGATTATAGAAGAGAAGAGGTTATTGAAAAGTTTTTCTCCAGCTATCTGGAGCCAAATCTTCCGCCAAATATTTTATATGCAGCGCCCTATAATGACAGCCAAAGTTTGGTAAAAAATACCTCACCAATAGTCATGCATTTTTCGCCGCAGATGGATACTGTGAGTGTTAAGAATGCTTTTAAGTTGGTAGATATAAAAACAAATAATCAAGTCAGGGGAAATTTTAAAGTATCGAGAAAGGGTACTTATTTTCAGTTTGTGCCAGATATACCATTAACCAAAAATAAAGCGTATAAACTGTATGTGGCTACCGGGGCCCACAGCAACGTAGGTATTCCCTTAAGTGAACCTTATGAACAAATATTTACTTTGAATGCCGAAGATGGCCAAAAAAACCGATACGGAATGTTGGTGAAACAAACTGAAAAAGGATGTGAAATAGATCGACGGGGAGAAATAGAAAAACTCATTAATT
>Ga0065714_10064736_pt1 | contig 20673 bp, 24 predicted proteins | sample MisRhiReplicate2_FD_59101 | JGI IMG/M metagenome (GOLD analysis project Ga0065714, IMG submission 59101) | Miscanthus rhizosphere microbial communities from Kellogg Biological Station, MSU, sample Rhizosphere Soil Replicate 2: eDNA_1 v2... | ecosystem: Host-associated > Plants > Roots >...
TATCTTTAATGGTAGAAGTTACCGAATTTACTGCTAACGACGCCGCAGAGCGCGCAAATAAGTTTATTAAAACAGCAGAGGATATTAATCCTAACATGAAATTGCTACACAATAAGTTTAGCATTTTATTGCAGCAAAATCCTGAGTATGTTTCAGCAATCAAAAAATACAAGGTTGATTGGGGTTTCGATCCGGAAATCCGTAAAACCGTTTATAATTCTTTAAAGGCATCAAAAGAATATGCCGATTATCTTGCCGATCCAAACGAAAGTTTAGAGTCCTCAAAAGATATCATCAAATACATTTTTCGTAAAATCATCTTAAAAAACCAGGCCATTATTCAGGTTTTTGAAGAGAAATTTATCAACTGGCAGGTCGATCACGAAGTGATGAAAGGTATGGTTGCCAAAACCTTGAAAAACTTTACATCCGAAGATCCTTTCAAAAATAAATTAACCGAAATTAGTGCCGATTGGATTGAAGACAGCAAATTTGTTCAGGATCTTTTTGTACATACTTTGCAGAACGATGCAAAATATCAGGAAATGATTGCCGATAGAACCAAAAACTGGGAGTCAGAACGTATCGCATTAATGGATACAATTTTGATGAAAATGGCCATTTGCGAGCTGCTCAATTTTCCTTCTATTCCGGTTAAAGTAACCATTAACGAATATTTAGAGTTATCAAAAGATTACAGTACACCGAAGAGTAATTCATTTATTAACGGTATTTTAGACAAAATTTTAGGCGATCTTAAGAAAAACAACACCATTAAAAAGATTGGCCGCGGATTAATCGAAGATTAAAAATGAAAAGAACATTTATTCTGGCTATTGCTGCACTTTCATTTGTAGCATGTCGTAATGCAAATAATCAAACCAGCGAAACTGCTTCAGCAGTTTCAGTCGGCAACGATACGTCAAAAACGGTTAAAGTTGCTCCGGCAGATGCACCTGTTATCGTTTTCGAACGCGATATTTTCGATTTCGGTAAAATAACACAAGGTGAAAAAGTTAAGCACGATTTCAGATTTAAAAATACAGGTAAAAGTCCACTCATCGTTTCAAATGCAACGGCAACTTGTGGCTGTACTATCCCGCAGGTACCGGGCGAACCTATCTTGCCAGGTAAAGAAGGTTTAATTAGTGTAGTTTTTAATAGCGAAGGCAAAATGGGCATGCAAGATAAGGTAGTAACCGTAACATCAAATGCGAACCCAACGGTAACTACTGTTCATTTGACAGGAGAGGTACTTGCTAAAAAATAAATTGATTCAATTATTTATGGTATTCTCCATAAGAATCAAAATTCATAAAAATAAAAAAAATAAAAATGACATCAACAGTAATTTTACAGGCAGCAGGAGGATTTGATCCAAGACAATTAATCATGTTTGGAGCGATTGCACTGGTATTCTACTTTTTCATGATCCGTCCTCAGCTTAAAAAAGCCAAAGACCATAAAAAATTAATCAGTGAACTGAAAAAAGGTGATAAAATTGTAACTACAGCAGGTATTCACGGCCGTATAGCCGATATGAATGAAACAACTTTCTTAATAGAGGTAGAAGGTGGTGTAAAAATCCGTTTCGATAAATCGGCAGTTTCTTTAGATGCAACAAAAGCAACAGTAACTCCGGCTGCACCTAAAGCTTAGTCCTTAAAAACGAAAATATTAAAAAATGCCACCTATTGGGTGGCATTTTTGTTTATCGCTGTGTAAGGTTTATATTGATATTGTATTTTACCCGAACAGGAATGCTGTGTTGCTCGCCTGGATTCCATTTCGGGCATTCATTTAAAACCTTTACAGCTTCTTCCTGAGTACCATAGCCCAAACTGTTTTTAAACTCATAATCGGTTAGGCTACCATCTTTTTCCACTACGAAAGAGAGATATAATTTACCACTTACTTGATTTCTCTTCGCTTCCGAAGGGAATTTATAATTCTGAGCCAAATATTTATAAAATTCAGCAATTCCTCCCTTAAATTCAGGTTGATGCCCCCATTGTCGTATGGTACCTGCTTTCCATCAGTAAGTGTACTTATTCCTGATTTAAAAATGCCATTCTAGTAAACTTCTTCATAACTCGCATTTTTGTTAGCGCCTTTCCAGATTCCGTTTTTATAACCATTAAGGTAGTTCCCTTCCTCCGTGAACCCGCCCTTATCTGTTTTTTTATACATTCCATTACCATCTTTGATAAACTGATTACCTAAAGAATCTATTCCGGTTATCCATTTTCACTGTTGCCTAGCAGGATTGTTACCCTGTTCGTTATACTGGAAAACATTCTCAAATTTTCCATTTTCATAGTAATAAGAACATTCACCAATTAGCATACCGTTTTTGAATTAACTTTTGAAGTAAGTATTCCCTTCTTATTGTAGCCCTCAAAAAGTCCTTCGTAAATAATATTTGGTTCGAATTTCGAAACCCATTCAGAGGTCTTTTCGGTATTGTCCGGATAAATTCCGATAACCTGTAAATTGCTGGTGTATCCGTTTCCTGTATCACCCTCCTGTAATCATAATCGTCTTTGTTTGCGGTTACCATACCTTTTTGAAGTAAGTAACCATGGTAGCCTTTTGCGCATAGGCACAAAAAAATAATGTAACGGTAACAAGTGTTAAAATATACTTTTTCACTTGATTTTATTATCTCCTGCAAAGATAGTTATCTGTACGATCTTGTCGACGCCCCCTTGTCAATTAATCATTAAATACATTAGTTTTTGAGCAGCAGGTTAGTTTTGTTACATTTGGCATTATTGATGCAGATCAAGGAAATCTTTGCACATATTTACCTTATATTTTGCTATGCCCTTTATCCGATTAACCAAGATTGAAAAAAGACGAGTGTTTAGCTTATTGGCCTGCTTGCTGCTGGCTATTGCTGCATGGCTTTTTATGGCATTAAACAACAAATATATATATGTAGCCAAAACTGTTTTGGTTTTTAAAAATGCCCCTACCAAAAGAGCATTTTATCCCTTACAATCAGATACAATAGATTTGCAGGTAGAAGGAACAGGCTGGCAGCTACTGTTTGCCCGTTTAAGGATCAGTCCACCTTCTGTTTCTGTTAGTCTGAGTCAGCTGAATACCAAAGATTTTATTGTTTTCTCCGATCAGCTTTTTAATATCAACAGGCAGTTAGAAAGTACACAAAAAGTAATCTCAGTTAAGCCCGATACCCTTTATTTCGATTTTACGAAACGTGTAGTGAAAAAAGTTCCGGTAAAACTGATTGATAAACTAAGTTTTGAAAAACAATATGGTATTTCCAGTGAAATTATCCTCAATCCAAAATATGTAAAGGTAGCTGGTCCGCTAGAGGAGCTTTCAAAAATAAAATTTTGGCCAACCGATACGCTCAAACAGGATAAAATACAGAGCAGCAGTACAACCAGGGTAGCTTTACAGCATAGCATCCACAAAAATGTTAGCATTTATCCATCTTCTGTAGAGGTTAAACTCCCCGTAGACGAATTTACTGAAAAAACCATCGAAGTACCTTTAAAAATTACCAATAATCGAAGCTATAACAGTATTAAACTTTACCCTAAAAAAGTTAAAGTTACCTTTTTAGTGGCTTTAAGCAATTATGATCAGGTTGATGAAAGTTTTATTACCGCAACTATTGATGTTGATGAATGGCGAATTTTAGGGCATCGCCAGTTTTCGGTTAAGATAACCGAATTTCCAGATTATTGCAGGTTGGTAAGCGTAAGCCCTTCCAAAATAGATTTTATTGTAGAAAAATAATGTATAAAGTAGGTATAACAGGCGGTATAGGCAGTGGTAAAACAACGGTCTGCAAGGTTTTTGAAATATTGGGAATTCCTGTTTTTTATGCCGATACCGTGGCTAAAGAAATCATGACCCAGGATACTTTATTAATAGAAGGTATTAAAGCCGCTTTTGGTAACGAAAGTTATTTTGAAGATGGAAAACTTAACAATAAACACATTGCCGGTATTGTATTTAATAATGAGCAGGCACTCGCAAAATTGAATGCTTTGGTACATCCGGCCGTTTTCAGGGCTTTTGATACCTGGGAAGCAACAATTCCTTCAACAGTTCCTTATACCCTAAAAGAAGCAGCTATACTGTTCGAAAGCGGTTCTTATAAATTCTGCGATACCACAATTTTGGTTACCGCCCCTTACGAAGTTAAATTAAAACGTTTAATGCAGCGTGATGGTGTTACCGAAGAGCAAGTGAAGGCCCGCATGGATAAACAGCTCAGCGATGAAGAAAAGGCAAAAATGGCACATCATTTTATCGTTAACGATGAGCAGCAGTCTATCATAGAGCAGGTTTTAGTTTTGCATCGGCAATTTTTAATAGCTGGGGAAGCCCTTAAAAGCACGAATGTATAATTATCTACTCCAATCATATCATCCCTAATTCTTTTCATTCTAATATGATTTTAGCAGATTTTATTACCATTACCCCAACGGGTTTATATTGTGTTTATGGTGATTTTTACCTCGATCCACAACAACCTGTTAAAGAAGCTGTGGTTTCGCATGCACATGGCGATCATGCCATCGGTGGAAGCCAGAATGTTTATTGTACGGCTCCTACAGCAACTTTTATGAAACACCGTTACCGCAAATTTGCCGCTGTTGATTTTTTTACCAAAAGTTATTATGAATCCTTTAAAATAAAAGACGTTACCATTACTTTTTATTCTGCCGGACATATTTTGGGTTCTGCACAGGTTTTAATGGAATATCAGGGGATAAAATATCTTTATACAGGTGATTATAAGATTGAACCGGACAATACCTGCGCGCCTTTTGAATTTGTTGAAGCAGACGTTTTAATTACAGAAAGTACCTTTGCTAATCCGGAAACCAAGCATCCATCTCCCATAAACGAAATTAAAAAACTGAATGAAACCAGTGCGAATATTATGCTTGGTTCTTATGCATTGGGCAAAAGCCAGCGCATAATTCAATTGCTCAACGCGTATTGCCCCACGAAGAATGTTATGGTTCACCATAGTATTATGCCTTTTGTTAAAATCTATGAAGATTATGGCATAAAATTAGGGAATTACAAAATGTACGATAGAAAGGTGATGAAAAATAATCAGGAAAATCAAATTTATATTGTACCACCAATGGTATTTCATAGTTACCATAAAGCAATTAATGTAGTACGTGCCTTTGCCTCCGGATGGAAGAACCTGCAACAACAAAACGGGATTTCACTTTATATTTCTGATCATGCCGATTGGGATGCCATTTTAGAAACCATAGAAAAAGTTAAGCCAAAACAGGTATGGACTTTGCACGGCGATGGCAAACAGCTTAAAGATTATTTTAAAAATAAACTGGAAGTTAAAATACTCAATTAGTAATTATAATTGGAGATTAGAATTAAATATCAGCTGTTCGTTATTCTGAACTTGTTTCAGAATCTTTAATAGATACTATTATGAAAGAAGGCGAAGATTTTTACTTTAACGAAGATGGACTGATGGTTTTTACCGAAACCTACCATTTAAAACGTGGTTATTGCTGTAAAAATAAGTGCAAACATTGCCCTTGGGGTTATGGAAAGAAGAAAGAAAAGAAGTAATGCAGGTGGTAGTTGGCAATTTTCAGTTTCCATTTCTCAATTTTTGCCTGCAAATTCATTTTTAGTTACTAAAGCGAACGTGATCATAAATATCGCCTAAGGTCACATCAAATCCCATCGAAATTAGGGTTAACGTATCAGAAATCCCCTTGTGCTCATGAAGTTTCCAGTTATTTTCATCATTAATATAAAAGGCCTGAACCCAAACCGATTCTGAATCGATCATGATGTATTCTTTTAGGGAAGGAATATCTTTATAAAGGTTAAATTTTTTGCCCTTATCATAGTTTTTTGTCGAAGGTAAAAGGATTTCGATGATTACAGTTGGTTGCAAAATAGTGTCTTCATCCTCATTTAAATGTGTAATTTCGTTGCAATAAATGGAAATATCGGGATAAATAAATAGCGTATTTTCTGGGATATTCATTCTCATATCACTGCTAAACGGAATACATTTCGATCCTTTTAGTTTATGAGCAAGAACCCCGAAAACATTTGAAAAGATCAGATTATGGTTAAAGGCTGCGCCTGACATTGAATTGATGTCATCGAGGTCAGGATCACGGTGCATTGGGAATATCTCCCCTTGGAAATATTCGTGTTTTTCTGTTGATGCTTTTTCCAACTCCAGGTATTCCTCAACAGTATAATGCCTTTTTTGATAGGCTACAACAGGCTCATTTACAATCCCATCCATATACGAATTTACAGATGTTTTTTTGAAAAGGTTAAATATATAAACGATTAAACGTTTAAAACGGTTAGCGAGTTAATGGTTTGAAATGGTTAATCGACGACTTGCTTAGTTGGGAAACTGTCAACTGAAAACTGGCAATTACCAACTGAAAACTGCCAACTGAATTAATGTCCGGCAAAGAATCCGATCAATGCTACGCCGATCCCCAATAAAACAGCAATCATTTTACGGGTATTGATTTTATGATCTGCACTCGATTCGAATAGGATGGTAGTTGATATATGTAAGAAAATACCGATAACAATACCCATAATCTTATTAAAATAGGCGTCTAAACCGCCAATAGTACCATTGCTTAAACCAACACTTACATAAAAACCAAGGGGCGCCATAATGGCAAATACAATCAGGTAAAATACAATGCTGCCTTTCTTAAAGTGGTTTTGCATCAATATACTCGCCAATGCAAACGCTGCAGGTATATGGTGTAGCGAAATCCCAAAAATCAATTCATTATGCTGTTCTTTCGCCAGAGGCATCCCTTCTAAAAAAGCATGCAAACATAAACTGATCATAATACCAAATGGGAAAACATGCCCGTCATGATGTTTGTGGATATGCCCATGTTCTACACCTTCTGAGAACTGCTCTAAGAAAATCTGTAATAAGAAACCGATCAGGATAAATATGCCAATCTGCAATTTGTCCGGTCCGCTATAAGCATCTGGAATTAAATGTAAAACTGTAATGGCAAATAAATAGGCCCCGCTAAAAGATAAAATCAGTTTAAGTAATTTAGATTTGTCACTTTTAACCAAAAAAATAGCGGTTCCGCCTAAAAAGGCACAGAAAAAGAGTACGCAAAGTTTCCAGATTTCCATAGGTTAAAAATCAGGTTGTAATTTTTTAAATATTCTCGAACAGGTAATGCCTATTGTTATCCCCAGCAAGGCGCCGGTGGTTACATCAACAGGATAATGAACGCCAACATATACCTGCGCAAAACTGATAATAAACGCCCAGAATATGCCAATAGGTAAAATGGGTTTCCATCTGCTATAGAAGAGGCAGATTAAAAAAACAGCGATAGCAAAATGATTAGTAGCATGCGCTGAGGGAAAACTTAAGCCACTTCCACAAGGCACACGATGGATAATATCGTTCGCTAAACTTAAATCGTTGCAAGGCCTCACACGCGATACCCAAGGTTTTACAACTCTCGAGGCAATTAAATCGCCCATGGCAAACGTGAACAGCACCATACCAATGATATAATAACCTTGTTTCTTATATTGCCTGATGCAAAAAACAACAGTAAAAAGGTAAAGTGGCGACCAAAAGAATCGATTGCGCATGAGCGGCATCAGCCAATCAAAAAAGCTATTTGAGAGTCCACGGTGGATTTTTAAAAACAATTCTACATCAAATTGCTGAATGCTTTCTATCATGCTTTTTTACAGATTAAAATTAAGCGATCAGAAGTGGAATGATCAAAATCATCTAAACTATAGTTTCCAAAGGTTTTTTCGATACGCATTCCTGCTTTGGTAAGCATACGTTCGAAATCTCCAAAACTAAACGCCTGTACCCGTTCTTCGAAATTATATACCTTATGTTGATCTTCAAAATTTATCTTTTTGATAATTTTTCCATCAACAACATTTTTGGTGATGTTAAAGGTGATACCATCAAGCGATTTTACTTCACACGAATTTAAGTTGCGTACAATTTTTTCGGTGTTAAAATAATCCAGCACTAAAATTCCATCGGCGGTTAAACATTTGCGAAAAGTTTTAAGCGCATTTACGTGGTCTTTTTCTGTATCAAAATAACCAAAACTGGTAAATAGGTTTAAAGCCACATCAAAATAATTGATGTAAAAAAGCCTCCGCATATCGTGAACAAGGAAGTGTAATTTCCCGTTTTCGAATTGTTTTGCGTACTTTATGCTTTGTTCTGATAAATCTATTCCCGTAACATCAAACCCTTTTTTGTTTAGGTAAATGGAGTGACGGCCTTTTCCGCAGGCAATATCAAGCATTTTCGTTTCAGCTTTTGGATGAAGGTAATCAGTGAGTTTATCAATGAAGAATTCGGCTTCAGCATCATTTCGTTGTTGGTAAAGAATATGATAATATGGCGAATTAAACCAATATTGAAACCACTTGCGCTGCATATAAAAGCCGTTTGTATCTTAAAAAGATACAAATATAAGGTTTTACAATCGCTAGTAAAGTTAGAATGTGCTTTTATGCAATAAAGTTGCATAAATATTAGGTTTTGATTATTTATTGAATGTAATCAACTTATAATTCATGGCTATGGCTTTTGTCTATAACCCTTCTTTAAAGACTGAAAATATTAACCATAAAAACTCAGTTGAACATTTAAATTAAACACACGTTTGTTTTCGGCGCCTGGCCCAATTCTATAAAATTGATCGTACTTATAGATATAAAAACAATGTAAATTAATGTTCATAGGTAGGTTTAAATAACGGCTATCTTGTTTTTTTTGTTATTTTTGAGCCACTAATAAATTATAAAAAGTGACTTTAATAAAATCGATTTCAGGAATACGAGGAACCATCGGCGGAAGAGCTGGAGACGGCTTAACCCCATTTGATATTGTGAAATTTACAGCTGCCTTCGGTAGTTGGGTGGTAAAAAAAACAGGCAATAAAAGAATAGCTTTAGGTCGCGATGCGCGTATTTCGGGTGAGATGGTGAATAACCTGGTTATCGGAACTTTACAAGGCCTGGGTATTGAGGTAATCGATTTAGGCTTATCTACTACGCCAACTGTAGAAGTAGCCGTACCCGACGAAAAAGCAGGAGGTGGAATTATTTTAACTGCAAGTCATAACCCAAAACAATGGAATGCCTTAAAATTGTTAAACGCCAGTGGAGAATTTATTAGCGATGCAGATGGTAAAGAGGTTTTAGATTTAGCCGAAAGTGCTGATTTCGACTTCGCTGAGGTAGATAAACTTGGAAAAGTAATTAAAAACGATACTTACCTGCAAAAACACATCGATAAAGTTTTAGCCTTACCATTGGTTGATGTTGAGGCAATTAAAAAAGCTGATTTTAAAATAGTAATCGACTGTGTAAATTCAACCGGCGGTATTTTTATTCCTGCTTTATTAAAAGCTTTGGGCGTAAGCAAGGTGATAGAATTATATTGTACACCAGATGGATATTTTCCACACAATCCTGAGCCACTTCCAGAAAATTTAACTGAAATATCTAAAGAGGTTCAGAAACAGCATGCTGATTTAGGTATTGTAGTAGACCCCGATGTTGACCGTTTATGTTTTGTAAATGAAGATGGCAGCATGTTTGGGGAAGAATATACCTTAGTTGCTGTTGCTGATTATGTATTGAAAAATACACCTGGAAACACGGTTTCTAATCTTTCATCAACCCGCGCTTTACGCGATGTAACAGAGAAGGCAGGATCAGCATATCATGCTTCGGCCGTAGGTGAGGTAAATGTGGTAAATAAAATGAAAGCTACCAATGCCATTATTGGTGGCGAAGGAAACGGCGGTATCATTTACCCAGAATCGCATTATGGCAGAGATGCTTTAGTGGGTATTGCTTTATTTTTAACGCATTTAGCTAAATTTGGGAAATCTATTTCATTACTCCGAGCCAGCTATCCTCAATATCACATCTCCAAAAATAAAATTACCCTTACGCCAGAAATGGATATCGATAATTTATTGAAGCAGGTAGAAGAGAAATATAAAAATCAGCCATATAGTACAATTGATGGTTTGAAGATAGAATTTGATAAAACTTGGGTACATTTGCGCCGCTCTAATACGGAACCGATCATCAGGATTTACAGCGAAGCAGAAAATGAAACCATTGCCGAGAATTTGGCTAACAAAATTATTTCTGACATTAAAGAAATATTACACCTTTAATCTTTAAAGGATTTTAGGATTTAAGCATAGCTGTTCAGGGTTTAATAAAAACGATTAAACCTTGGGCATTTAAAACAGAGTTTGCCTTTAATAAGGCATCTTGCAACACTAACTTTTAAATATTCATAGAAATGAAAAGGGTCTATTTAGATAATGCGGCCACAACGCCTTTAGATGCAGCAGTAATCGCAGAAATGACAAACGTGATGGAAAATTACTTTGGTAACCCATCTGCTATTCATGCACTTGGGCGTGAGGTGAGAACGCTGGTAGAGAAGGCCCGTAAAACCGTTTCTGGTCTGTTAAATGCATCTCCATCTGAAATATTTTTTACTTCTGGTGGTACGGAAGCCGATAATACGGCTATCCGCTGCGGAATTTCTGCCTATGGCATTAAACATGCCATCACTTCAAAAATAGAGCACCATGCTGTTGAACATACTTTAAATACGATGCTTAAAAATGGCGAGATTGATAAATTAAGTTTCGTTAATATTGATGAAAAAGGAAATATCGATTATGACCATTTAGAAGAACTGCTTCAAAATAACGAACGTACCTTCGTTTCATTGATGCATGCCAATAACGAATTGGGTACACTAACCGATATGGTTAAGGTTGGTGATATCTGCGAGAAATACAATGCCATTTACCATGCCGATACCGTGCAAACCATGGGTCACTATCCACATAACGTACGCGAGCTTAAAGCACATTTTATTGTGTGCGCTGCGCATAAACTGCACGGGCCAAAAGGCGTTGGCTTTTTATATGTAAACAGCAATATTAAAATTCCACCTATGATTTATGGCGGTGCACAAGAGCGCAACATGCGTGGTGGTACCGAAAATGTATATGGAATTGTAGGCTTAGCAAAGGCCTTAGAAATTGCTTATGCAGAAATGGATCAGCATCAATCGTATATCCAGGGACTAAAAGATTATCTAAAAACACAGTTGATTGCCGAAATCCCGGGAATAGCTTTTAACGGCGAAACGGATGCTGATAAAAGTTTGTACACCGTATTAAATGTTTCTTTCCCTGAAATGGACATGGCCGATATGTTATTGTTCAATTTGGATATCAATGGCATTTGCGCTTCGGGCGGTAGTGCCTGTTCTTCGGGATCAAACATTGGCTCGCATGTGCTAAATGGTATCAATGCCGATCCTAATCGTCCATCGGTGCGCTTTTCATTTAGTAAATACACCACAAAAGAGGATTTGGACTACGTAATCGAAAAAGTTAAAATGGTAGTGAAGCAGAATGCTTTAGCATAAAATATCATTAACAAAATAGGAACGTCCCGGTGAAAATCGGGACTTTTTTGTGGACAAAAAACAGTTGATTTTTTTTGGAAAGCAAAGACAGCATTTCATTTTGAGGTTAGTCCTGCTTTTTGCTTATACGCCTGCAGGCCTTAGTTACAGGGCCGGTATCCGCTTCAATCAGGTTTAGTTCCATTATGCTGGTGCTGCTATTTTAAGGTTGTATGATGCAGAGACGAATTCATTTTTATAAACAAATTCTCTGGGCGCTGCAACACCAAATAGTATTATTGGCTGCACCACCTTAACCTGATCGGAACGAACACGGAACGTAGCGGAGTAAAGTAAAGAGCAGGACTGTATCTACTTAAATACCACTGTGGCTAATTTCCAAAATAAACAATCAATTTTGAAATAATATATGCTTAACCATTTAAACTAATAAAATTCTCTTGCAAAACTCAAAAATAAAACTTATATTTAATTATAAATAAAGGCAATCCACGCCATTTTAATCTAGTTCCAGAACGAAACCTTATCAAACACCCCATGGTATAAGGTTAAGCAAATTTTAAAAAGCTTTTATCAAGTATTAAAATTGTTAACCCTGAAAGCCCACCAGGTTTTCAATAATTTATATCGTCATGGAAAAGAACCACAACACTCAAAATCTGGAAAACGCAAAACTGGAAGAAAAATTAAACGCAGAAAGAAAACACATTTACAAATTTATCTTCAATCCGTTTTCTTTCGAATCTTCGAACCATTTCAATAAAATCCACAAAAGGAGGTTTCATTCTTTCGGATGTATCCATGAGTTGGGGAAATTGCCTGGAGCAATGTTGTAAAACCATTCGTTACTTTGACGGTATTCGAGAAATCAGTTTCTCCGTTTTCCTGGTTGGTGGCTCAACAGCCAAACATTATTTCAATATCGTGTTTGGTAAGCCACCAAACACAGATTAGGGGAGAATAAATCTTTGGATTAAATTTGGCTTAAGATTTTTCCGTTTGGGGTTCCATTTCTCGTTTCATTTCCGTTCCTTGGTTGGTGCCTCACTAACCATAACATTTATTTCCATACCATGTTTGGTGAACCACCAAACATTGGAAGTACAAAATCAACTCCAAAAACAACTATTAAAAACAATCTTATTTTTCGCTTGTTCCTATAATACATCAATTTACAATTATTATGGAAACGAATAAAGAAAAAGGTAAAGTTGTGGAGAACGATTTAGTGGATAAAACCGCAGAAGATATTAAAGATGATAGAACTTTGGATGAAAATAAATCATCAAGAGTAACGACCAATCTGTTTAACAAAGATAAAGACCGTAAGAATAATTCATTTGGTCCGGGGCATGAGCCAGGTACTACGCCAGGTGCAGGTATATAATTTGTTATTTCAACATCTAAATCATTAAATTTAAACCACAGCATTTGCTGTGGTTTTTTAGCTTAATCCCAAAATGGAAAGAAGAAATTTTATCAAAAATTCGGCATTGGCCATGGCCCTGCTTTCGATTTATAAAACAGATGTTTTTGCACAGCAAGAGCTATTGCGTGCTTATAATTTTAAAGCGCTCCGTAACGATGTGGGGATATTTACCGAGCAGGGTGGTACAATCGGCTGGTTAAATTCGAGCAATGGTTTTGTGGTGGTAGATGCACAGTTCCCGACTACGGCACCGCATTTAATCGATGAGTTGAAAAAACTGGGCGAAAAACCATTCAAATATTTGATCAACACGCATCACCATGGCGATCATACCGCCGGTAATATTTCTTTTAAAGGATTGGCCGAAAAGGTGGTTGCGCACCAAAATTCACTGGTGAACCAGAAAAGAGGCGCAGAGAAAGCAAGTAATTTAGATAAACAGCTTTTGCCCGATACTACTTTTGGGACAAAATGGAGTGCGAAAGTGGGCAACGAAAATATAAAAGCTTATTATTACGGTTCAGGGCATACCAATGGCGATGCCGTTTACCATTTCGAAAATGCCAATATCGTTCATGTAGGCGATCTGGTTTTCAACCGTAAATTTCCATATATTGATAGAGAAAATGGCGCACACATCGGCAACTGGATTACGGCTTTGGACAAGATCCAGAACCTGTTTGATAACGATACCTTATTTATCTGGGGACATAGCCTTGATCCGGAAAAAGTGACCGGAAATAAAACTGATGTTAAAGCTTATCAAAATTACCTTCAAAACCTGTTAACTTTTGTCCGCGGCGAAATTAAAGCAGGTAAAAGCAAAGAAGATATTTTAAAAACAACTGCTATCCCAAATGCACCCGAATGGAAGGGAGAAGGAATTGAAAGAAGTTTAACCGCTGCTTATGATGAATTGAAGGGAGTTTAACCTGGTATTCCTCAAGAAAAGTCGTCATTTCGACTGAAGCGTAGCGGAATGGAGAGATCTGTCTTGACAGATTTCTCGACTGCGTTGCACTTCGCTCGAAATGACGATACCTGTCTGTGCTCATCTGTGGCTAAAATTTATCGTTCCTTTAATTTAGCCCACCAAATCTATTTTCAATTTATAAACGTTCTATATTTAAAATAATCCTTTCAACGTCATTGAATTACCATAGGCTTTAATCATTAACAACTATATTTGTTACATTCAAAATCTACAGCCCATGGATGATTTTATAGCAGCCCGCTCGCAAATGGCCTTATCATTAGGCTTCCACATTATTTTTTCCTGTATTGGCATGGTGATGCCATTCTTTATGGCCGTATCGCATTATAAATGGCTTAAAACGAACGATGAGGTATATAAAAACCTGACCAAAGCCTGGAGTAAAGGGGTAGCCATATTCTTCGCTACAGGAGCGGTATCGGGTACCATGTTATCTTTCGAACTGGGTTTACTCTGGCCAAAGTTTATGGATCATGCCGGACCAATATTTGGGATGCCTTTTTCGCTTGAGGGAACAGCCTTTTTTATTGAGGCCATTGCCCTTGGCTTTTTCCTTTACGGCTGGAATAAGTTAAACAAATGGTTTCATTGGTTTACGGGCATGGTAGTTGGAGTAAGCGGATTGGCGTCTGGTATCTTGGTTGTTGCTGCCAATGCCTGGATGAATAGCCCGGCGGGTTTTGATTTTGTAAACGGACGATACCTCAACATCGATCCTATACAGGCCATGTTCAATAAAGCCTGGTTTAGTCAGGCTTTGCACATGTGTTTAGCTGCATTTACCGCTACGGGTTTTGCTGTGGCAGGTGTACACGCTTTAATGATCTTGCGGAACAGAAATGCATATTTTCATTTAAAGGCCTTTAAAATAGCCGCTGTATTTGCCTGTATGGCTGCCGTATTACAGCCCTTAAGTGGCGACATTTCTGCAAAAGACGTAGCCAAACGTCAGCCTGCAAAACTGGCCGCCATGGAAGCATTGTACAAAACCGAAAAACCGGCACCTTTACTGATCGGAGGTATTGTAAACGAAAAAGATAAAACGGTAAAAGGAGCGATCAAAATTCCAGGGGCCTTGAGTTTTCTGGCTCATGGCGATTTCAAAGCTGAAGTTAAGGGGCTGGATCAGATTCCTGAAAATGAACACCCACCGGTAGCCATAACCCATTATGCTTTCCAGATTATGGTAGGGATTGGAACTTTACTGCTTTTGGTATCCTTAACCTATTTCTTCATCCTTTTTAAAAAGAAACCATTAACAGAAAAGCGTTGGCTGTTAAAACTGTTCGTCTTCGCCATTCCACTTGGTTATCTCGCTTTAGAGGCCGGTTGGGTGGTTACGGAGGTTGGTAGGCAACCCTGGATTATTTATGGCATCATGCGTACTAAGGATGCAGTTACACCCATGCCGGGCATTGCTTATTCTTTTTATATCTTCTCGGCAATTTATGTGTCGTTGAGTATAATTGTAACGTTTTTGCTCTATCGGCAGATTAAAATGGTACCTGTATTATATCATAAAGATGAATCTAACAGTAATTAACCACAGATGAATGTGAACAATACAAGGCAAATCTTATTAATCAGTGTAATCAAAATATCGGTATAATCATTTTCAGATATGAAAGAAGTCGTAATTACATTTTTATGCATGGCCATTCTGCTTTACTTTTTATTAGGAGGGGCCGATTTTGGCGCGGGGATTATAGAACTCTTCACTTCAACAAAAAACAGGAGTAAAACACGTAAAACGATGTATCACGCTATTGGTCCGGTATGGGAGGCAAACCACATGTGGCTAATTATTGCTATTGTGATCCTTTTTGTAGGTTTTCCATTTATTTATACCACCATGTCGGTTTACCTGCATATTCCACTGGCGATTATGCTCATCGGCATTATTGCCCGTGGTACCGCTTTTGTATTCCGTCATTATGATGCCGTAAAAGATGATATGCAATGGTTATACAACCGGATATTTCGGTATTCGAGTTTTGTAACGGCCTTGTTTTTGGGCATTATTGCCGGAAGCCTGATATCTGGGCATATTGACACCCAGGCGACCGATTTTTATACTGCCTATATATCGGGCTGGTTAAATTGGTTTTCAATTGCTGTAGGCTTCTTTACAGTGGCGCTTTGTGGTTTCCTGGCGGCTATTTATCTGATCGGTGAAACAACAGAAGCTCATGATAAACGTCGTTTTATTAAGAAAGCCAAATTTATGAATGTAGCAGCAGTCGTTTTTGGTGCCATGGTATTTATTGCCGCGCAGCGGGATAAAATTCCGTTGATTGATTGGGTTTTTAAAAGTCATGTGGGCTTATTGGCCATTGTTCTGGCGAGTTTATCGCTGGTATTGTTATGGTATCTGTTAATTAAAGGTAAAACCAAGATTTTACGCGTTTTAGCGGGCTTCCAGGTAACAATGATCCTCGTGGCGATCAGTTACGCCCACTTTCCAAATTTTATCCGTCTAAAAAGCGGAGATGCGATTTCACTATTGGAAACCGTTGGACCAGAGAAAACCATTTATAGTTTAGGTTTAGCCCTTTTATTGGGAAGTGTATTGATTTTACCTTTTTTAGGGTATTTATTTTATAAGTTTCAGAAGAAAGAGGAGTAGGGAATAAGTTTGGAGTGGAGAGTTGTTAGCTGGGAGGGAAGCATTGCGTTTAAAAAAATGCTATGATAAAAAGGTCGAAATTCTATATATGCAGCATCCAAATGCACCTAAAACAATTGCTACTGATATCATCGATATCACCAACCTATTGCTACATTTGATAAGATCGATATTTTCTGAATTAGCCTTAAATCTGATTGATAATTTTAGGCCTATTGTACTGTCATATAATCCTAAAAGTGCGCATATAGCTAAAACAGTTATTAATTCGAAATCCCAACCGGATAGGAGATAGCCTATAACAATATATATTGCAAAAGATAACATGCCTAGATAAGTGTATTTAAAATTAAATTTTCTGGAGGCTACTGCTCCTAAGGTATCGATTAACGTGATAAAAATTAATCCAATAAGTAAGGAATTAATTAAAACCGAATAATTATTCATGAGATAAAGAGCTGGTTTTGTCTGTTCAATCTATTATTTGTTTAGACATAGGGTTTGTAAATCAATAGGCAATTCAGTTTTTTCATCCATAAATTCAATAATCTTTAATTCGTTTTCCAGTCCATCTAATGAATCCAGGAGTTCCAAGTCTAAATCTTTTGGTACGTCCATTCTGCAATCCAAATATTGTTTTTCAGCTATAGAAAAGAGATCTGTTACAGTAATCTGGCCATTGGCATTCAAATAAATCTCTTGCGACCAAAAATGTGTGGTTATAATAGTAGGTTTTCATTAAGTACCGATGCAACATAAATCTCCTTTTTACTTAGCCAATCCCAGGGCTTAAATCTTATAAAGTATTTTCTTTATTGCGGTAATTCTGCAGGTTTGTATAGTTAATTCTAACATATTCTCTTTTGCTGAATATTTTTTGAAAAGCATTACAATTAGATTTTGCGTTAATTAAATAAAGTTCAATATATAAAAAAAGGAGCACTTTGAAAAAAGTGCTCCTTTACAAATCAATTCAAAATTCTTACTTACAATCCACCTTTTCTGTTCGATTTTGTCTGAACTGGCCAGGTAGCTGGTTTTCCGGTACGCTCATTTACTGGTAGATCGGTTGCTTTTTCTGTTGAAGTTTTCTCTGGATCTTCACAGGCCATATAAACCATGATGGCTGCAAGTATCACATTACTTCTGATTTCGTCGAAAACCAATTTGTCATAACTATCACGATTGGTGTGCCAGGTATATGTTCCATAATCCCAGCTGGTAGAACTTAACGAATAACCCAATGCCCCGGCAGCTACAAATGAAGCGAAATCTGATCCACCAGCGCCCGGAGTTCCAGGAAAACTAGTTTTGATCTGGTTTTTAATGGTATCTGGTACTGCAGCCAGCCAACGCGTGATATAATCTTTAGATTTGGCAAAACCTTGTCCGCCAATGTTAACCACGCGGCCTGTTCCGTTATCCTGGTTAAACAAAGCCTGAAGATTGTTCACTATCTCAGGGTGATCTTCTACAAAAGCTCTTGAACCATTTAAGCCCTGTTCTTCACTTCCCCAATGGCCAACCAAAATTGTACGTTTCGGATTAGGATAAATTTTCTTTAGAATGCGCATGGCTTCCATCATCAAAATTGTTCCTGAACCATTATCGGTGGCGCCGCTCGCGCCATCCCACGAATCGAAGTGTGCCGAAAGCATCACATATTCATTTGGCTTTTGTATGCCTTTAATTTCAGCGATGGTATTAAAAGTAGGTACAGTACCTAATTTCTTCGAATCTGCCTCGATTTTAAGCTTAGGTTTGTCGCCATTTAAGGCCAAACGGTAAACTAAACCGTAATCTTCAACCGATAAATCTAAAGTTGGTACTTTTGTAGTGTTTGCGCCAAAAATCTTATCTACACCAAAACCCTGCGACCAGTTATTAATTACCACAGCTACAGCACCTGCATTTTCCAATGCCAAAGGAAGAGTTTTGGCAGTTAGACCTGTTTTCGCCAGACTTGCTGCCCATGCTTTGGTTGCATCAGCTTTTTCTTTTTTAAATTTTTCAAAAAGATCTTTTGTGGCAAATTCTTCCCAGTTTTTTTCTGGTCGGCCAGAAAGTTGATTCATGGAAATTAAAACAATTTTACCTTTTATACTGGATAACCATTTCTGAAAAGATACCGAATCGGTAATTTCTGGAAGTATAATCGCTTCTGCATTAATGTCTTTACCATTGGTTGATGGGCTCCAGGCCAATTGCGTACCTTCCAAGGTTCTAACCCGCGGACTTATTAAATCAATGTGCGTGACGCCGCGTTCCCAACCAGCCCATTCACCCCACTTTTCGTTTTTGGCCGAAATGCCCCAATTACTATATTTTTTCACAGCCCAGTCGTTAGCTTGTTTCATTTGTGGCGAGCCAACCAAACGCGGACCAACAACATCAAGCAATTCGTGTGCAAGTTTTTCTAATTGCGAGTTTTCATTTACTTCTTTAACAATATTGTCGATTACTTTCCTGTCCTGTGCAAAAACGCCTGCTGAAGCGCACAGGAATAGTGCAGCAAATAGTAGCTTTTTATTCATAATGAGTTGAGTTAATGATTTGGAGCGCTAATTTATGAAATATGAGGTAGGGTTGTGAGATGATAATGGAAATGTTGCAGGGATAGGTATGTATGCTTACGAGAAGGTACTATTTTATATTGGTAAGTTAAGCCTTCAAGAGAAATGGTGGTTTATGTAAAATAAACCTGATCTGATAGCGATCGGGATATTGGAGAAAGCCTATATTGCAGTATAAGCAAAAAGCAGGGTTGAATTAACTGATTTATTCAAGCCCTGCTTTTCTTATTTATAGTTTACTTGTTCATTTGTCATTTGTTTATTGGTCCGTTTGCACTAATGAACTAATGACCAATGAACTAATTTTAATTATTCATCATTTTGATAAAAGCGCCCAATTTAGCTTTCATGGCCCTTCTATCAACGATGAAATCGAGGAAACCATGTTCCAAGACGAATTCTGAAGTTTGGAAACCTTTCGGTAAATCTTTTTTAATGGTTTCTTTAATTACCCGTGGACCTGCAAAACCGATCAAAGCGCCTGGTTCTGCAATATTAATATCGCCTAACATAGCGTAAGATGCCGTTACACCACCCGTAGTTGGATCGGTTAATAAAGAGATGTATGGCACTTTAGCCTGACTTAATAAAGCCAATTTAGCTGAGGTTTTAGCCATTTGCATCAATGAAAATGCGGCTTCCATCATGCGTGCACCGCCTGATTTTGAGATCATTAGGAATGGAACCTTATGTTTGATACTATAATCGATCGATCTTGCAATCTTTTCACCTACAACCGAACCCATAGAACCGCCAATGAAAGCGAAATCCATACAGGCAATTACGATGTCTTGTCCTTCTATTTTACCAACACCTGCCCGAATAGCATCTTTTAAGCCCGTTTTAGCCTGACTTTCTTTAATTCTATCGGTATAAGGTTTATTATCATTAAAGTTTAAAGGGTCGCCTGATGTTAAGTTAGGGAATAACTCTTTAAATTCGTTATTATCAAATAAGACCTCGAAATATTCTTTTGAGCCTACTCTAAGGTGGTAATTACAGTAATGACAAACGTATTTGTTTTCCTGAAGTTCTGCCTGATGTAGCGGTTTCTTACAATTTGGACATTTATTCCACAAACCATCCGGTGCTTCTTTTTTCTCTTCTGTTGTGGTAATGATACCTTTATTCTCTCTTTTAAACCAAGCCATATAATTTTTTGAAGAATTGGATTGCAAAGAAACGAAAAATAAAATAAACTAGAACCTTATTAGACGTAAAAATAGTCGATGGTTAATTGGTTGATGATTAATAGCTAATGTGATTGAAAACTTGTATTGGCATACTGCGAACCACAAATTGAAAACTGCAGTGTGTCTTTTTTACACTAAGGATAATGTCTTTTTTACACTAAATAGGCTTTATTCTGCTGTTAGGCAAATAATTCTGTTGTTACAAAAGCTTGGAATGTTAATTTTTTTTATAACTTCGGACTTAATAAAATTAACAAGAAATGAGTTTAAAAGGCTACAAAGGCGTAATTTACGGAGATGCCGTTCAAGAATTGTTTGAGCAGGCTAAAAAACATCAGTTTGCTTTACC